>Ga0213861_10001031_pt1 | contig 24928 bp, 23 predicted proteins | sample PICome_4_FD_160110 | JGI IMG/M metagenome (GOLD analysis project Ga0213861, IMG submission 160110) | Coastal seawater microbial communities near Pivers Island, North Carolina, United States - PICO131 | ecosystem: Environmental > Aquatic > Marine > Coastal | place: USA: North Carolina... | reverse complement strand
TCTTCACACTGCAGAGTTAGGAGTTTGATCTTTTAAGTAATGATAGATAGAAAACATTGAACGTATTTGTACTCTTCGACGAATGCTCAGGGCAGCGCATTGCAATTGATACTTCGCCAGAATTTAAAAGGCCAGTTTACCAATTTGAATTATTTCTTGATTTTGGGTGATGGTATACAGATACATTCCTGAGTTAAGATTTGGAGAATAAGACGGGTTCCCAGTGCTTATCCCTGAATCAAACATAACTTCACCAGCGATATTTAACAATTTAATATTCAGCTTATTCCCATTTGGATTTTCGACCATTAGTTCACCCGTTGATTGATTGGAAAATACTTGAACATTGCTGTTAGCAATCGTAGGCATTTGGGCTAAAGAACCTAATGCAAAATCAAAGACTCCCGAACAACCGTATTCATCATTAATGGTTAACGTATATTCACCTGCACAAACATCTGTAACTTCACTACCTATTGCAACTCCAGGAATGGTCCAAAAATATCCGATTGATGCATAAGCGCCTTGATAACCGTATACCGTATCTGCCTCAACAATGCCGTTGCATGCTCCAGGGAAAATTGGGTTGGTGATGAGCAGATCAGTAGTAATAGGGTCTGGATCAACAAGACAAACAGTGTCTTCATCAAGACATCCAACAGCATCTGTAACGATCACAATATAACAACCATCATCTAAAATATTTCCTGTTCCACCTGGACAAACAAATATGATTCCATCCATATCGGTCATTTCATATTCGTAAGGTGAGACACCACCACTGGCAACCATATTTATAGACCCGTCAGTGAAGCCATGACAATTTGGGTTATTCAATGTAACTGAAATTTCAAACCCTTCATATTGTGACCAAGCTAGGTTTACAAATAATGAGATGCAAATAATTAAAAGTGAATTTTTCATAGCCGTTTTGTTCTTGTGAATAAGACGGCATACGGAGTTTTAAGGTTGCATAAGCGGCAGTTTTCAATTGAATAAAGCTTATCTTTAAATCTAATTATCCTAATTGATGAAAAAGATTCTATTCCTATTCTTTCTTTTGCTAATCGGAACTTTCGTGCAGGCACATCCCATATTGGATGGATTGGAAAAATCATATCAATCGAAAAAACATTCTCATTTAATGACTTATTTAGAAGGATTGAGAGATCAATCAACTGATGATGTTGAATACGGCTATAGCACAAAAATACACAGAGAAATTGTAGCGGGTTATATTGAATCGAAATATGAGATTAAACAAAGTACACTTAACAAAGGGATAGGTCGCTCATGGATTGTGGATCGCTTTAAAATTAGTATTATCAACTTAGAAAACAAAATTGTATTCTACAGAATTGACGAAGTAAAGTATTTAGAAAACCTTATTGGTAATATGGTACAAACGCCTATCCTAATAAAACAATCAAAAGTAATTGAACGATACCAATATTTTGAAAAGTCTTTCTTAAACACGTATGGCGCCCCGCTCAATTTTGACGATTTATTTGTAGACAACATTGTCTATGGAAGTATTTGTGGTTTTGGTGGCCAAGACCCGAAGTATCGCGAAGAATTAAATTTATTCATTGAGAAAAAAGATAAAATCGCCCTATTAAAATGGCTAAGTTCTGCTACTACTGAATTACAAATTTATGCCATAGATGGAATTTTATCCCTGAGCAAAAAAGGTGTCCGCTTCAAAGCTGAGACGTACGAAACAATAAAGCTAATTAGTCAAAAAGAAGGAGATGTTTATACCTGCTCAGGCTGCACCCATTGGAACAGACCTATCAAGGAAATCGTTAGAACTATTTTTGTTAAGTATGATTTTATAGAGGAATAGCAACGAAGCTAGATATACGTAAAGCTCAAAAAAAGCAAAAGATCACCTCGAAATAATTCACCCGAGAAGCGCTAAATCAGTAAACGTTATTAACCTATTTTAATACCGTCACGTGACCCTCTCTCGTGTGACGTGCATCACTACCAGAATCACCAAAGTCAATTCTCCAAATGTATACGCCATCTTCCACTAATCCTTTGTCGCCAAAGGCACCATTCCATCCATAATCAGCATTGTAGGTTTCGAATACCATTTCTCCCCAGCGGTTAAAAATAGCCATATGGAAATCATAATAATCATAACCGGAAGAGAATACCGGTTGGAAAGTCTCGTTAAAATCATCACCGTCAGGAGTGAATGTATTTGGAATATAATAAATGGTTAATCCTTCCATTTCAACAATGCGGTAAACCGTGTCTGCACAACCAATGCTATTTTCAGCAATTAGCGTCACGGTGTAAGAACCGTTGTCTACACTTGGATAAGTATGACTTGGACTGAATTCATTTGAGTTTGAAGAACCATCACCAAAATCCCAAGTGTAAGAATCACTGAATAAAGATGTATTTTCAAAATCAGCCGTTGACGTTCCTAAATCCACCTCACGAGAAATGAACGTGAACGCAGCAACAGGCATTGGTCTAACATCAATATAATCACCATACATTACTGTTGTCACACAACCTTCAGAAGACGTAATAGTCAACGTTACATCAAACAAACCATCTGTTAAATAGGTATGTGTAGGATTTTCAACTGTACTCATAGTCCCATCTCCAAAATGCCATTCGAAAGAAGCACCTGGGCTCACTGTATTAAATTGAACCTTATATGGAGCACAGCCTAATAAAACATCCGTTGAAAAGATAGCCTCAGGCAAACCGTTTACAATCACTGTGACATCATCCGTACTCACACATCCATTATCATCCGTTCCGGTAACCGTATAAGTTGTCGTCACTAATGGGACAAAAGCAAAACCATCTGTTACACCTCCTGTCCAATCATAAATTCCGCCAACTCCAGCGCCAGATCCACTTAAAATTACACCATCTCCATTACAAACGGCAACATCTGCTCCGGCATCAATTGGTGGCGCAAGATTCACAGTAACGGTAACATCATCCGTTCCATCACAACCATTAACATCTGTACCTGTTACCGTATAAACAGTTGTTGCAGCTGGTGTAAATGCTACACCATCAGTCACACCACCCGTCCAAGCATAAGAACCTCCTATAACTCCAGAACCATTTAGTGTCACTTCAAAACCTTCACATACTTCTTGATCCTCACCGGCATCAACAATTGGCAGCGGATTAACGACTACCTCAATATCATCTGTATTTATACATCCATTATCATCTGTTCCAGTTAATGTGTATGTAGCAGTTGCTGCTGGTGTAAACGCTACTCCATCTACAACTCCACCGGTCCAATCATAAACTCCACCTACTCCAGCTCCTGTACCAGTTAATGTAATATCACTACCAACGCATACAGAAAAATCTGCTCCTGCATCTACCGGAGGTAAAAGATTGACAATCACCTCGATTTCATCCGTATTTACACATCCATTATCGTCTGTTCCTGTTAAGGTATATGTATTTGTAGCAGCAGGAATAAACGGAATCCCGTCAATTACGCCATCTGTCCATTCATAAGTTCCTCCTCCAGCACCTTCTCCTGCTAAAACAATCTCTTCACCTTGGCAAACTGCAAAATCTTCATCTGCCCAAATAGTTGGTAAATCATGTATTGTAATATCAACTGAAAAAGGACAATCTGCCTCATCTTCACTAATTGCTGTATACGTAATAACACCTGGATCTGCTGGTGTAAAAGGCGTCCCATTTGGAGCGCCCAAATCCCATACTACTGCAGCACCAATAATAGATTCTGCAAATAATGTAAGTTCATCACCAAGACAAATTTCAGTGTCTGAAATATCCGTCAATAAATCATTTTCACAATCGGCAATTTGTTCAGCCGGGATAGAAATATGCGCAACATGTCTGTTTCCATCATCTCCAATACCTGGATCAAATGTGATTGTATTCAAACCTGCAGGCAAATCATAAGTTACTGCGTGCCATTCACCATCCCAAGGAATTGGAACGGAAACACTTGCACCATTCACCAATAAATTTTCTGTTGGGCCAGGTTCTGCGCCCAAAGGCCCTCCACCTGAAATACTTGTTCCAAAACCGCCAAAATATACTGTTAATGTTCTCGCTGTTGGAATTGTAAAACTCGTCGTGACTTCTTCCGTTCCTCCAAAATATGCCATAGCAGACATAAACGAAGTAACACCTGGAGTAGGTTCTGGAACAGGACTAATAATACCCGCAGATTCGTGGTGAGGATATCCGATCCAATTGGCTAAACTTGAAAGGTCAGGTGATCCTGAAATCATTGTCCAGCCTGGAGGTACGCATGATGAACATGGTGCCCCAGTTGTGGGATATGGAAAGGTCCAATCTTGTGCTGTTGCTTGTTGAGAATGTATAAACATTGTGGCGAATAGACACAGTGTTATTTTTTGAATTAGGCTCTTCATTTTGTTCAAGTTGATTATTGTAATCAAAGGCTTACGTCAAGTAAACGTTCAAACTCTATAAGAGTTGCCAATTTTGGATTGATTTTTGAGAAAATATTAATCCGTCTAAATCCCTTATTATAAAGGCGTAAGCATATAAATATAAAAAAAGTATCCTTAAATAATGCAAGTCGGTTTAAATATTCTACCAATTTGATAGAAAACTAGCACATTTCAGGCTTTTAGTTCAAATATTAAATTGCTTGAAATATTGGCCTACTTTCCGCATTGGACGGCACCATTCGGCAAAAAAAAATAAATTATTTACGTGTTTGGATTAAATTTAGCACGGCTTCCCAATCCTTATCTTTTTTCTTGAGCCAATCGTTCACCGAATAGATGACCTCTACGTCAGGTTTTAGTCCATCCTCCTTTTTATAATCATCATCTAAAACAAGGCGATAAGAAGGAAAACCAATGATTGTTTTCGAATATGGCAAAGTGATTCTTGGAAATACACCTCCATTATTGCCATTATACCCTCCACCGGTTTTGCGACCAACAAAAAGGGCATTTGAATGTTTATCCAACCAGGTAGTTAACATTGTTGAAGTTGATGCAGTTATGCCATCCGTCATCACAATAATTTGACCATTATAAACGGCATCATGCGGTTTAAATTCGAATTCATACGACTTTCCAAGTTCGGTCGACTTTTTATGTGTGAATTTTCCTACATTATATTTTAGCTTAGAAAACCGATAGTAACGTTTTCCTTGTTTGTTGAGATAAGGTTTTGGTTTAAGTTTAGGCTGCAAAATACTATAGCTGAAATTATCATTGGCTAAATAGCGCATTAACTCACTACCTGAATCTCGATTACCACCTGCATTTCCACGGAGGTCAATCATTAAATAGGGCGCATTATCTTTATTTAAAACTTCCATTATTTTTGGCCAAAGTTCAATGTCTTCTTTCACGAATTTGTCTATTCGCAATACTGGCAAACTGTCACGTTTGAAATAATAAGCGCGTGAGCCTTCCAGAATTTTTTCTTATTTTTTCATTAGAATTAAAGACCTGTAGCGATAATCCGCTTTTTCAGAAGCATCAATTGAAAAAGAACCAATACCCGTTTTAATTTTGAATTGCGAAGGATAATCCAAATAATATGAAATTAATTTGGGCGCATAAATCATTCCAATTTCCTTGGCGAATGAATCATCCTCCCCTCTTCCGTCACCGCTCAAATAATGCATTAGCCTATCTACAAAATAAGCCGAAGCGTACCCGTTGATTTCCTCCACTTTTTGACCTGTATATTTCCCTTTTTTTTCAGCCTTAAACTTGTCGATATAAAGTTCATCATTAACGATCAATAATGGCACTGGGAAATAAGTCGGTTTATTCATTTTTGAATCCAAAGGAAACGCTTTAACACTAGTATGCAAACAACCAATTTCGCTTAATGCACGCCCAATATAATATCGGAAATCAGGAATAGAAATACTGTCGCTTTTAAGTGAACTAATATCTTTTAAAACGGCATTAATATTTACTGAAATTTTTGGGTGATAATTTGCTCCGTGCGCATGTACTACCGCATTGTTCAGAAATTCAAAATCTGTCAAGACGTCGTTTTTGGAAATGTTTTGTGCATATGTAGTACCAACAAATGTTAGCAATACAGTGATTAAACATATTAAATTTAGATATGTTTTCATGATGTATTTTGGCCCTATTAACTGTCGGTTTTTCAATTTATAAACTTACCTAAAAATGGAATACTATTGTAGGACGACCGTTTGAAAATGATCAAATAATTTTGGTCACAAGTCTTAATATGTTTGATTTTTGATCTTAGAAGAAAAAAATCCACTCAAATTCCCTATCTTGTTCATCTAATGCTAACTAGATGTTACTGCACCACTCCGCTCATTTCAACACGCTTACTCTTCTCTTAGGATTCGTGTTTTGCGTTCAAACCAACACTTATGCTCAAATCGACCATTGGGAGACCGTGGTCATTGAAACAGATGTTTGGTCGTATCTAGTTCCTGATGCTCCGGTTGATAGTGACTGGAATACATTAAGCTATGATGCAGGCACATGGCCAACGGCGAGTGGAGGTTTTGGCTATGGAGATGGAGACGACAATACAGTGTTACCTAGCGGTACAATTTCTGTATATCAGCGCATTGAATTTGATATTGTTGATACGAGTGAGATAGACGCTGCAGCCTTAATTCTAGATTTTGATGATGGATTTGTTGCCTATTTAAATGGTGTTGAAATAAGTCGTGTTTTAATGGATGGTGCAGGACAACCTGACTATGATCAATTGGCCTCAGGGTTACACGAGGCAGATATTTATGATGGAGATTACCCGGCGCAGTTTACCTTGTCAAAGGTGTTTTTGAGTGCGAATTTGAATTTGGGAACAAATGTACTTTGCATTCAAACACATAACGAGTCAGCTGGTTCTAGCGATTTAAGCTCTCGCCCTTTTTTATTTCTTGGAATTAATTCGACCTCAACAGATTATGATCCGGTCCTAGATTGGTTTGTTCCACCAGTATTTTTGGAAACAAGTAAATTACCGATTGTCATTATCAATACAATTGGCGGTGCTTCGATTCTGGATGAACCAAAAGTATCGGCATTTATGGGAATCATTAATAATGAGTCTGGCTTAAATAATATTGCGGATCCATTTAATGAATTTTATGGTCAGATTGGAATAGAATTTAGAGGGGCTTCCTCAGGAACTTTTCCGAAAAAAGCATATGGATTAGAAACGCGCCTACCAGATTCTAGCAATTATGATGTTTCCATTTTCGACTGGCCAAGTGACAATGATTGGATTCTTTACGCCCCTTATTCAGATAAATCTCTCATTAGGAATGTATTGACCTATAAACTCGGAAATGAAATGGGGAGTTACGCTGCACGAACGGAACTGGTAGAACTCATCCTTAACGGTCAATATGTTGGTGTCTATGTTTTCATGGAAAGAATTAAGCAAAACCCTGGCCGTGTAAATATCGACAAGTTGGAATTTATTGATACAACTGAAAATGAAGTTACGGGAGGTTATATCTATAAAGTCGATAGAGGTGTTGTGGCTTGGACATCACCTTTTTTGCAAGCTTCACCTGCATTGGTATATACGAAGTATCAAATGCACGATCCAGAAATTGAAGAAATGCACTCGTCGCAGTTAGATTATATTGAAACGTATGTTACTGATTTTGAAACAGCCTTAGATGGGCCTGATTTTGATGACCCAGTGGATGGGTACAAACCTTATATTGACCTTGGATCATTTATAGATTTTATGCTTGTAAATGAAATGAGTAAAAATATTGACGGTTACCGCATCAGTACATATTTACACAAGGCAAGAGAGAGTGAAGGTGGGAAATTGATAGCTGGTCCTCTATGGGATTTTAATTTGGCTTGGGGAAATTCCCATTATTGTCAATGTGGACTGACGACAGGTTGGAAAATTCATTTTAATGAAATCTGTACTAGCGCCGAAGACTTAAATAATCCATTTTGGTGGAATAGATTTGTTGAAGACCCTGAATTCAATCACCAATTAAATTGCCGTTGGCAGGAGTTAAGAGCGACTATATTTCACACAGACAGCATCATTTCTTTTATCAATGAAATGGAATTGTATTTGGCTGATGCGGCCGATAGAAATTTTGAACGTTGGCCAGTATTGGGCGTATATCTTTGGCCCAATAACTTTATCGGCGAAACTTATGCAGAAGAAATGGACTATTTGCGGACGTGGATAACTGATCGATTGATTTGGATGGATGAAAATATGTTTGGAAGTTGCGAAGATTTAGGCTTGGCTATTGACTCGAAAAAGAATAGTGTTCATCTGTATCCGAACCCAACCACTGGGAAATGCCGACTTGTTTTTAATGAACACATCCAAACTGGAAAGGTAGAAATTAAGAATACACTTGGGCAAACTCTTAAAGTTGTTTCCTTTGTAGATAAAGCGAGCATCAACCTAAATTTAGACCAATTTGCTCCTTCTGTTTACATCTTGAATGTGTATGATGAGGGAGAATTAATCTCGAATCAAAAATTAATTCGTCAATGAAAATGAACAAAACTGTTAATTCATATATGGGGATTTTTTTTTTAAACCAATTAGCCGAGAATCGCTATTGAAATAAGAGACATAATAAGTATATTACCGCAATAAAGCTATATAGCATGTTACCGCTCCAAAATAAATATTTAAGATTTCTACTCACAACAATTCTAGGGCTATTTATCAGCCAGAAGGTTTCCGCTCAAATTGATCATTGGGAAATCGTGGTGTACGAAACGGATACTTGGTCCTATTTAGTACCAGATGCACCTGTAGACTCTGATTGGAATACCCTTAGTTTTGATGCAGATTCATGGCCAACGGCAATTGGTGGATTCGGCTATGGAGATGGAGATGACAATACAGTATTACCAGGCGGCACCATATCAGTATATCAGCGCATTGAATTTGACATTATTGATACAAGTGAAATAGGCGCGGCAGCTTTAATGCTTGATTATGATGATGGATTTGTTGCCTATTTAAATGGCTTTGAAATAACTCGTGCTTTAATGGATGGACCAGGACAACCCGACTATGACCAATTAGCATCAGGCCTTCACGAGGCTGATATTTATGATGGAGATTACCCAGCACAATTTACTGTGTCAAAGGTGTTTTTGAGTGCGAATTTGAATTTGGGAACAAATGTAATTTGCATTCAAACACATAATGAATCTGGAGGTTCGAGTGATTTAAGTTCACGCCCATTTTTATTTCTTGGAATAAATACTACATCAACAGAATATGATCCTGCACCCGGTTGGTTTATTCCTCCTGTGATTTTAGAAACAAGTAATTTACCAATAGTCATTATCAACACTGTTGATGGTGTATCAATTGTAGATGATCCGAAAGTAACAGCGCTCATGGCCATTGTTAACAATGAATCAGGTTTAAACAATGTTACTGATCCGCCGAATGAATTTTATGGATATATAGGAATTGAAAGAAGAGGATCATCCTCAGGAACTTTTCCAAAAAAGGCTTATGGATTAGAAACCCGCGCGCCTGACACCTCCAATTATAATGTCTCTATTTTTGACTGGCCAATTGACAATGATTGGATTCTTTATGCACCTTACTCCGATAAATCGTTGATCAGAAATGTCCTCACCTATAAACTTGGAACTGAAATGGGGGAATATGCCCCAAGAACGGAAATGGTAGAAGTTGTTTTAAATGGCGATTATATTGGCGTCTATGTTTTCATGGAACGAATTAAAGAAAATCCAGGCAGAGTGAATATTGATAGAATGGAACCGACAGATATTACAGGAAATGAACTAACTGGAGGATATATAGTTAAAGTGGATAAAACAACAGGAGGCGGAATTGTGGCTTGGACATCTCCCTACGCTCAAGCAGCACCTGCATGGGGCGCAGTTCGATATCAAATGCATGATCCTGAAATTGAAGAAATGCATCCTGATCAATTAGACTATATTGAAGAATCCATAACTGATTTTGAAACCGCTTTAGACGGACCTGATTTTGACGATCCAGATGATGGCTATCGTCCTTATATTGATGTACAATCGTTCATAGATTTTATGATCGTAAATGAGATCAGTAAAAATGTGGATGGATACCGAATTAGTACGTTTTTGCATAAAGAACGTGAAAGCGAAGGAGGAAAGTTAAACGCCGGACCATTATGGGATTTTAACCTCGCTTGGGGTAATGCAAATTATTGCCAAGGAGGAGAGACCTACGGATGGGAAATTTACTTCAATTCAGTTTGTGGTGGCGGTGGAGATTTAAACAATCCATTTTGGTGGAGCCGCTTAGTTGAAGATGAGACCTATACCCACGAACTAAATTGCCGTTGGCAAGAACTAAGAATGACGACTTTGCATACGGACACCATTCTTGCCTTTGTAGATGAAATGGAAACTTATTTAGCAGATGCCGCCGAGCGAAACTTTCAACGTTGGCCTGTTTTAGGGACCTATGTTTGGCCCAACAACTTTATAGGTGATACTTATGCCGAAGAAATGGGATATTTGCGAGATTGGACTACAGAACGGTTAGAATGGATGGACGATAATATGTTCGGCAGTTGTGAAGATTTAAGTCTTATAGATGAATCTGCGCAACAGGTAAAGGTTTACCCCAACCCAACAGCCGGAGAAAGTCAACTTACCTTTAAAAAGACCATTATTAATGGACAAATAATAATCAAAACCATTACGGGTGAAGCTTTGTCAACAATAGCATTGAACAATACGAATCAGTATATGCTAGATCTTTCGGCATATGCTCCCGCATTATACATAATTCAGATTTATGACAATGAATCATTGATCTCAAACCTCAAAATAATTCGCCAATAAACTATTCTATTATGACTAAAACAATTCTATTTTGCATGGCTGCCACGCTACTTTTTGCATGTAATAAAACAGAAGGACCAGGAGGCACATCCTCGATTACTGGATTTGTAAAAAGCCAAAATCACGAAAGTGCTCGAGTAGAGATTAGCGAAGTGTTATTTACGCAAGGATTAAGCGTGGAACATGGCGATTATTGGGTCCTCAACAACCCTATTGGCGCCGAGCAATTCTATATTTATTATGACAATCCAACATGGCCAAGTGACACAGACCCGGGTTTAACAGGACGTACAGGAATTGCTGTTGAGTTTAATTATTCAGATTCAAACGTTGAAATTGCAAGCAATACAATGGATGAAATCGAAACAGAAGCGTCTGATCATTATACATTGACTCGCAATGTTGATATTGTAACCATAACGAATAAAGCAACTGGTGAAACTGCAAATGCCGATAAAGTGACATCACCATTTGAAATAAGCACCACCCAGTCAGGAAAAAGTGCTTTAATTGAAACGATTCAACCCGCCATTGATGAAAAGGTTTATTTGATATATGGTGACAATGACGTATTTGGAGAATTGGAACGTACTGGAGGAAATGGAGAGTACATTTTCAACAATCTCACGCAAGGGAGTTATACCGTTTACTGCGTTTCAAAAGATATAGCTTCAGGTTTAACCACAACTATTTCCGAAACGGTAGAAATTACTGCGAACAAAACAATAGTTACAGCTGGAGAAATTCAGATTTTTAACTAGATACTAGTCGAAGTAAGTAATCTCTCTTCGAAGCACGGCGTTTTTAATACGACCGTTACTCTTAATTGTGCATTTGGTCCAATTACCAATTTCATCAAGCTTATAAGTGGTTTTAATCTCTATAACTTGATCCATATAGAACACCATTTTTATGATTTTCTTTTTACTGTACTTATAAGAAATCTCATGCGCCATTAACGTTGGGTTTGCCGGAATTGAATCCTTCACTTTTCGTCCAAACTTATCATAGGTCGTGTATACCTCATCCCTTTTATTTCGAAAATAGACGATATTAGAATCAGCATCAAAAGCTAAAGAGTCCGCACCAATTTGCCAATCACGTTGATCGCCATTATAAATTTCGTCTCGCACGGTATCTTTTCGGACTCCAAAATTAAAAATAGATATCCAATGATGCCGATACGATTCAGTACCAATCGAATAAGCAAATTCGTTGATCGATTCACTGCTGTCCGCCAATATTTTGTGAACGCTGCTCAAATACCCATTTCGAAGAAACGCTATGTCCACTTGAACGGTACTCACCTCCTTGGCCGATCCAATATATTCTTGTATTTCATGAATAGATTTTACGCCACCATTTAAAACCAATAAATCAACGAATGAATCTTCTGTGGCCTCACTTGGATCATATTGCGTATTGACCCAATTATGTACCATTTGTCCATGACCAAGCAGGTTTAAAATCAATCCGAAAATTATTAAGGTGCATTTCACATTTGTACGGTAATTAATTTATATTTCAACTGAGATATATGCGCTGCTCACCATCTTTATAAGTCTATATAAATGGAGTTTTGGTTAAGGTTACCAATCCTTGATGTTGCGCAATAGCCTATTCCAAAATTATTCTAATCTCCTACAACAGAAATTTTGTGAAAATTAGCGAAATTAAAAGCAAATCTATAAGAATCTTAAAAAGATTTAAAATCGATAATTCAATCCTACATCCGTAATCCATTCATAGAAAATCCCAGCACAAAACAGATAATCACTTAGACCTGAAAAAACTGAAACTGAGCCGCCAGAGAAACGCCCGATTGGCCTCATAAATTTTTAACTTTTTTTTAAAATATGTTCTTTCTGAGTAAAGGCATTGAAATAAAGGCTTAGCGGTTATGTGGAATCTCAAAATAAAACGCAGATTTGTAACTAAAACAACATGAATCGTTAAATTTTATACCAGTTATCCTATTATGAAACATTTACTTTTTATTCTATCTACATTTTTTGCATTCTACGGATTTGCTTGTTTGAACGCGTCAGAAACAACTTTGAATAACGAAATAGTAAACCAACTCTCAACAGATGCAGGTTTAAATTTTCAAAGTGACGATCACCAACCTGAGCAAGTAAATGAAGAAGAAGGCATTTCGAACGGTGCAGAAAAACCGAAAAAGAAAAAAGTGATTAAAGGATTAATTTATTACTTGGGTGGAGGATTTGTGTTGTTAGTGATAGGTATGGTTTTCTTCATTCGTAAAAAACCAAAAATGCCATGAAAAAATATGCAGCCATAATTCTATCAGTTCTCATCTTATCTTGTAAGACTGATCCCATAGACAAATTTGATAAACAAAATGCACAATCACCCGTGTTAACACATGCCTGTATTGACAGTGTATTGGCAGAGTTTGAAGTAGTAGATTTTGCCGACCTAGATAAAGAATACACCAATTCAAATGGTAAGTTTAAAAGTAGTTTGAAAAAAGAAAAATTCTATATTCTTGAAGGGGATGATGTGCTGAAATATATCGTTGGAGAATATCGTATCAGAAACTTTGTGACAACAGACGCCTATTATTCTAGAAACGAAAAAGACTACACGAAAAACAAAAAGCAATTTTGGTTAGTTGATAAAAAAATGCTTTACATGATGTTGGATTTAATTCTGAAATTAGACGAAAATGGTTATAATAAATATGGTTTTCATGTTCGCGAAAGTCACCGCCATCCAACCTATAACGAGAAAAAAGGCGGCGCTAGTTCAAGTCAACATATTTGGGGAAAAGCCGTTGATATTGTAATTCAAGACATTAATAATGACGGTAAAAAAACACAAGCTGATAAGACAATCGTTCTTGACATTATGGAAGAGATTGTTGGCAACAACGGTGGTTTAGGCCGTTATCCTGGATCAATGACCGTGCACTTTGATTGTAGGGGGCATAGAGCGCGCTGGGATTTTCAATAATCAATTTTCAATATGCAATGTGCAACTGCGATTTGAATGTTACTATGCCTTGTAGATATTGAAATTGTAAATTAAATAAACGTTCCCGCCGCTTTCAATTTCGGCTTCCAATAAGTTGATTTTTCAATTTCAGTGATAATAACGCCCTTACTTGTTGAGGCATGCACCATTATTAAATTCTCTCCTTTTTTATTGATCACCAAACCGACATGTGAAATGTTCTTACCAGATGAAAAGAATAATAAGTCTCCACGATAAGCTTCTTTAACATTAACCTTTTTAGCTCCGTTTAATTGGGCTGAAGCTGTGCGCGGAATTACCAATCCATATTTTTTATGCACGTATCCAACCAAGCCCGAACAATCAAAACCGTTTGGATCTGATCCTGCCCAAACATATTTCACCCCAACGAGTGACTTGGCATAAACCACCATTTTTTCACGAATGCTGTTGGACACTCCTCCATTATTCTCGGTCGTATTATCGTTTGTAACAACGATTGGATCATCATTATTAGGGGTTTCAATTTCAATATCTGGTTTTGCTTTAATGCCTTTCAATTCGTCCATTCTAAACGATTGAATTTGATCTGAAGAACCGTTCAAACGTAAATCTTTAAACTTTGTTTCTAGGTCAACCAAATAAGTTTTTAGGCTGGCTATTTCATGATAATGGGCGGATAAGTAATCCTTGATGTTTTCATTATCCATAAAGTCCTTATACGAAATAACGGCTTCATTTATGGCATAATCATGACGCTTAAACCACACCTCATCATTCGATAACCTGAACAAAGCCATTGATTTATAGAAAGACGGAAGTCCACTATAATCATACGCAGGCATTGCGATTAGCTTGGAAGATTTTCGCAATACTTTCGTATAATAACCTTGATCGTAAAGAATTTCTAGCTGATCGATTTTCCTGTCCTGACTCATCCCGAGAAAAGAACAAAAGACAAAGCCGATTAAAAATAGGTATCTCATATTACAAATTTAGATCGAAAAACGCCTGATTCCCTTTAAAATCAGAACATGTATCCACAACTCTTTGTTAATTCTATATACAGATAAAATCATGCCAACCCTATTTTGTCTTAATTTTGTAGATTACGGTGCGCAGAAAGCGTTCACGATCCAACATAATTTAGGCTGTTTTGAAATATTACATTATAACAGGAGAAGCGTCTGGAGATTTGCACGGAAGCAATTTATTAAAGGCCTTAAAAGCACATGATATTAATGCTCAAATTCGTTTTTGGGGCGGTGATCAAATGCAGGCGATTGCGGGCACTCCCGTTAAACATATAAAGGACCTCGCATTTATGGGTTTTGTTGAGGTTGTTGCCAACCTCCGCACTATTCTCACCAATATTTCCTTTTGTAAAAAAGACATTCTAGATTTTGCTCCAGACAAATTAATTTTGATCGATTATCCTGGGTTTAATTTGCGCATTGCAGATTTTGCTACAAAAAATGGAATTGAGGTACATTATTACATTTCTCCTCAAATTTGGGCTTGGAAACAAAATCGGGTCCATAAAATAAAACGGACGGTGAACCAAATGTATTGTATTCTGCCATTTGAACAAGCTTTTTACAAAAAGTTTGACATGGATGTGCATTATGTGGGACATCCCTTAGTAGATGCGATTCAGAATTTTAAAGAAACCGCCGTCACATCTGACCAGTTTCAGACTGAATTTGGTTTAAACGGCAATAAAATAATGGCCTTGTTACCTGGCAGCCGTTTACAAGAAATTAAAACAAAATTGCCGATAATGCTCGAAGCGGCTAAGGGGTTTGATCAAATGGAAATACTTATTGGTGGCGCTCCTAATATTCCCGAAAAATTCTATCTGGATTTAGCTGGATCCGTACCGATTAAAGTCATTCCGAATAGAACTTACGATTTATTGAATCAAGCGCACTTAGCAATGGTAACTTCAGGTACCGCTACTTTAGAAACCGCACTTTTTAAAGTCCCTCAAGTTGTTTGTTATAAGGGAAATCCAATTTCAGTAAGCATTGCCAGAAAACTAATTAAAGTCGATTATATCTCTTTAGTCAATTTAATTATGGACAAAGAAGTGGTGAAAGAATTGATTCAAAAAGACCTCACCGCAGAAAATATAAAAGCCGTTCTTTTGCCCATGCAAGATACGGATAATGAAGCTCGAAAAAATTTACTTTCAGCCTATGATGAATTAGAGCGCATTTTGGGTGGTGGAGGTGCATCTGAAAAAACTGCATCATTATTGGTAGGTAATGCGTAACACACTCTATATCTTAATCTTATTCCTTTCTTTTGAAGGAAGAACACAAGAATTGGATATCGGCATCATGCGAGACTATACCCTCGGAACAGTTCAAATATCTCATTTGGAAGGAAATTATGAGATTATGGGCGACACCAGTTTAATTACCAATATTTGGGATGGACAATCGCTATTCATCAAACGAAGTGGCGAACAATTAAAGGTTGTAAAGGCAGATAAAACAATTGGTTTTTATGATAGTTTGAGTATTCGATCCATGGCAGAGGACAATAGCCTAAAACTGCAATTTTTGGCTCCTTCTTCAAAGAAAACGCGAAGATATAAAGACGATTTTATTCTCACACCGGAAGGCGCAAATACCATGCGCATTATCAACCGCGTGGAAATGAAAAATTATTTAGGTGGCGTAATAGAAAGTGAAGGCGGTGGTGGCAAACATTTGGAATATTATAAAGTGCAGGCCATTCTGAGTCGGACTTATGTTTTAGGCCATTTGTATAAACATAGAAAAGAAGGTTTTCAAGTTTGCGACCGTGTGCATTGCCAGGCCTATCAAAATATGCTCATTTATACCCCAAAAATTGCTGATGCGGTCGAAGCAACGCGTGGTGTGGTGATGTTGAACAAATCATTGCGTCTCGCTCAAGGATTCTATTTTGCAAACTGTGGTGGACAAACCAGTGAATCTGACTTTGTATGGAACGAATCTGTTTCACATTGTAAAAGTATTATCGACACCTTTTGCATTAAGTCAAGGCAAGCCAATTGGATCAAAGAAATTAATGCTATCGACTGGAAAAATTATTTGGTTAGTCATTTTGGATACCCAGTTAATGATCCTGTTTTAGGACCTATGATGTATAATTTTTCGCAACCTTCTAGAAAGGCGTTTTACCAATATCCGCAACTCGGAATTCCATTACGAGATCTACGTATAAAATTCCGTTTAAAATCCACCTGGTTCTCTTGCAAAAAGGTGGGAAACAAAGTAGTGTTAACTGGCAAAGGATTTGGGCACGGGGTTGGTGTGTGCCAAGAAGGTGCTATGGGCATGGCGCGAAATGGATTTACGGCGGCTCAAATCATGAATTTCTATTTTACAAACATTCACTTAATGAATTATTTCAATTGGAGCTTTTATAAGCAGAAAGATTTTGAGGAAGAACCTAGTTTTTAAGTGAGCTTAGTTGATCATTCCATTTTTTGTCTTAAAAAAAGGGGATTGACTAATAACTAAAATTGGATTTAAATCTATTTTATTGAATTAATTAAATTTCAATATATTCACGCACTCGTTCAGTAAATCCTACTTTTCAATTAACAGGATAAACAATTACGAGATGTGAAAACTAAAAAAATATGGAAAATAAAATTACGCTTAAAAACGAATACAATATATTAGATAAATTGATGGATTTTTTAAAAGGAGAAAACTCTTATGAAAGTTCGTTAACGTATGATATTTGGGGTCTTAGAACAGATGCGAATGGACAAATGGAAAAATGCGTACTTGTTAAGAAGAGTTCAATGCACGGCATGAAAGTCTATTTCAGTCAAGAAAATGAGTTAATGATGTCATACGTTATCCCAAACAAAGTGATGAACGCTTATTTTGGAAAAAGTGTAAAAGCCCGTAAAAGTATACTTGAAGTTATTGGCGGAGGAATAAAGAATGTAATGCTTTCTGGATCGCAAAAAAAAGCGTTTCAAGGAATGGAATCAATCTTTAAAAAAATAGCCGCATAACTCAATTGGGGTAATAATTACACGAACCTTTGAAGGCGCTTATTAAATCACATTTTCCTTAATATCTTCTACCACTTCTGGATTTAGCAAAGTCGAAATATCTCCCAAATTATCGACTTCACCACAGGCGATTTTTCTTAAAATTCGGCGCATGATTTTACCGGAACGTGTTTTCGGTAATCCATTCGTAAATTGAATTTTATCCAATTTTGCGATTAGCCCAATAAGATCAGCGATCATTTGATTGATTTCTAATCGTAAATCATCCGGGTTTCTGCTCAGTGCTTTTTCTTTTAGTGTCACATAACCGTATAATGCGCTGCCCTTTATATCATGCGGAAAGCCAACGATCGCAGATTCTGCAACCAGAGGATGCTCATTAATCGCATCTTCAATTGGAGCGGTTCCTAAATTATGTCCCGATACAATTATCACATCATCCACCCTACCAGTAATTCTGTAAAAGCCATCCCCATCTCGCAAGGCGCCGTCTCCGGTGAAATAGGTCCCGGGGAAAGCCGAGAAATACGTTTCACGATAGCGGTTATGATTGCCCCATATTGTTCGAGCCATTGACGGCCAAGGATATTTAATACATAAGCTACCTTCTAGATTGTTCCCTTCTAATTCCACCCCATTTTCGTCAAAAAGTGCCGGCCGAATGCCTGGTAAAGGCAAGGTCGCATACGTTGGTTTAGTCTCGGTGCAGTTTGGAATTGGCGAGATTAAAATTCCACCAGTTTCAGTTTGCCACCATGTATCCACAATTGGGCATTTCTTCTTACCAATGTTTTCATCATACCAATGCCATGCTTCTTCATTAATCGGTTCGCCAACTGTACCTAATACTTTTAAAGAACTTAGATCATATCCTTCTAAATTATCCAAACTCTCTTTTGCCAGCGCCCTAATTGCCGTTGGTGCCGTGTAAAATTGATTCACTTTATGCTTCTCTACAATCGCCCAAAAACGACCACAATCTGGATAGCTCGGTGTTCCTTCAAAAATAACGGTAGTTGCACCATTCGCTAACGGACCGTAAACGATATAACTATGTCCAGTGATCCAACCAATGTCCGCAGTACACCAATACACGTCATTTTCCTGGTATTGAAAGACATTACTAAATGTATAGGCCGTATAAACCATATATCCCGCTGTAGTGTGCACCATGCCTTTTGGCATTCCAGTGGATCCTGATGTATATAAAATAAAGAGTGGATCTTCCGCGTCCATCATTTCAGGTTTGCAAAAAGCAGAGGCGGCACCCAATTCAAGTTGCAACCATTTATCGCGACCCTCTTTCATTTGAATATCCGAATTAATTCGTTTTGCCACCAACACGGTTTCAACGACGGAACATTCTTGCAAGGCTTCGTCTACAATTCCTTTTAAGTCGATTGTTTTTTCTCCCCGATAAGATCCATCAGAAGTAATGACCATTTTGCAATCACTATCATTAATTCTAGTCGACAATGCCGTAGAAGAAAATCCTGCAAAAACAACCGAATGAATCGCGCCAATTCGGGCACAGGCCAAAACAGAAACCGCCAATTCAGGAATCATGGGTAAATAAATACAGACCCGATCTCCTTTTGTTATTCCATTGCTTTTTAAAACATTCGCGAATCGATTGACGCGCTCAGACAATTCGTTATATGTAATATGCTGCGTGGCTTCACTAGGATCATTTGGTTCGAATAAAATCGCCGTTTTATCTCCGCGTGTTTCTAAATGCCGATCAATACAATTTTCGGTAATGTTCAATTGTGCGCCTTCGAACCATTTCACTTCAGGCTTTGAGAAATCCCAATCTAAAACGGTATCCCATTTCTTTTGCCAAACAAAATTTTCACTGGCAATTTCATCCCAAAACGCTTCTGGTTCTTTCACCGATTTTTGATAAGTGCTTTTATAGGCCGCAAAGCCTTTAATTTGGTAGTCGCTCATGTTAAGAAAATTTGTCTTCTCTAAATATAAGCACTTGGAGAAAAATACCGAATGCTGAAAAGAAAAAAGATAGTTATCTTCTCAAAGAACCGCAAAAACCAGGTCCAACAAATCAGCTTTTTCAGAACCAATAGCTCTTCTCCAATGTTTAAGTAATTAGCTAAACGAGCAAGATGGGGACCCTATGAAGCTCTGTCTGTTTTTAAAGGGTGTGGTAGGGATTACTCTAACTTACATTCTTGGGTAGGTAATCCATTTGATTTCACAGTTCTTGAAGCACCGACAATCGAGTTAGATTCAATTCAGTTCGTAAATATAGAACTAGATGGTGCTATTGATATTTCAATAGACGGCGGTGTGCCTCCGTATGTCATTGATTGGGATATTGATGGAACCGGCGATTTTGATGATGCAGAAGATTTGTTTTACCTTACTCCTGGAAACTATATCCTTGTATTGAGCGACATTGAAGGATGTATGGTAAGGGATACATTTGAGATTACCAGCGAAATCTTACCTGATATTGATAATCCCGTGGATGTGAATCTGTACCCCAATCCTTCATCTAATTTTATCCAAATAAACATTGAAGATGATTTCAGCTATAAAATAATTTCAGATGCAGGTGAAATCGTAAGAAAAGGACAACGCATTAATGGAGATCCAATTTCCGTTCTTGGCTTAACGCAAGGTTCCTACTTACTCCGAATCAGAAGAGCGGACAGATCAGGAACAGTCAAAATTATTAAGCTCTAAATAGTCATTCATAATTCTCATTGAAACAAAAAAGCGCCTCCAATATATCATTGAAAGCGCTTTAAACCTAAAAGGTTCCGTCAACCCCTATCCGGCCTTTTTTGGGTTTATTAATAATATTTCGTTCACTTGAATTTCAGTTACTCGGCGATTTGAACCACCCTTTTCTTGATAAACACGATTCACCAATTTTCCATCCACGGCTAATAACTGCCCTTTCTTGACGAATTTCTCAATGAGCTCAGCCTTCTTTCCCCAAGCGATAATTTGATGCCACTGAGTTAATGTTTTTTTGCCGTTCACTTCTTTGATTGTTTCATTGGTGGCTAGGGAGAACTTGGCTAGTTTTACACCGTTTTCAAATGTTCTCACGGTTGGGTTAATGCCCGTTCTGCCGATTAGGTTCACTGCGTTCTGTAATTTGTTCATGACTTTATTATTTTGGATTAATGATTAAACTATATTTTACTTCTTTTTAAACTCTTTTACGGTAGTCTAAGTGTTATGCGCCTCGCTCAAAATCTTAGCACACAACACTATAAACCAACCTTCTCTCCTTCTGCTTTTCTACCAAGAAGTAAAATGTCATTTATTTGCACTTCCGTTTTTACACGTTTCTCGCCTTCTTTTGTTTCATATGAACGGGTTACTAATTTTCCTTCAATTGCAATTTCTTGCCCTTTGGATACGTACTTTTCAATGATCTCGGCTTGACCATTCCAGGCAATTGCATTGTGCCAGTGCACAGACTCTACTTTTTCACCTTCGGGTGTTTTATATACTTCGTTTGTTGCTATTCTAATTTTTGCCAATTTTTTCCCATTTTCGAATGAGATGATTTCTGGCGCTTGTCCTAAATTTCCGATTAATTGTACTTTGTTTCTTAACGTGTTCATGTTGTTTGTTTTTAAATGTATGTTAATGATTACTGTCGCTGTTTGTTATCGACACTGCAAAGGAATGACAACTTCAAATGTTTAACCGTCTAATAAACATTTGTATACGTATAAAATACATTTGTAAATATTTGCAAATGTTTTTATCATTGATTTACAAATAGTTAAATGAAAAATAATTTTACAAAAAAAGATGAATATTTTTCACTAAAAGTTGTTTACCAACTTCTGATATCAAAATAATTGCCCTTTTGAATAACAAAAAATCAATCATTCACCTATTTAAGTCCCCAGCTAGTATCGAAAAGATGATTAACTTCGAATGAAGATGGATACAGCCAAAATAAAACACTTATTCTGTTATCTAAGCCTACTTTTTGTGTTCGCCTGCAAGGAGACAGTACCGACAGATCATATGAAGGATGAATTCGACAAGTTAACTCCAATGGAACAAGACAATATTATGTTTGGGGATTTCCTTGACCATTTTGCCGATTCATTAAAAATTCCAACTAACGTAGAATTGATTTACCCCACCGACCTTCCTTTTAATCCGGATATAAAAAGATCAGATAGTATTCTAAATCTCCCTATAGAAGAAAACCGACTAACTTTATTTAATTCATTTCAACCTGGTTTATTTGAGTATGATTACACGTTTGCGCCTCGTGCAAATGGAACCATTTTCTTAAAAGCATACGAGATTACTCAAGAACTTCAACTCTCGACAGATCGATTAAAAGACCGTTCTTCTATTGAGGTTTTTAAAAGTGATACTCTTAAAGTTCACCGCCTATTAAAAAACTTCACGATATATGAAGGAGATTGGGGCAAACCTTATGCCGCTCGTTTTGAACTTTGGTTTGAAAACGTGGATGGGAAATCAGCCAAGCTTATCGAGACTAATTATATTATTGAAGGATGGATGAGATAATGCCAATAGAATTTTAACTAATTTTAATTTTTCATGGATTAAATATTATGAAAACAATTATTCAAACCCCAACGCCCAATTTTGAAGAAAGCCGCAACTTCTATGAAAAAATTGGTTTTGAAATTCACACCTCATCTGATAAAACCTTTGTTTATTCAAATGGCATCACAATTGAATTAAACAAAGATCGATTTAGCCGTGCAGGAATTAAATGCTTTGGAACGAATTGGGAAGCTTTTTTATCGGATAATGGTTTGAGTGATAAAGCCACGAAAATGAAAAACGGATATCTTATCACGTCGCCGGCAGGTTGCTGTGTTTATTTGGAGGACGCAATTGAGCATTTGCCGCAGAGTGACACGAAACCCCTTATTGGAACTTACGGCGGTTTTTCTTTAGAGACCAACCAAATTGAAGAATCAATTGGTTTTTGGGAGAATTTTGGCTATAAGCAAACTATGGGAAATCTGGAACATGGCTGGGAAGCACTTTCTAATGAAGAAGGATTTTCGATTAGTTTAATGAAGCACCAATGTTGTCCTCACCTCTTCTTCAACCCTTCCGTATCTTTTTTCAATGGGAAAGAGAATATGACAATTATTGAAGGCGTTCGTACCGCAAATATTGACATCACAGAAGAAATCTCTCACTTTAATCCGGATGGAATTGTGGACAATATTATTATACGTGACCCGGGTGGTTTAGGCTTCTTTATATTCAGTGATTAATGTGTGTTTTAAGCTCAAAACATCAAATAAATCTATTAATCACTGAAAAAAATACCCATAAAAACTGAGTGCCTCATTTTTTAATACTACCTTTATGCCTTAATATTATTTTTATTACAATGAAAAACGGAACAGTAAAATTCTTCAATGAATCAAAAGGATTTGGATTCGTCATAGATGACGCAGACAATCAAGAGTACTTTGTACACGTAACTGGATTAATCGACGAAATCAACGAAGGCGACAAAGTTGAATTCGATTTAAAAGACGGTAGAAAAGGTTTAAACGCAGTAGACGTTAAAATTATCGACTAGATAGATTTATAATCTTATTCAAAACCCTGTAAGTTTAAGGCGAACAGGGTTTTTTTATGCCTAATATATACGTACAGTAAATTAACACGACTATTCTACGTAAACCAATAAAATAGACCATGAAACGCACCTCACTATTATTTTTCTTCAGCCTCATTGGCTTTCAATTCTCAACCAATGCACAACTCGCTAAAGGGGATAGAATTCTAGCTTGGCAAGTTGATGTGACAGAAAGCGACGACTATGACGTCGCATTTGGATTCGCGGCAAATGCATGCCAAGAGTCTACTCATTTATCATTAACCTGGTCTGGATTAGAACCAGATGCCGGAGCATTTGATCCAGATTTTATAGTATCTCGATTAGACATTGCTAATTTTTATTTCCCTTACAACGAAACGAAAGTTGAGATGCAAATAGCGGTTACAAACACAACAAATAAAGAAGTGCCTGCCGATCTTATGGCGACAGATTTTGATGACCCCATACTAATAGAACGGTTTAAAACAGCACTCGACACAATTTTTATTCATATTCCAGACATTGATTTAGCCGCACTTAATGTTGGGAATGAGAGCGATATTTTATTCGGCACAGATGAAAGCTTGTATACAGCATACAAAGTCTTTCTAGATAGTATTGTTCCCTATGCCAAAACTCGCTATTTTGAACTCTATGGAAAGGTTTTAAAAGTTGGAACAACACTCACGTTAGACGGATTAACACACCCTTCTAAATCAACCTATTGCCAACTGCTAAATGAAGATTTGGACATTGTTGCAACAACGTATTATCCGTTCGCTCCAGATTTCACCATGGAATCTCCTGGTGTGGTAGAAGAACATTTTGATGATTTAGTTGCGCTCTATTCTTCTTTAGATCAACCCATTTATTTTGCCGAGTGCGGCTATGCATCAAGCGAAACATGCAACAGTTCGGAAGAATTACAAGCGCAATTTTTCTCAGAAGTATTTCTAGCATGGGACAAACATTATGACCATATTAAATATCTTACTATTTTTAAATCTACCGATTGGTCCATGGCAGATGTGGAATTTTTTGGCGAGTATTATGGCATAGACGACCCCGTTTTCCTAGAATATCTCAGAACACTTGGCGTTCGAACTTGGGATGGAGATGGAACGAATAAGTTGGCTTATGAATTTATTCTATGCGAATTAGAAGCTAGAGATTGGTGTGCTGTTGATTGCGCTTTAACTGAACTTGCAACAAATAAATCGACTGAGAACATTCATATTTATCCAAATCCTGCCAAAGGTCAGCTAACCATTAATGCCAGTATCGGAATAGATCAAATCACCATCTATAATTCAATTGGACAGTCTGTGCTTTCCACAAACGAAACAAATATTGCGATTAATCAACTTAAACCAGGTATTTACATAGCGTACATTGGTCTATCCGACCAAACCTACATGACCCAAAAATTTGTGAAGCAATAGGTCCACATTTCTTCCTGCAACTAATCGAAATTTGCCGTCAACTAAGCGA
>Ga0213861_10001029_pt1 | contig 24991 bp, 19 predicted proteins | sample PICome_4_FD_160110 | JGI IMG/M metagenome (GOLD analysis project Ga0213861, IMG submission 160110) | Coastal seawater microbial communities near Pivers Island, North Carolina, United States - PICO131 | ecosystem: Environmental > Aquatic > Marine > Coastal | place: USA: North Carolina... | reverse complement strand
CCGCCTTGTATTTCGTGCCGAGGCCACCATCGACAATGCCGGCGAACTGTTACCCGGCCAACCCCTTACCCTGAGACCGCAAGAGTGACTGCTGAACTGGCCATTTCCGTCAGGGGCCTGACCAAGATCTTTGATGGGCGAAAGGTCGTCGACGACTTTGATATGGAGGTTCCAAAGGGGGCCATCTACGGTTTTCTCGGGCCGAACGGATCGGGCAAGACGACCACCATCCGCATGATGTGCGGCCTGCTGACCCCTGATGCTGGCGCGGGGCATTGCCTCGGCTTCGACATCCTTTCCGAACAGAACAGCATCAAGGAAAACGTCGGCTACATGACGCAGCGGTTTTCACTTTATGCGGACCTGACCATTCGCGAGAACCTCGACTTTATTGCCAGGATGTACCGGCTTAACAATCGCAAGTCCCGGGTCAGCGAGGCGCTGGTCAATCTGGGGCTAGCGGATCGTGCGAACCAGTTGGCCGGAACCCTTTCGGGCGGCTGGAAGCAGCGGTTGCCTCTTGCCGCCTGTATGATCCACAAGCCTGCCTTGCTGCTGCTGGACGAACCGACCGCAGGTGTCGATCCAAAGGCACGCCGCGACTTCTGGGACGAGATCCAGAAGCTGTCTGCCGAAGGCGTGACCGTACTGGTATCGACCCACTACATGGACGAAGCGATCCAGTGCGATTTCATCGCTTACATCGCATATGGCAAGAAGCTGATTGCCGGACCGGCCAGTGACATCCCCGGCATGATCGGTCTGCACACATGGCGTGTCACCGGCCCCGCGCTGGCCGATCTTGAGCTGGCGTTGCGCAAGAACCCCGATGTCGGACAGGTGGCGCGGTTTGGGGCGGTTTTGCACGTCTCGGGCATGGACGCGGCCAAGCTTTTGGCCCTCGCCACGCGCTACAAGGCAGAGGGCGTCTACACTTGGGTCCGCAAAGAAGCCGAGTTGGAAGAGGCGTTCATCTACCTGATGACCGGCGTCGAAGACAACTTCGTCAGCACCAAGTCATGAGGTGGCGGTTCTCCCCTGCCCGTCTGTTCGCTGTTCTGAGCAAAGAGTTCGTTCAGATGCGGCGGGACAAGATCACATTCGTGATGATGATCGGCGTCCCGATCATGCAGCTTTTGATATTTGGATACGCCATCAACTCTGACCCTCGTCACCTGCCGACATTGGTCGAGATGGCCGATGAGGGCCCGGTGACGCGGGCGATCCTGTCGGGGATGCAAAGCTCGGCCTACTTTGACTTCCAAGGTATCGTGACCAGCCCCGAGGCTGGCGACAAGGCGTTGCGCGATGGGTCGGCGAACTTTGTCGTGGTGGTGCCGCCCAACTTCGAGCGGGACATCCTGCGCGGGCTGTCACCCGAGATTCTGCTGTCCGCCGATGCCTCGGATCCGACCGCTGTTGGCGGCGGGGCGGCGGCGATGACCAATATCATAAACACCGCTGTCACGCAGACCCTGACCGGCCCGTTGAGCTATGCCGCAGCCACCCCGCCTCCGATCAGTGTCGTGGTCCACCGGCAGTACAATCCTGAAGGCAACACCTCGATCAACGTCGTGCCGGGGCTCTTGGGGGTCATCCTGTCCCTGACCATGGTGATGATCACGGCCGTCGCCATCGTCCGGGAAACCGAAAAGGGCACGATGGAGGCCTTGATCGCAACGCCGGTGCGCACACTCGAAGTCATGCTGGGCAAGATACTGCCCTATGTCCTTGTCGGCTACGTCCAGACAATCGTTTTTCTGATCGCCTCGCAGGTCCTATTCGGGGTCCCGTTCATCGGGTCGCGTTTGGCGTTTTTTGTGGGGTTCAACCTCTACATCGTCGTCAACCTGGCATTGGGGTTCCTGATTTCGACAGTCGCCAGAAGCCAGATGCAGGCGATGCAGATTTCGTTCTTTACCCTTTTGCCGACGATCCTGCTGTCCGGGTTCATGTTCCCATTCGCCGCCATGCCGGGATGGGCGCAAGCCATCGGCAGCGCGATCCCCGCGACGCATTTCCTGCGCCTCGTGCGCAAGGTGATGTTGAAGGGGGCTGATATCACTGACATCCTTGGGGATCTGACGAACATTTCCCTGATCATGTTGGTCATCGTGGCCGTCGCGCTAAAGCGGTATCGACAGACTTTGGATTAGCCTTATCGCGCGGGCCACATCAGGTTGACTGACCATGGTGTTGCAGTCAGATCGGGCGGGCCCCGGGTCTGCAACGCGTGGCCGCCAAAGCCGACCGGACAGAACGCAATGACGGTCCAGCGACATTGGGCCGAGAGGTTCCGCACCAAAACCGATGCCGAACATCTTGGGTGAACCGGGTCGAGACGCGGCCGATCAGCCCTCTGTGAAAGGCATTGACAACCCCTTTCAGCATGACATCGTGCTAGACAAGCCGAACCAACGTGAGATCTCATGACGCAAACTTATGATAAAATTGTGGAAATTGTCATCAAGACCTCTGATCTTGATCCTCTTTCCATCACTCCGGCCAGCCGTCTGGTGGAGGATCTTGGTTTGGACTCGGTCGACATGTTTGATCTGGTCTTCGCGCTGGAGCAAGAATTCGACATTGATCTGCCGATTGAGGCCTGGGGCGAAGAGAGCGATGGGCAGGAACCGTTGCAGATGACCGACATCACCATGCAAAGCTTTGGCGCGCGGATCGAATTGCTCATATCCCAAAAAAGCGCGGCATAGATGCCGCCCCGGCCAAGGATGCGTCTGGCACGCCCCCTGAGGTCGGCACGACAAACCTGCAACGCGACCCTGCCTGCGCGCTCAGGGTGAGGCGAGATGTGGTCATCACGGGCGTCGGATTGCTGTCCGCCTGGGGATCAAACGAGGATGTCCATCTTGCAGCCCTTCTGGATGAAAAGCGACCGGTTGCGGATGGCGTGTCCTTTGCGCCGTTCCACCTGGTCAAGGCTGCCCCGTTCGACGCCGAGGACTTTGTTCCGGGGCGAAGCGATCGGCGGCAAATGGAGCCTTGGCAGCTTTTGGGCGTTGCGGCTGCAAAACTTGCCCTCGACAGCGCCGGGATACCGCCCGGGGACGAACGAGACAGCCTCTGCCTGAACCTCGCCGCGAATGGCGGCGGGCGCGAGCACAACATGGACCTGGCAGTCCTCGACGAACTTCTGGTCCGGGGGGACCCACAGGCGCGGCTTGTCGAAAGTATGTCGAAACGTATTCGCCCTTCCTTTTTGCTGGGCCAGTTGGCCAATCTGCTGGCGGGCAACATCGCCATCGTGTTGGGCGTCGGCGGCGGGGCGCGGACCTTCATGGGCGAGGAACACGCCGGGGTCGAGGCGCTTGAGGATGCAGTGTCCCGGATTACGGCGGGCCAATCGGATCGCATCCTTGTCGGGGGCGTTCTGGATGCTGACCGGGCCGAATTGATGTTTACGCTGGCAATGGGCGGGCTGCTGCACGCCGGGACCATGCCTGCGGTCTTTAACCCGGACCGCAACGGGCTTTGCCCCGGCAGCATGGCGGCATTTGTGCTGGTCGAGGCCGAGGAGGTGGCGCATGCGCGGGCTGTCCCGCCCTTGGCAAGGATCACCGGGATCAAATCCGCATGGACCGGGGGCATTGATGGGCAGGACGCTTTGACCCGGTGCATCTCTGCCCTGCCCCACGATGGCGACGCTACCCTGATCCTGTCGGGGGCATCGGCTATCCAGCCGTCGACCACCGAGGAGTGGGCCGCGCTTGAAGGACGGTCAAAGGACGCCCGCATTCTGGCCACCGCTGACGTTGCAGGGCACGGTCTTGAGGCGTCGTTTCCATTTGCAGTGGCTTTGGCCGCACTCAGCATTCAGGCCGGGGCGGCAGGGCGGGTCCTGACCACGACAGGCAGCGACCGGTGTAGTGTCGCCGCCGCGCTGTTGGAGGCCACCCTATGAACGGGCCGGACAACAGCAGCATTGCAGTGACAGGGATGGGAATGGTCACATCCCTTGGCCAGGGCATCGCGGCAAATTGGGCGGCGATGCTGGCCGGGCAATCGGGCGCGGCCCTGGTCCAACGCTTTGCAACCGACGGCTTGCGGACCCGATTTGCGGCAACGGTCGACAGTATCTGCGACCCGACCCTGCGGCCAACGGACCGGACCGAACAGCTGGCCATGCTGGCGATGACAGAGGCGCTGGCCCAAAGCGGCCATGCCGCTGTCCCGCGTTTTCCCGGAAAGCTGATCGTGGGGGTCCCGCCGGTTCAGATGGAATGGCCCGACCGCATCAACCTGGCGTCCCGTTGCGACGGTGGGGACGTCGACGATCGCGCCCTGATCTGCGCCGCCGCGGATCCGGATATGCGCCCTCTCTTCGAAAAGCTGCGCTTTGGCAAAACGGCCGAGCATCTGGCACGGCATCTGCGGCCCTTGGGCATGCCCGTCACCATCACAACCGCCTGTTCCTCGGGGGCGAGTGCCATCCAGATCGGGGTTGAGACGATCCGTCGTGGCGATGCTGACGCCGCAATCGTCACAGGCGCGGACGCATCGGTCAGCCCCGAGATGTTGCTGCGCTTTGGCCTGCTGTCCGCCTTGTCCCGCCGGAACGAGTCGCCAGAAACCGCCTCGCGCCCCTTTGACAAAACCCGGGACGGGTTCGTTCCCGGCGAAGGCGCGGCCGCGCTGGTTCTGGAGCGTCCAGCTGTCGCGGCGCAGCGTGGTGCAAAAATCCTTGGCTACATTCGGGGCGTCGGCGAAAGACTGGACGCCCACCACCGCGTTCGCCAACGCCCCGATGCCGGCCCCGTTGGCGCGGCGATGGCGGCCGCCATTCGGGATGCCGGACTTGAGCCCGACCACATCGACTATGTCAGTGCGCATGGCACCTCGACCGGAGACAACGACCGGGTGGAAAGCCTGGGCCTGCATCACGTCTTTGGTGAAAGGACCAGCAAGTTGCCCGTGTCATCGATAAAATCCATGATCGGCCACACCATGAGTGCCGCCGGAGCGATCGAGGCTGTGGCGTCCTTGCTGATGATGCAGCATCAAACACTGCTTCCGACCATCAATTTTGATACACCCGACCCCGATGCCCCGCTCGATGTTGTGCCAAACTTCGCGCGCGCGGCCAAGGTCCACCATGTCCTCAGCAATTCGTTCGGGTTTGGAGGGCAGAATGTCTGTATTGTCTTGTCTGACACACCCTGACACGCCCATCTGGGTAAAGTTTGGGGGATTTGCCTTGTGCAGAGGCCCGTCCGGTGGCTCGTCCAGTGCCTCGTCCAGAGGCCCGTCACGATATGTCACCAACAACAAGCAACAACGGGGACGGCATGGCAGCATATCTCAATGAGATCGGAACCGGTGTTCCAGCCTATGACGTGCACGAAAGCTATCTGCGGATCGCGCCCCGGTTTCTGAACTCCGAAGCTGAAAGCAAGACCTTTGCCAAGATGGCCCGCCGCTCTGGCATCTCGCATCGTTATTCAAGCCTTCAACCGGCTAACCCGACCACCTGGGGCGACCGATATGATGCCGAAGGGTTTTTTCGGCCGGGAGCCTTTCCGACGACCGGTCAACGGATGCAGCGCTATTCGCAAGATGCCCCCCAACTGGTCGACCGCGCGATCGAGGACCTGGCCCGTCGTTTTGGGCCCGACTGGAAGCGCGGCATCACCCATCTGGTGATCTGCAGTTGTACGGGGTTCGCGGCCCCCGGGCTTGACCACCACATGATCACGCACCACCAGCTTAGCCCGACGGTCGAGAGGACGATGATCGGCTTTATGGGCTGCAATGCCGCCATGAACGGCTACAAGACCGCACACCACATCGTCCTTGCCGACCCAAAGGCGCGTGTTCTGGTCCTGAACGTAGAGCTTTGCGGCCTGCATTTTCAGGAATCTGCACCGCTCACAACCGCACTGATGTTCATGTTGTTTGCCGACGGGGCCTCTGCCGCGCTGATCAGTGCAGCCCCCAAAGGGTTTGCGCTTGATGCCTTTCGGTCTGACATGATCCCCGACAGCCGGGACCACATCACTTGGGATATTGGCGACAACGGATTTGATATGTGGCTGTCTGGACGGGTGCCACGCGCCATCACCAAGAACCTGCCCGGTCATTTCAAGGTGCTGCAAGAGGCTGCACAGGGGCGCGCCATCGACCTTTGGGCGATCCATCCCGGTGGGCGGACAATTCTGGACGCCGTCGAGGTGAGCCTGGGCCTTGAACCCGCCGATCTTGCCACCTCGCGCGGCGTCCTGAACGACTTTGGCAACATGTCATCCGCCACCCTTCCCTTTGTCTTGCAACGCATGCTGTCCGCACCGGCCCAAGGGCGCACCGGCGTCTCCATCGGGTTCGGTCCGGGCATCAGCGTCGAAAGCATGGTGTTTCGCGAGGCTCAGCCATGACCGACGTCAAGCTCGTTTTGGCCGGCCGTGTGCATCGCGAGGAGTTGATGGATATCGAAGAGGTCTCCAACGCCGACCTCGCCCGGTGCCTGCGCGACCTTGAACGGGTCAACCTTGTCAGCCTTGGCTACAGGCCAACCCTACGCTGGCTGGACGATGTCGCCGCAGGCAAGGACCGGATTTCGATCCTTGATGTTGGGTGCGGGCATGGCGACATGCTGCGACGGATAAAAGCATGGGGCAAACGTCGCGGGATCGAGACCGAGTTGCTGGGCATAGACCTGAACCCGTCGACCATACGGGCCGCAAAGGCCGCCACAGATACCAAGGACGGCATCGGGTTCGAGGTACTCGATTTGTTTGACATGCCCGCTGACAGATACCCGGATATCATCATCAGCTCTTTGTTCGCGCACCACCTCGACGATGCCGGCCTTGTCCGTTTTGTAGGCTGGATGGAGCAGACCGCCCGCCTGGGCTGGTTCATCAACGATCTGCATAGACATCCCGTTTCGGCATACGGGCTAAAGCTGATCTTTGCGATCTGGCCGGTGCACAGGTTCGTCCGTTACGACGGCCCTGTCTCGGTCTGGCGCGCCTTCAGCCGCGCCAATCTTGAGGCGGTGGTCCGCGCGGCGGGAGTGCCCCCCGGTGGGGTCAAGATTTCGTGGTGGTTCCCCTTTCGCTGGGGTGTCGGACGACGCAAAGCCGATGATTGACAGAACAGCAGAGGTCCTCGTTATCGGCGGCGGGCTGGCGGGTGCCGCAACGGCCGCGCATCTGGCGCGGGCCGGTCGATCAGTCGTCGTCTTGGAACGCGATGCCGAACCCAATCACAAAGTCTGTGGTGAGTTTCTGGGGCGCGCGGCCTGCCGGGAACTCGAAGGCCTCGGCGTCGATCTGGAGGCGCTCGGCGCAAAATGGATCGAGCATTGCAGCCTGTTTTCGGGCGACAGATCGGCCCGGGCCCCTTTGCCCTTTCGTGCAGCGGGGCTGTCGCGCCGGACCCTTGACCCCGCTTTGCGCGACCATGCGGCGCGGGCGGGTGCCGAGATCCGGCTGGGCGTCCGGTCAACGGCCGTCCGGGGCGGGGAGGTTGATATTGCCTATGGCGAAAGTCTTTCTGCAAATGCCGTTGTCATCGCGACAGGGAAACACGAAGTCCGGGGCCTTACCCGGCGCAGTGTCCTGAAGAGAAAAGATGCCAAGATCGGGATCAAAGAGCATCTGAGCCTGACCCCCAGCACGATGGCAGACCTCGGGAACGGGGTGGAATTGCACTTTTTCGAAGGCGGCTACGCCGGGTTGATGCCGATCGGCGATGGGGTTGCCAATCTTAGCATTGCGATGGACCCCGCCGTCTGGCGGGCCCGCTCCTTGACCCCCGCAACCTACCGTGACTGGCTGCAACGCTCCGTACCCTCGCTACAGGATCGCCTTGCCGGCGCGCGGTCCCTTTTCCCCAAACCGCTAACCGTCAGCGCTGTCCCTTATGGCTACCGCCTGTGGAGCGCCCCCGACGACGAACCCAGGCTGTGGCGGGTGGGTGAGCAGGCCATCGTCACCCCTTCGCTGACCGGTGAAGGGATGTCACTTGCCCTTGGGTCGGCCCGGTGTCTGGGGGAATGCCTGCTGGCAGGCCGATCTCAGACCGAGTATCGCCAGTCGTTGCGACAAAACTTCAATCGACAAATCCTTGCCGCCCGCAGTTTCGAAGCTCTGCTGGAAGGGAACATGACCCGGGGAGGCATCATGCGACTGCTGGCCGTGCTGCCAGGTGCCCTGGGGGTTGCGGCGCGGCTGACCCGAAGTGCCTGACCTGCAACCGTCGGGCAAGTCCTAGCGGCGCAACTCCTTGGCAAGAAAATCATAAACCCGACGCACGCGGCGACTGGTCGTGACATCGCGATGCGCGACTAGCCAGATTGGAAACTGCAAAGGCTCCAGATCGGGGAGGACTCGGACCACGCCCGGTTCGGCGTCCCCGATATAGGCATCGAGGATACCAATCGCCGCGCCCTGTTTGACCAGTTCCCACATCACCAGATAGCTTTCGGTCAGCAGCGGAAAGTTGACCTCGGTCAGCCCAAGGCCAAGACTGTTCAACCCCTTCAGCATCATTCCGGTGCGATCCATGTTGACAAAGTCCGCGTGGCGCAGGTCGAAGGGGGTTGAGGGATGCCCAAGTTCGGCGAGGTAGTCGGGCGCGGCATATAAGACCGCCTCTGCCATCCCGATCTTTTTGGCGACCAGATCGGGCTCTGTCGGGCGAAAGTTGCGAATGGCTATATCGGCCTCGCGGCGCAGCAGATCGCTTGCGTGATTTGCGACCACGATCTCGACCTGGATGCCGGGCTCTTCACGGCGCAGTTTCGCGACGATTGGTGGAAGCAGGACAGCGGCATATGTCTCGCTTGCTGAAATGCTGATCTTGCCTTCCAGCGCCTGCGATTGGCCGAGGGCAGCCAACGAGACGCGGCCAGCGGCCTCTCCCATTTCGCGAACATGTTCCAGCAATTCCAACCCGCTCGGCGTCAGGGTCAACCCGCGCCCGACGCGTTCGAACAGAACGATCCCCAGTTCCTGTTCAAGCCCGTCAACCTGTCGCCCAAGAGTAGGCTGCGCCATCCCAAGGGCGCGGGCAGCGGCGGACAGCGATCCTTCCTCGGCCGTCACCAGAAATGCCCGGGCCTTGTTCCAGTCAAATTTCACTGCGCGCCAATCCATGCGGATATGCATATCAAAATTAGAAGATTGGTCAATTCGCATAGGACGCGTCACAGCGTAGACCTGGCGCATCAACCGATCCCAATCCCGTACAGAAAGGAAACAAGATGACCGACCCGAATTCATGGGATGCCACCGGAGCACGCACGGCAGGTGCGCTATATCTTGCCATCGCAGTCTGCGGCGGCTTTAGCATCGGATATTTGCCCACACAGATTGTTGGCGTGGACGGGGCGACATCTGCGGCCAACCTCCTTGCCAATACGGACCTGTTCCGGCTGGGCGTGCTGGCAGACAGCGCCGTGATCCTGTTCGAACTTGCCATCACGGTGATCCTTTACCAACTGTTCCGCGCCACGGGGCCTAGAATGGCGATGGTCGCCCTGATCTCGCGCCTAGGCATGATCGGCGTGATGGGGATCAACCTTATGCTCTGGGTGATGCCCTACAGCCTGTTGACGACGACGACGCTAGATACGGCCACGCTACACGCCCTTGTTCAATACAGTCTTGATGCGCATGCTATGGGCGTCTTCGTGTGGCAATTGTTCTTCGGGATGCATCTTCTTGCCCTCGGCTGGTTGGTCCTGAAATCCAGCAAGGTCCCAAACCTTTTGGGCTGGGGCCTGTTCATCGGGGCCTTTGGATACCTGGTCCAGGGGATCGTCGAACTGACCTACACCGATGTCGCCCTGCTTGACGCCGCCATCATCGGCCTGCTTGTCATCGTGTCGATCGCTGAAATCAGCTTTGGCTTCTGGCTCTTGATCAGAGGCGGGCGCACCCCTTCCGAAATCCTCACATCCACGGCCGCAAAGGCCTGAAGGAGACTGTTCATGCTTGCCTATACATACGCCCGCTACGGCGCGCCCGAGGTCCTGACGAAAGTCGATGTCCCGACACCAACGCCAAAACCCGGCGAAGTCCTGATCAAGGTCTTTGCCACGACCGTAAGTGCCGGTGACTGGCGGGCCCGAAGCCTGACTTTGCCAAGGGGCATGGGCCTGATTGGCCGGTTGGTTTTCGGTATAAGACGCCCCCGCAAACCGATCCTTGGGACAGAACTTTCCGGGGTCATAGAAAGCGTCGGCGCCGGGGTTGCTACCTACGAACCCGGAGATGCGGTCATCGCATTTCCAGGGGCCGGTTTCGGTGCACATGCAGAATACATCGTGATGCCTGCGACCGGAAATCTGGTTCCGAAACCCGACGCCATCAGCTTTGAAGAGGCCGCAGCCATCCCCTTCGGAGGGACGACAGCCTACGACTTTCTCGTCAACAAGGCTCCGCTGCGTGCTGGTGAGAAAGTGCTGATCAACGGGGCCTCTGGGTCCGTCGGATCGGCCTGCATCCAGATTGCCCGGGCTATGGGGGCCGACGTGACCGGGGTTTGCAGCAGTGCGAATGCACCGATGGTCATGGCCCTCGGGGCGGACCGGGTGATCGACTACAACCGTATGGCCTTTGAACACGAGGGCATCCGCTACGATATGATCGTCGACACCATCGGCAATGTACCTTTTGCCCGCGCCAACAAGGCCCTGCGGCCCGGCGGACGCATGGTTCTGATTGCCGGGAAAACGTCGGACATGATCTTTGGAGGGCTGAAGGCCCGCCTGAAAGGAAAACGCCTTATCGGTGGGGTGGCCAAGGAAAGCCGCGCGGCCCTTGAAGCGGTCGTCGCTTTGGCTGCCGAGGGTCGGTTCAAGCCGGTCATCGACAGATGCTACCCATTTGCCGAAATGCGGGCGGCGCATGGTCATGTCGACACCGGTCACAAGAAGGGAAACGTTGTCGTTCAGATTGACCAAGGCAGTCGGCAACAACACTCTTCGGGTGCCGTGGCCCACGCCAAGTCAACGCGCCACAAAGGCCTGCCCGGATCTGCCGCTGCCCTGCTGGGGTAGCACCCTATGAAAGCTTGATAAGCAGAGGGTTCACACCATCCTCAAACCGGTAATTGGGGCGCGCCGCGACGAATTCATCCGTGGCCGCCCTGCACCCGCCATAGTCATTATAATCGTCCAACAGGATCTGCCCCTGCGGTGAAAGAAGCGGATCCAAGGCTTCAAGGCAATATTTAACCGGATCGTACCAATCGCAATCGATGTGGGCAAAGGCGATCGGGCCGGTGGTCACATGCGGCCAGGTTTCCTCGAACAGGCCTTTGTGCAGTATCACACGCTCCGGGCTGCAACCAACCCCATAACGTTCAAAGGTCTTGCACACCTGACCATACAGATCCTCGACATAGCCGTAGTAGGCGTCGCCACCGATCCCCTTGCTTTGGCCTTGCGAGATGATCTTGTAACGCTCTTTGGACTTTGCATCGTCCTTTTGGGACGTCGGTGGCGGGATCATGCCAAAGACGTCAAAGCCATGAAACGGGCGGCCTGCATCGGTGGCGGATTTCGCGATCAGGATACCGGACCCGCCAAGTGCGACACCGAATTCAACAAAGCCGCCCGGCACCCTGTCCCGGTTCAGGTCGTGCAGCGCCGTTTCGAGGCGATAGATCTTCTTGTGAGAAAGGTAAGTCAGCCGGTCAGCCCTGACTTTCCGGGCAAGGTTGCTGATCAGGAGGCGAGAACTGACAAATCTATCAATATTGACTATGGAGAACAGCATCCTGACCAAATCGCGCATCGGTTTTGTCCTTAATATGGGCAGGCTGCATGAATGAAATATCGGTGACCTTCGCTGAAATTCGACCGTGTGGCCAGTCGATAGATGTTTCGAGCTTCGATCAGGTCTTTCCCTGCCGGAGGCATCTCAGAGTTTTCTGCATTTGATTCATAGGGATATGTCTTATCCCCTAAAGGGTCGCCTTCGTATTGTGTCGCCCACCCGAAGCTGACACGTTCGGGGTCGTGGTCCAGGGGCTAACATTTTGGTGGGGTAGGACAATTCCGGCATGGCAAATATTGTAGTCATAAGCGTTGACGATCTGGCCCACTGGATTGGTCCGAATACGGTCTATTCCGCAAATGTGCATACGCCCAACCTGAAGCGGCTGGCCGAAGCGGGTGTGACATTCGAAAATGCCTATACCCCGGAGGCGATCTGCAATCCGGCCCGAACCAGCACGTTCACCGGGCAGGATCCCAATACGACCGGAGTTCATGCCAACGATCAAAGCTGGGAAGAATTCGTCGATCCGGCGATCACCTACCCTGCCCATTTCCTGCAAGCGGGCTGGGACGTGGCCGGATACGGCAAGAACTTGCACCCCTTCAACATTCCGGCCGCCATTCACGAACAGCTCTTTTCGCACTATGAGGTTCTTGACGGTTATCGGCAGGACCCGCCGAACACGAAGTTTGTCCAGGCCCTGCCCGAGGGCGTTGACCCCGACAGTCTGGCCGATCACCAGACAGTAAACGATGCGATCCGTTTCCTGGCCAGCCAAGATCCGGACAAGCCGTTCCTTCTGAACGTTGGCCTCCTCAAGCCGCATCTCGACTGGATCGTCCCGCAGGAATACTTTGACCTCTATCCCCTTGAGGACATCGTGGTGCCCGGACTTGTCGGTGACGACATGTCCAACGTTCCGGCCTTCATCCGCGACCAGTTACAAGACTCGCGCAAGCATCCCACACCAAACAGTCCTGACGCCGCCAAGGTCTTTATGCAGGGCTACCTGGCGAGCGTGTCCTATATGGACGCCGAACTCGGCCGTCTTCTTGACGTGCTTGACGCAGGTGGAAACTTTGACACCACCAACATCGTGTTGTGGAGCGATCACGGCTATCATCTGGGCGACCGCGAGGGGCTTTGGGGGAAGTTCACGCTGTGGGAAGAGGCCACCAAAGTGCCGCTGATCATCAAGTCGGCCGCCAACGACAACCCTGGCACCATCGTCAGCGACATCGTCAACCTGATCGACATTTATCCAACCCTGACCGAGATGGGTGGTCTGCCCCCACCGTCGCATCTCGAAGGCGACAGCCTCATGCCGCTTGTGACCGGGACCGGCCCGGCCAATGGTGACGGCATCTCGATGACCTGGATGTTTGGCAGCGTGATGATGCGAACGCCGCAGTTCGCTTTCATGGCCTATGAGGATGGGTCGGAAGAACTATACGACATGCTGATCGACCCCGATCAGCTCAATAACCTTGCGCTTTTGCCCGAATTCGACGGGACCCGGGACGCCCTGCGTGAGACCCTTGTCGAAAAGGCCAATATCGCAACCGGGCCCATCGGAACCGGGCAAGGCGATGCCTTCTACCTTAATCAGGACGGGGACATCGCGCAGGGTCTGGACGGAGATGACAGATACTATGTGAACGCCGACGGCGTCACTATCAGTGAAAGCCCGGATGAAGGGCGCGACATTGTCTATTCGACAAGCAGCTTTGCCTTGCCGGACAATGTCGAGGATCTGATAGCCCCCTATTACACAACCCCAGACGGCATCGTGCTGACCGGCAATAGCCTGAACAACGTCATCATCGGATCAGGGTCATCCGAATTGCTGTTCGGAGGAGCGGGGGACGACACCATTCGCGGCGGGTGGGGGCGGGCCGATACGATCTACGGCGGTGACGGCGATGACGCCATACTTGGATGGGTCGGCGCGGACCTCATTCACGGCGACAGCGGCAACGACATTATCCGTGGGATCCGGGGGAACGACACGATTTTCGGAGGCGAGGGCGACGACACACTGATTGCTGGCGCTGGCGACAATGTGCTGCTGTATGGCGGCGCGGGGCGGGACACGCTCCAAGCTGACAGTGGCACTGCATTTCTAGAAGGCGGAGCGGGCGCTGACCGTCTTGTGGCAAACGGGGGAACCGGATTTGCCTCTTACCGGACTTCAACGGTCGGCGTGCGTGCCGATATGTCGGATCAAAGATCCAACAGGGGCGATGCGATGGGCGATACCTATCGAAATCTGCAAGGACTGGTGGGCAGCGATCACAACGACGCTTTGACCGGTGACAACGCCGACAATCACCTGATCGGAATGGCAGGGGCAGACCGGCTTCTGGGCAAGGACGGCACCGATCGGGCCGCCTATTGGGCCAGCACTGAGGGCGTATTGGCCGACCTGCGCTACATACGGTTCAACACCGGCGATGCGATGGGCGATATCTACGGCTCGATCGAGGATCTGCAGGGCACCGCCTTCGCGGATGACTTGCGCGGAGATTCAGCGGCCAACCTGCTGTTGGGCGACGCCGGGAACGACACCTTCTTTGGACGCGACGGCGATGACACCCTGCAGGGTGGCGAAGGGGACGACTTTCTCGTCGGCAATGCCGGATCGGACCTTCTGGACGGCGGGTCTGGTCACGACCGGGCGTCTTACTGGAACAGCGCGGCCGGCATCCTGTCGGACCTGCAATGTGCCGACCTCAATCAAGGGGATGCCGCCGGAGACACCTACAGTTCGATCGAGGATTTGCAGGGCACGGAGTTTGACGACGACCTGCGTGGGAACGATCTGGCCAACTTCATCTACGGTGGGGGCGGCCAGGATACGCTCACCGGACGGGGCGGGGATGACACCCTTCAGGGCGCGGATGGCGACGATACCCTTGTCGGCGGCACAGGAGCGGACCGCCTTCAGGGTGGCGACGGATTCGACCTGGCGTCATACTTGAACAGTGCCGAGGGCGTTCTTGCCGACCTTGCGCGAGCGGCCCTCAATACCGGCGATGCAGCGGGCGATATCTACAGTTTGATCGAGGGCCTGCAAGGCAGCCAGTTCAATGACGACCTGCGGGGAGATGCGAACACCAACCGGATCGTTGGGGGCGACGGTAAGGATATCCTTTTGGGGCGCGGCGGGGCCGACATTCTGGACGGCGGCACAGGCACAGACCGCGCGGCATACCACGACAGCCTGACGGCGGTCTTGGCCGACCTGGGCTACGCGATCCACAATACCGGCGACGCCGCCGGCGACACCTTCCCGTCGATAGAACAGTTGCAGGGCACACAGCTGAGCGACGACCTGAGAGGCGATGCCCTTGCCAACCGCCTGATCGGCGACGAGGGGCACGACACGCTTTATGGCCGCGCAGGCGATGACGTCCTGTTGGGTGGGGCTGGAAATGACATTCTGCTTGGCAACACCGGGACAGACAGGATTGATGGCGGCACTGGCACCGACCGCGCCTCTTACTGGAACAGCACCGAGGGCATTCTGGCTGACCTGGCGACGGCGGGCCTGAACACCGGCGACGCCGCGGGGGACAGCTACAGTTCGATCGAGGATTTGCAAGGCACGGACTTTGACGACGATCTGCGAGGCGACAGTGGGGCGAACGTCCTATACGCCGGGACAGGCAACGACACCCTGACGGGGCGCGACGGAAATGACAGATTGTTCGGAGGCGAAGGTGCCGATTCATTCGTTTTCAGTGCCGGGGCCGACGTCATCCGGGATTTCAGCATGGAAGACGGCGATCGCCTCCTCCTCGATGTGCTGGCATTGGGACTTGGCGGCCTGACAGGGGCCGAGATCGTGGCAACGTTTGCCGATGCATCCTCGACAAGGGTCGAGTTTGACTTTGGCAATGACAATCGCCTGACGCTTGAGGGGCTGACCGACCTGACGGATATCGAAAGCCGCCTGTTCCTGTTCTGACGGACCGCATAAGGGCCACTGCCGTGACTGGCGGACAGGCAAAGCGGCAAGGCGATGCCCCGCCCCTTTGCGACAACACCCTTGACCCGACGGACCTGCAGCGGGACAGTTGAGCGGCCCCGGGGCCAACGCCGGTCGTCCGGACGGAGCCTGAACATGGACACCCGCTTTCCAGGATCATCACGATTGTCCCGAGATGGGCTGATCGCCCGTATCGCCGGTCTCACAGTCCCGGTCGTGGTGATCGACGCCCCAGCCGGAACCGGCAAGTCCTGGCTGTTGGAGGATCTGTCCCGGGCCCTTGCCCTGCCCATATGGCAGGGCAGCGCGGCGCCGGCGGACCCTGCCCTGTGGGATGTGCCGAACCAGGAGCTGACAGGCCCCCTGCCCGATGACATCTCGCGCCTGATCCTGGCCAAACGTCCTGCAACCGCGATCCCCGGCCTTGCCCGGGCCGAGGTCTATGGCAAGGTCGCCCGTCTGACCGGGACTGACCTGCTGTTCGACGCTCCCGAAGTGCAATCAGGCTATGATCTAACCAAGGCAGAGGCAGAAGGCATCATTGCAAAGACCGGCGGCTGGCCCTGTCTGATGCCTGCCACGCAGGGTAGCGCCGCAATGGACGCGGCGCTGAGTGCGTTTCTGCGAGACGATCTTTTGCGGCCCTTGGCCTCGGCCCGGCTGGTGGCGCTTGACGCAGCGCTGAAGGGCAAGGCTGTCGACAACGCCGCCCTTCAGGGCATCCCGTTTCTGGAAGACGGGACCGGTCCCGGCCCGCTTAACCTGCCCCTGACCCGGCCCCTGACCCCGTCCCTGCCCCTGCCACGACCGCTGGCCGCCTGCGTCGGCCCTCTGCGCCGCGCGATCAGCGACCTGCTGGCAGAGCGCAGTCAGGACCCCACACAGGCCCGCGCCATAGCCACGGCACTGGCCGCCATTGGCGCGTTGCCGGAGGCCATTGGCATCTTTCAGTCGCTGGGGGCCTGGCAGGCGGCAAGCGACACCCTGCGTCAGGCCCGTGGCCCCTTTGCGATCCATTTGTTCGGGTCAGAGGCGCTTGACCGGATCCTGGCAGGCTTCCCCCCCGACATGGCCCGGCAGGACGAGCTGATCGTGCATTGCAGGGCGATCCAGGCGATCAAGCGTGGCGATGTCTCACTGACCCACCGCATCCTTCGGGACCGCTATGGAGAAGAGGCCGACGATCCCCGCAAGGTGGTTGGCAATGCCCAGCGCTACAGCCTTGAGTTTCGGCTGTTCCGGGTTCTGCTGCAAACCTGGGAGGACATCGACCTTGACGCCCATCTGCTGGACGACGCCTACCAGATGCTGGGCGAGCTTCCGGCGGATGACGACCTGCGGCGCGGGTCCTTCTACAACGCGGTCCTCGAATTCTACATCCGCGCCCGGCGCTTTGCCGAGGCCGATCACACGGCGGTCCTTGCAGGCGCCCATTACTCTCGCGCAAACGTCCCGATCCTGTCGTTCTACATTGATCTGCATCGGGCGATCATCCAGCTGCTTCTGGGCGATGCCGGGACCGCCCGCAAGCGGGCGGCCAGTGCCGCCGCCCATATGGCGCGGGTGCCCTATGACAGTCCGGGCGATACCCGCCTGCTAGGCCTTTTGAACGCCTGCATCGCCTACGAGGGGGGCGAGGCAGAGCCGCTAAGCCGGTTCCTTTCCCTTGACCTTGACGATCTGGCGAGTGGCGAAATCTGGCCAACTCTGATCGAGATGGTGCTGATCTACGGCAGCCAGGCCTTGGCCGAACATTACTCCACCGTTGCTGCCCGCAGCTTTCTCGACCGGTGGCGGGTCCGGCAGGAAAGATCGGACCAGTTCGGCATGCTGATCGACATCCGCGATATCGTCGTCCTGCAGAACGGCAACCGCTGGCAAGAGGCGATGGCCAAGGCCGCCGGGCTGGACACCCGGATCTCGCTGGCGTGGGTCGAGGAAGGCGGCCCCCGGCTGGCCACTTTGCAGGACCGGGACGAGGTTGCCCTTGCCCTCGTCTGGCTGCGCCATCTGACGCAGGTCACGCCGACACGGGCGGGGCTGGACCGGTGGATCGGCGGCATGCTCGACAATCCCCACCTGACCGGGCGGCAAAGGATCGGGGCCGAGGTCTGGTTGGCCCATGTGCTGCACCGCCAGCGCCGCCTGCCCGAGGCGCAGGCCCAGTTGCGCAAGACACTGTCGACCGCCGCAAGCCTTGGCAGTATCGCCACGCTTAGCGAAGAACGGGTGTTTCTGGCGGAACTGACCTCGACCCGCCGCGTCAAGGACGGGCTAGAGCGCAATGACATCCTCCGCCGTGTCCTGCGCCAGGTGCAGGAGGCTGGACCCGGCCGGGCGCGGCGCGGAAAGGCCCATGGGCTGACCCGGCAAGAGACCCGCATCCTGCATGCCCTCGCCGAAGGGGCGACCAACAAGATGATCGCCAATATCATGGGGTTAAGCGAGGCGACGGTAAAGTTTCACCTGTCCAACCTGTACCGCAAGCTGGGCTGCGCCAACCGCAGCGAGGCGATCCGGGCGGCGGGGGCCCTGCGCATCGTGTCGTGATCGCCAAGGCCCAGCGGCTGCCGACCGTCAAAAAGGCATATTCCAACCGGTCGCACAGAACCTAGCCAAATGGTGCAAAAACCTAGACTCCAATCCCATTGATGGAATGGGCCCCAAGGGCAGAGGCTTGACCCATCAGAGGGCCGCGCGACCGGTCCCGCAGGTTTGTCCAATGGGGGATACCATGACCACACGACTTTTGACGACGACAGCCGCGACAGCCTTGTCGGTAGCTTTGCTTGCTGCGGGGGCGGCCAACGCCCAGACCGTGGTGACGATGAACACCGTGCAGATCTTTGGAACCATCGATCCGGCCAAGATCAGCGACTACACCGACTATATGGCCGCCGTGAACCTTTATGACGGGCTGGTAACGGTCGATGGATCGGGCAACCTTGTCCCTCAGTTGGCCGAAAGCTGGGTGGTGTCGGATGACGCCAGCGAAGTGACCTTTACCCTGCGCGCGGATGCCACCTTCAGCGACGGCTCTCCGGTCGAGGCATCGGATGTGGTCTATTCGTTCGAGCGGCTTCTGCGCATCAACCAAGGCCCCGCCAACCTTTTCGCGGGTGTGGTCGAGTCCGGCAGCGTCGTTGCCGTTGACGCACAGACTGTGTCCTTCACCCTGTCCAAAACCTTTGCCCCCTTCATGGCCACCGTCCCGGCGCTGATGCTCGTCAACGAAAAGGTGGTCGAGGCCAACCTTGGCGATGACGACGGTCAGACCTATCTGTCAGCCAATGTCGCTGGCTCTGGCGCCTATCTGCTGGACAGCTGGGATCGCGGATCGCGGATGATCATCAAGCGTGACCCCAACTACTATGGCGAAATGCCCGAAAGCCCCATTGACGAGGTCCGCTGGATCGTCACCAACGACGAAGCCACCGTGCGCGCCCTTGCCGCGTCGGGCGAATTGACGATGTCGAGCCAGTTCCAGTCGCCCGACACCTATGCCGCCTTGGTGGACATGGGCCGGTTCCGTCTGATCAGCCAGCCCACCGCCACCGCCTTCTATTTCAAGCTCAACAGCCAGGTGGCCCCGACCGACGACGTGCACATTCGCCGCGCCATCGCCTATGCGACGGACTTCGAGACCATCCGCGACGTGATCTTTCCGGGTGAGCCGATGACCACCGTCCTGCCCGAGGCCTTCGCAGACTTCCACTCGGGCGATGTTGAAGGCCCGTCCTACAACCTTGAGATGGCCGCCGCCGAAGTGGCGCAATCGGCCTATGCCGGTCAGCAGATCCCGCTGACGCTGGGCTATGTCGCCGGCGCCTTGTTCGAGGAAGAGATCAGCCTTCTGATGCAAGCCAACCTCGAGACGCTGGGCTTTGTCATCACCCAGCAGCCCGATCCGTGGAACCGGGTGACCGAGATCGCCAGCCAGGTCGAAACCACCCCCAACCTGAACCAGATCTTCTTTGGGCCCACCTACCCCAGCCCGGATTCGATGTTCTTCACCCAGTACCATTCGGACGCCGCTGGCACCTGGGCTTCGATGGAATGGCTGCAGGACCCCGAGATCGACGCCCTGATCGACACCGCCCGCGCTACCGGCGACGTGGCCGAACAGGCCGAGCTGTACAAGCAAGTGCAGCGCAATCTGGCCGAACAGATGGTCAGCGTCCCGCTGTTGGCGCAGACAGTGCAGCACGCGATGGACAATTGCCTTGAGGGCTTCAACGCTGTTCCCATGCAGTCGTTCGACTACGACTTTGCCCGCTACAGCTGGACCTGCATGTAACTTCGGTCCCGCCCAAAGCCTCGCCCCGACCGCCCCAAGGCAGGGGCGAGGCATCCTGAAACCCCCCATTGGTGGATGCCATGGAATTCCTCGGCTTCCTTGTCAGACGGCTGCTTTGGTCGCTTCTGGTGCTGTTCGGGCTGTCGATCGTGATCTTCACGATCGCCCGGATCGTGCCGGGCGATCCTGCCCGCATGGCCCTTGGCCCCACCGCCAGCGCAGAGCAGGTGGCAGACCTTCAGGAAAAGCTGGGCCTGAACAAGCCGATGGTCGAACAATACGGCCTGTTCCTGACCGGCCTGACCCAAGGCGAGCTGGGCCGCTCACTCCTGACCGAACAATCGGTCAACTCCGACATCCGCAAGACCTTTCCCGCAACGCTTGAGTTGGTGATCTCAACCATCCTCTTTGCTTTTGTCCTTGGTGTACCGCTTGGGGTGGCGGCCGCGCGATGGAAGGACCGATGGCCCGATACCCTTGTGCGCGCCATCGCCATCTTTTCCGCCGTTCTTCCCGCCTTCTTCCTGGCGCTTTTGCTGCAAATCCTGGCGGGCTACGTCCTCAACATCCTGCCGACCACCGGGCGGCTGCCGGCAAGCATGTCATTTGACGCCGATATCACCGGGCTGATCCTGATCGACAGCCTTCTGAAAGGCCGGCTCGACGTGATGGGCGAGGCCGCCCGGCATCTGTTGCTGCCCACCCTCGCCCTTGGTCTGGCCACAATGGGCCAGATCGCCCGGATCACCCGCGCCTCGATGATCGACGTCAGCCGGCAGGACTATATCGAGGCCGCCCGCGCCTTTGGCGTGCCCGACCGGCTGCGGATGTTCAAATACATGCTGCGCCCCGCCTTCGTGCCGCCCCTGACGATCACCGGGCTCGAATTTGCCTCCCTCATCGGCAATGCGTTTGTGGTCGAGCTGATCTTTTCCTGGCCGGGCATGGCCTCTTACGGCATCCGGGCCATCGTTCAGAAGGACCTGAACGCCATCATGGGCGTGGTCATGGTGTCCGGAGCGTTCTTTGTCTTTGTGAACCTCATGATCGACGTGCTGGTTGGCGTCGTGGACCCCCGCGTCCGGATCAGGGGAAGCCGGACATGAGCCAGCAGGAAGCCCTGTCCAACGCCTGGCAGAACTGGTTCCGGTTCTCGCGCAACCCGACGGCGGTGATCGGGGCGATCATCGTCATCACGTCGGTCTCTCTGGCGGTGCTGGCCCCCTATATCACCCCCTTTCCGGAGCATGTCGGCGCGGTCGTCGATTTCCGCAACCGCCATCAGCCCCCGTCCGCGGTCCATTGGTTTGGCACTGACAACGTCGGGCGGGACATCTTTACGCGCGTCATATTTGGCCTGCGGGTGTCGCTGCTGCTGGCGGTGGTTGTGCTGGGCATCGCGATCCCGGTTGGGGTGATCCTTGGCCTGCTCGCTGGATACTTTGGCGGCTGGGTCGAGATCGTGATCATGCGGATCACCGATATCGCCCTGGCCATACCACCGCTTGTCATGGCGCTGGCGGTCGCCGCCGTTCTCACCCCGTCGCTGACAAACTCCATGCTGGCCATCGCGCTTTTGTGGTGGACCTGGCACACCCGGCTGATCTATTCGCTCACCCGACAATTGCGCAGTCAGGAGTTTGTTGAGGCGGCCGAAACGCTGGGCGCATCAAAGGCGCATATCCTGTTCCGCGAAATCCTGCCCAATTGCGTGTCCGCCATAGCCGTCAAGACTTCGCTGGATGCGGGGTTCGTGATCCTGATCGGGGCGGCGCTGTCGTTTCTGGGGCTGGGCATTCAGCCCCCCACCCCCGACCTTGGGACGATGGTCGCCTCGGGGGCGTCATTCCTGCCCGACTACTGGTGGGAAAGCGTGCTGCCCGGCTGCGCGATTCTGTTTGTTGCCCTTGGCTTCAACCTTCTGGGCGACGGCTTGCGCGACATGTTCGACGTGGAGGACGTGCGATGACAGCGCTTCTGTCCGTCCAGAACCTCAGCGTGTCCTTCACCACCTATGGACGACGGGTCGAGGTGCTGAAATCCGTCTCGCTTGATGTGCCCGAGGGGGCGCAGATTGCGCTGGTGGGCGAAAGCGGGTCGGGCAAGTCGGTGACAATGAAGACGATCATGGGCATCCTGCCCCAGCCCCCGGCCAGGATTGACGGCGGGGCGATCTTCTTTGACGGGCGCGACCTGCTGACCCTGCCCGAACGCGAAAGGCTCAAGCTGCGGGGCACCGCGATGAGCATGGTGTTTCAGGACCCGATGTCCTCGCTTAACCCGGTGTTTACCATCTACGACCAGCTTGGTACCATCCTGAAATACGCCGACCGCCGCCTTGGCCGGAACCGGTCCGGTAAAGAGCGTAAGGCAAGGGTCCTCGACGTCCTTGCCCAGGTGCGCATGCGCGAGCCTGAGCGGGTCGCGGCCTCCTTTCCCATCATGCTGTCGGGGGGCATGCGTCAGCGTATCTTGATCGCTATGGCGCTATTGTCGGAGCCCCGCCTTTTGATCGCTGATGAGCCGGGGACGGCGCTGGACGTCACAACGCAGGCCCAGATCCTCAAGCTATTGAAAGACCTCGTCACCGAAAAGGGACTGGCCCTTTTGATGATCACCCACAACCTCGGGGTCGTGCGCGAAACCTCTGGCTACACCTACGTCATGAACAAGGGCGAGATTGTCGAACACGGGCCAACCGCCGGGATATTCGAGGCCCCTCGCCAAGCCTATACCCGCGACCTGATCGCCGCCGTGCCGCGTCTGACCGGGAGGGACCGATGACCGCTCCGGTTCTGGAACTGCGCGACGTGGTCAAGACCTATGCCCTCAAGGGCGTCTTTGGCCGCTCTGCCGGAGAGGTGCGTGCGGTGGACGGGGTGTCCTTTGCGATCCAGAAGGGCGACGTCTACGGGCTGGCGGGCGAAAGCGGATCGGGCAAGTCCACCATCGCGCGGATGATCATGGGGCTGACCCCGCCCACATCCGGCGACATTCTGATCGACGGGCACAGTATCCTTGGGCGGCAGGCGACGCTGGCCCATCGCCAACAGGTCCAGATGGTGTTCCAGAACCCTGGCGCGTCGCTGAACCCGCGCCGGACCGTGGGGCAGTCGATCCGCGTGGCGCTCGATGCCCATCATTATGCCGGTGACCGCAAGGCGCGTGTGGCCGAGCTATTGGAAATGGTGCAGATGCCGCGCCACTTTGCCGACCGCTATCCGCACGAGCTTTCTGGCGGGCAAAAGCAGCGCGTCGCCATCGCCCGCGCCCTTGCCGTTGAACCCCGCCTTCTGGTGCTGGATGAGCCGACATCGGCCCTTGACGTATCGGTCCAGGCCCGCGTGATCGAGCTTCTGGAGGGCCTCGTCGACCAGCTTGGCCTGACCTACCTTTTCATCAGCCATGACCTGAGCCTGATGCGCAACTTTGCCCAGGACGTCGGCGTCCTTTACCTTGGCAAGATCGTCGAGACGGGCCCCGTGGCTTCGGTCTTTGCCGATCCCCGACACGACTACACCCGCCTCCTGCTCGCCTCTGTCCCGGTCATTTCGGCCGAGGAAGAGGCGTTGAGGCCCAAGATCCCCCTTATCAACGGCGAGATACCAACCGCCGAAGACCTGCTTGCATTGCGCACTCAGGCAAAATCGAAGGAAGCACAGACATGATCCGGATCGGCATAGACGTGGGCGGCACCAATACCGATGCCGTCGTGATGGATGGCAACACGGTCATTGCAGGCGTAAAGGCCGCGACCAGCAAGGATGTGATGACCGGCGTGGTCAACGCCCTGCGCAAGGTGCTTGACGCCGCCGGGATGGAGGCCTCGGCCGTTGACGTGGTGATGATCGGGACCACCCATTTCACCAACGCCGTCGTGCAGCGCCGCGACCTTGCGCCGACCGCCGCCGTCCGGCTGTGCCTGCCCGCCACCGCGTCCCTGCCCCCGATGGTCGACTGGCCAGAGGACCTGCGCGACGTGATCGGCAACCATTGGTTCCTCGCCCATGGCGGCAATGAATTCGACGGGCGCGTCATCTCGCCGATCGACGAGGCAGAGCTTATCGCAATCGCGGACCAGATCCGCGAACGGGGCGTGAAATCGGTCGCCGTCACGGCGGTCTTTTCCCCCGTCTCGACAGACTTTGAGCGGCAGGCAGGTGAGATCCTGGCCAAGGCCCTGCCCGAGGCCCATATCACCCTGTCCTCAGACATCGGCCGCATCGGCCTGCTTGAACGCGAGAATGCCGCCATCATGAACGCCTGCCTGCGCGACCTGTCGCGCGATGTGGTCGCAGCCTTTCGCGGTGCGCTGGCCGATGTCGGCTTTACGGGCCGGTTCTACCTGACCCAGAACGACGGCACCCTGATGGATGCCGAATTTGCCGAAAGGTTCCCGGTCCTGACCTTTGCCTCCGGCCCCACCAACTCTATGCGCGGAGCGGCGTTTCTGTCCGGCGTGCAGGACGCCATCGTCGTCGATATCGGCGGCACGACCTCGGACGTTGGGTCTTTGCAAAAGGGCTTCCCGAGGCAGGCGACCGTCGCGGTCGAGGTTGGCGGCGTGCGCACCAACTTTCGCATGCCGGACGTCTTTTCCATCGGCCTTGGGGGCGGATCGCTCGTCGTCGATGGCCCGGACGCTTTGACGGTCGGCCCGCAGTCCGTCGGCTACCGGATTGTCACCGAGGCGCTGATTTTTGGGGGCGAGACGCTGACCACCTCTGACATCATCGTGGCCGATGGGGCCGCCGACCTTGGGGACAAGAGCAAGGTCGCGGGCCTCAGCCCGGACCTGATCCGCAAGGCGCGGGACCGCATTGCCTTTATGCTCGAGGATTCTGTCGAACGCGCCCGCATCTCGGCTGACCCCCTGCCCGTCATCGTGGTGGGTGGCGGCTCGATCATCGTTGAGGGGCCGATTGCGGGGCTTGAGCTGATCATGCCCAACCATTT
>Ga0213861_10001028_pt1 | contig 25015 bp, 23 predicted proteins | sample PICome_4_FD_160110 | JGI IMG/M metagenome (GOLD analysis project Ga0213861, IMG submission 160110) | Coastal seawater microbial communities near Pivers Island, North Carolina, United States - PICO131 | ecosystem: Environmental > Aquatic > Marine > Coastal | place: USA: North Carolina... | reverse complement strand
GACTGCCAAGCCAATGTCACGATCGGCTCCAGCACCACCGATGGTCGCGCAACTCCCGTGCCGCCTGCCGACACATCAATTCTCTCCGTCCCAGCCAATACACCTACCCAGAAGATGGGCTCCCCCCTGCCGAGTCGGCAGCGTCGGGTGAGGGCCTCGAGGCCAATCGGGCCGTGGTGCGTCCGTCCGCACTGTTGCCGCTCGTCTGGCTGATCTACAACGGATGAATCGGAAGCGCCAACGTCGAGCGCTATCTCGGCGAGCTCACTCGGTGTGTCGCCATGAACTCGACGAGTCGGTAATGCCGGTGACCTCGGTTCGTTCGACCCCAACGAAGACTCGGTCGCACTCTTGGCCTCACTCGATCCCGCGCTCCTGGCTGCGACGACCACGGCGCTGGACGCGTGTGTCTCGCCGGTAGTGCTTGTCTCCGAGGCATTCTCAAGCGGGCGCATCGAACGTTCTGAACATGCGCAGGCCAGGTGTCTGATCGATCTGCTCGGCGACGGGACCCGCTGGGCCGACGTTGTTGCGGTGTACCAATCGGGCAGGCCGTTTCCCTTTGGCGATCTTGACCAAGCACGAGAAGCGTGCAGAGAGCTACCGGGGGCCGACCAACCACTCACCGACGAGGAACAGGCCACCGCTGATTGGCTGGTCGATCTCGCCGAGGTGATCGGCTTCGAACTGACTCGCGACGAGACCGCATGCATCATCGTCGGCTCACGTGGCGCGGTTGACCCCGGCCTCACGATCGACCTCAACGATCCCGACCTCGACGCGCTTGCCCCGGTGCTTCAGGCGTACGACGCCTGCGTACCGATCGGCGGATTGCTCGCCGGATTCGACGATGGCGCGATCGTCTACTCCTTGTGTCTCGACCGCGTACTCGCCGGGTCCGTTGGCTGGCGCGAGCTCGCCGACCTCGGGGCCCGGGTCGAAGGCCTCACTGGCGAAGAGATCGCGGTCGAACCAGCGGTCGTGACCATCGATGCCGCCCGGGCACGTTGTCTGTCAGCCGAACCGGGTCAGCTGCTGGTTGACCTCGGCGACGTACTCCGGGTGGAAGTCCTGGTGCACGACGGCACACGCCTGTGGGCCGGCGGCATCGATGAGCATGGCGGCACACGTCCGGGCAATCTGCTTGTCATCGACGGAACCACCGGCGAAGTTGTAACGGTATTCGCCACGGAACTGTTCAGCGTCGAGATCATCACCAGCGACCAAGACCATCTGTGGGTCGCTAATGCCGACGGCGAGGTGATCCAGCGAGTGAGCCTGCTCACTGCCACTCTGGACATGCCGGTTGAGCTTGCAGGGCGAGCCGTCGGCGACCTGCAGCTCACCGCCGACGCTCTGTGGGCCACCGACAACAACGCTGGCGCACTCCTGCGGTTAGACCGTGTTACCGGCCAAATCCTCGAAGAGATAACCATCGCACCAGGCGATTGGTATTCGTCGGACCTGACGACCGCAGCCGGATGGCTTTGGCTCACCACCCGCGAGGATCCTGTTGTCCACCAGCTCAACCCGTCAACAGGCGAGTTGGTGGCCGAGTATCAGGTCGACTCCCAGTACACCACGCACCTCATCGACCAGGGCGACGCCGTTGGCATCTACGGATTTTCTCAACTGTGGCGCATCGAAGATGGCCAAGCCCAGGCAGAGCAGCTCATCGACGACTACGGCCAAGAGGGCCTCGATCCCGACGCGGCCGTTGCCGTCGGAGGCGTTGTTGCATTCGCGGACGAGAACGTCTCGGTGCTCGCAGTCCGCGACAGCGCGTCGGGCTTCATCGAGCAACTTCGGTTGATCCCTGGCTTCGTCGACAGCGACCGAGACCTCATCGCCACCGACGGCGTCGACATCTGGTTGACCACCTACGACGACCTTCTCGTGCGATTCGGCGGCTAAGGCATTCGGTGAGTTGGCGTATGCCTGGCGGACCCCGAAGCTCAACTTTCCCTTAGGCGCCGCAACATCTCAACCGTGGCACGTCGTGCACTTCGCGCCTGACAACAACCTGAACAGCAGGGGATTTGTCTACTGTCGTCCTATGGGACTCCGGTGAACGACAGCTCGCACAAACCCCGGCTACCTCGGAGCAAGCACAAGGGTGAGCGTAACGTTGGCGGCCCGGTTGGAACCGGCCCGGCGGCTTCGCATCCCGTGGGCTTCCGCCAAGGCATGCGGGCCATGCGGCACCGAGACTTCCGCATCTTCTTCATCGGCGCAATCATCTCGAACTCGGGCAGCTGGCTGCAGAACCTGGCCGTGCCATTCGTCCTATTCGAACTCACCGGCAAGGCAATTTGGGTCGGGCTGGCAGGTTTTGCCCAGTTCATTCCTTCGTTCTTTCTCGGACCCGTGGGTGGGGCGTTGGCCGATGGGAACGATCGACGGAAAGTCTTGCTGGCGACCCAAACCGCGATGGCGGCGGCTGCCTTCCTGCTGTGGGGTGTCTGGGTTCTCGATTGGCGCGAGCCGGCCCTGATCCTGGTGATCGTTGCGCTCACTGGAGTGTTTGCCGGGCTCAATATTCCCAGTTGGCAGGCGTTCGTGCCTGCTCTCGTACCTCGAGAAGACCTGGCTTCGGCGATCACGTTGAACTCGACACAGTTCAATGCGGCCCGAGCGATCGGTCCCGCGTTGGCTGGTGTGCTCCTCGCTGTTGCTGGTCCGGCGTGGGCGTTCTTCCTGAACGGACTGTCGTTTGTCGCGGTGCTCGTTGCGCTCGCCATGGTCCGCCCTGTGCCGAACGAACGTGTTCCCGGACACGCCAAGAAGGGCGTGATCGCCGGTTTCGGCGAGGGCCTCCGTTACATCAACAAACGGACCGGTATCCGGGTGAGCATCGTGTGCGCCATGCTCGTCGCGTTCTTCGGTAATCCGATCACCCAGTTCACCGTAGTGTTCGTCTCCGATGTCTACGACGCCGGGCCCCGGGTGTTGGGGGTGCTCGCGGCTGCGGTCGGTGTGGGCGCGGTCATGGTCGCGCCGATGTTGTCGTCGTGGGACGGCGTGATCGGTCGTTCAGCGCTCGTGCGTTGGGGACTCCCCACCTACGCGGTCGCCGTCATCGCCTTCGGGTTGGCGCCCAACTGGCCACTCGGTCTCGCAGCGCTCCTGGTCGTCGGCGGCGGATTCCTGGTGGTCATTGCCACCACCAACACTGCGGTCCAGATGATCGTGGCCGACGAGATGCGGGGCCGGGTTATGTCGGTGCGGGTGATGGGTTTCACGCTCGCGTTCCCGGTCGGCTCGCTCGCCCAAGGTGCCCTCGGCGACTGGTGGGGCCCCCAGCTCACCGTGGTGATCTTCGGTGCGATCCTTCTCTCGGTCGCGGTGTGGTTGTGGACCAAGCCGACGCTGCTCGATCATCTCGACGCAGTCGACGACACCCCCGACCGATAACCACCCGAGGGCTATTTTGGCTTGGTGGACAGGAAGTAGCTGTTGCTGCGGTCGTCGCGCACGCCAGTCACATCGATGTCGGCGAAACCAGCCAGCGTCAGCCGCTCGACCGCGGTCTGATGACCCCACGCCGTGCCGAGCCCTTCGCCGCCGTACGCCAACGACACGGTCATGCAATGCATGGTCGACACGCTGTACATGAACGCTGACATGGGTTCATCGATATTGTCGGCCAGCTCGCTCGACGACTTCGGCTCCACACACAGGTACGTGCCGCCAGGTCGCAACATGCGGTAGATACCCGCCAACACCGTGTCGGGATGGGCCTGGTCATGGATGGCATCGAACGTGGTCACGAAGTCGAACCGATCCACCTGATCGAGTGCTGCCGCGTCGGCCACCTCGAAACTCAGGTTCGTCAGGCCGGCCGCAGCTGCTTCGGCCCGAGCGACGGTGATGGCGTCTTCGCTGATGTCGAAGCCCACAAATCGGCTAGCAGGGAACGCAGCCGCGAAAATACGCATCGCTTTGCCGCTGCCACAGCCAACGTCGGCAACATCGATGCCGGCTTCCAATGCCTGGGCCACCGGCAAGATCGGTACGACCTGATCGATCAGGGTACGTTCATAACGCTGACCGCTCGACTCGGCCATAAGCGCCTGGAACCGGGGGTAACGGTCATAAGGCACCCCGCCGCCGCTGCGGAATGCTTCGGCGATCTCATCTTCGACCTCACCGAGAAGTGCGACGTATTGACACTGGGTGCTCAGGTTCAGCGGCCCAGCCCGCCGGGTGAGCAGCCCGGCATGTTCGACCGGCAGGGCAAAGGTGTCCGTAGCCGGATCGAAGTCGACGATCGCACCACACGCCATGGCGCTGAGCCACTCGCGCACATATCGCTCGTGCAGGCCGGCATCCTCGGCGATCGCCGCCGCGGTGCGAGCCGGTTTGCCATCCATCGAATCGAACAGACCGGTCTTGTGGCCAAGGCTGATCATCAACGCCAGCGCCCCGCCGTTCATGATCCCGACGATGTTGGCTTGGAAGGCCCTTGCTCGTGTCTTGTCAAACTCCACGGTGTCACTCATGGCTCCATCTTGGCACTCTGTCGCTATTGAACCACCAGGAACCAGTGCCGGTACCCGGACATCAGACGTTCGATTTCCGCCATTGCGTCACGGCAGATCGAACAGGAAGGATGGCGTGGTAATCCCGAGGAGGCGAGCCGCGGCTTCGTCGCGCAGGTGGGGTGCGACGGTCACATGACTGCGCACGACAGTGGCGTTGCGCCGGAGTCGATCGAGTGGATGTCCCGCCATGTTCGCGGTGGTGCCAGCGGCCTCGACCACTGACTCGACGGCCTCGACACACCCCGCGGTTGTATCGGCGCAGGCCATAAGAAAAACCGCCTTCTGTTTGTCGGTGAAGGGCTCGTGACGGCTCGCACGCTCCCACGCGTGGTCACATTCGTCGAGAACCCACGCACGTCCGGCCCGCAAACGGCTTTCGGCCCGAGCGAGTGCCTGTTGAGCGAATGGGCGCTCAGCCAAGCTGACGGATCCAAACGCAGGTGTCTTGTGCGCGGCGAGTTCGATGAACACATCGACGGCTGCACGGGCGATGCCGAGCGCGACCGCTGTCTTGTTATGTGCGAGTCGCACGCCGAGCGGAATTCGGGCGAGCACCGACTCGGCTCGTTGTTGAGCGACCCACGCCTTGTCATAGAACGCGATCTGCTCCTCGGGAACAACGAGCCCATCAATCAGCACATCGTGCGAGCCCGAGCCCCGCATCCCGGACGTATGCCACGTATCGAGGATCTCGAATTCACCGCGACGAGCGAACGCGTAAACCGGGCGTGGCGACACCTGCTCATCGCCGCTGAATGCGAGGACCTGCCCGCCGAACCAGTGAGCGTTATGGCAGCCGCTGGCCCACGGCCAACGACCGGTGATTTGCCACCCGCCCTTGACGGCGTCGGCTCGACAGACCGCAGCGGTCGATCCACAAACGATCGTAAGCGGATCGGACAACAACTCGGCACCGTGTCGCCACTGCAGCGCCATCAATGCGAGGTTCTCGACGCCAATCATCAGGTTCCACCCAGTCGCTCCATCGGCGTACGCAATGGCCTCGATCGCCTCGAGTTGGTGGCGTGGCGACGCATCGGCACCGGCATAGGAAGGTGGTGCCCCCAGTCGATGGAGTCCTGCTTCGGCAAGTGCCACGGCGACGGTCTCGTTGAGGTGCCTGCCGGCCTCGGCTTGATCTGCGTGGTCACGAACGAGTGGCGTGAGCGCGGCAGCACGTTCGACGAGCGTTCGTCCGTTGATCATGTCCCCATCTTGGCACCCCATCAACAACCGAGTTCCAGCAATCGTTACCGTTGCGCCTGCTAGACACGTGATGGTCGAAGAGAATGCGGAGGACAGAGTGGGTTTGTTAGAGAACAAGGTCGCGATCGTGACGGGTGCTGGTTCAGGAATTGGCGAGGCGAGTGCCCACCGGTTCGCGGCCGAAGGTGCCGCGGTTGTCGCGGTCGATATCCGCGCCGGCAAGGCGGCAGAGGTCGCCGAGGCCATCGTCGCGGCCGGTGGTCACGCTATTTCTCTGGCAGCGAACGTTGCCGAGGCCGACGACGTAGAAGCGATGGTCGATGAGACCGTGAAGCGACTGGGCGGGCTCGACGTGCTGTTCTCGAACGCAGGAACCATCCGGCTAGGCACCGCGGTCGAGTTGAGCGTCGACGAGTGGGACCTCGTTATGGCGGTAAACGTGCGGTCGGTATTCCTGGGGGCCAAATTCGCGGTACCAGCAATGCAGGAACGCGGTGGGGGTTCGATCATCAACACCGCGTCGATATCTGGTCTACACGGCGACGGCGGTGCGGTCGTGTACGCGGCAAGCAAGGCCGCGGTGATCAACCTGACCCGGGCGATGTCAACCGATCACGCGGCCGAAGGTATTCGTGTCAATGCGATCTGCCCGGGGACAATCGAAACACCGCCAGTGAAACGGATGATGCAAGACGAAGCCGCTCTGCAGGTCAACTTGACCGCACACAGCATGGGTCGCCTCGGTCAGCCCGAAGAGATAGCAGCCGCGGCGGTGTGGCTTGCTTCGGATGAGTCGTCGTTCGTGACCGGCGAACACCTTGTTGTCGATGGTGGACTGCGGTCGCGATCTCCGCTCGGACGACTTGCTGATCCTCGACCAGCGAACAAGCGGTAACCCGCCCTGGCCTATAGGGACGCATCAGGCCCGACGGTCTAACGTTGAGGCATGAGAGCTGTTGGAGTCACTACATACGGAGGGCCCGAGGCCCTCGAACTCGTGGACCTGCCCGAGGTACATGCAGGGCCAGGCGAGGTTCGGTTGCGGGTCTACGCCGCCACGGTCAACCCAACCGATACCTATGTGCGCAACGGCGATCGAGCCAAGGTGCAGTCCGCAGATCCCGGGCCCTACGTGCCTGGCATGGATGCGGCTGGCATCGTCGATGAAGTCGGTGAAGGCGTGACTACCGGCATCGCCATCGGTGATCGAGCAATGGCCATCGTTGTACCCAAAGGCACTCACGGCGCCTATCGAGAAAACCTGGTCCTTCCGGCCGGATCGGTCACGCATGCCCCCGAGGGCACCAGTCACGCCGAAGCATCAACGCTGCCGATGAATGGGTTGACCGCTCGCCTGTCGCTCGATCTGCTGGGCCTGCAACCGGGGCAGACGATCGCAGTCACCGGTGCCGCTGGTTGTTATGGCGGCTACGTCGTGCAGTTGGCCAAGGCCGATGGTCTGACCGTGATCGCCGACGCGTCCGAAGCCGACACCGAACTGGTCACCTCACTCGGCGCCGACATCGTCGTGCCTCGCGGCGCTGGGTTTGCCGCCGAGGTTCGCAAACACTTCCCGAACGGCGTCGATGGCCTGGCCGATGGCAGCGTGCAAAACGACGAAGTCATCGACGCGATTGCCGATGGCGGCGCGTTCACCTCGGTCCGTGGTTACCAGGGCGAACCCCAGCGCGACATCACCTTCAGCGTCACCTGGGTCATCAGTTACGCGACAGAACACGCCAAGCTCGACCAGCTACGCGCCCAGACCGAAGCCGGTGAAGTCAGCTTGCGAGTCGCCCAGACCTACCCGGCCGCACAAGCCTCCGAAGCCCACGCTCGACTCGAAGCCGGCGGTACTCGCGGCCGCTGCGTCATCGAGTTCGACTGAGACTCTGAGATAATGAGCTCGCGCCAGCCACGACAAAAGTCCGGGCGTTAGGTCACGCAACGACGAGTGAGATCGAGGCGCAGTCTGTCGGCCTACTCGAGCACGAACGGGTACAGGTCCGCCCGCTCTGGGATGTCCGGTACGCGTGTACCCCATCGCCGGTGTTGCCCGGATTGCCGAAGAAGTGCACGGGGTAGGTGCGGAGGTTGCCTCGCTTCACGGTTGTGGTTCTGCCCATATGGGGGCGCATAACCATGCACAGCTTCGGTGAGGAAGTCGAGGGTGTAGTTCACACCGGCAGCAGAAAGAGCAGCTTCCATGATCGGCACTTCTTCTGGCGGCGCTGTCGCGTCATTGTCAGACCAACCCAAATACACCTCGGCGGTAACCGACTCGAGTCCCTTGTGGGGCGAGTCATCACTGTCCTTTACGAGCCAGGCGCCATGTATCGATGCAACGGCAGCGACCCGCTCGGGCATCGCTTTGACGAGTGAGATCACCAACCCACCGCTCATGCAGAAACCAACCGCGTCGACCTTGCCACCGTCCTCGGCGGCAGGATCCTGGTCCGCGATCGCAAGCAGGGCTTCGGCATCGCCCAAAATATTGGTGGGATTCACCCTGCCCATGAACTCGCGACGATCGTGCATGTCTTCGTCGCTCAGGCCGAACTCGCGGAACGGACCACTGCGGTAGAAGACGGTTCAAGCGGGGGCCCGGAACTGGCCCAGAACCGACTCGATGGTTTCGGCCGCATCGAGCGCGACATGTTCGGCAAATCGGCGAGCGACGATCTGCACACCGATCGGTCGGCCGTTGACCACGCCCGTCGGCTGAGCTGCAACCGGCAATCCAAGGAAGTTGAAGGCGACCAAGGGTGTGTTCGCGGCAAAGATCGCCTCGAGTCGGACACGTGATGTCGTGTCATCTGCTGCCCCCCACGCCGGCTCCATCGCGACCGGGAGCACAACGACATCGACATCCTCGACCAGCAGTCGCTGCCAGGCCCGCAGCTGAGCCGCTCGACGAGCGAGCACGGCATACATGCCTGCAAGATCAACCGGAGGTCCCATTTGGTCGAAGACGTCGAGCATGCCGGCGATGGCCGGGGACCCGAGCTCGAGCATGGTCGCACGGTTCGTGACATGGAAATCGGTAGTGATCAACGTGGCCCAATCACGCGCTGAAGCCTCAAGATCGGGGACCGCGACGGGCGCCACCGTCCACCCATGATCTGCCAGCGCACCACAGGCTGTTTCGACCGCCGCGACCACGTCGGGATGGGGATCAGCACCCGCCCCAAGGTGCCAGCCGACTCGCATCTCGTGGCGTCGGTCGAACGGTGCCGGAACGTAGGACGGGTCACGCCATGTCGGCGCCGCCATCACCTCGAACATCGCTCGGCAGTCGCTGGCCGACCTGGCCATGGGGCCCTGGACCGCAGCAAGCTCGATGCCCAACGGTCGTTCGCCACCAGCGGTCACATTGTTGCTCGCAACCCTGCCGACCGTCGGCCGCAATGCCGAAACCCCCGCGCAGTTCGCCGGCCAACGGACCGAACCACCAGCATCATTGCCCTGCGCCAGACAGCCGAAACCTGACGCCAATGCTGCGCTCGCGCCCCCACTCGATCCTCCCGGGGTGAGTCGCTCGTCCCAAGGGTTCAGCGTCGGGCCGAACAACGGATTGTCGGTGTGCCAGCGCCACGAGAACTCGGGAGTGTTGGTGCGACCCAGGATCACCGCGCCGGCGGCCCGCAAGTTCTCGACCAGCGGAGCGTCCCTCGATGCGACGGTGCTGTCGAGGGCCGGCACGCCGTTCGGGGTCGTTTGGCCCGCAACATCGACGTTGTCCTTGATCGTCACCGGCACACCGGCAAGGGCGAGTTCGCGGCCCTGGTCGACCGCACGATCAACAGCTTCGGCCTCGGCTCGAGCATGCGGGTTCACCCGGGTGATGGCGTTGATCTGACCGTTCACCGCGGCGACACGCGCCAGGTGGGCATCGATGACCTCGACGGCACTGATGGTTCTCGCCACCACCCGAGCCGCCGTCTCGGTTGCCGACCACCACACCAGGTCGTCACTGCCGGCCGCTGGGTCACTTCGGTCGAACTCGGCCATCGTGGCATGATAGGGGCCATGGTCAGTCCCGATGTGAACCGGATTCTCACCCAGTCAGGTCCCGGAACTCCCGGTGGCGAGGTGCTGCGTCAGTACTGGCAGCCGGCTGCATTGGCCGAGGAACTACACGGTGATCGCCCCGTCGTGCCCGTCACGCTGATGAACGAAGAGCTCGTGCTGTTCCGAGACGAGCAGGAGCAGCTGGGCCTGATCGGCCGGCCCTGCCCGCATCGTGGTGTCGACCTGAGCTTCGGACGTCTCGAAGACGGCGGGCTGCGATGTCCGTTTCACGGCTGGCTGTTCGACGTCTCCGGCCAATGCCTCGAGACCCCGGCCGAACCGGTCACGAGTGAGTTCTGTTCTCGAGTGAAGAACCTGAGCTATCCAGTACGAGAGCACAACGGCATCATCTGGGCGTACCTAGGCGACGGAGAACCCCCGGACCTACCCGGCCTCGACTGTTTCGTAGCGCCACCATCGCACGTGTTCGCCTTCAAGGGCATGTGGAACTGCAACTGGCTGCAATCGCACGAGGTCGGCGTCGACCCGGCCCACGCCCAGTTTCTGCATCGCGTGCTCGAAGACGACTCCGAGGAATACGGTCAGCAGTTCCGCGATCTGGTGGCCGACACCGGCGTGACTATGACGAAATTGATGCGCGAGGCGTCGGCGCCAACCATCGAGACCGAACCCATGCCCTACGGCTTCCGCATGCGCACCACCCGGAACTTCCGCGGTGAGTTCACCCATGTCCGGCTCTCGAACTGCATCTTCCCAAATGCAATCACGATCGCGATGAGCCGCGAGATGAGTATCACCCAGTGGCATGTGCCCATCGACGACACCAGCAGCTACTGGTACTCGATGTTCGTCAGTTACGGCGCGCCGGTCGATGCTGAAACCATGCGCCGTCAACGCATCTCACAAGTGACACTGCCCGACTATCGCCCGCTCAACGGTCGGTTCAACAGCTGGGGATTCGATCCCGAGGAGCAGCGCACATCGTCGTACACCGGCATGGGTCGTGACATCAATGTGCACGACCAGTGGGCCGTCGAGTCACAGGGCGAGATCTACGATCGACGTAGCGAACACCTGAGCCCGAGCGACGTCGGCATCCGCTTGCATCGCCGCATGTTCCTGGCAGCGGCTGACGATCCATCATCCGACAAGCTGATCGGGCGTGACCTCCCGGTCGACGGACCGATTGCAATCGACGCAGTCACCGACGGCGACGACTTCGACACCACGTGGCAAGAGCTCGAGGCGGCCCGGCGCGCAGCCTGTTCGTGGGCGACGCCCGTGGCGTTCGAATGACCGAGCACCACATTCAGGCGGCGCTCGAACAGATCAAGAGCGACGACATTCACAGTGTGCGCGTCGTCTTCGCCGATCAGCATGGCTTGCTTCGCGGTAAGACGGTGACCGCCACGACCATCGAAACAGCGTTCGAGCACGGTGTGGGCGTACCCGGGTCGCTGCTGCACAAGGACACAGGCAACACCTATGCGATCAACCTGTGGAAGCAGTCCGGCGACGCAATGCTCGATTCGCTCGTCGGCGCACGAAATATCATCATGCGCCCCGACGCAGCGACCTTTCAGCGACTTCCCTGGTCTGAGGGCACCGCCATCGTGCTCAGTGACCTCGAAACCGACGATGGGCAACCGATTCCCCACTCGACCCGAGGGATCTGCGCACGAGCCGTCGAACGACTCGCGACGCAACAACTGACGTTCGTCGCCGGACTCGAACTCGAGTTCCATCTCTATGCCGTCGACGACGACGGCCAACTCCAGCACAGCCATCCAGGGTGGGATCTCCTCGGCGAAGGCGCGCTTGATCGCATCGAACCGGCACTCGAACCAATTCGCCAAGGCCTCGTCGCAATGGGACTCCCACCCGTGACCATCGAGGCCGAACTCGGCCCGAGCCAGATCGAGATGACCTTCGCCCCGACGGCTGGGCTCGATGTTGCCGACCAGGCGATCCTGGCACGCACCACCATCCGTCACATCGCGCGTCGCAACGGGTTCCAGGCATCGTTCATGAGCCGACCCCAGATCGACCACGAAAGTTTCCCCAGCGGATGGCATCTGCACCAGTCACTCGTAGCGTCCAATGACTCGACCAGGTCCAGCCTCTTCGCACCCACCGACTCGACGATGCTGATGTCCGACCTCGGTCGGCAGTACGTGGCCGGGTTGTTGCGCCATGCCGCGGCCGCATGTCTGCTCACCACCCCGACGGTGACGGGCTATAAGCGTTACCGACCTCGTGCCATCACGCCTGACCGAGTCTCGTGGAGTCGAGAACATCGAGGCGCCATGTTGCGGGTGATCGGTGGGCAAGGCGACCCCGCCACTCGGGTAGAGAACCGCGTCGGCGACCCGGCGGCGAACCCATACCTGATGGTGGCCTCCCAAATTCTCAGTGGGCTCGATGGCATCAAAAACCGGCTCACGCCGCCGCCACCCACCGAGTCGCCCTATGAGCCCGAAGGTGGGGAACTTCTTCCCCGCACCCTCGGTGAGGCCATCGACCACTTTGACACCAGCGCAATGTTCCGCAACACGTTGGGGGACACCATCGTCGACTATCTCGTCACCCTCAAGCGCAGTGAGTGGAACCGTTTCAACACCACGGTCACCGACTGGGAACAGCGCGAGTACTTCGACCTCTTCTGAGGCTGCTGCAGCCGTCATGATTGTCCCCCGCTAGAGATCCCCAAGGAACGATAAGTAGGAGAAAGAGATGATGGACGGTGACACCGAAGCTCGGCTGCGAGCGCTGATTGACAAGGACGAGATCCGCGACGTGCTCATGCGCTATGGCCGTGGTGTCGACCGCCTCGACGAGGAACTGCTGCGTTCGTGTTACCACCCTGACAGCCATGATGACCATGGTCATTGGAAGGGAAACGGTCACGACTTCGCAGCGTTCATCGTCTCATCGCTGCCAGCACGAACCCACCACAGCACTCATGCGGTGGCCAATGTCTTGATCGAGTTCGATGAGCAAGATCTCGACGTTGCTCGTTCCGAGTCCTACAGCCTGGCCCACCTGCGCCGAACAGATGAGCAAGGCGACGAGTGGCTCGACTTTTTCTCGGGGCGATATATCGATCGCTTCGAACGCCGCGATGGCGTGTGGCGAATTGCCCACCGGGTGGTGGTCCACGATTGGTCGGTGTCCAACCGGCTCGACGCCACTGCATTCCCGTTGCCCATGGACGCGTTCGTGCAAGGAGTTCGGGGCCGCTCCGACCTGATCTACACCATCTGACATCTACACCATCTGACGAAGGGCCTGACCCGCAACGGCGACCTCCGTGCCCATTACAACGAGCTGGGTTTGGTGGAAAGGAAATCGCTGCTGCTGCGGTCGTCGCGAACGCCGGTGACCTCAATGTCGAAAAAGCCCGCACGCGTCAGCCATTCGACCGCGGTGTGGTGACCCGAAGCAGTGCCGAATCCTTCGCAATCTTTGGGAGGCTTCGAGCGCATCGGCTTGCCTTCCCGACCCGTACAACGCTGTGATCAAGAGTGCATGCAGCTTCTCTCGAAACGGGTGCTCAGTGATGAGTGAAAACAGCTTCGGCACGACCTCGACATGACGATCAAGCGCCAGCTCAGTCGCGTACAGCAGCTCGATTGCCCCGAGCCGCTCTTCCTCCAAGTTACGGCGTGGCCCGGAGCAACCAGGTACGCCCCGACCTTTACCCAATCACCTTTACCCAAGTACCTTTGCCCAGCAACCTCAAATAACGCCAGAGAAGAAGAGTGTGACTATGTCGGTATCAGGATCACCGTCCGAGTTCGCGCCCACCCCCCCCAACAGGTCGCGTCCTTGACGTCACCCCGGCCAGTTGGCCACGGGCCGGTTCGGGCGTATGACTGGATCGCCCATCACGCCAGGCAGCGCCCCCACAAGGAGGCGATCCGTGACCTCGGGAGCGATCGCAGTTTCAGCTATACCGAACTCGACTGTCGTATCGACGCGACGTCTGCCTACCTGGCCTCGATCGGGATCGGGCGCGGTGACCGAGTTGGCGTGTTGGCCCACAACGGGGTCGAATACTTCGACATCCAGTTCGCCTGCGCACGCCGCGGCGCGATATGTGTGCTGCTGAACTGGCGCTTGACCGTCACCGAGTTGGAATACATCATCAACGACAGCTCACCAATGTTGTTGGTGCACGACGCCTCTTTCGCGGAGACAGCCGAAGAGCTACAACGACGCTGCTCCATCGGCGAGTTGTTGGCGATCGACGGCGGCACGTCTGAAAGCCCATACGAGCAGGCGCTCACCCGGTTCGACGGCCAGGATGGTGGGCAAGCCGAGGTCACCCACGACGACGTGATCACGATCATGTACACATCGGGCACGACCGGACTGCCAAAGGGGCCATGATCACCCACGGTATGAACTTTTGGAATTCCATCAACCTCGGTATTCCGGCAGGGATTGGGATCGACACCGTGGATTTGAGCGTGTTGCCGCTCTTCCACACCGGCGGTTTGAACTGCTACTGCAACCCGGTCCTGCACGCAGGCGGCACCGTGGTCATCCTCAAGACGTTCGATCCGGGTGAGACGTTGCGGGTGCTCGGCGATCCAGCTCAGGGCATCACCCACTTCTTCGCCGTGCCGGCGCCATACCAATTCATGATGCAACATCCCGACTTCGAACACACCGACCTCTCACGCCTGAGAATGGCCGGGGTCGGCGGGGCACCGTGCGCATTGACCATCCTGGAGAACTGGTTCGAGCGCGGGGTCGCGATCATGCAGGGGTACGGGATGACCGAGACCAGCCCGGCCTGCATCTTCCTCGATCCGGCTGATTCCCTGCGCAAGATCGGCTCGACCGGCAAGGTTCTGCTCCACACCGAGGCCCGGATCGTGAACGAGGACGGTGGCGACTGTGGTCCCGATGAAATCGGTGAGTTGTGGGTCGCCGGGCCGAACATCACTCCTGGCTATTGGAACCGTCCCGATGCGACCACCGATGCATTCGAAGGCCGTTGGCTCAAGACCGGCGACGCAGCGCGCATGGACGATGAAGGCTTTTTCTACATCGTCGACCGCTGGAAAGACATGTACATCTCAGGTGGCGAGAACGTGTACCCAGCCGAGATCGAAAGCGTGCTCTACCAGCTTCCCGAAGTGGCCGAAGCGGCAATCATCGGGGTACCTAGCGACAAATGGGGCGAGGTCGGGCTGGCCGTCCTTGCACTCAAACCCGGTGCCACGATCGACCGGGCAACCGTTGTCGAACACTGCGTCAGCCGGCTGGCGAAGTTCAAGATCCCCAACGACATCGCGATCGTCGATGCGCTCCCTCGTAACGCAACCGGCAAAGTACTCAAACGGGAACTACGAACCCAGTTCGTCGACGCCGACGCCCCAAAAATCTCCTGACCCATCAGCTCGGCGAGCTGACTACAACAGAGACGTGTTTGCGACAGGAGCTCAACTCGGTTTGTCCCGGCTGCAGTGACTAGCTTCACATGTGGAAGCACATACCGAGGTAGCAGCACATGGATCCAACCTATTCGATTGAAGCCGAGCAGTATCGGGAGAAGATCCGCGCGTTCCTGGCCGAACATCTGCCAGCCGACTGGTCAGGCTTGCGGGGCCTCCCCGAAGATCAGCGCGAGGAGTTCGTCGCCAACTGGCGCGCGCTGTTGAGCGCCAATCACCTGATCGCGCCGGCATGGCCGGTCGAGTATGGCGGTGGCGGGTTATCGGCGATCGAGCGGGTTGTCCTGCACGAGGAGTTTGCCCAAGCTGGTGTGCCCACCGGAGGACCCAACGACGGCTTCGGCATTGGGATGATTGGCCCCACGCTGATGGTGCTGGGAACCGAGGAACAGAAGAAGACCTTCCTGCCGAGAATCCTTTCCGGTGAAGACCGCTGGTGCCAGGGTTACTCCGAGCCAAATTCCGGCTCCGATCTGGCATCGCTCGGTACTCGAGCCGTCGACGACGGCGATGAGTGGGTCATCAACGGTCAAAAGATCTGGACTTCCGAGGGCCACACCGCAAACTGGATCTTTGTCCTGTGTCGCACCAACCCGACCGCAGCGAAACACCGAGGCATTTCGTTCCTGCTCTGTCCCATGGACCAACCTGGCATCGAAGTCCGGCCGATTATCAACATCGTCCAGAGTCACGACTTCAACGAGGTGTACTTCACCGAAGCCCGCACACCGATCGGCAATGTCATTAGCGACGTGAACGACGGCTGGCGGGTAACCAACCAACTTCTTGCCTTCGAACGAGGCGACGATGCCACCACCGTGTCGTTGCGCATGCAAGGTGTGCTCGACCGGCTGGTCGACGTGGCTCGATCCACCGGCAAGATCGACGACCCAGTCGTGCGACAAGATCTCGCGTGGGCTCACTCCAAGGTCCAGATCCTACGATTCTTGGGAATGCGTTCGCTCACCCAAGTGCTCTCCGGCCAGGTCCTCGGCCCCGAGAGCTCGATAAACAAGCTGCTGTGGAGCGAACTTTTCCAACGTATGACCGAGATCGGTATGCACCTCTACGGCGCCGAGGCAATGGCCCCTGCCGGCGAGGCACCGCTGTCGCCAGTATTCACCGAGACCAAGGGCGACCCCCGCTCGTCGAAGGCCATGGCTGACCACTTCCTTGGCGCTCGTCCGGCATCGATCTACTCGGGGTCGAACGAGATCCAACGCAACATCGTTGGCGAACGGGTGCTGGGCCTTCCCAAGGAACCCCGCGCCGACGAAGGCCCCTGGAACGAAACCCGCCGCGCCAACTAACAACGTTGCTAGTCGAGGTTCGAGCGTGCGATGACACCATCGGCGACGAGCCGGTCGATAGTCGCTTGGTCATACCCGAGCTCGGCGAGCAGTTCGTCAGTGTGTTCGCCGTGCACCGCAACCTCGGGGCGGGCCCGGTAGGTGGCACCCGAGAAGCTGACGGGTGGCGCTGGCATCGTGTAACGCCCAAGGCGGGGGTGTTCGCCCTCGTATAGAAGCCTGGCGGCGTGGGCATCCAGGTCGACCAGTAGCTCCTCGAGCAACCGAAGTGGAGCGCAAGGAATGCCAGCGTTGTCAAGCATCGCCATTACCTCAACGGTCGTGTACTTCACCATCGTTCGGGCGATCGCCGACCTGGTTTCGGCAAGTAACTCGGGACGCTGGTCACGGTCGGCCCAGGCATCAGTGGTCCGGGGATCGGTCGAGTCAAACATCTCACTGAATCGCTGGCCCATCGCTCCGGTGGCTCCAACCGACACGAGACCATCGGAGGTTTCATAACTGTTGAAGTAGAACACGCTGGGTGCTGTGCGTTGCCCGCGGTCCGCAAGCGAGTCCGAAAGTGGCTCCCCAGCCTGGCGCCGCTGCACCAGGTCTCGCTTCCAAGTATCGGTCTCTTCGAACAGGCTTGCCGAGCGGTGCTGCACGAAGAGTCCGGCGTGTGCGAGTGAGGTACTGACTCGTTGGCCAAGTCCGGTGGTGTCGCGTTGGCGCAATGCTGCCGTTATGCCAAACGCCAGCAAGAGGCCTGCCGTGTAGTCACAGAAGTAGGGCTCATAGTGAGCGAGGGTGCCATCGAGAGTTGCGCCGCTTGCGAGTCGTAGGCCGGTCCATGACTGTGCGATGAGATCCAGACTGGGCTTGGTTGCGAGTGGGCCTTCGTCGCCGTAACCGCTGATCTCGCCATAGATCAGCCCGGGGTTGTTCGGCCGAAGCGACTCGAAGTCGAGACCGAGACGAGGCGCCGTTCCGGGCCGCAGATTGCTGATCACAACGTCACAACTAGCGGCAAGTTCGTGGGCGACTGAACGCCCCGCCTCGGTCGACAGATCGATAGGGATAGCCCGTTTTCCAAATGCCTTGACCACATACTGGCGGCCCTCGGTGAGCTCACCTTCGGGTGAGATCAGCGGGTCGATAACCCGAGTCAGATCACCTGTCAACGGCTCAAGCTTGATCACATCTGCGTTGCCATGCGCGAACAGCTGCGCCGAAATCGGCGCAGCTACGAACTGGCCGATCTCAAGGATGCGTATCCCGTCAAAAAGTCCCGGGGCGTCGGTAGTCATACGGCGAACTTAGCTGCCGACTGGCCGCAAGCTCGCCCTGAGCAAACCGGCGCGCCGAACCTGCTGATCTCGACCAGGGTTCAATCTTGCACGACCGTGGTGTTCAGAGCGCTCCACGCATTATCCAGGCGAGTCTCGCGGGCGGCGGCGGCGACACCGAGCAGTCCGCGCTCGGGAGTCCATGCCTGGGTGATGTCAGCCGATGGGTTCGTCCAATCGGCCCAGAAGGCCGACCAGGCGGCGTCAGCTCGGCCCAGGAATTCGCTCAACAAAACGACCGAGGCATCTGATGCCATGTCGGTCTCGGCGATGGCAGCGGCCTGCACGATCAGACCAACGAGGGGTTCAAGTTGTTGAGTTGGCCGACCGTGACGGCGCCCGAGTTGGAATAGGCCGATCAGGCTGCCGGCGGTGTTGTAGACATCTTCGACCAGCCGAAACGGCTTGATCGCGTTGAGATAAGCATCGCCGGCAAGTACCTCGTCGGCCTGCACCTTTACCTCGGCGAAATGCAGATCACAGATCTGAAATTCAGGACCCCACGACTCGTACGGCTCAAGGTCGATGGTGATGCCGGGCCGGTCGCTTGGCAAGGCGACCATACGAAGGTCGTTGCGATCGCCGTTGCATCCAACCGACGCGGCGACATAACGCACATCAGCGACCGGGGCCATCGACCCCCACCTCTTGGTGCCGTTCATCGTGAAGTTGCCGGTGTCGTCGGGAGTGAGCGAGGTGTGGATGTGAGCCGGGCGGGGGCCTTTGTCCTCGCTCACACAGAAGGCGACTACCGCATGGTCAGGCGTCGATGGAAACAGTCTGCGAACCGCAGCCTGGTGGCCGGCAACCGAAGCAAGAGAACGCCGATCTGTGTGCAGCGCCACCCGCATCAAACGAGCGAAGTACGTGGGGCCATCGGCGCTCTCCTGCGGTTGCGGTCCATGCTCGCCAAGGAAGAACGCCACATCGGCATCGCTGTCTGGCAGCACCTCGGGCAACGGTGCGAACAGGGCATCAAGGACCTCGGCTGGTTTCATCTCTCCAGCCTGTCAGCTACAACTGCGGTGACCCCAACTAGTGATGGCGCACGAATGACCTTTCCGCCGCCGAAGACAGTCTCATCGGCACCGACAAAGTGGTCCGCAGTAACCTCGATCCAAAGATCGGTGTCGGCCAAGCGGATCCGGTCTCCAGCCGTCGGCCCGTACAGCGCTTGGTAGCGGTTGCGATCAATGAAGCTCACGTGTCAGCGCCCGGTTTTGGCCGCATGGGAGGGTCAAGCGAGCCCCGACGGCACCACGCAAACCGGGAATCTCTCTGGCGCCTGCGAACGGGACGAGGTCAACATCCATAGCGATACCCGGCTCGAAGCGTGTTGCTATGCCGGCCGGGATACCGGCAACATTTCGTGAACACCCTCCATCACTTGGTCGCGAGTCAGAACGTGACGGTCGTCCTCCATCGGGTTAGTCACCCGGCGCCCGTCCTGCACCGACTCGAGCACCCGCGATGTCAGCACCGCAGCCGCCTCCGGGTAATTGAGCAGCAAGCCTTGTTCGCGACGGGCGTAAGCAACATCGGCTGCGGTGTGCAACAAGTCTGCGCACTAACAAGCGTTCGACATCGTGGCTCAGCACCGGCGCCACGCACCGTCCTCCTCACCGAAGCGTTGGCACCCGTGGGCGTCGCCTACGTAGCCCAGGGGGATCCCCGACTTGGGCTTGGGGCCGTGAACGGTCTGCGGTGAACCCCGCCCATGTTTGCTGATCTGCGGCAGCTATTCGAACCGCTCAGGAGCGATAGCTCTGGACCCGAACGTTGTCAGAAGTCGGTGTAAGCGCCGCTCGTTGCGTCGGTGATCCGGTAGCTGGTGGCGCCCAGATCGCTGCTTCCTGACTCGACCACCATCGTGCCTTCAACCCAGACAGCGCCCCAGGATTCGTCGACGGTGAGGCCGTTGTCTCTGTCTACCGTCACCATAACTGTCTGGTTGGGTGGCGGAGGCGGAACATGGATGCAGGCACCGAACGTGGGCACGAGCAGAAACTCGGTGACGATATCGTCGTCATAGGTGAGCGGCGCCACGAATCCAGCCAGTCGGACCTTCTTGCCAGCGAGCGCTGGATCCACGGCCTCTGGGTCGTACTCGGCCTGCATTTCTGCGTACAGCGCGTCTATCTCTTCGCTTCCGGGCTCGATGGCATCGAGTCGTTCCTCGAATCGGGCCATTATCTCCGCACCTGAAGCCCCAGCGGGGATGAGATCGTTCCACTCGGTCCACTCGATCTCCGGAAACTCTGATTGCTCCGGCCCGGCTGTGTTGGCAGTGGTTGTCTCGGCTGCAGCAGAATCTTTTTGTTGTTGTTCGGTTTCGGTCCACTCGTCGAGTGATGCACCGTATTGGTGGCCGGCTGTCGAACTTGGCGGGGTTGCATCAAGCGGCGCTGCCGAGCTTGGCGCGGCCACATCGAGCGGTGCTGGAACCGGTGTGGCTCCGGTGGCAACAGCAGCTTCTCGTTGTTCACTCACCCTGACCACAGCTCCGCAAGCGGTAGTCATCAACGCAAGCAGAACAAGGACTGCAGTTCGTGAACCTGTGTGGCGGGCAGTACGTTGCATTCGTGTCCTAGACCCGGACTGCGAGTCCGTCTTGGATGGATCGGCGATAGGCGATGAACCCGGGCACCAAGGACACCAGAGTAGCCCCGACAATGACTGCTCCAAGGATCAGGCCCTGGGTTGAGTCGAGCCATGGAAGTAAAATATCAACGCCAACTCGATCTGCAACGAATGGCCCTCCAATCGCCAAGAGACCGTAAAGCAAAGCCACCCCAGCCAGGCACCCGGCGACCACGATCAGCAGAGTTTCAAGCGCAATCAGCAACACGATTGTGGTCGGTCGAGCTCCGATCGCACGCAACACTGCGATCTCACGTCGCCGTTCGTTCAAGGTAGACAGAATCGTCGTTACCATGCCCAACAGCCCAGCGATCAGCACAAAGCCGGACATGACGAAGAGCACCTGTTCGATGGTGGAGATCGTGCGCCAGAATTCGGCCAAGGTCGAACCTGGCGTGATCGCTGAAAGAGGCTCCCCGCTGTAGTCATTGATGTCGCGCTGAGTGCGAAACGTCAGTGCCGGATTTTCGAGCCCAACCATGAACGCGGTGATCGAGGTTGGGGTCAGGTCGAATTGCAGTGCCTGCTCGGCGTCGAGTTGTAACCCAGAACGGTTGCCGCTTTGCCAGTCGACGTGAATCGCCTCGATACCTGCCAGGCTGACATGTACCGCTCGATCGACGGGCGTGCCCGTGCGTTCGAGTACGCCAACAATGGTGAACGGCTTGTCGTCATGAGCGGCAAAGTCGGCCGACACCAGCCCATGGGAGATGATGAGTTCGTCGCCGACGTTGTATCCCAGGCTGCTAGCAACCTCGGCCCCCAACACGGCGTCGTACACCTCGGCGAACACCGTGCCACTTTTTATGCTCAATCGCTCTTTGTTGCCGTGGCGATAGAACTCGAAATAGTCCTCGGTCGTGCCCATCACTCGGAACCCTCGGTGGGAATCACCGAGCGAGATCGGAACCGTCCAAGCAACATCGTCGCGCTCCGCGATGGTCTCGTAGGACTCCCAGGTGACGTTGTTGGTTGCGCTACCGATGTGGAACACGCTGTAGAGCAGCAGGTTTGTCGGACCACTGCGAGCGCCGACGATGAGGTCGGTCTGGGAGATGGTGTTGACGAAGCTCGACTTGGCTTCCTTGCGAACGACATCGACGCCGAGCAGCAGGGTCACGCTGATTGCGATGGACACGATCGTCAGGATCAGGCTGGTCTTGCGAAACCGGGCGCTCTTGAGCGCGATGCGCAGAAGCGTCATGTGGCTGGTTCTCGCTGACCATCGTGCTCGGCCAGCTCGATGACGCGATCGAACCGTTCGGCCAGCTGCGGATCATGACTCACGAAGATCAGCGTGGAACCCTGGGCGGCAACTTCTTGAAACAACAGGTCAAGGAAACGATTGCGATTGTCGGCGTCGAGGGCAGAAGTAGGTTCGTCGGCAATGATAATTTCTGGGCCGCCGATGAGCGCTCGGGCAACAGCAACCCGCTGCTGTTGCCCAACGCTGAGTTTGGCGACCGGTGCCTTGTGGAGATCGTCGCTCAATCTCAAGGACCGCAAAAGGTGCCGCGCCGTCTCCTCGACTGTCCCTGCGCTGGTGGCCCGATCTCGTTTGCGGTTCGAGAAACTACATGAGACCAGAACGTTCTCGATCACCGAAAGGTAAGGAAGCAGGTTGAACTGCTGAAACACGACCCCAATACGGTCGGCCCGAAACCGATCGCGCCTGCTGGGTGAGAGCGCCCCGATATTGGTACCGAGCAGCCGGACCTCGCCGGTGGTTGGGGTATGAATTCCCGCAAGAAGGTTCAACAGGGTCGTCTTGCCGCTGCCGCTGGCCCCGCGGACGAAGAGGTGTTCACCCGACTTCAGATGCAATTCATCGATGGCAACGGTGTCGGCTGCATGCCCCGGCCACCGGAATGTCACCTGATCCAGCTCGATGACTGCGTCAGTCATGACTGCGAAGCGGTATTGGACCGAGCGCTGAAGCGAAGGTGGACGACCACTAGTTGAGCTGCAAGATGGCCGACGATGGGGACAGTTCGGCGGCTGACTGGCCGGCTTCAGATGCCAATTGCGCATCGATGTCCTGGAGCCCAGGGAACTCGGTGAACAAGGCTGTTAAGTCGAGCTGGCTGAGTTCGCCTGGCTCCTCGCACACGAATAACCACGACGTCGTGACCTCCGCATGGCTTCCTTCGATCACGAACTCGGAGTCGACATCGGCCGCGAGGGAGCACGCTGCTTGGTCATTGAAGGCGAGCAGGTCACGGGCGGTGAGCACATCGGTTCTCTCGGCAACGATCGCCAGATCTTCGTCGGTTGTCGCCTCGTATTCGAAACCAAAGATATTGTTCGCCGGGCTGACGAGGTCGACCACGACATCGCTCCCGTTCCAGGCCACGAACAGCTCAGCCAAGCCATGGACATGGGCATCGAGGCCGCCCGAGGCGCCCTCGTCGTCATGATCCTCATGATCTTCGTCGTCATGATCCTCATGATCTTCGTCGTCATGATCCTCATGATCTTCGTCGTCATGATCGTCATGATCTTCGTCGGCCTCGACGGCGGTGTCGGCCGAGGTCGCAATCGCATCAGAGTCCCTCGTCGCAATTTCGTCGCTGCTTCCACCACATCCGGCCGCAAACATAATGTAGACAACGGCTGTGATCAGCAGGACTACTCGGTGGGTGCTTCGCACTAGTGCAACGTACATAGGTGTGGTTCCTTCTTGCTACGCGGCTACTCACTGACCGTGGAGAGGCGACTCCGCAGCCTGGCTGCGACTGAGCCGGTGCGCGTATATGAGACTGGATCTCAGTATTAGATCGTAACCAGGTGCGGTTGGCGAATCAAACGCCTATGAGATAGTTGGCTAGTTTTTGAGAGGTTGCGGCCTTTCGGTTACTTCCCCCGGCGTGAGCCTCGTTATGCGACAGTGGCCCGGTTGGTGTGGCGCACGAGATCGCGAATCTCGCGACCGGCGAGCGCAACAAAGAACTCCGCGACGCTGAGGCCGGCGATGGTTGCTCCGCCAGCGGTTCCGTAGTGGAAGCTGATGAGGAGGCCACCTACTACCGCGAGACTGCCGAGAAGGATCGAGACCAGCATGATCGCCGGCACGCGTCGCACGAGCAAAGTAGCCGTTGCTGGTGGCCCGACAAGTAGCCCGAACACAAGAAGCGTGCCAATCGCCTGGAAGCTCGCAACGATGCTCAGCGCCAACAACGACAACAACGCGGCGTGAGCGAGCGACGGGTACATGCCAAGGGTGTGGGCCTTGTCGCGATTGAAGGTCAGCGCCATGAATGGTCGGTACAACGCCACCGTCGTGATCACGACCACGATGGTGGCGATCAGCTGTGCATTGATGTCGCTCCGGGTGACGCCGAGGACGTCGCCAAAAAGAAGTGCCGTCACTTCGGTCGAGAAGGAACGGGCCCGGGAAACGATGACGATGCCGAGCGAGAGCATGCCAACGAAGAGCAGTCCTATTGCCGTGTCTTCTCGGACATCGGTTCGATTTGAGACCAGGCTGACGAAGCCGCTCATGACGAGTGCAGCAACAAAGGCGCCAATGATTGGACTGAATCCCCAAAGTACGGCCAGCGCGATGCCGGGAATAACGCCGTGCGCCAGGGCGTCGCCGAGAAATGCCAGGCCACGCAGCACTACCCACGTGCCGACCAGCGAGGTCGCGACGACCGCGACGAGCCCACCGATGAGCGCTCGTTGCATAAATGTTGGTTCGAAGGCGTCGATGAGCCAGTCCACAAGGGTCCCTGTTGATCTTGACTAGCCGGCGAGTGCGGTTGCGATCTGCTCGGCGTTGCTTCGCACCATATCGATGTACGTAGCGCCGTCAGAATCCGCATCGCCCAGAGACTCAGAATAGAGCTCGATCACATCGATGTTGCCTACTTCGGTCGCCAGCGTCTGCACGAGCTCATCGGATGACGAGGAGTCGGCGAAGATGACCGGCACGCCCTCTGCGACGATGAGTTCGGCGAGTTCGGCGAGTGCCTGTGCGCTTGCGCCATCGGCGGTGCTTCCACTTGGGATCACGGCGCCAACGACCTCAAAGTCGTAGCGGTCAGCGAAGTAGCCGAAGACCTCATGGTTTGTCACGAGTACTCGTTGGTCGTCGGTGAGGTTAGCGAACGTCTCCGCGACCTCGGTGTCGAGTGATTCGAGCTGCGCTATGTACTCGTTTGCGCTGGCGTTCATAGCGTCTACGTCGACGCCATCAAGGTTGGCGATGAGGTAGCCGAGGATCGCTGCTGCAGCGTCGGCCATCCGTGCCGGATCGGTGAAGAAGTGTGGATCGGCCCCCTCGTGGTCGTGGTCGCCATGGTCTTCGTCGTCATGGTCTTCGTCGTCATGGTCGTCGTCATGGTCGTCGTCATGGTCGTCGTCATGGTCGTCGTCATGGTCTTCGTCACCATGGTCGTCGTCATGGTCTTCGTCGTCATGGTCTTCGTCACCATGGTCTTCGTCGCCGAACTCGATCGTGCTGACTGCGCTAATTGCCTTGAAGACCG
>Ga0213861_10001026_pt1 | contig 25053 bp, 24 predicted proteins | sample PICome_4_FD_160110 | JGI IMG/M metagenome (GOLD analysis project Ga0213861, IMG submission 160110) | Coastal seawater microbial communities near Pivers Island, North Carolina, United States - PICO131 | ecosystem: Environmental > Aquatic > Marine > Coastal | place: USA: North Carolina... | reverse complement strand
TTTTGGTAAAATTCATATTATCTTTGGATTTTTCTATTCTATCTCTAAACCATTTTCTTTCTGTTGGGTTTGAAATGTGCATGTATTCATATCCAACTGGTCCACAATAAGTTTTTTTTAAAAATCCTAATATTTCTCTAATATTTGAATTTTCTCTATTAGTAACTCCACCTAAATAGATTTTTTTGTCATAGTCTTCTTTTTTGAATCCAAAAGATTCAGGATGAAGTTCGTCTAAATAGTCTGATTTAATTAATTCTAATGGATCAAGTTTAGCAATAAGATGTCCTCTTTGTCTGTAAGATCTAATCATCGAGACAGCTTTTATTGAGTCTTCATTTGATCTAGATGAATTTACATGAATTGTTTTGATGCTTAAATTATTACTAACAGAATCTGCATCTTCTTGATCAATTTTTTTTTGAAGCTCATCTATATTTACTTTATTTTTTTTAGGCCCCCATGAAGGTCCATTAATTTCGTTTGCAATAGTATTTAATTCATCTCCAATTCCTTCAAAATAATCTTTCCAGCTATCTGGTAAATCTGCATCCTTATTAATAAACTTAAGATACATTTGCTCAATAAATGCACTATTAGATTTGTTTAAAAATGAAGTTTTTTCGTACTCAAGATTTTTTGATGATGACATCTATTTATTTAATATAATCCTCTAATATTATTTTTCAATTTGACAATTTATTAAATAAAGTTTTTCCAATTATTGAAGGCGATTTTGCGACTGTAATACCAGATTCTTCCATTTTCTTAATTTTATCCTCTGCACCACCTTTACCTCCTGAGATTATAGCTCCTGCATGCCCCATTCTTCTTCCTGGAGGAGCTGTAATTCCAGCAATAAATCCAACAATAGGTTTTTTAATTTTGTGGTTTTTAACAAATTCTGAAGCTTCTTCTTCTGCTGTGCCCCCAATTTCTCCTATCATTAAAATAGATTCTGTCTCTTCATCATTTAAAAATAAATCTAAACAATCAATAAAGTTTGTTCCATTAATTGGATCGCCTCCGATACCAATACAAGTTGATTGGCCTAAACCATTCTCAGTTGTTTGCGCAACCGCCTCGTAAGTAAGTGTTCCAGATCTTGATACAATTCCAACTGATCCTCTTTTATGGATGTTTCCTGGCATAATTCCAATTTTACATTCATCTGGTGTAATTATTCCAGGGCAATTTGGTCCAATTAATCTGCTTTTAGATCCATTTAATTTTTGTCTTACTTTAAGCATATCTTGAACTGGAATACCTTCAGTGATGCAAACTATTAATTCAACATATGCATCAATTGCTTCTATAATAGCTGCAGCAGCAAATTTAGCAGGAACATAAATCATTGTTGCATCTGCACCAACTTCATTTTTAGCTTCAAGCACACTATTAAAAACAGGTCTATCTAAATGTTTTTGGCCACCTTTTTTTGGTGTTACGCCGCCAACTAAGTTGGTACCATATTTTATTGCTTGTTCAGAATGAAAAGTACCATGCGCACCCGTAAACCCCTGACAAATTACTTTTGTATTTTTATTTATTAATACAGACATCTTATTTTATTGCTTCTACGATTTTTTTAGCTGCATCATCTAAATTTTCAGCAGAAATTAATTTTAATCCTGAATTATCTAATATTTTTTTTCCTTCTTTGAAATTTGTACCTGCAAGTCTAACAACTAATGGAACACTAATATTTATTTCTTTAGCAGCATCCACTATTCCTTGAGCTAGAACATCACATCTCATAATTCCACCAAAAATATTAACCAAAATTCCTTTAACATTTTTATCTGATAGAATTATCTTTAGAGCAGCAGAAACTTTTTCTTTTGAAGCTCCACCACCAACATCTAAAAAATTAGCCGGCTCTTTTCCATATAATTTAATTATATCCATAGTTGCCATAGCTAATCCTGCTCCATTAACCATACAGCCAATACTTCCATCTAATTTAATATAAGCTAGATCATGTTTGCTTGCTTCTATTTCTGTTGGATCCTCTTCGTTTAAATCTCTTAGTTCAACAATTTCTGGGTGTCTAAATAAAGCATTAGAATCAAAATTTACTTTTGCATCTAAACAAATTATTTTTTCTTCTTTAGTTAAAATTAATGGATTAACTTCAACCATATTTGCATCTGTGCTTACAAACATTTTATAAATTGATTTTATTAGCGATTTTGCTTGTATTTTTGCGCTGTCTTTTAAGTTAAAGATCTTAATAATTTCTTCACAATTTTGATCTGAAATCTCATCGCCTATTTCGACTTTGGTTGTTATAATCTTTTCAGGTGTACTACTTGCTACTTCCTCAATATCCATTCCGCCTTGATCACTAGATATAAAGGCTATTTTTGAACTAGCTCTATCAACTAAACATGATAAATAAAACTCTTTGTCTATATTTGATGACTCTTCTACATATAATCTTTTAACTTCTCTTCCCTCAGGACCTGTTTGATGAGTTACTAAATTTTTTCCCATTAGCTCTTTTGCTGCATTACTTAATTCTTCAATAGTGTCTAAAATTTTCACACCTCCTGCTTTACCTCTTCCTCCAGCATGGATTTGAGCTTTTAAAACATATTTTTTTGTATTTAATGATTTTGCTTTTTCAACTAAATCTTCAACTGTAAGCGCAAACACACCTTCAGGCACAATTGCACCATATTTTTTTAAAATTTGTTTAGCTTGATGCTCGTGAATGTTCATTATTATTTAGAAAGATCAGGATCAATTTTAGATGCTGCTTCCCAAAGTGCTTTGACTGCATCGATAGAATGCATAAATTCTTTCTTCTCTTTATCATCCAAATCAATTTGTTCTATTTTTTCCACTCCATCTTTTCCAATAATTACAGGAACACCTGCGTAGACATTACTTACACCGTATTCTCCGTTTAATTGAATGGCACATGGTAATAATTTTTTTTCATCATTTAAGAATGCCTCTGCCATCTGTACCCCAGATGCAGCTGGTGCATAAAATGCTGATCCCTTTTCAAGATATTTAACTATCTCTGCACCACCATCTCTTGTTCTTTGATTTATTTCTTCTAATCTATCTTGTGAAATTTTTCCTTCTTTAACTAAATCTAATAATGGTTTTCCTGAAACTTTTGTAAATCTTGGCATTGGCACCATTGTATCTCCATGGCCACCCATAACCATTGCATCTATTTCTTTTACTGGAACATCTAGTTCTAATGATAAAAATAATTTAAATCTTGAGCTGTCTAAAATACCTGCCATACCAACAACTTTACTAGCTGGTAAACCAGAAAATTTTTGAAAAGCCATAACCATCACATCTAATGGATTGGTAATACATATAACAAAAGCATTAGGGGCGTTTTGTTTAATTCCTTCTGCTACTTGTTTAATAATCTTTAAATTTATTCCTAATAAATCATCTCTACTCATGCCTGGTTTTCTAGGAACACCAGCTGTAATAATAATTACATCAGAATCTTTAATATCTTTATAGTCATCAGTACCTGAAAATTTAACATTGAAGCCATCTACAGAAGAAGATTGGGCAATATCTAGGGCTTTTCCTTTGGCAATTCCACTTGCAACATCAAATAAAACTACTTCATCAACTATTTCTTTTGTGCCAATTAAATGAGCAAGAGTGCCACCTATTTGACCTGCACCTATTAAAGAAATCTTTTTTTTCATGAATGAGCCTCTCTTTTATTGATAATTAAAAATTATTCAACCGATATTTAGAGTAATTTACTTTTCTTCAGTAAGTTTAGAGCAGATTGTCATATCATTCGCAATATATGACCCTTTAAAATGTGATTTATTTTTTTCCCAGTTTTTTTTACCATCAGCTATATAGTTATTGAATAGTTCTTTTCTAATCTCTTCAGCTTTTTTTTGAACTTCCTCTAATTTTTTTTCTTCTTCAATTATCGTGAGCTCAACAGATTTAAATAAGAGGTTATTAGAGATTTCAATAAAATTCTTAGAGCTTACCGCGTCTGTTTTTAAAATGATTCCAGATGCGTAGGCATAAATTGCACTACATCTATTTAATAAATAAATTTGTGTTTTGCCATCTTCAATGCTTTTTGCATCTAAGTAATTTTTTAAAGAAATGTTAGTATCTGCTTTAGCAAAACTTATTATAAATAAAGATGTAACTAAAAAAATAATTTTTTTCATTAAATATATTATCAGTTTTTATGGACCATAGGCTACTTTTGGTAACCATGTAACAATTTGTGGAAAGTTAAAAACAATTGCGACCGCTATTGCTTGTAAAATTACAAAAGGAATTATTCCTCTATAAATATTTTGTATTGTTATTCCTTGAGGAGCTACGCCTTTCATATAAAATAAGGCAAAACCAACTGGTGGAGTTATAAAAGAAGTTTGTAGAACAACTGCAAACATAACTATAAACCATACCATATCAACACCAAGATCAACCATCACAGGTGCTAAAAAAGGTAATAGAATTAATGTAATTTCTATCCAATCTAAAAAGAAGCCTAAAATAAAAGCAATACACAGAACAACTATAACAACTCCATTGGGTCCATAAGGCAATCCTTTAAGAGCTCCTTCAATTAATTCATCTCCACCTAATCCTCTTAAAACCAAAGCAAACATGGTTGCTCCCACAAACAGTGCAAATATATATGATGTTGTGTGTGTAGTTTTTCTAATTACACTTTTTAAATCCTTGAAAGAAAGTCTTCCTCTTATTAGAGCCAAAATTGATGCACCTAGCGCTCCCACTCCTGATGCCTCTGTTGGAGTTGCTATACCCATAAAAATACTTCCTAGTACTGCTATTATTAATAAAGCCGGAGGTATAATCGATTTAAATACTCTTAAAATAATATCAAAAGATACAGGCTCTGCACTTTTCGGCGCTGGAGCAACTTTGGGCTTTAAATATGCATAGGTAATAATAAAAACTGTATACAATAACCCAAGCATCAAGCCAGGAAACACTGCACCCATAAACAAATCACCTACTGAAATTCTTACTTGATCACCCATAATCACTAACATAATGCTAGGAGGTATTAAAATTCCAAGTGTACCAGTTGCACAAACAACTCCACATGCAAGATCTGGGCTATAATTATTTTTTAACATTAAGGGAACACCTAGAATTGTTAATAAAACAACTGATGCTCCTATGATGCCAGTTGAAGCTGCTAATAGCACTCCAATAAAAACCACTGCTATTGCTAAACCGCCCCTCATACGACCAAACAATTTTGAAAGATCCGTCATAAGATCTTCTGCAATACCAGATTTATCCATCATTATTCCCATAAAAATAAACATTGGAAGAGCAACAAGAACCCAGTTTGCCATAACTCCATACAATCTATAAACTACCATTGAAGAAAATTTCCAATCAACTCCAAAGAAAGTATCCAAATAACTATCAGACAACATTGCAATTAAAGTAAATAATACTGCTAAACCTCCCATGGTCCATGCAACAGGAAAACCAATGAAAATTAAAGTTATGAAGCTCAAAAAGAGCAATATAGACATGTAGTATTCTGAAATTAATTCCATCTATTTAATTTTTTTCAAATCCTGATCGAATAGTTGCTAGAACTCTAGTTATTCTTGATAAACCAGCTAATAATAATAAAAAGAAACTAAATACTAAAAATCCTTTTACAAACCACCTTGCAGGCAATCCATTTGCAGAAGTAGATCTTTCACTTGTTTCCCATGATAGTTCAAAAAATGGAACTGAATAAATTAGCACTAAAGTAATAAAGGGTAAAAATAATAAAAGAATCCCAAAAAATTCAAACCATAGTCTTTTTTTATAGGAAAGATTATCAGTTAAAACATCTACTCTAACATGTTGATCTACTATGTAAGTGGATGACAAACCAACTAACCAACCTATGGCATAAAGATGCCACTGTAATTCTTCTAATTCGATCATACCGCTCTTAAATATGTATCTTAGAATGACATTAAGAATTATTACCGCAACTAAAGCAACCCATATCCAATTAAATATTTCTCCAACACCAGTTACAAATCCATCTATTTTTTTGGTAATTGGCAAATGTTTTAGTTGGAGCTTTTTATCTAAGCTATTTTCTAATTTTGTAAAATCATTTGCCATAAAAAATCTGTTTATCCTAAAAACAAAAGCAGCCGGTGAAACCGGCCGCTTTTATTATTATAATCAACTTTTTAAGTATTAAATACTAAAAGTTTCTTGGTAAATATCCCCATTTTTGCCAAACATCATACTCTTTCATGAATGCTTGTTGAGAATTCCAAACTTTTTTAAAGTCAGCATCTTTTGCAGATTGTTCATCCATAACTCGTGCACTAACTTTTTGAAGCTCTCTCAATACACTATCAGGCAATCTTGCAGCTGTTACACCTTTAGAAGGGAAACTTGCAATTTGTTTACCTTGTAAAAATTCACCAGTTGTAATTGCTCTCATAGCTGCTGCCGTACAAGCCATTTCGAATAAGGCTTGGTCAGCTGCACCCATTTTTTTCCATAAATCTAAATTGATCATGAAGTGAGTAGATGTTGATACTTGGTGCCAACCTGGAAACAAGTTGAACTTAGTAATTTTGTGAAAACCAAGAACTTCATCAATTGCAGGCATTGAATATTCTGTTGCATCTAGAGTTCCTTTTTCTAAAGCAGCAAAAATTTCTCCACCAGCCATCAATGTAGCAGATGCTCCAATTTCATTTAAAACCATTCCTCCTAAACCTGAGAAACGAATTTTTAAACCCTTAAGATCATCTAAACTTGTAATTGGATTTCTATACCAACCAGCAGTTTCAGGCCCAATCGTACTACATAACAAAACTTGAATATTTTGCTTGTTGTAGATTTCATTTGCTAATTTTGAACCTTCTCCTTCAAACCACCATGCCGCATACTCCCATGGTTCCATTCCAAACGGTACCGCTGCAAATAAAACAGCTGCTGGAATTCTTCCTTGGTCATAAGCCATGTAGTTGTAAGCCGCAGGTAAGTCACCTTTACTTATTGATGGTGAAATCTCTAGCGGAGGAAGAATTTTTCCAGGTTCGTAAACCTTTAATTTTATTCTTCCGTCTGTAGCTCTATCTAAAGTGTCTGAAAGACGTGCAACTGGATCACCTAATGCTGGCCAACCAGTGTTGAAAGTGGATTGCACTTTCCATCTAATTTTTTCTGCTGCATTAACCTGCTGAAGTGAAAAAGTAAACACAATAGCAAAGGCAGCAAAAATACTAAATGATGTTTTTATTAGTTTTTTCATTATACCCCTCTCGTTTTGTTTAGAGTTGTTTTTTAAAGAAGAACATTTCCAACTCATACTAAAATGCTCTCCATGCTTGTCCGTAAAGATCTACCATCTCGTTTACAGAAGGCACTCTTGGATTGAGGTTTGGTGCTCCTGAATTTTCTGCATCAGTTGCCATATTTTCTAACTCTTCCTCAAAATTTTTTTGATTAATTCCAAAATTAAGCATTGATGGAACTTCAAAATCATTATTAATTTTATAGAGACCCTTAATTAATTTATCACATGCTACATCATCAGTATCCTCAGGAAGTGCAAAATTACCTGCCCGACTGCAGTCAGCATATCTACTTTTTGCATGCTCTATTGAAAATTCAGTTATAGTTGGCAATAGCATTGCATTACTTAGGCCATGTGGAACTTTAAAATTACTTCCTAAAGGTCTGCTCATTCCATGCACTAAGCAAATAGATGCATTTGAGAATGCCAAACCACCTAATGTAGCTGCTAACATTAATCCTTCTCGTGCTTTTAAATCTTTTGGGTCTTTGTCAACAGCATAAATATTTTGTGAAACAAGTCTTATTGTATCTAGTGCCATTCTATCTGAAAATAGTGTAGCTTTTTTACTTACATATGCTTCTATTCCATGCGTTAAAGTATCAATTGCACTGTCAATTGTTAATCTTCTAGGTTTTGATAAAGTTAAATCATAGTCAACGATAGCACAAATTGGAACAAACCCTTCACCTCTGCAAGAAATTTTTTCATTATTGTTCGAATCTATGATGACCGCATGATGTGTTACCTCTGAACCCGTCCCAGCTGTTGTTGGTATTGCAATAATTGGTAATCCTTTTTTATCAAACATTGACGGAGGTTTATAATCTTGAATATTTTTACTATATTTTGCCATTGCAGCAATTGCTTTGGCAGTATCTATTGGGCTACCTCCACCAAAACCTATGACGGCATCATTTTTGCATTTTTCTAGAAATTTTATACCATTTAATACGACTGTATCTGTTGGATCAGGTACCGTGTCATCAAAAACATCTGATTTTAATCCTGCTTTAGTTAGAACTTCTTGTAATTTTTTAACATAACCAAATGATACCATTTGTTTATCCGTTACAATTAATAATGATTTTATTGAGCCTAGAATATTTATAATTTCAGGTAATTCATTTAAGCTACCTTTGCCAATCTGCAAATATCTTGGCACACAAACTCTTACATTGTCTCTTTTAATCAAAAACTCTCCCTCACTCTAATTTCTTTAACCTCGATCTAAACTTATGTAAATTAAGGAGTCAACAGTTGAAACCTTCTAATTGATAATATTTTTCTCATTTAAGGAATAACAGATTGAAATGAAAAAAAAGCTAGTGTAACTTTCAAATAAATATAAAAGGAGTACCATGAAAAAAATAAGTCATTTTATAGATGGAAAAACTTATTCAGATAATGAGTCAAGAAAAGGTCCAATCTTTAATCCAGCAATAGGTGAACAAATAGCAGAGGTTGAATTAGCAAGTAAAGTTACTGTTGAGATGGCGATAGAAAGTTCAAAAAAAGCTTTTATAACATGGTCAAAAACTACTCCCATAAACAGATCAAGAATTCTTGCAAAGTATAAAGATTTATTAATAAAAAATATGGAAGATTTAGCTGTGATGGTTTCAGAACAGCATGGTAAAACTATACCAGACGCTAAAGGATCTATTCAAAGAGGAATTGAAGTTGTTGAATATGCTACGGGGATAACTGATTCTTTGAAAGGAGATCACTCTGCTAGTGTTGGAACTAATGTAGATTCATATTCAATGAGACAACCGTTAGGAGTTTGTGCTGGAATAACTCCTTTTAATTTCCCAGCAATGGTACCTATGTGGATGTATCCTGTTGCTATAGCTTGTGGAAATACATTTGTTCTTAAACCATCAGAAAAAGATCCTAGCTGTCCAATAAGACTAGGTGAATTAGCTATAGAGGCTGGAATGCCTCCTGGCGTTTTAAATGTGGTGAATGGTGATAAAGAGTCTGTCGATACTTTACTAGAAAGTAAAGATGTTCAGGCAATTAGCTTTGTAGGCTCAACTCCGATAGCAGAATATGTTTACCATACTGGAACAAAAAATAATAAAAGGGTTCAAGCACTTGGTGGTGCTAAAAATCATATGGTAGTTATGCCAGATGCGGATGTTAATAAGACAACTGACGCTATTATAGGTTCTGCTTTTGGATCAGCTGGTGAAAGATGCATGGCTATTTCAGTTGCAGTGTGTGTTGGAAAAAAGACAGCAGAAAATCTAAAAACTAAATTATTAGAGGAAACTTCAAAGCTAAATGTAGGACCATACACAGATGAAAAAAGTGATTTTGGTCCATTAAATAATAAAGCTCACTATGAAAAAGTATTGGGATATATTGATGCTGGTGAAAAAGAGGGAGCAAAGCTACTTTCTGATGGAAGAAATATGAAACTTCAAGGTTATGAAAATGGTTACTTTGTGGGTCCTACTATCTTTGATGAAGTTAAACCAGATATGAAAATTTATAAAGAAGAAATTTTTGGTCCAGTTCTGAGTATGATGACAACTGATACTTACGAGGATGCATTAAAGCTAGTGAATGATCATGAATTAGGTAATGGAGCTGCCGTATTCACTAAAAGTGGGATGATCGCAAAACACTTTACTGAAAATGCAAAAATAGGAATGATAGGAGTAAATGTTCCCATACCTGTGCCTGTGGCTTACCATAGCTTTGGGGGGTGGAAACGGTCATTATTTGGAGATCATTCAATGCATGGTCCTGAAGGAGTAAGATTTTACACTAAATTAAAAACTGCAACTGTAACTTGGTCAGAAGATAATAGTGGTCCAGAATTTACAATTCCAGTTCTATCATAATTTTTTTAGTAAAATTTCAAGTTCATGAATGAGATAAATAGTAGAACTTCACCTAGAAGAATATTAAACATCCTGGAAGAAATTTTATTAGATCCAGATAATTTTACTGCTAAAAAAATATCTCATAAATTAGAAATTCCCTTAGCAACAGTTTATCGACATATAGAGACTTTATGTGATGAGAGGTTTTTAATTTCTGATAATTCAAAGAAATATATTCCAGGACCAAAAATAAGAAATATAATATTACATAGTTTGCCCTATGAACCAAACTTTACACTAAGAAGATCATATTTGAGAAAGCTTACTGAAGAGATAAAAGAGACCGTTAGTTTGTCAGTCCCAATTGGAACAAAGCTTGTTTATTTTGATAGAATTGAATTTCATTGGCCCATGCAGCTTAATCTAGAAGCTGGTGACCATCTACCATTGCATGCCTCTGCTTCTGGAAAACTATACCTATCATCAATTAAAAAAGCAGATGCATTAGAAATATTTAATAATATTAAAACTCCAAAATCTGCCAAAAACACTATTACGGATATTGATAAATTTAAAAAGGAGTTAAATAAAATCAATAAACAAGGATATGCATTTGATGATGAGGAGTGGTTTAATGGAATGGTTGGAATATCTTTGCCTATTACAAATTCCAAAAATGAATTATGCTTTTGTTTATCAACACACACAGCAAAAAGTAGAAAAAATATAGATGATTTAAGAAAAATTTATCCTGTGATGCTGTCTGCTGCTAAAAATTTAAAGAAAGCTTTGTTTAAAGACTAGAAGTTGCTAACATTTTTTTAATTTCGGCTATTGCTTTTGCTGGATTTAAACCTTTTGGACAAGCACTAGTACAGTTTAGTATTGTGTGACATCTGTACAATTTTAATTCATCAGCAACTTTTTTCAATCTAGCCTTCCTTTCATCATCTCTACTATCCACAATCCATCTATATGCTTGAAGCAAAACTGCTGGACCTAAATATTTATCACCATTCCACCAATAACTTGGGCATGAAGTTGAACAACAAGCACACATTATACATTCATATGCGCCATCTAGCTTTGCCCGATCTTTTTTAGATTGAACAATTTCTGTTGTTTCTATTTTTGAATTAGTTTTTAACCAGGGTTCAATTGATTGATATTGTTTATATAGACCATCTAAATCTCCAATTAAGTCTCTTTTAACTTTGAGGTGTGGTAAAGGATAAATATCTATATCACCATCAATTTCTGCATGAGGTGTGGTACAAGCAAGGCCATTTTTACCTCCCATGTTCATAGCACAAGATCCACACACTCCATGTGCGCATGACCTTCGGTAAGCTAACGTTGGATCAATTTCATTTTTAATTTTATTTAAAATATCTAAAACTTTTGAGGGACAATTATCCATATCTACTTCATAAGTATCTAATCTTGGATTTTCCTCCGTAGAAGGATCCCATCTATAGACATTAACTTTTCTTATATTTTTTGAACCAGTTTTATCTTGATAATATTTACCTTTAGTTACTTCAGAATTTTTAGGTAAATTTATTTGAACCATTAATACACTCTTTCTTGTGGTGGGAAGTATTGTACTTCGTTAGTTAAAGTAGATTTGTGTACTTCTCTGTAACTTATTTTAGTATTTTTACCGTCACACCAAGCTAGTGTATGTTGCATAAATTTTTCATCGTCTCTTTTTGGATAATCATCTCTTGCATGAGCTCCTCTACTTTCTTTTCTATGATATGCAGAATCTACTGTAGTTACTGCTTGTCTTATCAAATTATCAAACTCTAATGTTTCAACTAAATCAGTGTTAAATACTAAAGATCTATCTTTGACTGAGATAGATTCCATTCCATCATATGTCTTTCTAATCTCATCAACTCCTTCTTTAAGGGTTTTTTCAGTTCTAAATACAGCACATTTTGATTGCATTGTTTTTTGCATCGCAAGCCTTAAATCGGCTGTGCTATTTTCACCTTGGGCATTTCTAAGGCTGTCAAATCTATCCAAACATTTTTGAGTTTCAAACTCCCCGATTTCTTCATGAGGTGTTCCTGGTTTAACAAGTTCGGCAGCTCTTTTTGCAGCCGCTCTTCCAAAAACAACTAAATCAATTAAAGAATTTGATCCAAGTCTATTTGCTCCATGAACCGAAACACATGCTGCCTCTCCAATTGCCATCAATCCAGTAACAGTTTTTTCAGAACCATTTACTGTTAGAACTTCTCCTTTATAATTTGTTGGAATACCTCCCATATTATAGTGAACAGTCGGCACTACTGGAATTGGTTCTTTAGTGATATCAACATTTGCAAATAATCTGGCTGCATCAGTAATACCTGGCAATCTGCTCTCAATTATTTCTTTATCTAAATGACTTAAGTTTAGATGAACATGATCTTGATCTTTTCCAACTCCTCTTCCTTCGTTAATTTCAATTGACATTGACCTACTTACTACGTCTCTCGATGCTAGATCTTTTGCGTTAGGAGCATATCTTTCCATAAATCTCTCACCTTTTGAATTTGTAAGGTACCCACCTTCACCTCTAGCTCCTTCTGTTATTAAAGTACCATGACCATATATTCCCGTTGGGTGAAATTGAACAAATTCCATATCTTGTAATGGAAGTCCAGCTCTTAAAACCATTGCATTACCATCACCTGTACATGTATGAGCTGAAGTCGCTGAATAATATACTTTTCCATATCCACCTGTTGCAATAATAACTGTATGTGCTCTAAATCTATGAATTGTTCCATCATTTAAATTCCAAGCAATTAATCCTTTACACTCACCATCTTTCATCAATAAATCTAAAGCAAAATATTCAATAAAAAATTCTGTATTATGTTTTAAAGCCTGTCCATAAAGAGTGTGCAATATTGCATGACCAGTTCTATCAGCTGCTGCACAAGTTCTTTGAACTATTCCATTTCCATAATTTTTTGTCATTCCACCAAAAGGTCTTTGATAAATTTTTCCTTCGTCTGTTCGACTAAATGGAACACCATACTTTTCTAGCTCAATTACTGCTTTAGGTGCTTCTTTACATAAATACTCGATACTATCTTGATCTCCTAACCAATCAGCACCTTTTACTGTATCGTACATGTGCCATCTCCAGTCGTCTTCTCCCATATTACCTAACGCAGCTGAAATTCCACCTTGAGCAGCAGAGGTATGACTTCTTGTTGGAAAAACTTTTGAAATACATGCAGTTTTTAATCCAGCTTCACTTAACCCTACGGCAGCTCTAAGACCTGATCCTCCAGCACCTAGGACTACAACGTCATATTCATGGTCTATAATTTTATAAGCACTCATTAGTTTAGATTAAATAAAGATATAATTGTTAATAACGGAATTATTATAGCAGATAAAAATAATAGTCTGTTTGCGACATTTTTGGTTTTATCATTGTCAATATAGTCTTCAAAAACCTCACTAATACTTAAAGATGAAAAAAAATATGCAAATACAATAAACAAACTAAATAAAAATTTAGTGGTTGAGTTACTAAAAAATTTTAATACCTCCTCATAACTTTGATCATAAATTGCAATAAAATTAAAAATAAACCAAACCATTAGAGGTAATAAAATTATTGATGAGATTTTTAAAAAAATCCATTTTTTAGTTGCTAAATTCATATTAAATAAAATTCCTACCTATTAAATAAATTAATATAGTTAGCAAAATTGATCCAAAAATAACACCTAATCCTGTGATACGAGTTGTTTGTAATTCAAAACCGTAACCCATATCCATTAACAAATGCCTAACTTCACTTAATATTTGAAAACTAAATGACCAAGCTAAACCAATAACAATAAATTTTCCGAAAATTGAAGTTAAAAATGAATTTATAAAATCATAGTTTGTATCACCAAGAATTAATGATGCAGTCCAAATACAAATTAGAGTTATTGCAACAATATTAATTATTCCAGTTATCCTATGAGAAATAGAGACTAAAGATGAAATATGCCATCTATAAATTTGAATATGTGGTGATAAAGGGTTTCTATTTTCCATAAAAATTATTTTTAATTAAAGTCTCAGCAATCTCAACTGCATTTAATGCTGCACCTCGTAAAAGATTATCTGAAACAATCCACATATTTAATCCATTTTTAATAGTTTTGTCTTCTCTAATTCTTGAGATAAAAGTTTCATCTCTTCCTTCTGCCTCCAAAGGGGTGGCATAACCTCCATCAGATCGATCATCTATTACTTTACAGCCTTCAAAATTTTCAAGTGCATCTCTGACTTTTTGTAATGAAAAGGGGTTTTCAAATTCTATATTAACTGACTCAGAGTGAGAAACTAAAACAGGTAATCTTACACAAGTAGCGGTTAAATCTATCTTATCATCTAAAATTTTTTTTGTTTCATTTGTCATTTTAAGTTCTTCTTTTGTGTAACCATCATCTGCAAACACATCTATGTGGGGAATTACATTAAATGCAATTTGTTTTGTAAAATTTTTAGACTCAACTTTATTATTTTGTAAAACTTGCTTTGTCTGCTCAATCAATTCATCCATCGGTGCCTTACCGCCTCCTGAAACTGATTGATATGTTGAAACAACTATTCTTTTGATCTTAAATAAATCATGTAAAGGCTTTAATGCTATAACAAGTTGGGCTGTTGAACAATTTGGATTAGCAATAATATTTTTTTTTATATTATTTAAGTGATCTGAATTAACCTGAGGTACTATCAAAGGAACATCTGGGTCCATTCTATAGAAACTTGAATTATCAATGACTAATGAGTGCTTAGCTGCTTTTTCTGCAAAATTTTCTGAAATTTTTCCTCCAGCTGCAAAAAAAGTTATTTTTACTTTAGAAAAATCAAAAGTTTCGAGGTCTAAAACTTCATGTTCTTGACTATTAAAATTAATTTTAGACCCAGCACTTCTTGATGAAGCTAATAAATATAAATTATCAATGACTAACTTCTTTTTTTCAAGAACTTCCAGTATTTTTCTGCCTACATTTCCAGTGGCTCCAACAATTGCTATATTCATGGTTATGTTAAAACTTATACTAAATGAAGGGTAAATCGCAAACGTTTCCCGTACAAGTGTTGCCATTAACGTCTGCTTTGACAATCTGAGAAACATCACAATAAGGCTTTTTCATCATGGCTATTCCAATAACTTTTTCAAAGTGTGGCGAATAACAAGCTGATCTCAGTTCACCTATAATATTACCATTTTCATCTTTTAAAGATAATGACCCTGATAAACTGATTTCTTTTATATCAAGCTTGATACCCATAAGCTTTTTTTGAATCCCGTCTGATTTAACTTTTTTTAAATTTTCTTTTCCTAAAAAATTTACCTCACTATTTAATGATACATATTGATCAAAACCACACTCAAAAGGATTGTCATTATTATCAAAATCATTTCCATATGAAAGCAATCCACTTTCGATTCTTTCAATTAAGTTTGGACAACCTGGTTTAACATTAAATTCTTTTCCAACCTCAAATAAATAATCATATAATTTTTGTCCTGATTGTGTATTTTGAACATAGATCTCAAAACCCCCTTGCTTTGACCAACCAGATCTAGCAATCAAATGTTTTGTGTCCTCAAAATCATAATAACTAAAACCAAAAAATTTCAATTCTTTAATTATCTTACCAAAAACTTTTTCCATCAAATCAAAAGATTTGGGACCCTGGACTGCAATAATATCTACAATTGGTTCAATAATTTTAACATCAAATTTATATCCAGTAGCTAAACCTTTTGCAAAAAAGATAACATCTGAGTCTGCAATTGATATCCACCATTTATCTTCTGCCAATTTTAAAACTACGGGATCATTTACTAAATTACCAGAGTCATCAATGATTGGGCAATAATAACATCTGCCAATTTTAGATTTTGATAAATCCCTACATGTCATTAGTTGAACAAGTTTTGCTGAGTCTTTACCTTGAATTTCAACTTGTCTTTCTGCTGCAACATCCCAAATCTGAACGTCTTTTTTTAAATGTTCATATGAATCTTCAATAGATCCAAATGCAGCTGGTAAAAGCATGTGATTATAAACTGTATAAGCAGTTACACCCTGGTTTTCTATTCTAGAAGTATAAGGTGTGCTCCTAAGTCTTCTAGATTTTGCTATCGAATAATTTTTCATTTTTGTAAAAATCCTAAAACCTTTTCTCGCATTTCAAACGCTTTTTCAATCATAATCATATGCCCACAATCATCTATCACATGAGTAACTGAATTATTAACCAAATTCGCAAATTTTTTTCCAAATTCTAAATTACACATCTTGTCGTCTGATCCTAAAACAAACATTGTCGGACAATCTATTTCCTTTGCTGCATTTGAACCGTTCATATAATTATTACATGCAACAAGATCGACTGCTAATATTTCACTTATATCTCTTGGAGATTGGATAATTTTTTCAACTGGATTACCTCCTATGAATTTTTTTGGGTCTTTAAATCCCCATTTCATCATTAGTTTAACAGCATCAGAATCACCATTTTTAGCAAGATCTATCAGATCTTGATTAACTGGCATTCGATATGACCCTCCAATAAAAACTAGCTTTTTAAGTCTATTTTTATATTTATGAGCATACTCTAATATTTCTAAACATCCTTGAGAATGACCAATTAGTATAACTTTATCCAAATTTAATTTTACTAATACACTTTCTAACCAATCAGCAATTTTTTCAATTGCATCCAAACAAGGGCCGTCTGAATTACCATGGCCAGGTAAATCAATTGATAAAACATTAAAATTTTTATTTGAAAAAAATTGTTCAGCTAAAGACCAAACAATATGTGAAAGACCACTTCCATGAAGAAATATTATAGTGTCCTTCTTACTATCAATACCTTGCCCAGCATCTGATGCATGAACATTTTTATTTTCTATCTTAAATATCAATTAATTACCTAGAATTGTTTTCTTAACTCAAATTTTTGAATTTTTCCTGTAGATGTCTTTGGTAACTCACAAAAAATTACTTGTTTTGGAACTTTAAAACCAGCTAACGTTTCCTTGCAAAAATCAATTAACTCTTGTTCAGTAATTGGTTTATCCTGAACCATTTCAATAAAAGCACAAGGTACTTCTCCCCATTTTTCATCTGGCTTAGCAACCACTGCAGCAATAGAGACTGAAGGATGTTTAGAAAGAGTATTTTCTATTTCTATTGATGATATATTTTCACCTCCTGAAATAATTATATCTTTAGATCTGTCTTGTATTTTGACATATCCATCAGGATGCATAACCGCCAGATCTCCTGAGTGAAACCAACCACCGGCCATAGCCTTATCTGTTTCATCTTTATCTTTAAAATATCCTTTCATTACAACATTTCCTCTAATCATTATTTCGCCAATGGTTTTGCCATCATAAGGAACTTCCTTCATAGTTTCGGGGTCCATAACTGTGACGCCCTCAGTATTGGGATATCTTACACCTTGTCTTGCTTTAATTTCATTCTGTTTATCCTCATCAAACTCATTCCATTCATCGTTCCATGCACATTGAGTAACATGACCATAAGTTTCGGTTAAACCATAAACATGCATTACTTCAAAACCAAGATCTTTCATCTTTTTAAAAATTATACTTGGCGGAGGAGCTCCTGCTGTCAAAACATTAACTTTTTGTTTTAATTCTTTTCGATCACTTTCGGGTGCTCCAGTAATCATGTTTAATATAATTGGTGCTCCACCAAAGTGAGTTACATTATATTTATCAATTAATTCAAAAATCTTTTTGACATCAATATTTCTCAGACAAATAGTTCTTCCGTTTAACATTGCAATAGTCCATGGATAACACCATCCATTACAATGAAACATGGGCACAATTGTTAGAAAATTTAGTCTGTTTGGCATATTCCATGCAACTGCACTACCAGTTGACATTAAGTATGAGCCTCTATGATGATAAACAACCCCTTTTGGATTTCCTGTAGTACCTGAGGTATAACTTAATGATATCGCCTGCCATTCATCGTCTGGCATTTTATAAATATAATTTTCATCGCCTGTATTTAAAAAACTTTCGTATTCTAGATCACCAATTTTTTCTAATTTTGACTGATCTGCATGTTTATCATTTATATCGATTACAATAATTTTTTTATCTAAAATTTTTAATGCCTTTTTTACTTCAGTGTGTAATTGTCTATCCACAACAAGAACTTTTGCTTCGCTATGTTCTAAAATATATGCAATTGTATTAGCATCCAATCTGATGTTTATCGTATTTAAAACACCACCAGTCATTGGAACTGAGTAATGAGCTTCAAAAATTTCTGGTGTATTAAAAGCTAAAAATGAAACCGTATCTCCTTTTTTGATGCCAATTTTTTCTAGTGCGCTAGCAAATTTTATAGCTCTTTTATAAACTTGACTCCAAGTATAACTTCTATCCTCATAAACTATGGCCTCATAGTTAGGATATACATCTTTGGCTCTCTCTAAAAAAGTTAACGGTGTAAGAGGAATATAATTTGCTGGATTTTTATCTAGATTTGTATCGTAACTGCTCATAACTAATTGAATTTAAAGTTCATTATATTTGAACTTCCAGATAGTGCTGATTTATAATGATATTCAGCTCTTGGTAATACTTTATCAAAAAAGAATTTTGCTGTATTAATTTTATCATCATAAAAATCTTTATTAGAATCATAATCATTAAAGCTTACCTTTAAAATTTTAATCCAGGAATAAGCTAAAGAAACAAATCCAAGTGTTTTTAAATAATCATTTGCCGCAGCACTAACATCATCTTTTTCTTCTTTGCTTTTATCATTTATCCAATCGGTGAACTTTGATAAAATCTCTATATAATAATTTAATTCCTTGGCAAAACTTTTTACTTTTTCATTATTAGTTTCGCACTCTGTCTTAATCATATCTAAAAAATTACCAATTATATTTCCGTTTTTATTCGATAGTTTTCTGAATACTAAATCTGCAGCTTGAACTGAGTTTGTACCCTCATAAATTGGTGTAATTCTATTATCACGGTATAATTGTTCAATACCTTGGTCTTTTGTAAAGCCATATCCTCCATGAATTTGCATTGCGTCACTAGTGATTTCCATGGCTAAATCTGTAAATAATGATTTTACTACTGGTGTCATTAACGACACATAATCTGACGCTTCTTGTTTAATTTTTTCATCTGGATGATTTAGACTAACTTCGGTTTGTTGAGAAAGCCAAAAACATAAAGCTCTTTCACTTTCAATAATAGATTTCATATTTAATAGTGATTTTCTAATATCGGCATGTTCAATAATAAAATCAGCTCCGTTTGTAGATTTCGAATTATTTGTTTTTCCTTGTTTTCTCTCTTTGGCATAGCTAAGTGAATTTTGATATGCTATTTCAGAAATCCCTAAACCTTGAACTCCAACTATTATTCTTTCTAAATTCATCATAGTAAACATTTGGCTTAGACCTTTATTTTTTGGCCCAATCATATACCCGACCGCATCATCAAAATTTAATACACATGTTGCGGAACCTTTAATTCCCATCTTATGTTCAACTGAACCAGTAGATACTCCGTTTCTGGTACCAATAGATCCATCATCTTTGACTATAAATTTAGGTACAAGAAATAAACTTATCCCTTTAGTTCCAGGAGGTGAGTCTGAAGCTCTTGCAATAACAAGATGAATAATATTTTCTGTAAGATCTTGATCACCAGATGTTATAAATATTTTTTGTCCACTAATCTTATGGGTTCCATCAGATTGTTCTACTGCTTTTGTCTTTAACATCCCTAAATCAGTTCCACAAACTGGCTCTGTTAAACACATTGTTCCACTCCATTTACCTTCAACCATTTTTGGAAGGTACTTATCTTTCATTTCGTCAGTAGCATGCCGTAAAATACAATTATAGGCACCTATAGTTAATTCACTGTAAAGTTTAAATGAAAGTGAAGTTGCAGATAACATTTCATCAAAAAATGCACTGACTGTTTTGGGCATACCTTGACCCCCATATTTTGGATCACAAGATAACGAAACCCATCCATCTTCAATATATTTGCTGTAGGCTTCTTTATAACCTGGCGGGGTTCTAACAACACCATTTTCTAATTTAGCAGGATTTTCATCTCCAGCTATTGCTAATGGTAATATAAGGTTTTGATTTATTTTTGCAGCTTCCTCTAAAATATCTTTTACTAAATCTGAACTAACTTCATTATATTTTTCTAATTCATTATAATTTTTATTGTCTCTTAATTTTTCAAAGAGAAATAACATATCTTCTACTGGTGCAGTATAATTTGGCATTACGCGACCTTAGAATAATTCTAGAATTATTGCAATTTTGAAATTATCGCATCACCCATTTCGGGTGTTGAAGTCTCTTTCATCCCTTTGGATAGTATATCTTTTGTTCTAAGACCATCATTGAGCACCTCTTGAACAGCTTTTTCTAGAGCATCCGCTTCGTTATCTAGATCTAATGAATATCTTAATGCCATTGCAAAGCTTAATATTGATGCAATTGGATTGGCGATTCCTTTGCCTGCAATATCTGGTGCAGATCCATGAATAGGCTCATACATCGCTCTCATCTCACCATCTTTATTTTTAGCTCCTAAGGATGCAGATGGAAGAAGTCCTAAAGATCCTGTTAGCATTGAAGCTTGATCTGAAAGCATGTCACCAAATAAATTATCAGTTACTATTACATCAAACTGTTTTGGGTTTCTTAAAAGTTGCATAGCACAATTATCTGCAAGCATATGACTTAATTCCACATCTTTATATTCTTTATCATGGAGCTCTTGAACTTCCTCTTTCCAAAGCTGTCCGGCCTCCATTACATTTGATTTTTCACATGAAGTTACTTTGTTTGATCGTTTTTTTGCTAAATCAAAAGCTATCCTAGCAACTCTAGTTATTTCACTAGTTGTGTAAGTATGGGTATTAATTCCTTTTCTTTCACCATTTTCGATTGGTTTAATTCCTCTTGGTTCACCGAAATAAATTCCACCTGTTAATTCTCTTACTATCATAATATCTAAGCCTGATACTATTTCTGGCTTTAGTGTTGATGCATCTACTAATTGTTCAAAACATATGGCAGGTCTTAAATTTGCAAATAATTTAAGTTCTTTTCTAAGTTTTAAAAGTGCTCTTTCAGGTTTCTTAGAAAATTCTAAGTTATCCCATTTAGGTCCACCAACAGCACCAAGCATAACGACTTCGCATTCTAGAGCTTTATAAAATACTTCATCTGTGATCGGTGTTCCGTGTTTGTCATATGAACAACCCCCTGCAAGACCTTCCTCTATTTCAAAATCCAATGATTTATTGTCATTAAACCACTTAATAATTTTTTTAACCTCACCTATAACTTCTGGGCCGATACCATCCCCAGGTAATAAAAGTATTTTTCTTTTTTTTACTTTAATCATTAAAAATCCAGGGTTTTTTATTTATTAAATCTTTTTCAAAATTTTCAATTTTATCAGTTTTTTTAAGAGACAAAGCAATATCGTCAAGTCCCTCGAGTAGACATTTTTTCTTAAATGGATCTACTTGGAATGTAATTTCATTATTTCCATAAATAATTTTTTCTTCCTCTAAATCTACAGATATTTCTTCTTTTCTATTAGCATACTCTGATAATTCTTTAATTTTTTCTTCTTCAAGGATTATAGGTAAAATTCCATTCTTAAAACAGTTGCTATAAAAAATATCAGCATAACTTGAACTAATTACACAAGTTATTCCGAAATCTAGTAGTGCCCATGGCGCATGTTCTCTTGAAGATCCACATCCAAAATTTTTACCAGCAATTAAAATTTTTGAATTATTAAAAGGGCTTTGATTTAATGTAAAATCATTAACTTCTTTACCTTGGTCATCGTATCTCATTTCAAAAAATAAATTTTTTCCAAGACCTGTTCTTTTAATAGTTTTCAAAAATTGCTTTGGAATAATCATATCGGTATCAATGTTAACTATTGGTAGATATGCTGGGATACTTTTTAATTTATTAAATTTTTGCATTTAATTTTGATACTTTCTAACATCATCTAAGTTTCCAGATATTGCTGCCGCAGCTGCCATTCCAGGACTTACCAAGTGTGTTCTTCCACCTCTACCCTGTCGACCTTCAAAATTTCTATTTGATGTAGAAGCACATCTTTCTTCTGGTTTTAATTTATCTGCATTCATTGCTAGACACATTGAACAACCTGGTTCTCTCCATTCAAAACCAGAATTTACAAATATTTGATCTAATCCTTCTTGTTCTGCTTGCTCTTTTACCAATCCTGAACCTGGAACTACCATAGCACTTACATGTGATGATATTTTCTTATCTTTTAAAATTTTGGCTGCTTCTCTTAAGTCTTCTATTCTGCCATTAGTACAGCTTCCAATAAACACCTTATCAATTTTAATGTCCTTTGCAGCCATATCTGGCTTTAAACCCATATATTTTAGAGCTCTTTCGATTGAATTTTTTTTATCTTCGTCACTTTCACTTTGTGGATTTGGTACTTTTTCATCAATTGTAATTACATCTTGCGGAGATGTTCCCCAAGTAATCATTGGTAAAATTTCACCAGCATTTAAATTAAGCTCTTGATCAAAACTTGCATCATCATCTGTTTTGAGACTATTCCAATAGTTTAAAGCTTTTTCCCAATTATCTCCCTTAGGTGACATTGGTTTTCCTTTTAAATAATTAAATATTTTTTCATCTGGTGCAATTAATCCTGCTCTTGCCCCACCTTCAATTGTCATGTTGCAAATTGTCATTCTTTGTTCAACACTTAAAGATCTGATTAAATCACCTGCATATTCTATAACAGAACCTGTTCCTCCTGCTGTACCAATTTTTCCTATAATTTGAAGTATTACATCTTTAGATGTAACTCCAAGAGGAAGTTGACCATTAACATTTATTCTAAAATTTTTTGCTTTTTTCTGAACTAACGTTTGTGTTGCTAAAACATGCTCGACTTCTGATGTACCAATTCCAAATGCTAATGAACCAAATGCACCGTGTGTTGCTGTATGACTATCTCCACATACAATTACTGTTCCAGGTTGAGTAAAGCCTTGTTCTGGTCCAATTATGTGAACAATTCCTTGTCTCTTATCATCCATTCCAAAAAGCTGAACACCAAATTCTTTACAGTTAGCTTCTAAGGTGTCTACTTGTATTTTTGACTCTTGATCAGCTATTCCTTTAGTTCTATCAGTTGTAGGAACATTGTGATCAGCAACCGCTAAAGTTAAATTAGGATGTCTTACTTTTCTATTTGAATTTCTTAAACCCTCAAAAGCTTGTGGACTAGTTACTTCATGAACTAAATGTCTATCAACAAAAAGTAACGCAGTTCCATCATCTTGTTGATCAACTAGATGATCATTCCAAATTTTATCGTAAAGAGTTGTGGACATTGAAAAAAAATTATTTTTTTTCTGAAGAACCTTCTGATTTTTGTTCGTCTTTTGGTGCTTCAGTTACTGGAGTTTCTTCTTTAGGAGCTTCTGTTGTTGGTGCCGCTTCTGCTGCTGGAGCTTCTTCTTTAGGAGCCTCTACTACTGGTGCTACATTTTCCTCTGTAACAGCTTCAGGTTTAACATCAACATCTATACCAATTTTTTTTCTTATTTTTTCTGCAATTCTTGCTGATTTACCAGTTCTATCTCGTAGGTAATATAATTTTGCTCTTCTAACTTTACCTGATCTAATTACTTTAATTGAATCAATTAACGTTCCATACAGGGGAAAAGTTCTTTCAACACCTTCGCCAAAAGAAATTTTTCTTACAGTAAAAGATGAGTTTAAATCTCTACTTTTTTTTGCAATACAAACGCCTTCAAAATATTGAATTCTTTCTTTTTTACCCTCAGTAATTCTAACTCCAACTTTAACTACATCACCGGGATAAAATTCTGGAATTTTTTTCTCTGCAAGTATTTTTTTTACGTTATGTAAGTTTATTTCTTCAATTGTTTTCATGTCTATATTTATCAAATTAATTTTTCTTATATTTTTGCCATAAATCTGGTCTTCGGTCGCGTGTTATAGCCTCAGATTGAGATAAACGCCAGTCTTTAATTTTGTTGTGATCTCCTGATAATAAGACCTCTGGAACAGCTTTTTCCTCCCAAATTTGAGGTTTTGTATACTGTGGATACTCCAAAAGACCATTTTCAAAACTTTCATCCATTTTTGAATTTTCATTACCTAGAACTCCTGGAAGAAGTCTTAAAATACTATCTATAACAACAAATGCTGCTGTTTCTCCGCCTGATAAAACATAATCTCCAATGCTAACTTCTTCTATATTTCTTGTAGATAAAACTCTTTCATCAACTCCTTCAAAATGACCACAAATAAAAGATACAGATTTTTCTTTTGATAATTCTTGAGCATACAATTGATCAAATTTTTTACCTTTAGGAGATAAATAAATAATTCTATCACCCTCTGTTTTATTTTGATCTAAAGATTTTGCTAAAGTATCTGCTTTTAATAACATTCCTGAACCGCCACCATAAGGAGTATCATCAACAGTTTTATGTTTGTCCTCAGCTGCATTTCTAATGTTTACAACCTTTAAATTCCATAACTCTTTGGATAGAGCTTTTCCATACAAACCTTTGGATAAAGGTCCAGGAAAAACTTCAGGATAAAGTGTAAACACTTGAGCTTGCCACATAAATAATTTTTAAATTATTTTTGTTCTTCTTTAGGAGCTTCTGCTGCTGGTGCTGCTTCTGCCGCTGGAGCTTCTTCTTTAGGAGCTTCTGCTGCTGGTGCTGCTTCTGCTGCTGGAGCTTCTTCTTTAGGAGC
>Ga0213861_10001025_pt1 | contig 25054 bp, 31 predicted proteins | sample PICome_4_FD_160110 | JGI IMG/M metagenome (GOLD analysis project Ga0213861, IMG submission 160110) | Coastal seawater microbial communities near Pivers Island, North Carolina, United States - PICO131 | ecosystem: Environmental > Aquatic > Marine > Coastal | place: USA: North Carolina... | reverse complement strand
CATGACCGAAAGACAGGTGCGTTTGATCGAAGATTTTAAAGCCACTGGAATCACCGTCACCCCCTCTTATATGCTGTCAATTCTCGACGAATACCGACGCCAGAGCCTCGATCCAAGCAAGTCTCCGCTGCAAGTGGGTATTTTTGGAGCCGAGCCTTGGACAAACGCAATGCGCGAGGAGGTCGAGCAGGCTTTTGACATGCATGCGGTTGATATTTACGGGCTCTCCGAAGTTATGGGCCCAGGCGTGTCCTGCGAATGCGTCGAAAGCAAAGACGGGCTGCATATTTGGGAAGACCACTTCTACCCTGAGATCATTGATCCAGAGACCGGAGCGGTGCTGCCCGATGGAGAACTGGGCGAATTGGTCTTCACCTCGCTGAGCAAAGAGGCTTTTCCCATCATCCGCTACCGCACCCGCGATTTGACCCGGCTTCTGCCCGGCACTGCGCGCAGCATGCGGCGCATGGAAAAGGTCACCGGTCGCAGCGATGACATGATGATCTTGCGCGGGGTCAATGTCTTTCCCACGCAGATCGAAGAGCAATTGATGAAGGTGTCACAACTGGCGGCCCATTTTCAAATTGAACTGGTCAAAAAGGGCCGTATGGATCACATGATTGTGCATGTAGAAGGCACTAGAGAAGCCGGGGGAAAGCTGGCAGCCCTTATTAAGGCCAATATCGGCATAACGGCAGAGGTGCGCGCAGGCGCGGATCATTCGGTTGCCAGATCACAAGGCAAAGCCGTTCGGGTCATTGACAACCGAGCCGTACGTTAAACTGTGGCGCGCCCCATTGCCAAAGACCACCGCGAGAAACGCAGCGCGATCTTGAAACAGGCCGCGGTCTATTTCGCAGACCATGGCTATGACCGCGCGTCGGTCAATGGGGTGGCCGGCGCCTGCGGCATATCTAAGTCACTGATTTATCATTATTACGATAGCAAAGAACAGCTGCTCTTTGACATTCTACACAGCCATCTCACGGCGCTCCATGAGGGCCTAATCTCGCTGCCACCGGCCGCGGATCCCGATGTGCAGCTGCGCCAATTGGTGGGAAAGCTGCTGCAGATGTACCGCGGCGCAGATGCGGAGCATAGGTTGCAATTGCAAAGCACAACCGCCCTGCCCAAAGCGCAACGTCATATCCTAGCAGACATCCAAAGGTCGATTGTCAATGAGTTTTCGCACGCCATTTGCGCCGCCGCGCCCGAATATCTTGGGCAGGCTTCAGATCAATTGCGTCCGCTCACCATGTCACTTTTTGGCATGGTCAACTGGTTCTACCTCTGGCACCAGCCCGGCCGCGGCTTTAGCCGAGAATCCTATGCTGATCTGGCGACTGAGATCCTCCTGGGCGGGCTGACGCGCCTGCAAAAGCGGGGGCAATCCCTTTAACCTTCGGACGCCAAAATCTGCCCCATCCGCTGCATCGCCAAGCTATAGCCCTGAACACCGAACCCCGCGATGACCCCATCTGCTCGTAAAGAGACATAAGACGCATGGCGGAAACTCTCACGTTTATGCACATTTGAAATATGCACCTCGAGCACCGGGCCATCAAAGGTATGCAAAGCATCGAGCAAAGCCACCGAAGTATGGGTGAAAGCCGCTGGGTTGATGATAATGCCCGCTGACGTTTTCCGGGCCTCATGTATCATATCAATCAGCGCACCTTCATGATTGCTCTGCATCAGCTCGGAGCGCAGACCGAATTGCGCAGCCACTGCCGCGCAAGAATCTTTCACATCATCCAATGTGTCATACCCGTAAATTTCTGGCTGACGTTGTCCCAAAAGGTTTAAATTAGGACCGTTCAAAATCGTAATGAGTTGCGCCATGATCTCAGTTCCATCTCGTTTGCAACCCGCCCATGCCACAGTTTTGAAGCAATTGCGACTGTTTCTTGCGCGCAGCTAGAATTATGCAGCCAGCTCGCAAAGCACGTCATAGGCAAAATGCACGTCCTCTTGGGTCACATCAAATTGACCAATCTGGAACCGCACGGCGATCTGACCATCCACTTGGGTTTGTGTAATATAGATCCGCCCATCGTCATTAATTCGATTTACAAAAGAAATTTGCGCCGCATCATCCCGTCCGGCCAACCGGAAGGTAAACAGTGACAACACCGGGGATGTGACAATCTCAAATTGAGGGTGCTGTGACACGCGATCGGCCAGATCTTCAGCCCAAGCCACATGATTGCGCAGCCGCTGCCGCAGGGCCTCCAGCCCATAGGAGCGCAGCAAAAACCAGAGCTTTAACGCGCGGAACCGCCGCCCCAAGGGCAAAGACCACTCCGAATAATTAATTAACCCGTCATGGCCATGGGTTTTGAGATATTCTGGCTGAATGGCTAAAGTTTTGACCAGGCTTGCAGGATCAGCAAGGAAATGCGCTGAGCAATCAAACTGCGCGCCCAGCCATTTATGTGGATTGAACACGATGGAGTCGGCGCCCTCAATCCCTGCCCACAGCACACGAAATTCAGGGCAGATCATGCCCGCGCCTGCCCAAGCCGCATCCACATGGCTGTAAAGATTAAACTCTTTGCCCACCGCAAGCACGGCTGCAATATCATCGCAGGCGCCTGTGCCAGTGCCACCGGTGCAGGCAATCAGTCCTGCCGGCAGATCCCCCGCCGCAATATCAGCCTCAATCGCCGCCCTCAGCGCCTCCGGGTCCATCCCGCGGCGGGCACCGCAAATGGGAATACGCACGAGATTATCTTGCCCAATCCCCGCTACCCAAATGGCGCGATCAACCGACGTGTGCACCTCTGCTGAACAATAAATACGCAGCCGGGGCGCTCCGAATAGTCCCGAGCGATTGCCTTGCCAATTCAGCGCACGCTCGCGCATAGTCAGCACCGCCGCCAATGTGGCTGACGAGGCCGAATCTTGAATGACTCCGAAAAAATTTTTTTTAAGGCCAATGGCTTGGCGTAACCAATCGAGCATCACAGTTTCCATCTCTGTCGCTGCCGGTGATGTCTGCCAGAGCATACATTGCGCCGCAATGGTTGAAACCAGCATCTCCGCCAACATCGATGGGGGGGCAGCATTGGCAGGAAAATAGGCAAAAAATCTTGGGTGCTGCCAATGGGTCATTCCTGGCATCACCACCCGCTCAAAATCGGCCATGATCTCTTCCATGGACTGGGGTCCCTCCGGAGCGCTTTGCGCGATAAGAGCGGCCACATCTCCCGGCTCTGTTTGAGCGCGCACCGGGCGGTCACGCAAATTTTTATGGTAATCTGCGGCCCATTGGGAAATTTTCGCACCCCAGTCGGAAAATTCATCCCAGTGCATTTTCAACCCCTTCTCGTTCTACCAAGCCACCCATTTGGGCGGGCAAACCCGGACATTGCCGCAGCTGTTTGCGTAAAACACAGCATACCGCTCCGCTCTTAACCCGCAAGCCATAACAGGTAAGCCTATCTGAAATCTCGGCTAAGGCAGGAGTTTCCTCTCTGTGCAGCGTCAATTTGACATTGACCCTTGGCGTACAAAGCGCCAGCCTCGCTGCACAGACCGTATTGCCCATAGAACCAATCACGGATGCACAGGTGCATAGCATCCAAGGCGGTGGACAGCGCTAGAAATCAGGGAGACCCCTTTGGAGTTCCAAGGCAAGATAATTATTCTGACCGGCGCCGCAGGCGGCATTGGCGCGGCTCTGGCCCGTGAATTTGCGCAACGTGGCGCGCACTTGGCGCTCTGCGACCTCAACGAACCAGCGCTGAGCGACCTGTCCCGGGAGCTTGGCGCGCTACAGATGGTTTGCGATGTAACTGTCGAGAGCAATATTCATGCGGTTGTCGCAGAGGTGGAAGCGACCCTTGGCCCAGTGGATATTTTTTTTTCCAATGCTGGGTTCAGCACGGGCGAGCCAGATCACGCAGCCTCAGCGCCAGATAGGGTCTGGCAGGCGGCGTGGGAGGTGCATGTCATGGCACATGTCTATGCCTGCCGTGCAGTTTTACCGGCCATGCTGGCGCGCGGACAGGGCTATCTGGTACAGATGGCCTCGGCTGCCGGGCTGCTCAACCAAATTGGTTACGCAGCCTATTCCACCAGCAAACACGCCGCAGTTGGTTTTGCTGAAGCACTGGCCATTTCCCATGGAGACGAAGGCCTCAAAGTCTCCGTGGTTTGTCCGCAATATGTCGCCACGCCCATGCTTGGATATGATGATCCTGCCTCGGCCGCCCAATTGCCCGGTCTATTAAGCCCCGAGGTCACAGCCCAGCGCGTGGCAGATTCGATGGAGGCGGAACACTTTTTGATCCTACCACATCCGCAAGTGGCTGATTACATGGCCTTCAAAGCAACCGAGCCAGACAAATGGCTGTCTGCCATGCGCAAACTGCGCGCGCGGTTCATTGAAAAATTAGGCAAGCTTGATTTGGCACAGATGCATAAATGGATGTGATCTCCAGACCACTTTAGGGTTTGAGGAGTTTTTGCATGGTGATTTCGGTTGCGCGATCATAGCCCGGATGGGCATTGCGGGCTGTCTCTATAAATCCATATTTGCCGAAGATCTTCTGGTTCCCCAGCAGCTCGATACGCACCTGCAGCTCAAGCCGGGACAGGCTCATTGAGCGGGCCAATTCCTCACTCGTCCCCAGCAGTGCGCGCAGCACCCCGCGGCCACGTAGATCGCTCGCAATGGTAATTTTACCCAAATACAGCGCATGCGGCAAAGGTTTGGCCACAAGGCAAGCCGCGACCGGATCTCCAAGAGCTAACACCCAGCTGTCCTTTGCCATTTGCGCCAGCGCACTCACGGTCAGCTGGTGCATAGAGCTGGGCGGATCAATGCGCCCCGTCATATAGGCAAAAGAGGTTTGAATAAGCGTTAATACCTGCGCCAATGCCGCGGTATCGCTGGCCTCCAATCGCCGCACGGCAATGTGCAGATCGGCCTGGCCAATCATACGCTGATAAATCGCTGTTCCGTGCCACTGGCCAAATTTACGCCCAACATCCTGCAGGCTCCCCACGTGAGCAAATCCGCAGCGTTCATGCAGCTGCGCGCTTTGCGGATTTGGCAATGTCACAATGGCCACTGCCGTGTGAAACCCGCGGGCGGCCAAATGTGCAAAGAGCGCCCGATAGAGCGCCTGCGCAAAGCCACGACCCTTAGCCTGGGGCGCTAGGTAAACACTGACCTCTGCGGTGCGGTCATAGGCCGGGCGGGGACGATAGGGGCTGGCATAGGCAAAGCCCAAAATCCCTGCGTCAGACTCCGCCACAAAATAGCCATGGAGGGCAAGGTTGCTGGAGATCCTCTCAGCCATGGTCTCGACGCTGGGAGGAACTGTTTCAAAGGAAACGGAGGTTTCTTGCACGAAGGGCGCATAAATCGCCTGAATATCGGCTGCATCCTCAAACCGGGCCGTTCGAATCGTGACATCTGCATTAAGTGGAGACATCGCACAAGCCCCTCAACCCCTATTGGAAATTTCAGCGCGGATGCTGTTACCCTGCGCCCCAGGCATTAAAACAATCGCCCACCAATCGGCACGCCCTGATCCGGCCGCATTAACACCACATTTCCAGCCTCATCCGGCACACCGAGCACCAAAATCTCAGACATCACTTTGCCAATCTGACGCGGTGGAAAGTTCACCACTGCCAGCACCTGAGTGCCAACCAACGCCTCGGGCGTATAATGGTCGGTCAACTGCGCAGAAGATTTCTTAACCCCAAGATTGCCGCCAAAATCCACCCAAAGCTTAATGGCTGGGACGCGGGCCTCTGGAAAGGGTTCGGCGCGGGTGACATGGCCAATACGAATATCAAGCTGGGCAAAATCTGCATAGGTGACCTCAACCATTTGAAAGCTCCTGGGATCTTCGGCTGGCTGCCGCCACGGCTTGATCCAAAAGTTGTGGCAATCCAGTCTCGCTGTGCATCAAAATGTCAAGCGCCGCTTGGGTCGTACCATTGGGGCTGGTGACATTGATCCGAAGTTGCTCGGCACTCTCGCCTGCGTGGATCGCCAAAGCACCGGCACCGGCCACTGTGGCCTGCGCAAGCTGCATCGCCATGTCTGTTGGGAGTCCTTGATTTACACCCGCCGCTGCCAAAGCCTCGATCATCAAAAATACATAGGCTGGGCCAGAGCCAGACACGCCCGTTACCGAATCCATTTGCTGTTCGTTTTGCAACACAAGCGTCTGACCCACGGCTGCCATCAGGCTTTGCGCTTCTGCAACGTCTTTCTCTGTTGCGCGCCCATTGCCAATCAATGCTGTGATGCCTTGGCCAATGGCCGCAGGCGTATTGGGCATGGCGCGCACAATCGGCGTGGATTTCCCCAAAATGTCCTCAAAGGCCGTAATGGGCGTGCCCGCGGCCACGGAGATAAACAAGGTTTTGGTCGAACCATACCGTTGCAACCGTGGCAGGGCTTCCCCCATCATCTGCGGTTTGACCGCCACCAAAACCACAGCGGGGTCAACGGGCAACATTTCATTGACCTGCACGCCAATTGACAAAAGCCAGTCACTAGGTTTCGGGTCCAAGATCCAAACGGATTTAGGATCAATACCCTGATCGAGCCAACCACTCAAAAGTGCAGACCCCATTTTTCCGCAGCCAAGCAACACCAAACCACGTTTTAAAATATTATTTGAAAACATCTCCAAACCCGTATTCGCCTTTACCCGCTGATCCTATGCATGGCCGTGGGCCTCTGCAATGGCCACTTTCAATGCCGTCTCAAGATCTTTTTCGCCCCATGTGACCATTTGAAAGGCCGGGTAATAGCGCTCAGCCGACGTGACTGCCGCAGAAATCATCGTATCAATCTGATCGGGTGTCGCCATTTGACCATTGGAAAGGATCAACCCATAGCGAAAAGCCATTAACCGCTCTGCGTCCCAATAGGCAAAACCGCCAGCCCAGCACATGTCATTGACCGCATTGAGCGCCTCATAGAGTGCAGGCATCCGATCGGCCGGAGGGTCCATCTCAAAGCTACAGACTAAACGCAAGGTTTGATCAAGCTCACACCACGCCAAAGTGATAGAATAGCTGCGCCATTGCCCGGCCATCTCCATAGAGATTTGATCATCCGCAATCCGATCGAACTGCCATTCCTGATGAGTGGCAATATTTTCCACAATGTCTATGGGATGTAGATCTTCAAAGTCATAGGCGTGATTGGACAGTGCCATAAAAAACCCCTTCCAGGCCAAAAGCTCTGATCCGGCACCTCCACAATCCCTTGTACGCTCCTCAAGATTTTGCGGCCACCGAATACTGCTATACAATCTATGGTGTCCGTTGGCTGGGAAACTGTCCAGCCATTTATCTGGGGATAAGTCATTTATCTGGGGATAACATGGCAAAATAACCACGCCACAGCCGCAAAACCGTCAAGGCCGCCCCAACAGGACGGCCTTTTGGTAGGTGAAGCTGTCACACTTCAAAAGCGTGCGAGATTGCCGTAGCGCGGCTTCGCTTAAGACTTAGGCACACCCTTGGATTTCGAAGCCTTTTTCGCCCCCGCAACTTCTAACGCCTCAAGCCGTGCGCTCAAATCGTCATTTTGCGCCCGCGCCTTTTGCGCCATAGCCCGGACCGCATCAAATTCTTCACGGGTCACAAAATTGCGATCTGCCAGCCAGCGGTCCATGAAGCTTTTCATGGCATTCTCCGCCTCGTCCTTGGCACCTTGCGCCACACCCATCGCATTCGTCATAATTTGGCTCATGTCATCCATGAACTTATTTTTCCCTTGCATCATCTGTCTCCTTGGCGGCGATAAATCGCTTTGCTCTTGTATGGGGTCTAAGATCGCAGAACTCAAGGTTGACTTACAGCGCTGCGCTGGGAATGAAGGGTCATGATCGCTTCGATTCCCTTTCCAGACGTCTCGCCCACCTTATTTTCGGTGGATATACCGCTCTGGCAATTTTCGCTGGCTGGCATGGATTTTAGCCTCGGTGGGTTTGAACTTGCCCTGCGCTGGTATGCTCTGGCCTATATTGCGGGTATTTTACTTGCCTCCTGGATCATGCGCCGAGCCCTGCGCCGGTCCGCGCTCTGGCCGCAAGAGAGGCCCGCCTTTAGCGAATCCAACCTAGACGATCTCATCACCTGGTTGATTTTTGGCATCATCGTCGGAGGGCGATTGGGTTATGTGTTGTTTTACAACCCCAGCTATTACCTCACCAATCCCGTTGCGATTTTGCGAATTTTCGATGGTGGCATGTCGTTTCATGGTGGTTTTCTTGGCGTTGTTGCGGCCGGAGTTCTGTTTTGCCGCAAGCACAAGATCCCGCTGCTGAAAGCCTCAGATGTGATGGCGGCCTCTGCTCCGGCGGGCCTGCTCTTTGGCCGGATGGCCAATTTCATCAATGCCGAGCTCTGGGGCCGAGAGACCACCGTACCTTGGGGGGTGATCTTTTCTGGCGTCGACGCACAAACGTGTGTGGAGGCGGCGACCGGCCTTTGCGCACGCCACCCCTCGCAGCTCTATGAGGCCTTGGGCGAAGGGCTAATCTTGGGCGCGCTTTTGCTTTATCTTCTGTTTCGCACAGGGGCATTGCGCCGCAGCGGCCTTTTGACTGGGATCTTCTTGACCGGATATGGTCTTACGCGATTTTTGGTCGAATGGGTGCGCCAACCAGATGCGCAGTTTCAAACCATGGACAACCCAATTGGCTATGCCTTGCAACTGGGTCCAACCGGCCTGACGATGGGACAAATTTTGACCCTGCCGATGCTCTTGGCAGGGCTATGGTTGATCCAAAAGGCACGCGCCAGGCAATGACCGCTTTGGCCGAGATATTGCGCCAGCGCATTGCGCAGCAGGGCCCGTTGAACCTCGCCGATTACATGGGCGAATGCCTCCTACATCCCGAGCACGGGTATTACACGCAGCAAGAGGCCTTCGGCCGCAGCGGCGATTTCATCACGGCACCAGAGATTAGCCAGATGTTCGGCGAAATGATTGGGCTCGCACTTGGCGCCACATGGCAAGCACAGGGCGCACCCAAGGATGCCATTGTGGGGGAGTTGGGGCCGGGACGTGGCACATTGATGTCAGACCTGCGCCGCATTGCGCCTGCTGTGCCTGGCTTTGACAGCTTATCAATCCATATGGTCGAGGCCTCGCAAAGGTTGCGCCAGCTCCAGTCCGATGCTCTGCCCGTTGTGATCCATCATTCCGAAGTAAGCCAGCTGCCACAAGCACCACTCTTTCTCATTGCCAATGAATTTTTTGACGCCCTTCCCATCCGGCAATTTCGTCGCAACCTAGCGGGCTGGGAAGAGATATTGGTGGGATGTGACGCCAATGACCTGTGCTTTGGCAAAGCCGCGCCCCAACCCTATCCCTTTCTCGCCCATAGGCTCGAGGACACCGAACCTGGCATGATCGTTGAATATTGCCCCACACTCCCGTCAATTGTGGCAGAGCTATCCCAACGCATAGCCGATCATGGCGGTGCAGCGCTGGTCATCGACTATGGCGATTGGCGCTCGCAGGGCGATACATTGCAGGCCGTCTGTCATCACCAACAGACCAATCCATTGGCCGCACCTGGGACTGCGGATCTAACAGCCCATCTGGACTTTGAAGCCCTTTACAACGCTGCCAGCGCCGCAGGGCTGCGCCCGACCCGTTTGGCCACGCAAGGGGTGTTTTTGGAGAGATTAGGCATGACGCAGCGGGCGCAAATCCTGGCCAAATCCCTGCGCAATGCGGCGCTTGAGTCCCACATCGCCGCCCATCGCCGCCTTACCCATCCTGACGAAATGGGCAGATTATTTAAGGTCATGGGACTTGTGGCAGAGGGTGCCGCTGTGCCGCCCGGACTTGAGCTATGACACTCTCACCCTTTACATCTGACCTATTGGCAGACGTGTCTCATGGGTTTTTCACCCGGATCGGCGGCAGCTCAACAGGCATATATCGCGGGTTGAATTGTAGCAGGGGCTCTGATGACAGGCCCGAAGCGGTGCAGAGCAATCGCACAGCTGTTGCGGATTTTTTTAGGCAGCCAGCCGATCACTTGCAATCGGTACATCAAATCCATTCGCCGCAGGTGCAGACCCTAAAAGCGCCGTTGACCAATGCGCCCAAAGCCGATGCTATGGTGACCGCCACAGCGGGCATGATCCTGGGGGTACTAACGGCCGATTGCCAGCCAGTATTGTTCCATGACGCGAAAGCCGGCGTCATCGGCGCAGCCCATGCGGGCCACAGGGGTGCGAGATTAGGTGTGTTGCAAAATACCCTTGCGGCGATGGAAGATCTCGGCGCCCAGCGACAAGATATTTGTGCGGTCATCGGACCTTGCATCAGCCAAAAGGCTTATGAGGTTGGACCAGAATTTCTTGAAGATATCTGCCGCGATGCGCCAGGAGCCCTGCGATTTTTCGCTCAGGGCAAGGGGGATCGTTATCAGTTTGATCTGCCAAGCTACAGTTTAGACCAAGTGCGCGCAGCTGGGATCAAAGAAGCGGCCTGGACCGGCCATTGTACCTATAGCTCGCCGGATCAGTTTTACTCTTATCGCCGCTCACGTCATGAAAACCAGCCTGACTATGGCCGGCTGATCTCTTGCATCTGCTTGTAACTTCCAGGAGTAAATGCCCCGATTGATGACGCTAAAATGGGCTCGATATCTAGGGTTGTTTTGATAGTCGCTCCTCGAGCACCTCAAACGGCACGCCGGGCTGATCTTTTGCGCCACGGATGACGAGCGAAGTCTTAACAGAGGCCACATTATCCGCTGATGTCAGCTCTTCGGTAAGAAAGGACTGGAACGAAGACAAATCTGGCGCAACGCATTTCAAGATGAAATCCACCTCACCGTTGAGCATATGGCATTCGCGCACCAGCGGCCAGCTCAGACAACGCATCTCAAAAGCGGATAGATCCGCCTCTGCTTGGCTTTGCAGCCCAACCATTGCGAAGACCTGAACTTCAAATCCCAATTTGCGCGCGTCAATGTCCGCGTGATAGCCGCCGATATAGCCCGTTTCCTCCAGCGTGCGCACGCGGCGCAGACAGGGGGGCGCGGAAATTCCGACCCGCTTGGCCAGCTCAACATTAGTCATCCGCCCATCAGCCTGCAACTCTGCCAAAATCATACGATCGATGTCATCCAAACGGTGCATAAACAGGGTGCCCTTTCACAGTGTTGGATAATCATACCCAAATGGAGCCCTGAGCGCAATAATATTTCAACATTGCGCAATAATAATTCGCATAGCGACCTGTGGTCGCAAACTTCCCCGTTTGGGCTTTTGCACGGCGGTTGGCCTGTATATACGCAGCAACATCATTTATCGGTAGGAAACTCTATGTCCAATACGCGCCACACAAAAGTCTTGATCATCGGCTCCGGTCCTGCCGGCTATACGGCTGGGGTTTATGCCAGTAGAGCCATGTTGAACCCTATATTGGTTCAGGGCATCGAGCCCGGCGGGCAACTGACCACAACGACTGAAGTCGAGAACTGGCCTGGGGATAGCGAAGTGCAGGGCCCTGACTTGATGATCCGCATGCAAGACCATGCCAAGGCCATGGGCACGGAAATCATCGGCGATATCATCACCAACTTGGATGTATCGGAACGCCCCTTCAAAGCTCAGGGTGATAGCGGCACGCTTTACACCTGTGATGCGGTCATTCTGGCAACCGGCGCACGGGCAAAATGGCTTGGCATAGACAGTGAAGAAAAATTCAAAGGCTTTGGCGTGTCTGCCTGTGCCACATGCGACGGGTTTTTCTATCGCGGGCAAGAGATCGTTGTGGTCGGCGGCGGCAATACCGCAGTGGAGGAGGCATTATTTCTGACCAATTTCGCCTCAAAAGTCACATTGATTCACAGACGTGATGAGCTTCGCGCCGAGAAGATCTTGATCAACCGGCTCATGAAAAATGAAAAAATCGTGCCTATGTGGTTCCATGAGATTGATGAAGTCTTTGGCACAGATACGCCTCTGGGTGTCGAAGGCGTGAAAGTCAAACACACCAAAACTGGCAAGATTACTGACGTGCCCTGCAAAGGTGTCTTTGTTGCCATCGGCCATGCGCCGGCCAATGAGCTGGTCAAAGACGTGTTGGAAACCCATATGGGCGGGTATGTGGTTACCCGACCCGACAGCACTGCAACGTCAATTTCTGGTGTGTTTGCCGCGGGCGATTTGACCGATCACAAATACCGCCAAGCCGTCACCAGCGCAGGAATGGGCTGTATGGCAGCGCTCGAAGCCGAACGGTTTTTAGCCGGTCAGGACTAACGCCCTGGTTTTGGGCGGCGCGCGCAGGGCTCAAAGCCAAAAATCACCTAAGCGGTTGCCCATTCAAAATATAGACCCTTGCAATCCATGCGAGACTAATTCATCGCCCTATCAATGAATTAAAATTAAAAGCATGAACCAATTTATTGAAATACATATTCCTTTAACCTGCTAGCCACCTCGCCCTGAAATATATTACCATCTCATCAAACCGAGGCAGGCGATCCAAGTCGCCTGCACTACACCTATCAACTCCGCAAGTGGTTTTGTCACCGACAAATGGCAAGGCTTCTGCGCCAAGCTAGCTTATCGAGATATATATTATGCAATATAATTTAACACCGATCCTCGAATTATACGTCAGCTATGACAGCGCACAGAAAATGAAGCTCGAAGCAGCGGAACTTGCCTCTTGGGATCTCACGCCGCGGCAGGTCTGCGATTTGGAATTGTTGATGAACGGCGGGTTCAATCCTTTGAAGGGATTTTTGGGTCGCGCCGATTATGACAGCGTGGTTGCGCATATGCGTTTGAGTGATGGGGCGCTTTGGCCCATGCCGGTCACTTTAGATGTGAGTGCTGAATTTGCAAGCACCGTCGAGCTGGGCCAAGATATCGCTTTGCGTGATCCCGAGGGCGTCATTCTCGCAACCATGACCGTCACAGACAGCTGGCCCCCAGACAAAGCCCGCGAAGCCGAACAGGTTTTTGGCGCCAACGACATGGCCCATCCAGCCGTGAAATATCTTCACAATACCGCAGGGGACGTCTATCTCGGTGGACCGGTGACGGGGATTCAACAGCCTGTCCATTACGACTTTCGCAGCCGGCGCGACACGCCCAATGAGCTGCGGGCCTATTTTCGCAAAATGGGCTGGCGCCGCGTGGTGGCGTTTCAAACCCGAAACCCGCTGCATCGCGCTCATCAAGAATTGACATTCCGCGCCGCTAAAGAGGCGCAGGCCAATCTGCTCATTAACCCGGTGGTGGGCATGACTAAACCCGGCGACATCGATCACTTCACCCGCGTGCGCTGCTATGAGGCGGTGCTTGATCAATACCCATCCACAACCACGGCGATGTCGTTGCTCAACCTGGCGATGCGTATGGGAGGGCCGCGCGAGGCGGTGTGGCACGGGCTCATTCGCGCCAACCATGGTTGCACTCATTTCATTGTCGGCCGCGACCATGCAGGACCGGGGAAAAACTCTGCAGGGGAAGATTTCTACGGCCCCTATGAGGCGCAAGATCTATTTCGCAAACACGAGGCAGAAATTGGGCTGGAGATGGTGGATTTCAAACATATGGTCTACGTGCAAGACCTCGCCCAATATAAGCCCGCCGATGAAGTCGAAGAAGGGTGCACAGTGCTGAATATCTCCGGCACCGAGCTGCGCCGCCGCCTCTCAGAAGGTCTGGACATTCCTGAATGGTTCAGCTTTCCGCAGGTGGTTTCCGAATTGCGCAAATCACGACCGCCGCGGGCGCAACAGGGATTCACCGTGTTTTTCACTGGGTATTCTGGTTCTGGAAAATCAACAATTGCAAATGCTTTAATGGTAAAGCTCATGGAAATCGGTGGACGGCCAGTCACTTTGCTTGACGGTGATGTCGTGCGCAAGAACCTATCGTCAGAGCTCGGATTTTCCAAAGAGCACCGCGATTTGAACATTCGCCGGATCGGCTATGTGGCCTCAGAAATCACCAAAAATGGCGGCATCGCCATCTGCGCGCCCATCGCCCCCTATGCCAGCACCCGGCAAGCCGTGCGCGAAGACGTGGAGGCTTTTGGAGCCTTTGTTGAGGTGCATATCGCCACCTCCATCGAAGAATGCGAAAGACGCGACCGCAAAGGCCTGTATAAATTGGCCCGTACGGGAAAAATCAAGGAGTTCACGGGCATTTCAGATCCCTATGATGTACCCAGCGCACCAGAACTGCGGATTGAAACTGAGAATGTTGAAGTCGACAATTGCGCCCATCAGGTTTTACTCAAACTTGAGAGCATGGGCCTCGTCGGTGCATAAGGCGCGCCCTACGGAAAGACAGTTGGGCGCGACAATTCTCAAAATCGCAGTGCGATTTTTGCGCCCAAATTTTTTTATAAATAAATTAAAAATTTATATCCAACAGATGTTTGTGAGCCTAATGTAAAGTCATTGGGGAGTAACAAAACTCACGGGCCATGTCATAGGCTTGAGCCAAATCACCAACCAATGCTAGTTGCTCACCTTCGGAATTATGCACCGACCAGAGCCGCTCAATATCCCCTGTTTCTTCAAAAAATTCCTCTGGCACATCTGCCTTATCAATCGGTTTGAGATAAACAATGCGATCTTCTAAGACGCCGAATTGATCTTTCATCTCTTTACCCTTTCTTGATTTCAATCTTCTGAATCACCGTCTCAGGTAAAGCGCGCTTTAGGTCGATATGCAACAGCCCATGCTCCATAACCGCCGCCCCCACATCGACACCATCCGCCAAAACAAACGTTCGCTGAAACTGCCGCGCCGCGATACCGCGGTGCAAATAAACCCGCTCACCAGTCTCCTCGCCTTGCCGGCCTATGATCACCAACTGCCGGTTCTCCACCGTGATCGTGAGATCCCCTTCGGAAAAGCCAGCAACGGCCAGGGTTATACGATAAGAATTTTCTGAATTTTGTTCGATATTGTACGGTGGGTAGCCCTCATTACCGGCTTTGGCGGTACGCTCAACCAAGCGTTCAAGCTGGTCAAACCCCAATAGAAATGGGTGGGTTCCAAGTTTCAATTTAGACATGTCTTCGTCCTTTAACAAAGCGACAGAACAGCAGATCCCTCAAGCGGCAATCGCTGCTTTCTAGATATGGGGTTGACGGTACAATTCCACAAGAGCCGGCTTCTCAATTGCTTTAAAAACCTTTAAATGAAGAGCAGAAACTCAAGAGGTCACCCATGGCAGGCAGTCAACAGCTCAATCCGCAAGAGGTCATGACCATTCAACTTGCCGTGCTCCGCCAAGAACACCGCGATCTCGACCTGGCCATATCCGCCTTAGTGGATCGCGCCGGTGATCAGCTGGCGGTGAAACGCTTGAAACAGAAAAAACTCCACCTCAAAGACCAAATCGCCAGACTTGAAGACGAACTTACCCCCGATATTATTGCCTAATCTCCGGCAATGGGTTAACTGGACTTTTCTTCTAGCGCTACATATGGAACATTGAAATGGTGCATGTCGGAATAATAATGGGTAGCCAATCAGATTGGCCAACAATGAAACATGCCGCCAAAATTCTCGACGCCTTGGACATTGCCTATGAAAGTAAAATCGTTTCTGCCCATAGAACACCAGACCGCCTCTGGGATTATGGTACAAGCGCGGTGGAGCGGGGCTTAAGAGTGATTATCGCTGGCGCCGGTGGCGCCGCACATTTGCCCGGCATGGTAGCCTCAAAAACCCGCGTCCCAGTTGTGGGCGTGCCAGTGCAAACCAAAGCACTGTCAGGGGTCGATAGCCTCTATTCGATCCTTCAGATGCCAAAGGGCTATCCTGTGGCAACCATGGCCATTGGAGACTCCGGTGCAGTCAACGCCGGGCTGATGGCCGCAGGCATCTTGGCCACGCAAAATCCAGATATCGCCGCGCGGCTTGATGCCTGGCGCGCGGACCTGTCCGCCTCGATCCCCCAGGAGCCAGTTGATGAATAACCCCCTGCCCCAAGGGGCTTCCATCGGAATTTTGGGCGGTGGTCAATTGGGTCGTATGCTCGCAGTGGCTGCCAGTCGTTTGGGACTAAAGGTGCATATTTTTGATCCCGGCGCCAATCCTCCGGCCGGTCACGTGGCGGATCAGGTCACCACCGCCTTCTATGACGATGATGCGGCGCTACGCCGTTTTGCCCAATCGGTGGATATGATTACCTTTGAATTTGAGAATATCCCGACCTCAGCGCTGGATATCCTCGAACAGATCCGGCCTATTCGCCCAGGTCGCCGGGCCTTGGCAATATCACAAGATCGCCTCTCAGAGAAAGAATTTCTCACAGGGCTTGGTCTCAAGGTGGCGCCCTATGCCAATGTCACCACCGCCACTGACGCCGAAGCAGCAGCCCAATCCATAGGTACCCCTTCTATTCTGAAGACCCGCCGCATGGGCTATGACGGTAAGGGGCAAATCCGGCTCAAAGACGCCTCAGATATGGCGGAAGCATGGCAAGCCATGAAGGGCGCGCGCTCCGTGTTGGAAGGCTTTATCAATTTCAGCCATGAGGTTTCCGTAATCGCAGCCCGTGCCAGTGATGGGCAGGTCGCGTGCTATGATCCTGGTGAGAATGTCCACCACGAGGGAATTTTGCACAGCACGACAGTCCCAGCCACTTTAAACGCCGCGCAACGCATGGATGCGGTTCTTTTGGCCGGACAAATCCTGAATGCTTTGGATTATGTCGGGGTCATGGGCGTCGAGCTGTTCGTGACCAACGACGGATTAATCGTCAATGAGATTGCCCCACGCGTGCACAACTCGGGCCATTGGACACAAAACGGCTGCGATATCTGCCAATTTGAGCAACATATTCGTGCGGTCGCCGGCTGGCCTTTGGGCGATGGCACCCGCCACAGCGATATACGCATGGAAAATTTGATTGGTACCGATATAGATCGGGTACCGGAGCTGCGCGAAACCAATGCGGCATTGCATTTATATGGCAAATCGGGGGTAAAATCCGGCCGTAAAATGGGTCATGTCAATTTTCGCACATAGCACCCCTGCCCGGAAAGACAGATGTTGGATCAAGGACGATACGAATCGTCTTCGCCAAGCCTTAATGCCTTGAGAAACAAATCCAAGCTGACCGCGCGTAGGGTGAGGCCGGCGTCAAACGCCCCAGCCTTTACGTAATGAGATACTTGCGAGTGACCAACGGGGTGTTCATCATAAAGATGTGTGAAATCGGCAATATCAAGTGTTCGCGCATCCCTTCCACACGGGTGCTTTTGACGGAAACTTTACCATCATCTGGCCCGTCGATGAAATTGGAATCCACCAGGTTAAAAATGACTGTGCCGGCAATGATGCCCAGTAAAAATTTACCTTTGGTAAGCGAGTTGGGAAACTACTGGCGTCCGTGCCCAATTACCGCCTTGCCGGCCCATTGACCCAATCAAAGGCCGCGAGTGCCTGCATCGCATCCACCACCTCTGAGCCCTTATTTGGTGGCCCAAGCATCACCACATGACCTAAGTTCTTGGGCTTGGCCCAAGCCAAATAGACCCGCACCATAATACCGCCCAAAGGATGGGTCACAAAATGGAGCCACCGCTCGCCACAGCCTGCGACAGCCTCAGGCAGAGTTTCATTCACCAAAGTCTCAATCGGCTTACCCCGCGTGGAAAATTCCGAATTCACCACGTGATAGCCCTACCCCCACAAGCTCCGCGCCATCAAAGCAAAAGAATCCTCGCTGCGCGCCAACCCATGCAGCAAGATCACCCAGTCTTGCGCCAGGGAACAATTGGGCAGCAACAGGCCCAAAGGGATGAAAAGGGGCTTGAACGTGATTTAGAAATAGGCGCCAGTGCCGGGCCTTTAAAGAGCCGCTCCAACAAAAAGGCCCACGACAAGCGCGGGCCTTTTCAAAAAACAGGTCGTACTTGACCGGCTGATTTACATCATGCCGCCCATGCCGCCCATGCCACCCATATCGGGCATGCCGCCACCAGCGGCGCCAGCTTTTTCTGGTTGATCTGCAACCATAGCTTCGGTTGTGATCAAAAGACCAGCAATAGAGGATGCATCTTCCAAAGCTGTACGCACAACCTTAGCCGGATCGATAACACCGAATGCAAACAGATCGCCATACTCTTCAGTCTGAGCATTGAAGCCAAAGTTAGAATCATCACTTTCACGCACTTTGCCAGCCACAACCGCACCATCAACACCCGCATTTTCTGCGATTTGGCGCAGAGGCGCTTCGATAGCACGCGCAACGATTTTGATGCCTGCAGATTGATCCGGATTGGCGCCTTCGAGGTCTGCCAGTACTTTACTAGCCTGCACCAAAGCAACACCGCCGCCCACAACAACACCTTCTTGCACGGCCGCACGGGTCGCGTTCAAAGCATCATCAACGCGGTCTTTGCGTTCTTTCACTTCAACTTCGGTCATGCCACCCACACGGATCACAGCAACACCGCCGGCCAGTTTGGCTACGCGCTCTTGCAATTTTTCACGGTCGTAATCAGAGGATGTTTCTTCGATTTGACCACGGATCTGTGCCACACGTGATTCAATTTCAGCTTTCTCGCCCAAACCGTCTACGATGGTTGTTTCGTCCTTGGTGATTGAAACGCGCTTGGCAGAGCCCAGCATGTCCATTGTGACAGATTCAAGCTTCATGCCAAGGTCTTCAGAGATCACTTGGCCGCCAGTCAGAATTGCCAGATCTTGCAACATGGCTTTGCGGCGATCGCCAAAACCAGGGGCTTTGACCGCTGCAATTTTCAAACCACCGCGCAATTTGTTAACAACCAAAGTTGCCAAGGCTTCGCCTTCAACATCTTCCGCAACAATCAACAAAGGCTTGCCAGACTGGATCACTTGCTCGAGCAATGGCACCATTGGCTGCAAAGAAGAGAGTTTCTTCTCATGCAACAAGATGATGGCATCTTCCAGCTCAGTTGTCATTTTGTCAGGGTTGGTTACAAAATAGGGGGACAGGTAACCGCGGTCAAACTGCATGCCTTCGACAACAACCGTTTCTGTTTCCAGACCTTTGTTTTCTTCAACCGTGATGACGCCTTCATTGCCCACACGCTGCATCGCATCTGCGATTTGCTGGCCGATGTCAGCTTCGCCATTGGCAGAGATGGTGCCAACTTGCGCAACTTCCGCGCTATCAGTGACCGGACGAGATGCCGCTTTGATCGCATTTACAACAACAGTCGTCGCTTGGTCGATGCCGCGCTTCAGATCCATTGGGTTCATGCCCGCTGCGACTGACTTCATGCCTTCGCGGACGATGGCTTGAGCCAGAATTGTGGCTGTTGTTGTACCGTCACCAGCTTCATCATTGGTACGTGATGCAACTTCTTTAACCATCTGCGCGCCCATGTTCTCAAACTTGTCTTCAAGTTCGATCTCTTTTGCGACAGATACACCATCTTTGGTGATGCGTGGTGCGCCAAAGGATTTATCCAGAACAACGTTCCGACCTTTAGGGCCCAAAGTAACTTTTACGGCGTCAGCCAGAATGTTCACACCGTTCAACATACGGTTGCGTGCATCGGTGCCGAATTTGACGTCTTTTGCTGCCATTTTGCAGATCCTCGTCTAAAAATTTCAATTTAAAAACTCGTCCTTGGGGATCTTAGGAGATCACACCCAGGATATCGCTTTCTTTCATGATCAACAGATCTTTGCCGTCGACGGACACTTCCGTACCGGACCATTTTCCGAACAGAACTTTGTCACCTTTTTTGACGTCCAAAGCGATGCGATCGCCATTGTCATCACGCAAACCTGCGCCCGCGGACACAATGATGCCTTCCGCTGGTTTTTCTTTTGCGTTGTCTGGGATGATCAAGCCACCCGCAGTTTTTTCTTCGCCTTCAACGCGTTCGACAAGAACACGGTCATGCAGAGGGGTAAATGCCATCTTTGTAGCTCCTAGCTGGCTCAAAGTTAAACTTGAATTAGCACTCGAGTGCTTCGAGTGATAACGAGCGGGAGATATGGACTCCCGTCACCGGTGTCAACGGTCGGATCCAAAAAAAATTCTAGGCGGCACATCTATCACTTTAGAGGTAAACTTACAGAAAAATTAACTTGAAGTATCCTAAAGGTTTTGTGCACAGAATAAAAATTCTGTTTATTAGACAAAGTTTGTAACAGGGTCATTTGATGACGAATTAGATTTTTTGGGCGATTCCCTTTGCCGCCGCGCTCACGGCCTGCAGCAATTCAGAAGAGACCACCGGCACAACGAGTGCTGCGAGGCCGCCATCCAACCCGGCCGACCCATGGGCGAGGTTTTCGCCTCACACGCAGAGGTCTTTGATCAAGCCGGTCTGGGCCATGCCAGCCTGAATGCCTGCTGCTATGCGATGGGGGCAATTTACAACCCAATTTGGGTCGAATTCCCCATGTTCTATGAGAATAACCCGACAGTGATGCGCGAAAGCCAGGTGTTCTTTTTGCATATGATCCTAATGGACAACGACGCGGGTCTGGCCATGTGTCTTGGCCATTCGGTAGAGGTGACCGCTCATGGCGCCAAACGCCTGTCGCGCAATGCGCCTGATTTATTTGAGCTATAATGCAGCAACCCTTGAGGAATGGATAAAACATCCCGCAAATGCGAAAAATAACACCGCCACGACCTAATAAGAAATTAGCTTTTTCTGCCCTCTTTGGCTGTAAAGACAGAAGAGCGAGTTATAAAACAAGGCCTGAGTGGGGTGCCGCTAAGTTTATCACTAAGCGCTTGTGGTGGTGGCGGAGCAGAAACAAGCACCACGCCCTCCACCACACCGACGCCGCCCCCTCCCACTGCGATCGGGCGCGACCTTGGCCGCGTCTGGCTATGTGGGTGCAGGCGTTAGGTCCACTTTGGTGAGGCCTATGAGCTGGCAAATGCTCAATCCCTGCGCGGCACGCCCATCAGCAGCAGCATATCCTTTATAATGGTCTCTAGATCCCCCATGCAGATCAATTTCATCAGCGCCACCATGCTCACATTAGACAGCCACGGCCAGCGATACAGCCTGTTCTACGGGTATGGAGATTCTGTCTTTGAGCCAATCTCCGGCGGGCACCCAAAGGTTTTGGCCGTGATTGTAGAAAAAGAGGCCGCTTTGGTAATTGCCATAGAGCTGACCAGCGCGGGGCAAGTGGACACAACCTACAGCGCCATCGGCCCCATGCGCATCAAGGGTGATTTTTTTAGCTAAACAGGCGCCACCTTTGCCAGGGTCTTTGACGGTGCCGGCGCAGACAGCAGCGGCAACGCCGCTTATCTGCAAGTTGGGTTTGTGGCAAAAAAAGGGGGTAGGCGGAGCCCTAAGACCAGTCATCAAGACCTTTTCGACCCGCTAAAGTCAGAGCGTAAACCCCGGTATCCACCTTCTCAAACCAGCCGTAGACATTGTTTCGCATCAAGCGCGTTGCAGAGGGCACACCGGTAGCCTTTGCGACGATGGCCCCTTTTTCCGGTCCTGTATGCGCCAGGTAGCTCGCGCATTTCAACGCATCTTGCCGATATCCCGTCACCAGCCCATGCCGCGTGGCCCCTCCCTCATTCGGATCCCCCTCCAGCCGGTCAAAAGCTTTGATAATACCTTTAGCTTTGCGATGATTCTTACGCGGGGCATAGGGGCCTGGCGCGCAGTGCTGTTCAACGAATAGATCGCGCTGCCTCAGGGTCAAAAGCCCAAGGCCCAGCCGCCGGCAGAGGATCACATTGGACTTCAATCGCTTCAGTCCGGCCTTCCCCTCGGGCCGCAGCACGGCAATGTAGACATCATCCACAAGCTTTAAACGCTCCAAAGCCTGATGAAACACTGTGAGCGAAAACGCCAGCTTCAACTCAATGATCACAGCCGGTTCAGCGCCGCGACGCGCCATAACGTCCGCCGCGCCGACCTCGCCCTTCACCTCATAGCCCTTAGCTTCAAAATGCGCTTTTAAGGGCGCGTATAACTCACTTTCCCTCATGAGACCTTCATGCAGCAAATGCGCGAAAAGGTCCAACCTTAGCTGGGTGACAATCACTATTTCGCCACCTATAAGGGCGCAAATTCAACGACCGCCTGAGGATTGTGTTATGATCAAAGTATTTGGCCACAAAGCCCCCGACACGGACAGCACCGGAAGCGCAATCATTTGGGCCTGGTATTTGAATGAGATGACAGGCCAAGCCGCCGAAGCAGTTCTGCTCGGCACGCCCAATACGGAAGCAGCCTTCGTCAACCAGCGCTGGGGCTTTGAGACACCAGAAATCATCGCAGATATCGAGGACAACGCGCCGGTGGTTATTGTCGACACCAACAACCCCGCCGAATTGCCGAGCAATATCAATCAAGCCGATATTCTGGCCGTGATCGATCATCACAAGCTGGTTGGCGGGCTTGAAACCAAAGGGCCAATTTCCATTACCATCCGCCCCTTGGCCTGCACCGCAACCATCATGCATGATCTCATGGGCGATGAAGCCGCCCAGATGCCAGAGGCTATCAAAGGGGTAATGTTGTCCTGTATTTTGTCTGACACCTTGGCGTTCCGAAGCCCCACCACGACACCACAGGACAAAGCCCTAGCAGAAAGTCTGGCAGCGGATCTGAACCTATCGACTGCGGAATACGCCGCGGAGATGTTTGCCGCAAAATCTGATGTCTCTGCCTTCTCGGATCCAGAGCTGTTGCGCATGGACAGTAAGGAATACAGCGTGAGCGGTACGAAATTCCGCGTCTCTGTTCTCGAAACCACCTCCCCCATGATGGTACTAGACCGCAAAGAAAGCCTAATGGCGGCCATGCCGTCCGTGGCTCAGGAAGATTCGGTGGATCATGTATTGCTCTTTGTGGTCGATATTTTGAATGAGGAAGCTACAATGTTAATCCCCAATGTTATCGCACAAAACGTGGCAGAAAAATCTTTTGGCGCCGCAGTCACAGGCGATACCGTCGTCCTGCCCGGGGTAATGAGCCGCAAAAAGCAGATCATTCCCAACCTTAAACTTTAACTGAACCGAAAGCCCTTCATGACACGAATTATAACGTCCCTTTCGGACATCTCCGAGTCCTATGATGCACTGTTTTGTGACCTCTGGGGCTGCGTTCATGATGGGCTGGCACCTTTTGCGGAAGCGGTGACGGCGCTGCAGGCCTTCCGCGCCAAGGGCGGCACGGTCATGTTGGTCACCAACGCCCCACGCCCCCACGCGCCCGTGCGCCGGCAATTGGACCGGCTCGGCGTTCCCAGCGATGCCTTTGACGGGATCGCGACCTCGGGTGACAGCGCCCGCGCTGCGATGCTGCGCGGTGCGGTGGGCGAAAAGGTGTATTTTATCGGCCAGCCGCATGATCAAGATTTTTTTACGCCGCTGGAGCTGATTGAAAACCCCGTCACGATTTCGCAAGTACCCTTGGAGCGAGCAGAGGGGATCGTCTGCTGCGGGCCTTTTGACCCGCTGGCCGATCCAGAGGAGATGCAGGCACAATTTTTGCAAGCGAAGACCCGCGGTCTAAAACTGCTCTGCGCCAACCCTGATATTGTCGTGGATCGAGGCGAGACACGCGAATGGTGCGCGGGGGCTTTGGCTAAACTATATACTCAGGTGGGCGGCGAGAGCCTCTACTTTGGCAAACCACATCCCCCCATCTACGATTTGGCGCGCAGACGCCTTGAGGCTTTGGGTAAAGACATTCCCGACAGTCGTATCCTCTGCATCGGTGATGGGATTTTGACCGATATTGATGGGGCACTGGGCGAGGATCTTGATTCGCTCTTTATCACCGGAGGTCTGGCCGCCCGCGAAACCCAGACCACGGATCAACCCGAGCCTGCGGCTCTGATGGCGTATTTGACCAAAGAAATGCGCCAACCGACCTATTCCATCGGAAAATTGCGCTAAGGCCCTCTTGATTTATCTCGCCTTAAGGTAATAATATTGCTCAAACGTCATCATGATGTTGCAATTATTACCCTAAGGTGCGAGATGCTCGACAACATGCCCCGCGGAACAATTTGTATTGAAGATATTGAAATCGGCATGACCCGGCATCTGCGCAAAGTTGTGACTGATCGAGATATTGAGATGTTTGCCGAAGTCTCCACAGATCATAACCCTGTGCATCTTGACGATGACTATGCCAATGATACGATTTTTGAGGGCCGAATTGCCCATGGCATGCTAACCGCGGGCTTGATCTCAGCAGTGATTGGCGAGCAATTACCAGGCCATGGGACCGTCTATCTGGGGCAATCGCTCAAGTTCCTAGCGCCCGTGCGCCCCGGTGATCTGGTCATAGCGCAGGTGGAAGTGACCGACATCGATCTTGGTCGCCGCCGTGTCAAACTTGACACCCATTGCTCAATTGATGGCAAAAAAGTGTTGGCGGGCGAGGCCACCGTCTTAGCCCCTTCTCGAAAATTCGACTAAAACGCTACCGTTTCACCCGCCACAGCTTGCTCTGTTCAATCTTGCGCGATAGGGGGAATTCATGAGGCGTTTTCAAACCAATCTTTTAGAGCAGGATGCCCGTGGCGCAGCTGTGGCAATCGGCAATTTCGATGGTGTCCATTTGGGCCACCAAGCCGTAATCGATGTGGCCCGTGCCGCAGCTGAGCGCAGCGGTGCGCCCTTGGGTGTCCTAACCTTTGAACCACACCCTCGCAGTTTTTTTGCCAAAAAAAATATCATAGATTTGCCACCTTTTCGCTTGATGAATGCGGACGCCCGCGCACATCGGCTGGAAAAGTTGGGGGTTGAAATTCTCCTTGAGCTGCCCTTCGATCAAGCGCTTTGTGACCTTAGTGACTGGGACTTCTGCAAAGAGGTTTTAAGCGACGGATTCGGTCTAACGCATGTGGTGGTTGGTGCTGATTTTTGCTTTGGCAAAGGCCGAACCGGAACGGCGCAAACACTCAAAGAACATGGGCAACGGCTTGGTTTTGCGGTATTAATTGCAGATATGAAAAATCACAAAGCGGAAATCATTAGCTCAACCAATATTCGCAAAGCTCTCGCAGCTGCAGATCCGCAGCGGGCCGCGGCAATGCTGGGCAATCGGCGCCG
>Ga0213861_10001024_pt1 | contig 25063 bp, 34 predicted proteins | sample PICome_4_FD_160110 | JGI IMG/M metagenome (GOLD analysis project Ga0213861, IMG submission 160110) | Coastal seawater microbial communities near Pivers Island, North Carolina, United States - PICO131 | ecosystem: Environmental > Aquatic > Marine > Coastal | place: USA: North Carolina... | reverse complement strand
TTTCATTTGCTCAAAGTCCGGGCTTTCACTATCGCCGTCTTGAATTGCTTCCATGCTTTGTCGAATTCTGCGTCTTCATCGCGGAGGCTTTGCGCCCATTCGTTGAATGAAGAAGCGGGGTTAACGTTCACGCTACTTTGTACGCATACGGGCTTTGCCCATTGCTTTTCTTTTAAATTCTGCATTTATGTATCTGTTTAGGTTAATGATCGCGGAGTCAACTTCAAAGCGGAGGCGGTCGATATCCTCCCCTTTAAATTCTTCTTGTGCCCAGTCCCAATACTTCAGGACGTCTTCTTTAATCGCGCTCATCGGTTCGTGAGTTCTTCTTCGATTTCCTCCTCGATGCGCTTGAATTGGAAGTCTAGATAAGCGGGGTTCACTTCGGTTACGTCAATAACTGACTCGCCGCTTCTGAGCCATATTCGTTGAATTTCGAATGTCGAAGGGCTTGGAGGGGTATCGTACGTTCCATCTTCTCCGTATTGGATTGAATACTCTACTTCGAGGTAGACGTTACAATCGATTTGGATTTCGTGCTGTTCCATTTGTTTGTTGTTCATGTGGCTAAACTACAAATAAATTTTAGTTATGCAAAACTTTTTTTAGTTTTTATGCAAAAAAAAGAGGGAAGCCGCGTTCGGCCTCCCCCTCATTGAACAACAAACGTAAACAGATAGATAACTATCAAGCGGGAAGATACGTCATTTCTGAGAGCTTCCGAAATAGTAGTTGACGACCTGCCCCACGAGAGTACCCTCCGCGAATCCGAGGATATGAAAAAAAATTTCTTTGTCTTCGACCCCTGACTTTGCCCATGCTACGAGGACGATCCCGATGCTCATGGCCGCAATGCCAACGAACATCTGCATATAGTCGCGCTTTCCAAGTGCCTTCGTAACCTCTACCTCCCGATTTCTTGCGCTGGCTCTGTCTGCGTTGGCAAGTTCGAGAAGCAAGACCCGCGCCTTTTCTTTCTCTTCCTCGCTTTCGGTACTCTTGTCAATGAGTACCCCCAAGGCTTTGAGCAGTTCCCCACCTGGCACGAGTTCCCCAATCGCTTCGAGTACGTCGGGGCTTTTATCCCTGAACCATTTTCCGAGCTTTGTTTCTTTTAGTTTCATAAGTCCATAAGTACATTGAAAGCGGTATGTCCGCCGATGATTACCCCGCACCCTATGGCTTGCTTTTTAAAGTGCTTCGCGTATGCCGCCGAATAGCTGTCACGATCCAAACCACAACCTACCTGCATTCCGAAAATTTTGAAGTTGTTTCCGACCATCCATTCTACGTACGCTTGCGTATGAATGTGGCCTTGGACGGTTGATTGCATATCGTTCTTTGCTTTGGTTCTTGCCGTGCCTCCTTCGCCGTGGACGTATTGCACGCCGTCGTACTCAATGCGCTCGACCCAATTCCACGAAGTACCGAGAACCTCGTTGTAGTCGCGTATCCATTCACGAGGGACAGACGAAGAGAACGCCTTTCTCATAATGATTCGATCATGGTTTCCGATTATAACGTCGGCGACGGGAAAAGCCTCAGCCCATTTTGCGACGTGCTGGACGGCTTGTTGTAATTCATATCCCCCTCCTAGGGCGTTAGGTGAAGTCTCATGGTAACTACTATAATGATTATCCAAAATATCGCCGATAAAGGTTACTTGATTACAGTAATGCTTCTCGTAGGTATCCACGCAAAATTCGAGATACCCCTCCAGCTCAAAAGGACAATGTAAATCCCCTATGCAAAGAATCCGTCGCTCGTTCTTCTTGAGGCTCTTGATAGCCTTTGCGAGTTTGGGATCTAAGCGGGGGCGAAAGTTATTCAATACGTCCAGATTCTATGTTGCGACTTATTTACGTCCAAATCTACGTGGATGAAGTTTGGCCCAATTCCTATTCGATTAAAGCCGACTTCGGAAAGTGCTTCGAGAATGATGTACCTCGCCCTCGAATCTTCTACGTGTATATCGGCGGCAAGCCCTAACAAGTGCGAGGAGTTCTTCGCTACGGGGTATCCCCTCTTCTTTAGGTCTTGATTATAGGAAATTGTTCGAAAGCCGCTGTTCACGATGAAGGGAATCCCCGCGCAATCGCGAGCCTCGTCAAGCATAGACAAGAAGTCTTGATCCATCATCTCGCCAGAGCCGGGAGAGTCGGGGGAATCGAATTCGTCAAGGGTGAAGTATCTCATTTTTTCGCGAGCATTATTTCGATTTTGTGAACTGACTCCATGACCTCTTTCATCATCTGCTTTAGCTCGTCTTTATCGGACTCCACGCGAATGATTCGCCCCTTTAGCTTTTCAATTTCTCTGTTTAGGTTTACCCACACCATCACGATCGTTATCGCGCTTGGGAGAATTGTGAGGATTATTTCTGTCGATGTCATCGAGGAATTTTTTCAATAGCGTTATATTCTCTTTGCGGTTCTTTCTCATCCAAAAAACGCTCTTAAATCTACCAAACGCGGGTACCTACTGCTTCCCGAAATACTCATTCCGCTCTGGTAATAGTCGGCAGGCTGTGGAAGCATATCGGCCCCCGTGTTCGAAGTGTATTCAGGAAACAGCGAGGAGTTGTTGCAGAGGTAGTCATACAGTCGGAAGGTATAGAACTGAGCATTTTGTCGCGCCCGCTCGACCTCTCGATGCAAATCGTCCGGGGTTATGCTTGTAGTGTCTTCAGATATCCGAATAACTAAAGACCCGTTATCCATCTTCACATAAAGCGAAGGGATCATTTCGACCATAGCCCACCAAAGGGTAGCCTTGCGGACGTAGGAATCCATGAGGACGGCGTAATCGCCGGAGAGCGTACCCGCCTGTATATCGGCCTTGAGTTTATTGAGGAGGTCAGTCCCCAAATAGAGCTGGATGTACTTGTCCTGAGCGAGGATAATCGAAGGAACGAGGTAAGCGTCCTCGATGCTTCCGTTTATGTTGGTGATCCGCTTAATATAGTCCGGATTCACGAAGAGGATTTCGGGGGTAAGTGCCATTTATCGAGGGTTTAGATAGCCGTTGTTCGGCATGTTGCGGGGTTTGATGTCCTGAATACCGCCAACTTCCGACTTGATTTGGTTGGCTTTGCGCTCCTCTATGGGTAGTCGGGAGATAATGCGCTTTGCTTCGGCCACATCGACCTTTCGATTGTTGTCTTTCTTGAGGTATGTTTGCCGAATCCAGCGATGGGAACACCACGGCCCGCCCTTGAATTCCCAAATGGAATAAGTATTTGAGCCATTCGGGCCGAATCCGGGGTTGACTGCTAAACCGCCTGCGGCTTCGATATCTTCTTTCCTCCAGACTCTATTGGCGCGTACCATCTTTTTACAGAATTCGCGGCTGTCATCGCTTAGGCCTCCGTCGTATTTGTAACGTATGCGAACGATATCGTTATCCATTTCGCTTTTACGTTTGGAATCTCCGGGAACACGAGAAGCAAACGCCCAAAGTGCATCGCGTGCGGATTCGAGTTGTAAATCAACCTCCACCTCATCTATCAATTCCCAACCTTCTTCGACTTCTTCCCCTTTTTCCAGCAATAACTCAAGGCTCGCGTCGAGGTTGATTTCTTCAGAGGAAAGCGTTACAAGTTGGCTTTCTATCCCCGAAGCGTTTAGAAGCGTTTTAACGGCCTCTGTGACGATTTGCCTCGCTGGGGCTATGACGTTCCTTTCGAATAGCTCTGAAGCCTCTGCAAGCTCTCCACCGCCCCCTAACTTACCCGGTACGGAGACCCCGAACATCTGAGGCGACGTAACGCGGTGACCGACCATAATCTTCGAGGTCACTTCTTCCGAAAGGAATTGGTATTGATTGTGAGCGTCGGACAATTGGAACGGCTCGAAGTCTGGCTTTCTTTCGGGATCGTCTGAGTACGTCACGATAAACTTCCCCGCGTTGCTTGCTCCCGCAAGTTGTCGTTCGATATCCATTCGGATTCGATTGCGCTCCTCTTGCGGAGGGATACCGTTCTTGAAGTGAATCGAGAACGAAGGACTCATCCCGTTCTTGATGTTGTTGATATGGTAGACCCCTATTTCTTTATCGAGTTCGATGTAATTAATCGAGCCGATATAGTCGGGCTTAGGATAGTAGAAAGACCCTGGAGAGAAGGGCTTCACGTATAGAATCTGCGTAGGAAACTCGATGTTCATCTCCTTGTGAAAGCGGTGAATTTCGACGCGCTCCTCTTGCTTATTGCTCCAGTCTTTAGAGTAGTAATACGTTTCTACGATCTCGTCCTCATTGACAAAGCCCGAACGGATATTCTCAAAGGGCAAGTGCGAGACGTTGGCGATAGTCGTCCTATCAAGCGACCAATTGATTTCGAGAGCAAAGCCGCCTTGAATCTTAAAGTCGAGACAAGCCTTCCGGAGTTCGTCGTTCAAATTCCATTTGTCAAAAGCGAGACGACCTTCTAAGCTCGAAGCGTCGAACCCTTCGCCGAAAATCATCATCGCAATAGTTGTTGACAATGCGTTGTGAGTAGCGGACGAATGAAAGAGGTCAACGAGGTACTGAGGAAAGAGATTGTCTGCCCCGTAATTCACGAAACCTTCGCGGCTGGCAGTCTCTGCGTAACTCCTCTCTTGGTATTGGTTGAGTTGTATTAATTCCATTACTCGTAATATATGACGTTATCGGGGATTGTTATGTCTGGGATCGTGTAACCTGTCGCCCCGACTACATTAAGCGTCCCTTGCTCAAGCAAACCAACTACCGAAGCATCATTCGCATTAAGGTTCGTTGAGCTGTTTTGGCCGTATGCTTTATACGTATAAAACCCCGTCTCAATTAAGAGAACACGGCTTGCCGTTCCGAGAGGTTGGTTCGTGTAGACGCTTATCTTGGTGTATCGAGCGTTGTCGATTTCTACATCTCCAACGAAGGCGTGTTCATCCGTGCTTGCCATGTTCTCCAAAATTATCAAATAATGGGTAAACGGGTCGAGGTCTTTTTTCATCTCCTGAAGCGTCAGGTAGATAAATTGTTCGGTAGCTGAATTGGGGTTGAGGTGTATCATTTGAGAATAAAAAAGGGGAGGACTTGCGCCCTCCCCCGTCCTTTTAACCTAAAACCAAAAAGGAAAATCAAACAGTCGTAAACGTGAGGAGCGAATCCGAAGATGAAACGAAAGGAGCTGGAATAGCTTCTTCCGCTGTCAATTGCAACTGATAGCCGTTAAGGTCACCTTTTGCCGTTCCCGTTCCTACTGTGCCTCCCGTAGCTTCCGCTCCGGTCGTGTGACCCATGAGGATATAATTATCGTTGTTGTCTTGAATTATGATAGACAAGCGACCCTTCATGAGTTCGTAGATTTCCGTATTATCTACCGCGTCAAGGTTGGGCATAGTCAACTCCACGACTTGCGAGAAGAAGACAGTACCATTCTCAACGGAAGAGGTAACGGTTTGTTGAAACGATCCCGTGTTCTTAGTGAGTTCGAAATTCTTGAATACAACGGGAGTAGCACCGTCGCCGTCCGCTCCCGCTCCGGGGATAACTCCTGCGGCAATAGTACCCCATTCGTCGGCCTCGAATTGAGCAATCCAAACCCTTTTGATTCCTCCGATTTTATCTTTACAGGGGAAGGAACGCCCCGAAACTGTAATACTACAAGCCATATTTTGAGGAATTAAGGGGAGGGATTTAAAGCCCCTCCCCGATTAATTAGGATGATCGACGAGCAATGGCAACAGAGTCCAAGTCAACGACTTGTGTACCTCCTGAGAATTGCATGATTACACGAGTAACATCGTCACCCGTCACACCTGTCAAATCCAAAACAGAAGCTTGGATGTGGTCAGTTAGGAGGTTAGTTCCGAAGTACAGGTTCTCACCTTTTGCGAAGATGAAAGTGTCGTTCGGCATTCCGCCCGGTGTGATGATTTCATAACCGTTGTAATTGCTTGCAGCCCCTTCCGCGTGAAATGGCAAGTTATACGTGTCAGCCAAAGCGTTGTAATACAACTGCTTGCTTGCGCGGCTCATGAGCAGCTTCGTGTTAGGGTCTCCTGCGATAACCGAAGGAACTTCGAGACCGCCAATGCGCGCCAAGATGTTTGCGGCTGTTGTTGCACCTGTCAACAAGTCTTCTTCTCCCGGTGTTCCTGCAACTAACTGAGCGCAAATACCATTGAAGCTCGTGTACGTTCCATCAGTTCCACCGTCGTCAGAAGCGTAGTTTCCCTGCCAGATATTACGCTCGATTCCTTCAGCAACTTTCGCGGCTACGTATTGAGCAACGTAAGAGGTGAAGTCAGCGGGAGCCGCTGAAGATTGTCCTCGCATCTGTGCAGATTCCCAAGTCGCTCGAAGTTCAGCGTTGCAGACTTGCTCGTTTACTTTCAAAGCAGATGCTGTCAAAACGGCTTCGCCCAAAGTCAATTGACCTGCGCTAGGTGTTGTGAACGCGCAATCGTCGTTTGCTTGGATTGCTGCTCCTGAGAACTTGCGGAGAACCGCCTTTGAATGAACATTTTCAAGAACGGAAATGTAACCGTTTGCGAGAGTGTCAGCAGACAAAATCGCTGCGGCAACGTAAGGACGTGCCGCTTCGCCGGCATACGTGCCGACTCCTACTGTAGCGTTAGCCATTATTTAGAGAATTGGTTGTGGATCGCGGCAACGCGTTCCTGGATTGATAAACTTTTTAAATCGACGGAAACGGGTGCCTCCATCTTAGGTGCGCGAGAGATTGACTTCGAGGCTTGCTTGCTCAACTCGGTAATCTTCGCGTCTCGCTCTTTAATTTGAGAGCTGAATTCTTTCTTCGCTTCTGCGACGGCTTCGGCAATCATACCGGCTACCGCCTCGCGTGTTAGTACCTCGGAAGACGCTTCGACTTCTTGAGCCTGCATTTCTTCTTCCTTGTCTTCTTCGGCTTCAACTTCCGGTTCTGTTGTGGCTTCGTTTACCTCAACGACCGCACCTTCTGCCACGACCAACATAGAGCCGTCGGAAAGGGTGTAGTCTCCGTCTGGGAGAGGGATTTGTTCGCCTTCGTCATTTACTACGAAAACAGAAACACCGACGGCAAAGGCTTCCGCGTCGGTTTGGATTTCTTGCCCGCTGTCAAGCGTAGCAGTTGCAAATTTTACCTCCTCCTTAGTTTCGACCTCCAATTCAACGGAGTATTTTTCGAACAAGTCGGAGATGCGTTCTTTTAGAGTCATCTTCGAGGGATTTGTATTAATAACGATTTTAAGGGGTCATTCCTTACTCTTGAGTTTTTCGGAGAGGTATTCTATACCTAATTCGATTTCAACGGCTGAGAGAAGCTCTAATTCGGTCAGCTTGGATTTTGCCCAACGAAGCCCCGCCTTCCCTCCCCATAAGAGATATGAGATAGTTCCGCATTCTGTGGTACTGTTCGGGTCGTAATATTCCCCCGCCCTTGAGAGATACGAGTACATTCGTTCGATGGTTTCTTGCGAGATCGGTTCGCCGTTGGCGAGTTGTTGAGCGCGTACCTTTCCCGTTTGCGTAGCGCATTTATTGCCCTGCTTCTCGTTCAATTCTATGCCCCTCTTCGCGTTGTTCTTAACCGCGTCAGGGTAATCGCTGTACGACTCCATAACTACGCGCTGTCCCTCTTTATATCGCTTGTCTTTTTTGACGGTAGCCTTTGCGAGTTCGTACTTATTGGCGAAAAATCCTTCAATAGAGAAGCCTTTCACCGCGCCTTCCTTGATAAACTTCTCCCAGATAGCTTCGTTCTCTACCTTCATCGAGACCATCCACGTACCGACAGGTACCTCGAGGCCATATATCCGCGACTTGTCTTGCTCTCCTTCTACGATCCAACTCTCTACGAGGTGCAAGCCGTTGATTTTGTGCTCGTGTTCAAGCGTAGCGTTCGCTTGGTTGCCGTTCTTGAAGTAGAGTTCCATCGCCCTTCGCACGGTCTTCTTTGAAAAATAGACGTAGTATTCCTCTTCGCCCGTCTTTCGATAGATAGGTTTATCGGGGATAAGAGCCGCGCCCATAATGAGCCGCTTCTCTTCGTCTTGCGTTTTGAATTGGAGTTGCTGGTTCTTTAGGGCGACCCAATCGCTTTCGATGGCGGGTTGCTCCACGAGAGATATCGCATCGATTCCGTACATCTCCGCTTCTTCGTCGATTATGAGTTCTAATATGTTCATCCTACAAGTGACGCTTGGTCGTTTATTCGTTGGTTTGCCTGTTGGCTGTTGGTTACTTCTGAAGAGACAACGTAAGTCCGGAAGCCCGTCTGCCCTGCTCCACCTCCTAAGAATCCGAGGTCGAGTTGTGGGGTCGTTGGTGTTGGTGCGGATCCTCCTCCCGTAGATGGGGGGTCGGGAGCGTCACCGCCTGAGCTATTAAATCGGCTTTTTGCAATGGTTGCGATTTGTGCGACCCCCGTTGCGGCGGCAATAGCCGCACCCGGTAAACCTAAGGGAATACCGAGACCACCAACAGCCGGGTTCAGTGCGCCCATAATCGCTCCCGCTGTGTTTACTATTGCACTCGCAATCCCGATAGCTTTGTTACGTTGAAACGCCTTCTTTTGTTGCTCTTCTGAGTCACCTGCAAAAGCATCGTTTAAAGCGGATAACGCTCCGAGCGCTTGCGTCGCAAGCTGAACGCGTGAATCTAAAACCGCTTTATTTCTTGCGGCATCATTTTTGGCGTATTTCTCACGAATCGCGTCTATTTCGGCCTGCATTGCCTCATCCGTATTTACCAGGATTTGACCGTTTGCCGTGGCTTCTTCTTGAAGTATGCGATATTTCTCTCTGACTTTCTCTATCTCCCGATTAATACCCGCCTCAACAATGTTGTCGATTTCAGACTGTCGGGAGATAATGCCATCGATACGGTCGCGCTCCTTTTCGATGAGTTCTTGTTGCCGTGCGAGTTCTTCGTTTTGGAGTCCTGCGATAGAGGTCATTAATTCCGTCTGAACTGCCGCGCTACTTTCTGCCGCTTCAGCGGCGGCGATACGTGCCTCAGCAAGGCGATCCAGACGCTCTTCTGTTTCTCCTTGAAGGGCTATCTCTCTTTGAATTAAGCCTACTTCCGCGTTCGCGATATCCATCCGCTTTTGTGCGAATTCTGAATCTTTGTCCGAGGCTTCTTGAGCGGCGGCAATCCTCTCTTTAATCGAGAGTCTTTCGTCGTCCCGCTGTTGTTTGAGTTGTTCGATTTCCGCGCGTGCTTCGGCATACTCTACATTCAAATCGCGCTGTTGATCCCGAAGTCTTTGTTGAGCTTTTACCAAGTCATTTGAAGATTTGATTGCGGTCTTTGTGGAATCCACAAAATCGCTCGCAAACTCTCCCACAGCTTCAGCGGCTTCTGCTACCTTGTCCGTAATATTCTCAACCCCGAGAACCATCTTCCCGGCGGCATCGGCGGCTACCTTTCCCGCTTGTGTCCATTCCCCTTGAAATACGAGTTTGATAGCCTCCCCAACCGCCGGAATAAATTCCAGTAAACCTTCAAGGCGATTGATAAGGTTTTCCTTAATAGCCTTCCCAATGTTCTTGAGTGCCTCCATTGGGTTGTTGAATGCGTTTATTAACGCTTCTCCCAAAGGTTCGGCCAACTCAAAAATGGTGTTTATTACCGCACCAATTCCAGCGAAAACAACCTCAAGAGCTTCCGCGACTTTCTTGTTCTCTGTAAATTTCTCAATGAGCTTCGCAACAATTCCAACAAGCAACCCGATCCCCGTTGCTTTTATGGCTGTTCCGATGGCGTTAAACCCAATTGAACCCGTTTTGCCTGTTGCCTTTAACCCTCCTTCAATCTTTTTCGTTCCCTTGGCGGTTTCTTCAATCTTGTTGTCTACCCCCTCAAGACCCGAAACAATGTCATCGAGAGACCGCGTTACCTCTCCCGTATCCGTTCGGTATGTTAGGAGAATATCTTGTTGAGTAGCCATGAGGTAGTTTTAAAGAGGAGGAAGCAAACCCCTGAGATGTAGACAATAGCGAGGAACCAATCCAAGACCTTAAACCAAAGGGGAACTTTCGTCTTCTCGCCTTTGTTCTGGAGCAGTTGAATCGCCTCTCCTATATAACGATGATTGTCGAGATTCCTCATTGCTCAAAAGGTTGGTAACAGCGTTGATTCGTTTCGTCGTAGATATATCCGTACTTCGTGCAACAAGAACTGAAGTTTGGGCTTAGTTGATATACTTGGGTGCCTGCGGCGTTTTCAAAGCGAATCTGTCCGTTCGATTTGTCGATAGATATGGGAAGCCAAGTGCAGTCCCGAATATCCCCCAAGACCTTAAGCATCTCCACCTTCACGAGGTCTTCGCTTGTCGCGTCATACGAGATAGATAGGATCCTCCAATAGGTATCCTTTATGTAGATTTTATCCGAGAATTCGAACGTCGCTAATTCGGAGCGAGTGAGCCTGAAGAAGGCGGTCAGCTTTCGAGCATCCGAAGAATACAATTCATTTACGAACGGTCTCCAATACTTGTAGTAAAGCGTATTTAAGGGGTTCGCTTGGATGATGTGGAACGGGCGTTCTGGGCCGAAGCTCAAGTCTTTATTCGATACGTTCGCATCCAATGAGGAGTATTGAGAAAATACCGGATATTCGGTAGCGGATACCGTTTGATACAGATTGTTAAAATAGAATAAGTTTCCGTCAATAAGGCTATTCCAATACGCCAAGCGCGGGAGAGGTTTTTTCAGGCTCTTGTCTGTTTCGGTTGTATTCAACAACATTCGGTGAACCAGGTAACCCGTTTGAGGGATTCTTGAAACGACGTGAGGGGCGAAGGGCGACTTTATTTCTTTGTTTCCTGAAGCGAAGTCGTTTCCGGGATCATCTACACGATAGCGACCGTAAACGCGGGAGGTACTTTTGAACACCGCCTCGTTTAAAACATCCTTTCCTTGTGAGTGTGTCCAGTCGTAGCGCCTCGCTTGAAGGTCGGTGGTTGGTTGGATTTGTATATCCTTCGAGAGGTCTATCTTATTCGTCCAATCCTTTTGGCTCCCGGAAGCGAGGTAATCCCCGAAGGGTTCAATTTCAAGGTGCTTCGGGTTGTTTCTGTCGGGGATGAATACGAGATTGAACATCTTTTGCAAACCAGACACAAAATCTATTTGCTTAATCTCCGGGAGGTTGCTCGTTACGTTCACGTTTGCCGCAAGCGGCGCGATATAAGGTATTCGCCACCACGTTGAGTTATTGGTAAATCCCGAGCCGTCAAGTGCGAGAGGGTGCGAAGAGTTTCCTACAACGTATTGAAATTCTATGGTATCGCCTAGCTCCAGAAGGAATAAAGGAGAAATATCATTGTGCGCTATGTCGTTAAATTGCGAGCTTTCATAATCGTCTATAAATGTCCAGAGTTCGTTGCCGTTTCTGGATAATCGCATAGACACGTGGTCTCCTGTATCGTGGTCTAAGCGCCCGTATACGTTCACCCTAAAGCGAAAATAACCCCGATAAGGTACGGTGTACGTCGTGCCGCTTGTGAAGTTGTTGTTTTGGTCAAAGAAAGGACTGCTGTCGCTAAACGCCGTTATACTCGTGAAATTAGGATGCGCCGTTAACCCGGTTAAATTACTGTTTAATCCTACAAGAATTTGATCCGTAGTTTCATCATCAGTAAGGCTTGCAGGTGTAAGTAGCCCGTTGTAGAGGCATAGATACAGGTCGTCTTCGTTGTCAAAGAAGTTCGAATCGTACGTATATCCTGCCTCTCTTAGAATGGTCTGAAAGAGTGCAGAAACGCGGAAGTACGGTGTAAAGTCGCCGAGTTCGAGCGGGTTTGAAGATGTCCAAATATTGGAAGAAGTCCAGTCCAAGCCTTTATCAGGTAACCCGTAACGAATCACCCCGTTAAATAAAGTCCCCGCCCAACTCGCCTCCAGCTCTGTGTCTCCTAACGAGTGATTGTAAGTCGATAGGTCGAGGTCTGTAAGCATCCCGTCTCCAATATCCCGCGAGAGGTTGGCCGTCTCCCCGAAGAAAACGATTTCAACGTCTGCGTATTTACCCTTCTGCACGTATACCCCCTTCACCTGAATGAAGCCCCGCATTATCGGGATAGTGCTTGAAGTCAGTTCGGCTGAGGCTTTCGTTTTGGGATCCCATGTAGTTATAAGGCCAAACTCATTGACCGCCCCGAAGTAGTCCTGGTTCTTCTTGGTGAGCGGAACGCGGAAGGTCTGCGAGAAGCTCGAAGCCGAAGCGTTGATTTCTTGGAGGTTGCTAAACTGATACGAGAGGTTTATCGGCTCGTTCTCGTACAGCTCAATTTCATTGCCTTCTATCGTGAGTCTTAGCATCGGATGATTTGAGCGAGTTCAACGTCGAACGTAATAACAAAAACCTTCGAGACGGTTTCCTCTTCGATTTGCATCGTGTTCGTCTTTATGGTGACGGGAACCCAGAAGCCGTCAATTCGCGCCATGACGTTTTTTGACCGGAGGCAATACTGCATGAGCGTAATTTCTTCGATGGTGAGAATCCCGTTCAGCTGATACGATTCTTTTGCTTCGAGTTGGTAGGGCTTGACTTGCCTCTCGCTCGTTCCAAAAGAAAAGTTAGAAGCGGAGTAATCGCCGACGATCTTTCGATAGGTCTTCTCTTCTCTGGAAACGGTCTTTTGTTTTTTGCCGTTAAAGCGGAGGTAATCCCACCCGCCGCGAGTATTTGCCCAACCGAGCTGAACGGCTTCGTTCTTTGTATATCGGCAGTCGTTCGTCACGCGAAGGACGTTTCCTGTCTGCGCGTTTAGCCCCGTCGAAGGAATTACGTCGTAATAACTCCACCCACCCACGACAGCGTTCAGGGCGTTTACGAGTGCGGAAAAAGCTCCGGGGTATGCGTAGGAATATACGAGAGTTCCGTTCGTGTTGCTCGATGCCGCCGCGCTTGGCAATTGCGCCCCGTTTGTTGTGTTGAGGTCATACGTCAAGGTATCGTCTAACGTGCCGGAAGTGTCGTATATCTTAAAGAGAAGCCGCTCGATAAGCGAACCTGTGTCGTCGGTATTGAGGAACGCCGCAAGCCCTTGGTCTTCTATGCCCGCTTTTATTTCGATAACGTCGTTCGAAGGAACGCGATCCGTGAGCCAAACTTTTCTATTGGATTGCGTGCCGTAGAAGTCCGCGAATGAAGGGTGAAGGCCGTCCGAAATTTGCTCGTACCCATCGACAAGGTATAGCGTCTGGTTATCTTCGTCGAGGTTCTCAGATCCGTCATAATACCCCACCCGTACCGTATAGCGGTTCACTCCGTTATTTGCGCGGGTGAACGGTTGGTTATTGAAGCTGTGAATCGCCGTCGTGGTGTTGTATCGAAACGGATCGACTTCCGTCCTCCCCTTTACGACTTCGGACAAATCAAAGAACGAGCGTTCGTTCGGGTTGGGGGTGAGGTAGATTTTTGATATCTCCGTCCCGTTCTCTTCTACTTGGATAATGAAACGATAGGCCGCGTCGAGGGGTGTCGTTTGAGAACCGAGGGTATATATCAAGCGTTGCCCTGCTGGGAACCAATTCTCGCCGGGAGAGTCTACAAATACCGCGCTCATTTTATTGTGATGTTACCGAGTTTCAACTTGAACTTATCTTTAATGTCTTCCGCTATTGCGTCGCCCATCTTCTTATCGAATCGCTTGGAAACGGCTGTGAAGGCTTTCTCATAAAACCGAAGACCTACGATTCCCTTACGTTTGACCGAGCGAGCTATGAGGAAGGCCAAAGAGTTGACGTTGCTTTCCGTCTGCTTTTTAAATCGCCCTTTTTTATCCCTGAGCTTAATCCCCTTCGCTTTGATCCACGGAACAAATACCGAAGAAGGAGGTTGCTTCTTGAATTTGAAGAAAGGTGACTTCTGATTCTTCCGTGTGCCGTTTACCCCCCAATGCAAAAAGGCCGCGTATTTATTGGCTTTGCCTTTCGCCCCAAAGGTGATGGATTTAATCGTGTCGCCCTGTACGCGGATGCGGTAAGAAAGAGAACGCTTGAGCGTTCCAGACGCTACTCCGTAGCTCTTGTTCTTCCCTATCTTCCTCCCTCCGAGATGACGCTTTGCCGACTTGACAACTTCATCCGCGAATTTAGTGAGTACCGCGTTGAGGTTTTTCATATGCCCGCCCTCTCCGAAGCCTTGCGGCAGTGGTCGTCCTCTACGCTATCGAGTAACGAGGTGAGCCATGCCCCCAAGCGGGTTAGCGTCTTTTCTCGTTGGTTAGCTCCCAGGACAGCAGAAACGGAATGATTACCAAAAGGCACGCCTTTATCCATTAGAAGCCGATTAAGGAACTTTGAAGCCGTAACGGACACAATGGTTGAAACGTCCCTGAATAGGTCGTATATGGCTCTCCAAATGCTCCTGAGGATATCTGAGGCGATGAAATAAAGCGATTCGCCAAACGAGTACACGATCCCGACGGGAATTGCTACCATAGCGAGAACAAAGAGGAGGAGGATTTTAAGTATTTTCATTATTCGGGATCTTCAGGAAACCAACCGTGCTCAATCATATATGCTTGGTCTCTTACCGTCGTAGTGCTGGGAACGATTGCCCCAAACGGGAACGATTGCGAGTTAAGGACGTAGCTCGAAAGCTGTCGGATTTCTACCTCGCTCAATTCGAGCATAAGCGTGATAAGCTTCTCAAGCGTCGCTAATGGACTGACGGGGATGTTGTATTCCGTGTCTACCTGCAAAGCGAATTGGATGCCGTCGGGGTGTTCGATAACGCCGAAGACCGTGCCATCCTTTTGATACGGTTCCTGTGTGACCAACGGCGCGGTGATGTTGTAGAGTTCGCGCGTTATGGCTTTGGCTCGGTGTTCGCTTGTTAGCGTTCCTTCGGGGAGTACTATGATATAGCCGTTCATAATGTTATGTCGTAGAAGGTTGCGATGTTGCTCTCGATGTTCGTGCGGTTGCTAGATTGGTCGGTTTCGTATAATATAACTTCCTGTAAATTACCGTCCCAGTTTCTACCCGAAATATTCCTATCATTGGACAAACTGCTAACGTTCCCGCTTGCGGATGTGTGTATTAAAGTCAGTAAACTTTGAGAAGTCGGTTTTCTTCCAGCAAGGGATGTAAAGTCAACGGTTTGCCCATTTATACGGTTGTCCCCGTTAAGAACAAAACTTGCGCTTTGGTCACTTCGCAATATTTGATAAGATACTCCCGGGTGATAATCTTTAGCTATTGAATCTCCTAAAATCGGGGCATATACAACAGTCCTTGTACTGCTTAAAACTTGAAAAACACTTTGGACACTGCTTAAAGCAGAACCTAAATTTAATACGTTTGTTGTCGGATTGTTGTAATTTATAACAGGCTTCCCGTTCTCCACGATTACCGCACCGCTTGAAACGATTTTCGGCTGGTTCGCTGTCGTGGTCTGCGTCGCGTCGTTGCTGTTGCCGCTTTGACAATACCAAGTTTTTACGAACGCATCTCCCGCACCTGCGAAGGCCAAAAGTGAAACGGTATCCAGTTCACCGAATACGTTGAAGCCTATATCTTGCTCGGTGTTGTCTGACGACCTACGGACGCGGATAGCGCTACCGCTGTACGAGCTTGATAGCTTGCGGAGTGAGTAGGCCGCCGCCGCTCCTGAATACGTGTCGAGTAGTGGCGTGTTTTGGGTGAAGTAGTCGCCGACGTTGGATTCTATCGAAGTGCGAACGCTCGATTTGTCGGAAGTATAAATAACAATTTCCTGCACATTGCAATTTGCATATAGAGCTCCGTTCAAATTACCAATTCCGTTTTTGGTGCTATCGATTCCCGTTGTTAAAGTTGCCGTTCCTACACTTGCAGAACTTGCCCATGCTTGCATGCTGTTTAACGTAGTGCCCGCAATCATTGTAAAAAGGTGGCGATTCGTATCGGCTCCCGTATTTACAGCCGTTCCGCTGTTAGCGTATCCAAAATTGAAATTCGTGTTGGCTAAATAAGGAGCATACCAACGTTTGTTAGAGCCTCCACCGCTTAAGCCTAGCATCATTCCTGAGCCTGATGTTGCGTTGAATTTTCCAGTAGTAAAGGAAGAAAGCGACCCAATATCTAAGGAGGTTGTATCTAATGGGAATCCGTCATTGCTGCCGTCAAAGTCTAACGCCAACTTTCCGTTCTCCTTTACCAACGCCCCGCCCGTGTATATCGTAGGTTCGTTAGCTTGCGCCGACGCTGTCGCCGTGTTCCCGTTTCCTGACTGATCCAGCCATTGATACACCGTGCAAGTCGTACCCGTGCAGAACGTCGTGATAGCCGCCTCGTCGATGTTGCCTGAAGAGTCGAAGCCAATCGTTGTGGTCGTGCTATCCGATGCCCTGCGAATTACCATGCACTCCGTATTGTCTCGCTTGAGTTGTCTCACCGAATACGCGGCTTCTGCTCCTGAGCCGAATTGCTCATCTAATAATTTCGCGCTTTGGTAGTATGCTGAGATATTGCCTTCGATGTCGGTGCGAACGCTGGATTTGTCGGAGGCATAAAGCAAAACTTCTTGAATTTGCCCGTCAAATTCTGTTCCTGCAAATGCTCCTATTTGTGTTGCACCTTGATTATTTGTGTTTATGGTTGTGGTTGTAGTCGATACGTTAGAAACGAGCGAGCTATTTAAATACAAATTCGCGTCATCGACACCCGAATTATCGGGTAAAGTCAAAGTCATGAGTGTTTGATTTGACAAATCAGCACCTGACCAACTTTGGTTTCCACCGCTGACTCTTAAAATGGGTTCACTTGTCAAATTGTAATTCCCGCCAGTGCTTGCGCTTCCCGTGTTTAAAGCAACTATACCGTCATTGCTCTGTGCGTCTGCGTTAATAACCGAAAATATTGTTCTGCCTATTGTCCCGTGAATAACAACCGAAGACAAAGCAAGAAGGTCATTCGAACCATCAAAGTCCAACGCCAAACGCCCGCCCTCCTTTACAAGCTGTCCGCCCGTGTAGATGGTCGGCTGATTCGCGGGGGTGGTTTGCTCTGCATCGTTACCGCTTCCCGTGCCGCCCGTCTGACTCTGATCATGCCAGACTTGGACTGTACACGAAGTTCCCGTGCAAAAAGTCGTTATGGCTGATTCATCGATTTCTTCGCCTACGAATCCAATCGCTTGCGTAGTGCCGTCGGAAGCTCTGCGAATAGTCATGCAAGCCCCTGAATAGTTGCCGTTCAATCTACGCGTGCCATATGCGGCGGCGGCTCCGCTTCCGTAACTCTCGTTCAATAGCCCCGTGAACGATGGGGCGGCGGCTACCTCTTCCCACGTTTGAAGCAACGTGAACGGCGGCGTTCCGTATGTATTGCCGTCGCGGAATCCTTCGAACGTGGCAACCGTATCGGCGTAAGCGGTATCATCGGCAAACGTATGAATCAAAGTGTAGTCCCCGATTACGTCTGCATCTGTAATGAATCCGGCTTTATGGTAAATCTTCCGCACGATTACTTTGCCCGCCGCTGGCGTGTCGCTTTCGGGGTCGATGAAAATGCCGTCGCCCTCCGACTTTACCGAGTAAGCACGTTCGGCAAATATCGTAGGCATTTCTTTGCCAGTTTCAACCTCATCTTCGAAACGGTTGGTATAACTGGCCTGCGATTTAAATGCGTTCGCTGTCGCGTCGTATATAAGAGCTTGGTTTCCGGTGGGTGTTCCTACTATCGAAACGTCGCTCAAGTCGTTCAACGAAGTAGGAACGTCGGCTGTGTTCGCTTTGGCATTAAGTGCCGTTTGCGTAGCCGCAGAAACGGGCTTATCTGCGTCGCTCGTATTGTCTACGTTTCCCAGTCCGATATCTCCTTTCGCTACGGTATCGTTGACCCATTCGCTCCCGTCATAAATAAGGGCTTCACGGTTGGCGGGTGTGACGATTGAAACGTCGTCGAGATTGCCTAAGCTCGTCGCGCTTTGGTCGTTACCTGGTAGCCATTCGCCCGAAGCGTTATCGTACTTCAAGACTTGCCCGTCGGTGACTCCGGTAGTATCTACGTCGGTCAGGTCGTTGAGCGTCTCCGCGCCGCCTGTGTCCAAAGTCACAACTCCGTCGCCGTTATCGGTCAACGTGCCGTTCGTGACGTTAATCGTTCGGACGCTTTGTACGTCGGTCGTCCCGTCAATCGTAAGCATACGGAGTACCCCGCGCCGTGCATACGTGACTTCCGTACCTCCAGGCTCTACTCCGTCGATAGGAGCGTTACAAGCGTCCCACTCGTAAGGGATCGCAACTGACAAATCGAGAAGCACGCCGGAGAGGACGTTCTTCGTCTCTTCTTCGAGGGGCGTAGTCGTAGCGTTTACGACCTCGTAATCTTGAGCGAAGAGGAAGATATTCCCGCCGTTCTTAATGTCGGCGATAATGTCCTCGGCGCATTGCTCCGCATCGGAGACCACTTCTTTTTGTCGTTCTACTTTGTCGTTCTTGTCTGCTGGGACGTCAAGGATATATACCTCGATGTTGTACGTCTTCGTTCCTGCGTCGTAGCTGGCTCCCGTATATACGAGGTGCATGAGAGGGAAGTCGGTAAACTTCGAGAGGTCGGCATCGTCAGGAGACCCAAAAGAAAAGGTCTTGATAAAGAAATGATTCTGCGCGAATATTTCGAAGCGTTCGACTATGTTATTGAACGTGATCATGTGCGGCTCTGTCTTTTAAATAGCTGAGATGTTGGAAGACGACTTGAATAGGAAGCTCCGTAACCGAGTCCACCTTGAGGAGGTTTTCTCCGGAGAGGGCGTAGAGGATGTGATACCATCCCCATTTTTCGCCAACCGGATCGCTTCCCCCGCCACCTCCAGTAAAGAGGACTTCATATTGTGAAGCAGTTCGTTTCTGGTAGTCCAAAAAAAAAGCAACGTACCCGATACGAGGTCGGCGGGCATCTCTTCGAAAAGGCTTGCGTCTTCTTTGGCGGTGTACTTCTTGATTTCGTACTTGTCTCCGAGTTCGTAGGTCACCTCCCGGAAGAGAACCGCCATCACCTTATGAGCGTTCTTCCAAAAATCTTCTAGGTACGTTTCGATGTCGATCCATTCGCCCGCCGTAAAAGCATCCCAATCGGGAATGAAGCCCAATCGTTTCCCGTCGATTGTAATCACTTTCTTGAAGCGTGCGGTCTCTTGGGTTAAGAGTTTATCGATATGCTCCGTGGCGGCATCTATGAGCTTCTGAGGCATTGCCCGGAGTTTATCTTCGCTCTTGCCCGTACAAACGGAGAGCCGTTCGATTTGGTTTTCGCTCGTCATAATCACCTGGAGTTCTCCAAGCGTAAGATCCGACCATTTATGCGGGAGGCGTAGTTCCATCGTTTAAATAACTTTTATCGCTTGGTTTCCTTACCCGATAGCGTAAGAGCCGAAGTTCGGGTTCGTTTGGTTGAATGTGATCGCGTAGCGCATCGCGTCAATAGCGTGATTGAATGAGTCGACGGGTTCATTGAGTTGCTTCCCGTTCTTGTCCTCCTTCCATTTGTAATTTCGAAGCTCCTTAATGACATTCACACTCCGAGCCGTGACAAGAAGCGGTCGCGAGTGGAGGAATTGGATTCCATTTTTAACCGAATCTTTTCCCTTTCTTGCTCCGTGAGTATTGAATCCGTGAGCGTGTATCTCGTCGATGCTCTTGGGCTCAGCAGAATCACAGATGATAACATCCGATCGAGTGACTCCACTATCTCGGAGGACTTTCGATATATCCGAATTAGTAAGTCTTGTTGCGTAGCAGAGTTCGTCGACGGCGAACCCGTGCCCGTCGGTGTACACTCGGACGATGGCGGTTGGGTCTGCGGTGTACCCGAAGTCGAGGCCGAGGTTGAGGGTTTTGTATTCATTTGGTATTTGGTCTATTTCTTTCCAATGGGTGAAGACGGTCGCTTGTGATGCCCCTCGTTCTCCGAGTCCGTAGACCCTCCAGAAGTTTTCATCTGCTTCTTTGAATCGTTCAATCTCCATGACCACACTTTCAGGAAGGAAGGGGTTGTCTTTGTACGTGGTCTGAAAGAACGCCGCGTCTTCTCTTGGGATAACTTCGTCATAGATCCAATGAAATTCGTCTGAGGGGTTGTAGTCGATTAATACTTTCCCTGTGGTCCTGAGGAGGAGTTGCCGCCAATCTTCGAGGTTTATCTCGTTGGCTTCGTTGATGAAGAGAACGTCTCGCTTTCGTCCTCTTACCTTTTGCGGTTGGTCGATGCTAATAAACTCAACCATGTTCCCCCAGAGTTGATAGGTTGCGTCGCTCTTGTTGTGGAGGTCGGGGTTGTATATCTCTTCCCGGTTGAGTATCTCAAAGAAGTCCCGCATGGCTGTAGCGCGAAGGGCGGGGAATGTCTTTCGACATATCGTGATGACGAGACCCGAGTTCTTATGACATAGCTCAATGAGTGCCGTGAGGATGGAGTACGTCTTTCCGGATCGTGTCCCGCCCTGGTGAACTTGGATTTTCGACTTGCATTCTTTGACGTGGTAATATGTCGCGGGGAGTTTACTCATCGAGCCAGGAGAGCGGCTTCTTCTCGGTGACCTCTATCTCTTGCCGTTCGATATATCCGCGCTTCTTGCCTTTGGTCTTCAAGAAGAATATCGTCGCGGCGGGGTTGCCGTCCTTCACGAGCTTGTAAAGGTGCGATTCTGCGAAGTCGAGGACGCCGTCCTGGATGGAGTCCACCGCCTTCTTGTATTCCGGATCCTCTTTGAGCCATTGGTAGTGGGTCGTTCGCCCTACGTCTACCATCTTGCAAGCCGTGGAAACGATGCCCAACGACTTTTCTAGGGCTTCGAGCATCTGCTCTTTTTTAGTGTTCCGATTGTTCACTTTTACGGCTTCCATCTTTTAAAAGTTGAGCGGTAAGGTAGGAATCGAACCTCCCTCTCTTGACTGGATGTCAAGCGCATCGCCACAATGCTTTAACCGCCTGTTTTCTCTCCTTTATACATTCCTGCTCCCGCTTCTTTGATTTTTGAGAACGGAATGTTTGCGCAATTTAAACTTGAATTTTTTGAAATCAAGTAAATGTATCGAAGTTGATTCCCGGGTAACCTAACTGCTCCAGTAAAATTTTTTTTGCTTGTGCCGTGCTTTGCCATCACTTGACCGTTTGGAAGCTTGACAATCGTATTGTTCTTGTTTATGGCTGTCAGCTTAAAACCTGAAGCCCTGTAAATAGTTCCGTCTCCGCATTGCGTGCCGTCTGCAAATGACAAAATCCACTTGACTTGGGGCGCGTTCTTTTTAATCAATCGAATGCTAACGGCAATGCACCGCGATTCGCTATTCTTTGGTAATATTTCCGAGAAAGCCATTCGGTTTAACTCAAGCATCTCGTTCCACTTGGAGTTGAAACCTTTGTTGCTTGTCTCTACTAAATTAAGGACGTTTCGTTTGTCGATAGGGTTGCCGTACTGCATGACTCCTCCCAATTTACCGTCAAGAAAAGCCCCAAAGTGAAGCACGCTGTTGTTTACCACCTTGCCGGAGTAATGATGTCGTTTTACAAATTCATTCGCCAATTTAGACGGAATGACTTTGACAATTATATCCTTCGCTCTACCCATTGTGATACTAAAAAATACAGGGCGTTGCCGTTGCTGTTGTCGTTGCCCATTGTTTCAATGTATTTAAATTCCTCAAGTGCCTTTGCGTCTGCGAGGGCGTTTTTAATGAACTCTGCTTGCTCGTCCGCAAGCGTAAATGTCAGCGATTGAAACGGAGGTTTATCGCCGTCAGCAAGGCTGAACTCCTCGCCGAGTTGATCTGGGTCAATTTCGGGTTGCCATACATCAAGACCCCATTCATCGAGTTGAGTTGCATCCCATTCGTTTGCGAGGATATCCCAATCCCATTCTCCGAATCCTACGTTATCCTTTACGATAAATTCGTTCGCCTTGCTCTCTTCCCAGGAGGCTACGTAGACGGGTGCTTCTTTGAGTCCTGCGGCTTTGCAAGCCTTGAGGCGCATATTCCCACCGAGAACGATATTCTCCGGATTGACGACAATCGGACGCGCTTCAAGCATCTCCGGGAATTCCTTTATACTCTTGACGAGCTTCTGGAATTTATCGTCTTTAATTATCCGAGGGTTGTTCGGGTTCTCCTGAAGCTCCGAGAGATTCATGAGCTTGAACGATGACGGCTTCGAGGGTGTGGAGGAATTCGGCATTGTGTACGGCTAAGGTTAGGAGTAGAGTTGCGGGATCTTGTCCGACATGCAAGCGGACGACTTCGGCGTTCTCCGTGATGAGGAGGTAGTTCTTTGCGTGGAGGAGGGCTTTACGTGCGTTTCTCATATTCTTGGATTGCTTCAAATATACGATAAGCCACTTGGGGGACTATGGCGTTTCCATATGCTTTGATTGATTCTCTTCTCCACTTTGGAAAGGTGATACCGTCCAGTTCTTTGGGAAGCCCATCATCCAACCCGGAAACAATGGGTTCAGTTTCCCACGAAACCCCAATCGATGCAGAAGTTCTGGCAAAGAGCCGGCGCTTCTGTGGTATCTCTTGAAGAACATTGGAGAAGAAAGATTCTCCCTCATTGAGTCGGATGCTGTTGGGGTAAGCAACCAAGTAGCACCGGGAACGGTGGTGGCAAGCACCGAGTTCGCTCGCTCGTGTAACTCTCCATTCTGCATTGTACCCCATTCCATCCAATTTACCGAGAATTGTTCTGAAATCTCGTCCATTGTTGGTTCTGAGAATATTCGAAACGTTTTCGGCGACAACGTATTTGGGTTGTATTTCTTTGATGGCGCGAACCATTTCTGTCCATAGCCCTGTTCTGTCGCCTTCAAGTCCTTTTTGTCCTTTTCCGTGTTGTTTGGCAATGCTTGCGTCTTGACATGGGAAGCCTCCGGAGAGGATATCAAGTCTTCCAGAGTAAGCTGTCGCGTTGAAGTCTTTGATGTCTTCATATTGTTCTGCATTGGGAAAGTGGTGTTTAAGGACTTTGCGAGGGAATTCTTCCCACTCGCAATTAAAAATGTTTGTGAATCCCGCCCATTCAGCCGCGAGGTCAAAACCTCCGATTCCTGAGAAAAGAGACCCATGAGTCATGGGTGAAAGATTCTACCCTCTACGTCTCTTGCAATGGTCTCCAACCAGTCGCGATCGTAGTAATTCATATGGGGGAGTCTACGGTGTAGGACTTTCATCCCTCCGTAGCTAACCGTTTCGAATTGTTCCTTGTGGGGTTGCTTCATGTATTCGCGAATATTCTTCGCTATCTCTTCGCGTTCTTCTTTGGTGTAGCTCATTCTTTTATCGTTTGTTGGTAGATTAATTCACAGGCGCGAATGCGCTCTTCGGGATCCTTGTAATCTCGTTTTGCTATAACGCAATTGACACAGCGATTCATGAAGAGGTAGCGGTTCTCGCTTTTATTTGGTTTCGGGAGGGGCATCTTTTAAAAGGGCTTTGAGTTGGTTAAACATCCGGCGGTTACAACTCGAACAAGACGAAGGAGAGGTATTCGTTCCCGTGGCCTTGGAATAAATACGGGCGAGGTCTCCGTTGGTTGCTTTGGTGGGGTTGTCCAGGAGCTTGCGGATTTCTGCGAGGTCGCTTTCTTTTATCTCTGCTTCCCATTTCCCCAAAGGACAGGAGGAGACTTTGAGGCGCGCTTTCGTGGGCATATGGCAACCGCACAATTTCGAGTCCGTGAAGGCTTCCGTTACGAGCGGGCCACAACTCCTCGTCTTCTCGACGAAGTGTTCGCAACCTTGACAGACCGCGAGGCGATCATTCCTTTTCTGAGCGGTGACGAAGAACATCTTTTAGGATTTTTCGTGTAACGTGTAGTGAGCGATAAAGGGTAGACTCTCCAATTCCAGACCGTCGAGATACGTCAGCCATATTCCACCCTTGCAAGTACAGAGAGAAAACGGTGCGGTCGAACCAGCTGAGGCGGTCGAGGAGCAACTGCATCTGTTCTCGTTGTATGGCTTCTGCGCAACCGTTTTCGCTTGCTTGTTCTTGCGGTTCATTATCTGTTACGTGATAGAGTTGTTTAAACTTGCCCCGTGTGGCTTCGTTGTACATGGCTTTGATAAAGTAGCCCAGCGCGTTTTCGGGGAAGTCTTTATCTATGCACCTGAGATAGACGTGATGTACAAGGTCGGAAGGGTTCTCCGTCCATCGTCGCCCGATGGTTCGAAGTTTTAAATAGTTCCTCGTTAGGAAGTTATTCCAGTCCTTTTTGTGCCTTGAGTTCATTTACTTTCGCCCGGTATATTTTACAAAGATCCTCAAGCTCGTGAACGCTGAATCGTTTCGTTTCGTTGCTCAACCTCACGAGGTTATCCGCTGTGCCTTCTCCGTGTTCTTCGTCGAGGCGTTTCGCGAATTCGTACTGCGCTCCCCCTTCGAACCCGTTGCAAGCCTTGCATTGAAATTGTACGTTCAACTCATCGAAGCGCGTGGGCATCTTTTGCCGTACCATGAAATGCCCAGCGTCTGCGCTTTTGTAATGGCGCAAGCGTCCGCAAGTAAAACACTCCCCCCACCCTTCGTCGTTGACCGCACGAAGCCGGATGAATTGCGAGAATATCTTATCGAGCTTCGCTTTCGCCTTTGCTACTGTCATTCTTTCCTGGTATTAAGAAAGGGTTGTTCTTTAATCGATAGGCGAGCTTCGCCGCTTCTGCATCGTATTCGGGAACGTTGGTGGGTTGATCCGTGCCCCTCGTAATTTCTTTGTTCATGCGCTCAAGGATAGGGGCGCGTTCTTCTTCGTGCTTGATTAAGCACTCGCGGAACTCTTGAATTTTGAGCCGCTCGTAGAATTTACCGTAATGCCCTTGCTTCATGCGGTCGCAAACTAACCTTAATTCCTCAAGTTTAAAAACCGGGAACACGTCGAAGATAGTTTCTGCACAGAGGGCGAAGTCTTCGAACCCGTTGAGGGTCTTCTTCGCGTCTATAAATTCCACCGTCTTTTTTATCATCTGCACCACCTCCGATCGTGTTTGCTCTGGAAAGTATCTGAGCGCGGTTCGAATATTCGTGCCTTCTTTCCATGCGGTTTCGCTAGTCGTTTTAAATAGTCCCGTGCTTGAGATAGTTCTCAAGCTGGTCTCTACTTGGTGC
>Ga0213861_10001014_pt1 | contig 25167 bp, 24 predicted proteins | sample PICome_4_FD_160110 | JGI IMG/M metagenome (GOLD analysis project Ga0213861, IMG submission 160110) | Coastal seawater microbial communities near Pivers Island, North Carolina, United States - PICO131 | ecosystem: Environmental > Aquatic > Marine > Coastal | place: USA: North Carolina... | reverse complement strand
TGTGTTTTCAAAGAAGCATTTAGTTTCGTTTGATAATCACATAAATCACAATGATGCCATGTAACACCAATGTCATGAACAAGTGATTTGTGTGTTTTCAAAGAACAATTTAGTTTCGTTTGATAATCACATAAATCACAATGATGCCATTTAACACCAATGTCATGAACAAGTGATTTGTGTTTTTTCAAATTACCATTTTCTTTTGATTTATAATCACATAAATCACAATGATGCCATGTAACACCAATGTCATGAGCATATGATTTGTGTCTTTTCAAATCACCCTTGAATTTCGTTCGATAGTCAACATCTGATTTGTGTTCGTCGATTTCTATATATTTACGTTTTCCCAACATTTTAGGTTTTAATTATTTTAAAAATATATTCATTTTTTTTTCTAACCAAAATATATTCCATAAGAAAATTAATAGAAAGCATTTGCAGCTGTCAAATATGCGTTACATAACGTTTTAGTTCCAACTTTTGATCTGTTGTCTTTTGTCAAACATTCAAGGGCTATTCTTCCGTTTTCATGTTCAAACCACATAACGTCCCCTGGGACAATCTTTCCTGGGTATTCCCATAATATTCCTCGCAAGGCATTGCGATGTGTGTAATGACGAGTCAAACTCGACGACTGCAAGGGGACAACAAAGTCGGAGCCAAACACGAGAGCTATATTATGCCCCAAGGCGGCCACCTGTTCACACAGTTCCATCTCTTCGATGTGCGGATAGCATGGCTTCAGCTCAATAAACAGTTTGAGATCTGTCAGGTAAAAATCTGGTGTGTAACTTCTTCCTCCAGGTAAGTGGAATGTCATCAACTCATATGTGAACTGAATCTGCAGAGTTTTCAGAAATACTGCATAGCGTGCCTCAAGTCTGCTTCTGTACATACACCCATCAAACATGGTAAACTTGCTGCAAATGCCGACCTGTTGTGTTTGTATTGCTGGAAGCTTCTGTGGGTGATACGGCAGCTTTGCGGGAGATGGTGGGTCTTCTTTTGTCGTATGCGGCAGATTAAAAATATTTGTATTGTCACTGTACTCATCATTGGGGAGTGTATGTTGGTCAGAACATCTTTTCATTTGAAAGTGTTCCCGAGTTTCTCCTACGATGTCAAACTCCCCCCTGTAAAAAAAATGATTGGAGCCTGTTCGCTTGTCGATGACAAAAACATGAACTTTTTTATTGTCTGTCCATGCGTTTTTCAACAAGGTCTCGTGACCCAAATTCGTTGGCTTTGCGTACTCAATCTCTGTCTCGCGTTCTAAATTTAAATATTGTGACTGCTCATTATTGGGAAAGCGCATGATCTTGATGCTTATTCGGTTCTCATTTTGGCAGCATACTCCGGCTCTGCAATCGTTATAGCTTTTAAACATATCCCACGTTATTTGTTGATCCGTGTGAAAGCCTTCTGGTGGCACCTGTCCCCTATTTTCCGGAGGAATAAACTTTAACATTACGTTTGTATGTAGAATTTACGAATAAGAAATAAATATATGTTTTCAATATAGATAATCTTCTTTTTAACGCGTCACTTGTTTCCATAGCAGTTTTTAATTACTTATATATTTGTGAAACAAAGAAAAATAGATCAAAAGTAAAAAATGTCCGTGGATTACTATGTAATTTTAGATTTTGAAGCAACATGTAAGGAAGACAATTTGATTTCCCCTCAAGAAATCATAGAGTTTCCATGTGTACTGTTGAATGCACGCACATTGTTAATAGAGGACAAGTTTCACTCTTTTGTAAAACCACATTTCAATCCAACGCTGACAGACTTTTGTGTGTCTTTGACGGGTATTCAGCAACCCCAAATTGACAGCGCCAAATCGTTTTCGTATGTGTTGATGGAGCATAAACTATGGATGATGCAGCACAATCTTCTACCGCTGGGGTATCCTACATCAAAACGTTTTATGTACGTGACGTTCGGGGATTGGGACCTTCTATCCATACTTCCCAATCAGTGCGACCAAATTGGTATTAGCGTCCCAAAGTATCTTCGCAGATGGATTAATCTAAAACAACTGGTGGTAAGCTACATGGGAGTCCCCAAAAGAGCCTCTTGTGTCGAGATTTCAAAAAAGTACATGGGTCTGAACTGGGTTGGGCACAACCATAGCGGTAAAGATGACGCGCAAAACATTGCAGGAATGTTAGTTACTTTTATTACATACGGATTTCCTGTTCACGTCACATCTACCCTTACTTACCAGGGTAGAAAAAGATGGAGAAGAATACAGGGTATGTGGGTGTTTAAAAACAATAAAAAGACCAAAATTTAAACTACTTACGAATCTTTTGCATGATTTGCTGTTGCTTCTGATAATACACACGACATTTTTTGAAGACAGTACTCTCTTGTGTGGCTGTGATAATTTGAAGCATAAAGTTGGTTTCATCTTCTGGTAACACGATGTGCGCCCAACACCTGGCTGCTTGGGAGACAAACCACATAATCTGCTGGTTTCTTTGCGAGACAGAAGCAGATGAATATGTAATTTGTATTTTCAGACTTAAACACGCGTTTTTCTGTGAACAAATAAGCAGTGACGGATTTCCGCCGTCCCACTGCACTATAGAAGCATCTTTGGCTTCTACTTCTTCTCCATACCAAGCCCTGCCTGTGGTAAATCTCCCCAGCTGTTCCCAGTATTCCATGCTGCGTCGTTCAAGCATATTGCGCACGAGATCGAATACGACTCCACACGTGTGAGACCACAGGCTGTTGTAAAAAATGTAAAGGAGCTTGGTGGCCGTGGATGATGACTCGATGCTTACTCTTTCCATGTTGTTAAATGTTTCACCCAAAAATAGCTCGTCTCCAACAATATTGTTCAGCAGCCGAGTCGTCGTTAACTCTCGCGGGAACTGATATTCAAGACGACCTATTTCAAAAATATAGTTCTTCCAAGGATCGCTTTCTTCTTCTTGTTGTTGAAGGCTATTCAAAGCTTTATCAGCGTAATCAAAGAGTGATGTGAATAAAGGGCGAAGAGACGCTGCTACAAAACGAGACTCTGTGGTTTTATAACTCACTGTCACACGGGGGTATTTAGGGGCGACGCTAACATGCGCTTGAATGCATGGAACACATGCCGGATGATGCAGCTTGGAGGTTAGGAGACAGGCCAAGGGAATGTTCATGTCCTCTTGTTCAAAATTATGTTCACGATAGTAGAATATAATTGGTAGAAAATGATCGACATCAGACAGTACCGGCAACCATTTTGCAAGGGGATTTCCGATTGAACACACAGGCAAGCGAATCCACGTCATGTACAGACCTTGTTCTACAACTCGACCAATTGTAGACACCGAAAATCCTTGAACGTTAGAGTCTCCATGATTGAGTAGACCCCATGTAACGTTCAACTCCGTCACCTTTCCTCGAATGTTTGCCGCATTGCACATTGGAATCCAAGCAAGGTTTACCCATGATTGAATCGCTTCCCAAGATCGAAATGTGTTACCAAACATCTTGATACAGATCTCGCATCCAGAAAACGGAAAAGAAGATAGTGGATATTTACCCCAAAAAACATCACTGCTTTGCTCAAACGAAGAGTTGTGCACCCCTATGCGCACAATTCCCATGCTCTCTGCCCAATAGAACTGCACACTTTCGTGAACAACAGCAGCAACAGAGTTAAGTTCCAAATTTTTGTCAGTACGGACAATAATGTAGTTGTCACACGCAACAAGAATCATGGATGTCGCATTTGCATTGATCGCAAGGCTCAGAATATTTATGAGGGCGCTAGTCGTGGAAAGCACAACGTCCGAATGAGGGAAATTAAAATATGCTTTTATCGGAGCAAGTGCAGACGGAGGTGTCTTTGTGAATGCCTGATTGATAAGCTCCAACTTGTCCCTAACCTTGTCGATTACAAGGCACCCAGATTGCTTCGGATGGACATGAATAAATCTCCCATCAAACATTGATACTCCCGGGCCGGAAACCACAGAAGAAGATAGAATCTTTTCAATGTCAACATCGATATTGATATCGAGATCGAGATCGGATACATCTGCATCTGCATCTGCATCTGCATCTGCATCTGCATCTGCAATTGAAAAAATATCCAGATCCAGGTTTGTTTCCTCACTTTTGTTGGATACCATGTTAAAAAGAAAAAAGGTGGCTTGTAAAATAATTTTTTTTGAATATAGATTACCTGCTCAAACTGCTTTCAGCGTAAGGCTTATCCCTACACATTATTAAGGGCAGAGAAAAGCGTTAAATGTACAATTTTAAAAGTTTTTTTTGTTCAATTATATATAAAGTTTATGGGAGAAAGTATTAATAATTTATTGTACGAAACAACTCTTACGGGTTCAATTCCTCCACTAATATCACCTGACCCAGAGAATTACGAGCACCTATGTGATGCATGCGGTATCCACAGGAACAGTCATTACCAACTAAATCACACATTTGAGGAGCCTGTATTGCCTTTTATTCGCTCTGAGCGCTGTGTGCAATGCGGTGTTCCGAGGGTGCAGCACCTGTCCCGACACGCCTTTGTGTCACAAAGACAGCCAATGGCTTTGCCAAGATCACCACAGCAACTGACACATGTAGAGCAACAACGTTACCAGTATGCTTACCCTTCTCAGCAGAGTTATGTGAATCAATATTTAAATCAATTAAACCCCAGTACACAATGTCAGTGTCCCACATGTATGAGACCGCGCGTATGATAGGGTCACACATGACATACTTACTCTATGGTCCATTCACCGCCCCCGCTGGGGATGGGGTAATTATACCTTGGGCGTTCAACATAAGTGCAAAAATAAGCCATGCAGCGTATGGTGAGAGCAAAGCAGTACCCACAGTACTAGCCTTCAGACCCACCATCATTGTTGCAATAGTGACCGCTAATATTGACAGCAAAATGTACATAGCCTCCTTTGGTTTCTTCTCACATCTAAAAACCGGCATCCACGCAAAGTTAAGCACGAGTTGTATTAAAAAAAGTATTAACGCCCCAATCGCATACTTGCGCTTACCCGACACATGCACCTGTGCTGAGTATAAAGCCAGCGAAACTGCCATAATTGTATACATTATTGGCCACACAACAGTAAAAGTGACATTTGGTGGCTGAAATGCTGGTTCTTTAAATGTATTGGGTACCTGAGAATTGTTAGGGCATAACCTAGTAATTAAAAACGAGCAACCTATCATTGCGACAGATGCGCCTATCGCAATACCCACTTGGGCACCTGGTTTTAAAGACATATTTTGTAATGGAAATTTGTTGTTTTATTTATTATTCAAAGAAAAGAAATTGTTCAAACTTCACAGATTAAATTTTTTTCCAAGTTTTACCGTAGATATGCAAATATTTTTAAACTTTCACCATGACACTTGCAGCCATTATTTATTATGTGTTTAACTTGTCTTGTTTAAAAACATTATGGAATATACTTGTGGTTAGTATTAAATATGAATATGTTTATAAAAATCATTCATTAACGAAAAAAAAATAACAAATTAGTTTTTGATGAAAATGATTTTTAAATATAAAACATTTAAATAAATGCAAAAAACATTGTTTGGTTGAATTTATTATAGTTATGAATCACATATTTTAAAAAAATAAACCGAAAAAACTAAATTTTCTTCACCTCAAACAAGTGCATCACCATTGTGCGGTACTTTTTCACATTCAACAGTGTTAAAGCAAAGCCTCTCTTCGCACTCACACTCAAAATGTGTCCAGTGATGTAAAACTCTCCGGCGTGTTTCACATTGTCTGCGTCAAGCGAACTCTGTACTTTTTTCCGCATGGTCGGAGTTCTCAATGAGGTTGTGACAGCAAGAATGCTGTTGTCTTGGGCAAAACCCTTCTCAAAGTAGAGCTCAACGGTTTGTTGCGGAGAATTGCATTGAAAACTTTGGTTGCCAGTGTAGGAGCACATAAAGTCCATCCATATCGCCTTGATGTTTGTGAAACGTCGGTCACCAGAGTCAGTGCCTTTTTGCAGAACACTCGACAAATCACCCAATATAAGACTTCCGTCTGTTTTCACGGCTGCGAGCTTGGAATGGTCATGTTCGTCATGGTTCACAATGATTACCTGTTTGCGGCAAAGTGTTGGAATACGCGCTAGCAAGTGGCCTTCGGTGTTCCCAAACAGAGAAAAGTTGGGCCCCAAAGCATCAAGAACGACAATGGTACTGTCATCAGTCACAACTGTAGCTGCAAACTTTGAAAACATAGTATTGCATTCATCTTTGTCCGCACTTGAGCAAATAAACGATTTGGGAGACAAAGTATCAAAACGTCCTTTGTTATTGTTTTCAAAATCAAAGCGCTTTTGCCTTTTCAAAGATATCTTTGTTTCATATTTTCCCTTGCGTTTTCCGTTGTTCTTTTGCGTACCATCTCTTTTGAATGACTCTCCGGGAGTTGAAGTGACGACATACGTGTCACCCTTTTTAAAAAACTTTGCAGGTGAGGAAAACATGTACATATTGGTGTAAAACTCCCCACTTTTCCGAAATGTATTTTTTGAAACTGAAGTTAACAACTCTCCTTCGTAAATTTTGTTCCAAATATTCGAATCAGGCTTCGGTTTTAAGTAACTTTTAATTTTGAAAAGGTTGACTGTTCCTCCTTGAGTATGAGAATAGACCACGCGACCGAGTTGCATTTTGTGTTGTTTCTTGATGCCCGCAATTTGGTCTTTACGTGACCTTGTCTCTGGACTTTTAGAATACACTTCCGGTAGCCCGTCCTTTCTAGCAAAACAAAAATCGCCACTTTTCGCATATACAAAGTCCGTTCCGCAGTTGTCACAAGCGTTGCATTTTAAACAAAACAATTCTGCGCGACCGCAAAATCGACAAGTATATTTCTCTTCACAGACCAAATCGCATTGACACTTTCTGCATTTTTTAAGCAAAGAAGACATTATTTCCAAATTAAAACAAAAATTCTGAATGAACCAAGAGATGAAGAAGATTATAGGGAACCATACACTACGTTAAATGGTTACTACCTTAACAACCATACAAAAAAAATTAATTACATAGGTTATATTTCAATCACTATGCACATTAAACATAATTTTGTTTTAAGCTTTGGCGGTTAAAACATTTCCATACATTTTCATACATTTCAAACAAAAATAAGTATAGGTTCTTTAAATTGTTGTGATCATTATAGAAGTGAACATGTCTGAATCAAAGTCTGAATCAAAGTCTGAATTCATTCCATCCTACCCGGATCCGGATGTTCAGGGGTTGAAAGAGGGCTATGAGACGTGCGTAACCGGAGACACGCGAGTGCACACGCTGGATGGATGCTACTTCATCAAGGACCTGGTTGGAAAAACCGTGAGCATCTTCAACGGTACAGAGTGGACCAAAGTCAAGCCGTTCCTGGCTAAAGAACACGATGATTTTATGAAGATAACTTTTAGCGACGGATCGCAACTAAGTGTGACTTATGGCTCCTGGGCGTCCGATTTAAAGATAGGAATGAGTGTACCGACGTTTCGCCTTATGGCTCCTGGGTGTCAACAAACGGTAATCGAGGCTTACGACCACGGGAAGCTGTGTGGCCAGGCTGGACTGTGTAAGAGTTTGTTTTCAAGTATTGAGTGCGAATGTCAGAATCTGGTACGATTTTGTCAAAACATGATGTCAGCAAACATCGACTCCATATGTCAGTTTGTCGCTGGCTGGGCGGATGCGTGCTATCAAGAATCGCATTTAGTAATTGAAGATCGTCTGTTTTTGTTTGGTCATGAAACTATGCTGCAAGACCTTCAGATACTGCTGAGACGCATCAACATCAATAACGCAAGGATATGTAACCATTTTTTTGTGGAGAAGGTGATGGAGATATCTAAAGAAGAGTGCCAACATATTCCTTTCAAAGTTATACAATTACCAAAGTATGAACACAATAACTATTTTGTGCCGCAAGTGCCACAGACTATTGTACGTGTTGAGTTAGCACCGAGTGGTCCAAGTTATTGCTTCTCAGAGCCGTTAAAGCACAAGGGTGTGCTTGCCAATGTGTTGAGACACAAAAGCACGTTGTGTTCCTCTAAGGAGTTAGAAAATCGCAACTATGTGTCAGTTATTTGAATTTTAACGTAAAAAATAGTATTGTTTAAAAAAATTATTGACTGTTAAATACACCAAATATGATTTTAGACAGTTACAAAAGAGGATGAAAAAAAGTAGTTATCTCATCTTTAATTGTTTCATACCTTTCTCAAATTCTTTTTGTCTCAAACCGTACGGACACGAAATCAAACCAAAATGTGTGTTAGAGCATGCTTCTTGCGCTAAAAAACCGTTCTCGCGCGCATTCTGTATTCTTGAGTTTTGGTTATCAAATAAAATAACGTTCTTGCGATCTGTAATACCAAATAGTTTCATAATGTTTGCAAGGGCCTTGTCCTTTTCATGAAAATTGTACTGGAAGGCTTTACTTTTGAAGAAGTTGGACGGATAATTAAACCCAGCTGCTTTGAACATTTTTTTTAAGAATGGAATAATCCACTTGGCAGCCATACGTCCGCGGCTTGTACAAACAGATATACAATACCCGTTTTCAAGACATTTCCGAATGGCACTTATCGTGTTGGAGGTTGTCATGTGGTCTCCCATTAACAAACAATGATCTGTGGAACCTATAAACCAACACGCCGGCGAGGTTAGTGTGTTATCGATGTCAAATACACACACCTTTGTGCATGTTTTAGGCTGTGCAATTGGTGATTGATATGGGTAGCGACCCTTTCGCGCCTTTTCAACATTACTTCTGACAACCAAAGTGGCTATACACATAACCCATGCAAGCGCCGCGCCCAATAGACAAGGAACGCTCTGCATACGTTTACTTTTTTTACTTTTTTTACTTTTTTTGTGCATCTTATTGTTTTTACAATAGTATTTACAATAGTATTTATATTGTTATACTATATTTCAAAACAGATGCAAATGGCGGTTTGAAGTATTTTTGTACGTGTTCAGAGTATAGTTTATGGAAGTTACGGACCTAAAAATTTTTTTTATGTAACTTGCACTATGGTTTTTATTTATTTAAAATGTCTGTAGATGTCGGCAAACGGCGACGGGTGCTCCCTCTAAGCTTTCTGCAGAATCAACCGCGCAAACGATACAAATCAGATGATTTGGCAAATTTTATCGAGAATCATATTGGACTTCCAACTGGAGTTCACATGCTAGTACGCTCTTTTCTTCCGATATCACCAGGATCTTTGCGCCATCTAGCGTCTTGGCGGGCCGTAAATAAACAGACGTTCCAAGATGTTGAGTCATTGACAAAAAAATGCTTACATGAGGACGATGTTAATCACATTCCTACTTTTTTTAGCACGTGGGCCTATGTTCACACAACGATGACACTGTGCGAAAGCTGCGATTTGTTTTTTTTACCTCATGAACAGCAGTGTGTGGATTGCACAACTCTATGTCGTACTTGCAGCCCCCCCCAAGACTACTGTCCGTCCTGCGAAACATATTATTGCTCCGAGCATGAATGGAGCTTTATTCGGGAATGCTCCGTATGCAACGAACATAAGAGTAGAATGTGCGAGAATTGTCAAGAAACAAGCTGCCAAAATTGCGAGCAACTTGTGTGCATCGATTGTACTGATCATTTTGGCATATGTCTGGACTGCAATCAAGGCTTATAATTTTATATTAGCATTTAGGATCCTGAAACAGTCTTTGAAGCTTTGCTGTTTCTCTTATTCGCCCAAGAAATGCACACTGGGATTACTAACGCAAGAACTCCTGCAACAAGGGCCCATATCAGGATTCTTACCATGCTTCGTTTTGGTTTCTTTGAATCGTCCTCCTGTGGCTTCTGAACTATTGGTGGGTTAACAGCTGCCATTACGGCAGCCACAAGTACAAATACTATAAGAGCAACCACACCTTTTGTTTTTAACGCTTTTAAAGCTGTTATCTTCATGTGTTCCCATTTGGTCTTGATCGTCAAATCTGCACCCGTCGCACTCTCAGATCCTACAATGTTTTTCCATACCTTATCCTTTTCTCCCCGATTACTTGGCAGAGTATTGTGCAGAGTACTTTGCAGAGTACTTTTTTCCTTTACCGCCTTGTTCACAGTTGAGCTTCCCGATATCGAGGGTGGTGGTTGCGTAACAGGGGCGTTCTTACTCGAATGACCATCCGCCTTATCGAGTAGACGCTCAGCTGGAGACTTCGGATCACTCATATTTTAAATATATGTTAATAAAATGAGTAATTTTTTTACCTAATTTTAATAAACGGAACCGTTAGTTTTTTTACTTATATCTGTACATTCGCTGCACATCATTATGAACGGGCTTGTTAAATGACTAAAACAGACAACATCATCTGTGTCTATCAAAGCAGAGCAAACTGGGCAGGTATACTTACAGTATTGTCCTGGTACAACTGCTTGCGGAAGATGTATAGTATGCACAGATTTGTTAGAAGACTCTGTAACAGTTTTCGGAAGCGTAAAGTGTGAGGGGAAATGACTCAACTTATGTTGCTTTTTACTGTTTTTTTCGATATCTTTTAACCATACTTTAACTGCTTCAGACGCTTTTAGCATCCGACCAACTCTAGTTTGTAGAGAAAATGCTCCTCTTTTTTGACGACTAGTTGCAACAAATTCGACCGGTCTTGTTTTTGTACGAACACCCGAATCTGGATTAATAAAGTTTTCAAATAGATCACCCATGTGTAATTGATTATGAACACCTGTTTTTATCATTTTTTTTTTTAAATTTTTATACGTGTGTAACGAAATCATCTATTTCATTATTGTGGCGGTGCCTCAGCGTTGTTTCATGGCTTGTCTCTGCGAGTCTGTGGAACCGCGTGCAGCCATGTACGCGTCAACCTGAGACTGCATCCTTCCTGCAGATGCTTGTCGTTGGCGCTCCCTACTGGACACCGATTCATCTGTGGCCTCTGGTTCGTCTTGATATGCGATTGCAGAGTTTTGCTGTTGCATCATATTGTGCTGCTCTTCTAAGGATCCAAGTGATGTTTCAAACTTGTTTCCTCCTAAGCCATGCATAGACTGGTTTGTGTGCAATGAAAACCCAAACGCGGAGCTCATTGATGTACAGCTTCCAGACATACTAGAAGTTCCTCCAAACCCTAGTTCTCCCGAAACCGGGTCCAATTCTTGTGAAGAGCCGTCTTTCGCAACAGGTTGTGCCTGTTTTCTCGCCAAAGCCGCCTCCTGTGCCTGAGGTCCAATGTCTGGAGCAGGCATCGTTGCTTCTGAGGGGGCTTTCATCACGTTCGGTACCGTATGTGACCCCCAGTCGTTTTGTCTCATCTGTGGATGTGTGGCCATATCTGTTCTATTTGTCCGCATCATCATTAGTTGATTATTAAGAAACACATACGCATCTTTCCCCTTATATATACTATGGTCCGAAATGACAGCTACAATTGGAACAACATCCATCCACTCCGGGCGTTCCGGGAGTTCCATCACATTTTCAAATTGACATGCGTTAAATAAGTTCGGCTGGCTTTTAAGCTTAACTATAAAATCCTCTGACTGATTTTCACCCGGCCAAATATACACAATAAACAATTTGGAACTCATTTTGTTTATAAATTTGATATATTTTTTTAGCTACTCTCTACATCACGTGTACGCATTTTTTTTTTGTTTTTTTACGTACTCTCTACAGCATGTGTACGCATTTGTTTTCACGTACTCTCTACAGCACTTGTACGCATTTGTTTTTAATTGTGTTCTTCTTGAGGAGCATCTTCGGAGCTAACTTGTCCCAAGTCATCATCATGTCCGGATTCACTTCCTGAACAATCAGTATCTGAATCTGTCTTGATGCACTGAGCAAGCATTGCTTGTATATAGCTTCGATTGTTTCCCAGAGTATACAGTAACACCAATGGGTTTTTTTCAGAAAGCGACAAATGAACACGCTGCTTATCCATGTGTTTGAGCAAACAATTCAAGTACTGGCACTGAAACTTTTCGCAGTAAATCTTCTTAAATTTGATACCGGCTTGCAGCGTGGACATCGATATACGTTGTTCTCCCCGAGTGAGAACACGAATGCATGAGACTTCTCCAATTATATCAGACGAGTCCGTGTCTTCTTTGTCCCTGGTCATCTCGCTCAAATAGCAGTAAGATGCGCTCACCGTGTGGCCTTCCGCCATGAGCGACAAGTATGTCTCCGTGACGCCTTCGTGTTTAGCTTCCAACAACGCAAGTTGAACATCTGTGGCACCGATGTGTCTAAACGTTTTGCAATTATTGCGCAAAGTGGACACGTCAAAATCAACTCCACGCGGCGACACTAACTTCTTCATCCGCAGACGTTGCTCAGTCTCTTGCATCGTCTTTACTCGAAAAGTAATCTGGTCCGATTTGTCTGTCGCCTCGTAAATCAACAGGACGATGTCGGCCTCTCCTTTTACACGCAAAATCTCAAGCATGTGAGTTGGGTGAATATCCTGCATCAACGTATTGAATGTGTCCATCTCAATGCAGAAAGTCTGCTTGTCCAACTCATCTTGTGACAAATCAGTTTCGACGACACACTCGAACTTGGCCTGGATCATGCAGACCTTACGAGGATCCATAGCCTCAATACAAAGTCCAGAAAAGTTCTCGCTGGCGTCCAAGTAGAAATGGCTTTGAACCAAAACACTTGACATGATACGAATTTTGGTTCGGAATATCTGCGGGTCTGCAATAACCACGCGCCAATCACAGTCAGCGAACGAGGAATACGCGTTCATTAAAAACGGAGCACATTTCTTTGAAACCTTTTTCATTTTACAACCAGGACTCGATACATGATCAGTAGTGTGCTTACGCTTCTTCTTCAATACATCCACCTCCCTAAGAGTTGAACCTGGTATAGATTTCTCGAAAGACATTGAGAACAGATACAAAAATGGATGTTTTCTGATGAAGGCAAAAATTATCAAATATATGTATGGTGTCAGTCACGGTATGGAAATGTTTACATATGAATGTTTGGAATTTTATAACATAAATTGTAGGGTTAAAACATACCTACATATTTTTTTATTTTCATTTTATTACTTTCTTCAAATTCCAAATGCGCTGTCTTGTACACGAACCAATTTGCGGGAAAAGGAAGCGAGTCCCCATGACCTACTGCACATGTACAAGAAATGTGGAAAAGCTTATCACACGAACTCGCCTGAGAATAAGAAGAAGCGTTTTACAGAGAAAAAGATCACTGCAAAGGAAAAGCTCCGAACGGAGATGTACGATAGCTTTGGTACTAACCGGACTATCTCCATTGAAAGCCATTCAACTTATCCGTAATTTAACATCTGAGAGAGCCACCGTTGGAATTGTTCGATTAATCCGAGATAAGTTGCTTAGGTTTCCTCTATTAGTAGCTGCTTTGAACGCTGGATACATACACCCAGCATCCGTTATACCAGAAATTAAACGTAGATAACAATAAATAAAAAGAAATACTTTAAAAATATTGATCTACGTATTTGTTATGTAATCTTTTAAACTCTTCATTAGTACCGGTGACAGGTTTCTCTCCGATATGCCGTAAATACATGTTGATCGCCCTTTTAAACCAGTTACATCGCTTTTTCAAGTCAAAAGGGAACTTCTTCATTCTGTTATCATTGTACATAAAGGACAACCCGCGTATAAACTGTGACGCATCCAGACGAGTGTTGGCAACTTGTGCCGAGCTTTGTCCAAAATCAATTAACGTAAGGTGTAGTTTCATTGGATCATTAGGATTCTTTATCAACGCCATATTATAAACATGCATGTCACCGTGTGTTAGGTTGAATGCACGCATACGATTTAAGAATAGAAACAAACTCCGTATGAATATGAGTCTTTGGGATTTGTCCATTGGTTTTATCAAGAACTCATCAAGAGTCATGTCAATTTTACCCATAAGAATACCGAACACTTTCATAGAATCAATCGTAGTGGATGAATAACAGTACACTTCCGGTGCAAGTTGTTTATCTGAAAATTCATTTTGCATGCGAATTTCCTGTTCTGGAGAAAAGTAGGAGTCTTTTTCTTTAATCACAACTTTAAAAGCAGCAAGTTGTCCGCTTGGATGCCGCACTTCAAACGTAACACCGAACGATCCGGCTCCCAGAATTTTTGTCGGTTTCCACCCTTCTTTCATCAAACACGCATTAGGAAGGAATTCAAGCATGGCAGAACACACCCAATTATAGTCCTTTTTAGGCCTTTCCCTTGAATACCTCTGCAGATAATTGATCACGTCAAGCGCGCGGAGTACTTCAGATTTGGATTTTATAAACGTGTCAATGTCCATGTCACACAGTTTGGGCTTCATTAATATCCCAATCAGCTCCTTACCGCCCACATACCCCCTAGATATACATTCTGAGTCATTTATCAACCGTTGTTTGATATGGATGTTTTTCAGATATAGAATGTATTCACGAACGTTTTTACCGTCCACTTGTCCAACTTCAAATATGATGCGTGAACGTTCTGGATCCACTTTTTTTAGTCTTAAAACAACAAGTTCACGTTCATAAAGGCAGTTTCCGGGTAGCAACTTTGCTGCTTCAACACACACCCAGTTCACATTCTTCCTAATCATGCCCTCGAATCGTTTGTACATAGCCTCGCTACTCAGTTTCTTTCCTTCAATGAACCCCAGAAGCTCCATAAATTCCTTTTGAGTGAGACCACAAGAAGTAGTATGTGAACCTATATCATTAACACCCGACACCCGCTGATGGCTTATAGGGACTTTCTTACTACTCTGCTCATTACTACTATATACGATAACACTAGGGACTTCCTTACGGCTTGGACGACCTTTTTCTACCATGTTATCTTTAGGAATTTTTATACATCTGTTAGTTTTAGGATTTTTAGTACATAATTCAGGATTTTCAGTACCTTTTAAACTACATCTACCACTGTCAATATTTACAGCACAGTGAGGAATTTTTTTAATTTTTATACATCTGTTAGTTTTAGGATTTTTAGTACATAATTCAGGATTTTTAGTACCTTTTAAACTACATCTACCATTGTTATTTACAGCACAGCGATCACCACTTAATTGGTTTCCTTCTGCAGCTTCCGCAGCTTCCGCAGCTTCCGCAGCTACTGCGCGTCTAGGGACTTTCTTACGGCTCAGCTCATTATCACCGTAATATTTGCGTTTTCCGTATTTGTCAATAATGTACGTGGTTACCCGCATACTTTTTGTGTGTGTTTTCTATTAGGCAATGTTTTTTTTTATTTTGTCATTTTTCGTAAGACCAACGGCTTACTATTTTTCACCTCCTGTATTCATTAGCAACTACCGTACTTTAAGTAAAAGTTACCTTACACCAATTAACCATACCAAATACACATATATATATATGTTTTTATCCTTACATAAGTATATTAGGATATTTGTTTTTTGAACAGACAACCACAACTTTTTTCTCGAACGATGCTAACGATTTCAATTGACAATGTGTTGGAACGGCTGTCGTTGATAAAAACAGAGAATTGGAGAGGATCTGAGTATACGTTGGTGCAAGCGGCGCTATCACCGGCACTATTTTCTGGAAAGTATTCTTTGAGCAGTATGCAGCGTCTGGAACTTTTACTAGAGAAAAAGGAACGTAGCATTATTGCAAGGTTTAATAAAGATGTGTACGGCAGAGTCTTGACGGAGGCACTAAAGTTGGAGTTTCAATGGGGCGAGTCTAGGGCGAAAACCGGCGCTGACTTTTTAACTGGCATACTTCATATTTTCCGGATAGTGGTTGCGACAAAGGTTTTGGCATCAGAGGACAAGTGCGCATCTAAAGCTTTCATTCGCTCACATCCGTCAGATTTAGTGCGCGTCACTAAGTGGTTGTTTGGTTTTAAAGTAGACATTCCAGATGGAAGTCGTCTGGATATTTTCGCGGACTTTGCGCAGGACGTGTCTCTGACAAAGACCAGGAGTACTTCGTCGAGCGTAATGTTTCCTCTTTTACGACCCAAGACCCCGTCCGAATTAACGCTTTTATTGAATTCTGTTTTTCTACAAAACAAGATAAAAGATCAGACATTAAAGAGTAAGAGGATAAGAAGATTTCCTTCACTTTGCATGAAAACAACCCTTGATGAGACAAAAGGCCATCAAGCTTGCACTTTGTTAAAGAAGCGTGTTTTTTCGGATATAAGAACAGTCGATGACTATGCGCGATCTGTTCAACAGTTTTCTGTTCGTTGCCTACCAATTAAGAAGCGCTATTGCTTCTAATGATCGATAGCGTCATCCAACTCAAAGATCTTCTGCAAACGTTTTTCTTGAAGGTGTCTTAACGTTTTGAGTGCCTTTGGGTCTTCATGTTTGGACCGAGAATAGTAACTATTTAAAATTGTAAAGATGCGAGTACTTGTGTCTCTTGCTGATTTGACAAGCATGTTAATTTCTGACCTTGATTTTGGGTGCGTTTTCATGTCACAATTTTTACTATAAACAAGAATAAAATGTTTTTAGTAATAAAAATTATTTATCATGGAGTGCTCTTTATTTCAGCGAAACCAAAGGGGGTCGATCCAGGAATGGCATGTCTCCGTCGTAGGCGCAACTGCGGTTTACACATGGGGGCAACAGAACGGGAAAATGCAGATTAAAACACGTCAATACAGCGTCGGAAAGCAAAAAAGGTCTGCATCAGAACAAGCTGTTTTTGAGGCAAAATCAGTTATTGTAAAGAAGAGGAGACAAGGATACTCTGACAGCATTTTAGGTGCGGACATTGAGACGGAGGAACGTCCGCCTCTACCAATGCTTGCCAAAACACTTCATTCTAGAAAAGCACCACTACCCAGCACAGTGTTTGTTCAGCGAAAGCTTGATGGAATTAGATGCATTGCGGACACTCACACCGGTGTTCTTGTTTCAAGGCAAGGTGTACGGTTATTAAAATTAGGCAACATTGAGAATGCTGTTAAACAGATGAAACAATTTTTGCCTCAAAATGTACGGTATGTCGACGGCGAGTTGTTTGTTTTAGGAGAGTCCTTTTCCACAATAGTATCTTTGGTTCGTAAAGGGAGTTCGACTGTGCGTTATCATGTGTACGATGTTATCTGCGACCTTCCGTTTTGCGTGCGCTTGGAGAACCTAAACATTGTGAACACGGTTGGAGAACCATTGGTCGCTGTCGTAACAGAACAAATCCGCAGTGAAGACATTATGATTCATCATAAAATGTTTACAGAGGAAGGGTACGAAGGTACTATAGTTAGACCCAACGAGAATGGCGGATATGCACCTCGCGCTCGATCCAACACGTTGCTAAAGCTAAAAGACTTTTACGACGCAGAGTACATGTGCGTCGGTAGTCGCCAAGAGAAACATGGCGTTGAAAATCTGGGAGCCCTAGAACTACAGATGGAAGATGGAAGGACCTTTTTTTCACGTCCAGCATCAAGCGTGGAAGAAAGGCGGGAGCTATGGATAAACCGAGAAAAACTTGTGGGGCAGACAATTACTGTACGGTACTTTGAACTGACCGACGATGGTATTCCACGCTTTCCAGTTGCTTTTCATGTGCGCCCCAGTTACGATTGTTAGAGGTATGAACGTTACTAATACTATAAACCAAACTTAATACTTGTGGATTCAATGGCACCTCTAGCAATGCGTTGATGTACTGTCACAGGCTCCCAGAGATCCCACATATCTCCACTAAATTGTCGCACCTCTTCACAGAAGGTACATCTACATAATGCACAACTATAATCGAAATCCAATTCTTTAGGTTCTATGATTGGGAGAGTTTCCATTGCATTCAAGATAACATCCCCCTCTTCTTCGCTCACTGTTGTTAGGGCTTTTTGTAACAAATCGACGCGATTGGAGTCTATATCTTCTGCAAACATGAGTTCTCGTTTTAAAGCCATAATTACATGTGCATCTTTACATTCGCAACGTTGATGAACCGCATATTGTACAGCACTTCTTGATGCAGCTTCGATAAACGCGCAAAGTATACCTGGAACTTGCTCTAGTTCTTGCTCACTTAGACCAATATCTTTAGATGTGCTAAATCCAGAACGCATAAACAAATAATTTTCATTGTTAGAACCCATGATGTCCTTGTTTATTTTTGATAAGAAAAAAAAAACAAAAAAAATACGGGTCGTTAATTTGCAAAGTCTTCATAAGTGTTCTTAAGTGTTCAATCAAAATATACGGATTTTATAATTATAGAAGAAATGAAAAATATATTTATAAATAAAAACAATGAATGCTCTACCTGGAAAAAAAGCAAAAACTGCCGCCCCAACTCAGTATATAAACCTTAAATCAGACATTCCTCCAATATCTGACGAGGCTGTTATTGAAAGTGTCAAGTCAAACTTTTCCCCGGTTCTTACAGACATAAAAAATCTAATATCGGACATTGATAAAGTGTTAAAGGAAAACACGGCGTTAGAGTCCGTCTCAGACATTGAAAGTTGCGAAAAGAAGGGCAAAAATTTACTCAACGAGATACAAAAATGCAAAGAAGAGCTGTTCCAAGGAGGCCAGACGCGCAAGGAGCAGATAAGAGTACAAGAAAAAGAAGTAAGGCTAAAAAATGAATTGGAAGTATGCACAACCAAACTCAATACTTGCACGAAGGAACTTTCAGAAGAAAGGCAGGAACTTTCAGAAGCAAAGAACTCTTTTCAAGTATGCAGAAACAAACTCACCGCTGACACAAACGTAGCTGCTGCTTGTGCTAAGCAAATCGCAACTTTACCCCCGGACAAATGTACCCCTCTAGCTACAATTGTAGAAACCCCTGGAAAAAAGGTAACAGATACGGAAGAAGCAAAGATAGCAGCAAATCTTGTACAAGAGCGTTCCTCATTACTTCCTGTTGATGACGCTACACGCATAAAAGGAGAAACCGCTGTACAAGAAAAAGAGATTTCGGAAGAAGAGGAACTTGTGACTGAGCTACCTGGGTGCGAAAAATATACAAAAATGAAAAAAATGAGAGTCCCAGTACAGGCTATAGTACACACAATTATGAATGACAAAACCTTAGTTCCCACAAAGAAGGATGCATGTAACAGATTGATTGACTTGTCGTACGTAAGTCCATGCCCACCTTTCCAGAAGATGCATTCAGACGGAAAAACGCAGGATATAATATTTGCTGACATCAATAAGCAGGTGCAAAATAACGACTTACCACTCACATTTCAGCAGGGGGAATGGTGCAAGCAGGTTCTCGACGCACAGTATGAGCCAAAAACGCAAGTTATTCGCTCTAGAATCAAAAAAGACATATCCAACATCATGACCGACGAGTTCCTGCAGCGCTACCAAGGTCTGCGCGCAGCGCTTGAAGGAGAAAAGAAAAAGTTGAAAAAAGGAAAGGCTGTCACACATGATTCCCGATTACCCCCAAAGTTCGTCGGGAATGCACAAATTCTTTACAGAAAATTAAATGTGGACTCGGCTAAGGAAGCAAGCATACTCTCTGTGCTGCGCTTCGAAAATGCGCCGTCAGATGTCGACTGCGGTGATCTACAAAAAACACTCCGCGAAAGAATAAGCTTTGACACTTTGACTGTACTAGAAAGTATGGTGAAAGTAAGTAGCAACGAAGCAAAACAATTTGTAAATGAACTTATAAAGTTGAAACGTTTGAAAATGCCTGCTCTAATATTTTTACAAAAATTACACAAACTCGGAAATCCGGAGCAACGAATTTTGTTCTTGCAGTTTTTGAACGATGTCCACCAATTCCAAACCCAAGCCGGAGTGTTGTACGACACGATGAACCGCGCCACAAATGCATTGACACACATTGTTGACGTTGTGAAACGTGCTGTATTCGCGCTCAAGGGGACCTATCCCGGAAAGCAACCGTGGGGAGACTCGTTACCCCCACCCATCTACGTTCAGGGTCTTCTGTGCAATGCAAGTAGCGTTTCTAAGATCCAAATTGCTTCTGACGCATCCACCATAATACAAGCAGGCAATGTTAAGTTTAGAGACGCCCTGCATTTGGAGGGGATTGTTTCCATATGCCCCAAGAACGGCAGCGCATTGCAGTTGCTACAGGTCTTTGCAGATGTGGCAAAAACGCATCCGGGAACGCTACCAAGGTTTGAAGATATTGATCTTAACTTCGCAATTTCGTTGGATAAAGAGTGGAGGGTCCTCAAAGCCGCAAAATCAGAGTCTATTCACGTAACTATTTCTTCCATAAAACAGATCCAGGGAATTATAGCGGATAGTATGAAAATTCGCGATATTCCTGATAGTATTGTAAATTGTTTACAACAATGGTCAGATAAAGTGAATACCCTAAAACTAGATTTTGACGATTTACTCCAAAAGTACACAAACGTGGCTGTACACGTTGTTTCAAAAAAGAGAGATAACCCTGTTGTAGATTTCGCTCATGTGTGGAAAATGTTAGAAGCAGTAATGGGAGTATGGAATAAGGCGAGACTGTACTCAAAGACGCGCAATGTGGACAGTTTGAAACAATTTGAAAAAAAACTCAATAAAGCTGCGCAACAAAATGCGATTGCCTCTATGTATAGTTCGTCTTTATCCATTCAAATGCCTTCAGCAGAGGAAAAACGTTCGAAAAATGTTTCAGATCTGGGTGGGCCGAATCCGCGGTCTGAAACCCCTATAAAACAAGGACAACCAAAGAATAAAAGTCATAAACAATTGGAAGCTTTTGCTCTTGAACGTGTTTTGAATGGTGGGTACGCCATACCATTTTCTGATTGGTACGGATGCGTCAGTACAGACTAAACGTTGTCGTAAAAATGTACAATTTATTTATTTAATAACAAATAGCCATATTAAAATGAACAAGAAAGAGATTGAAGATCTCGTCAGAGACACAGTTGAAGAGGCCAGAAGAGCTCCAGATGCGTGTCTCTCAAATCCGAGAGTGCTTTCATTTTACAAAAAAATGAAAGATGAAGTGGAAGGTAGTTTACAGCGCATGCTTCAGTTGACCAGCAATATAGAAGATTCTGACAAGAGACAAGCCAAGTACGAGCGTTGCGTTGACGCAGTACTTGAGTGGGACGCTGATATTCGGAGTGCAGAGGTTCATAAGGTTGTTGAAAAGTACCCATCCATCAAGGATGAGTACATGTACTCGGTGGTATTTTATGTGAAGCAGACGTATAAACAAGAAAAAATGCGGGTAAAATTGAAATTACCATCATTTGATACTTTTTTCTTCAAGTTTTACCAATCTATCATGGAATCTCCGCCTGTGCACGACGGAAGCTTTTTTAGATTCTCCTATTTTGAACGCGAAACACTGATATGCCAAGCCTTCTGCTCCGCACTGTTCTCAAGCGTGCGCACCGTGCCACTTTCCACGTCCACTGACGCCGATGAACATAAGGATCGGGGCTTGGTGTTGTCACCCCTCGGGACAAGAAATACCGTAGGCTCGAGAGATACCGTAGGCTCGAGAGATACCGTAGGCTCGAGAATTGACTCACACAGTCTGTTGGTACCGGAAGACTCTGTATCTCAGATGCCTCATCAAAGAAACGTCAATCTATCACACCTTGGCGGACTCACTCGCAGTACACTCACCAACCACTGCAATAACATGACCCCTAAATCCTCAACAGACACCACAACCTCTGGATCAACAAGTAGCAAAGACATCCTTGACGACGCTCTTAATCCATACAAATGTCAGTCATCTCGTGGTGCACAAAGTAGTAGGGGTCATCAAAAAATTAGGCGCAGAAACAACTCACACGTGTCCACCAAAAAAAACCCTATTACCGGAAAACCACAGGTTAAAGTTGTTGACACGAAAGCCGTGAAGTATGGTGATCCGGTGCCGTCATCTCCTAATCGCTCACACAACGGTTACAAAAGCTTCGACCGGAAAACAGTGGAATCCCAGATTGAACCAAGTTTTTTCTTTAGTGCAACAAATGGACCACCTTCACACTTTGAAAGCTCAAATGAGTAACAAATAAATAAGTATACACTACCAATCTTTGAAACATTAGGGTTAACCCTAACCATATTTTGTTTAAACAAGACAAGTTAAACACATTATACATGAAGCCATTATGTTTTATAATATTTATTTTAAAATTTAAAAATCATATTTTTATCAAAAACTAATTTGCCATAGTCAACCGCGAAAAAGACACAAATCAGATGAGTTGGACAATTCTATCAAGAAGTATATTGGACTTCCAACTGGAGTTCACTTTTTATTAACATAAACAGCACGATAGGGTTCAGCCATCTTTTTCAGTTTGGTTCTAGAAGGATGCTTTACAGGCATTAATTTTACGCGTGTTTCCGACATTACATTTCCAGTGCGTTCGTCAATGAGGAACGCCTGCAACTTTAGATCAAAGGCGCCCACATCGTCAAGAGCATGCAACATGCGCATGTATTGAACAGCACTACGGTCTGTGCCACCCATGTCTGCAACATGATTTGCCACACCCTTGAGCCATTTTTTTGGACTTAGCTTAGGTTTTCTTGTACATAAAAATTTGGCCAAGCTCCTCATCTCGTTACGCGCATGAAGTCGCAAATCATTCTCTTGGTTCCCGGAGGAATAATTAATACGTCTTGAACTATAAGGCTTATCCGTGTGGTCATTTATATACGTAATAACCAAATAAGGAATTATTTTTGTGTGTTTACGGAATCCTCCAGATAAATCAAGGGGAATTGCTGAATGTTTTGAAGGTGCACTTGTTTTTGTAACCGTATGCGTGCTACCGAGAACGTCCGCACTGATCCAGTATGCATACCGAGTTTTTGACATATCTACACTTTGCGTTTAAATCACGTATAGAAGTTTAAATATATGTGAATAATTTTTAATATGTAAAAACAAACTTTGTTATGGGAAATAAGATCACCGAATTTGTATTGGATAACAAAACGAAAATAACATCACCAGAAGTAAAAAATAACAAAAAGAACGCCTTTGAATCCTGCATGATGTGGAATCAAGCCCGCACAGAACTTTGTGCCTGGGGACAAACGCCTGTCCCTCCGTATAACCTAAGTTTTCTATGCGACAATCATGTTATTCCGCTTCTAGATTGGCTGCTTTATCACTTTGAAACTAAAAAGGGATCAAAACTGGCCGGGTTTTTCTTTTCTAGTAATAGGCAATTCATGGTAATAGTTCCAAATCATCCAGAAATGTTCCGTATATTCCATTGGATAAATGAATCTACGGTTCCAACAGAGCTTAGGTTCACACTAGAAAATGGTGTATGTGGCAATATCACTGACAGATATGAGTTACTAATGTATATCACAGAAAACTTTTTAAAAAGAAAAGAACAATTTATATGTGATGCAATACTTGTTGTTCCTAACATATCGCAAATATCACGTCAAACAATTCAAATCATGCCAAGCGTATATATAAACGCGAAACATATCTCACAAAACGATATTCAGTTACAATATGGAAGACTCGTAACTACCGAACCTAACATATCTCCAACCGTTCTATTAAAACCCTTGTGCATGGTATTTTCAAATAGTACCGCTCCCGACCCCAGGTTTGAAACCGGTGGAGTTCAGCATTTATGGACGTATGTATCGGGGCAGTCCACAAAGCATTTAAAGGATAAAAATTTTGCAGTCTGTAGAAGTCCCATCTTATACTGGTAAGAGGAATCTCAGAAATATTTTACTTACTATTTGCAGAATATAAAAGCTCAAGCCAATGATTTGAACACAGTCCAATTGCCCTACTCCGTATAAGAGTCATCAAAGTGGTTAACTTCTACATTATAGGCACCAAGTTAGAAATTACAATCATAAATAACTGTCATCTTACTTTTTCTTTGTCACACTTTTTGGACACAGTTTTTCAACATTATAATGAGACATAACCACAATATTATATATATATATTAGACCCTAAAAGACGTTTTTGTTGCGACCCCATTCTTATGTTTCATTGTGACAGGTTGTTATTGACCATCACACGGAACCCCAAACTTGTTACTATAATTATTCATTCAATCAATTAGGGACATCGTTGATTCTGACTTCCCATATGATCGGATCTTGACCAACTATATCATTCACGGACCTTATTTCTATGTAACTCCACATAACCCCGCTGGGTATGGTCACAACTGAAGGTGTATAATTTTGAGGGGTTGCGTCGCCCATTAAGGTGGCAGTATACCCGAACGAAGGCGTCCCAGAGTTGTAAAAACCAACAGACACGGTGAGACCCATCAAACTATAGTCGGTACCACCATTGGAGTCATCATTTGACCAATAAATCTGAGCGGTACCTGCTTCAAGCACATTGTCAATTTCCCAACCAAGAACTCCTTCATCTTTGCCTTCTTCATGAAGGCGATAATCCAAAATGTTAACGGTGGGACGAGATGTAATTCCATTGGTTAGAGCAGCATAAGTTGTGGAAGTAAAATGATTACCTCCCAAAACATTGGTGATGGTGTTTTGAGACAAGGATTTTGGGCTGTAAGTCCCACTTACTGTTGCTTGGTCTCTGGTTGTTCCAGAACATTTAATGTCGTACGTAAACGAAAAGGACGATGAGGAGGGAGAAATGGTTACTATACCATCGGTTGATGTCGTAGGGGTCACTGACACATTATTCGTACTCGTTATCACCCAAGTGGTTTCTCCGAACAAACATTTGGTGTCATTGCTACCAATGTTGTAAATATAAGATGGGGTGAACGTAGTAATTGTATCGTCAAGTGCAGTTGCTGTGTCGCAGTAATCCATCACAATTTGACAGATGTCTACAATTGTTGTACCTATAGTAACTGTTCCATTCATATTATCAATTACGACAGAAGGACCAACAGGACCAGTAGCACCGGCAGGACCAGTAGCACCAGCAGGACCAGCAGGACCTGTAGCACCATCAACACCATCAACACCATCAGCGCTTGCAGGACCAGTCGCACCAGCAGGACCAGTAGCACCGGCAGGACCAGTAGCACCAGCAGGACCAGCAGGACCTGTAGCACCATCAACACCATCAGCGCCCGCAGGACCAGTCGCACCAGCAGGGCCAGCAGGACCTGTAGCACCATCAACACCATCAGCGCCCGCAGGACCAGTC
>Ga0213861_10001013_pt1 | contig 25168 bp, 36 predicted proteins | sample PICome_4_FD_160110 | JGI IMG/M metagenome (GOLD analysis project Ga0213861, IMG submission 160110) | Coastal seawater microbial communities near Pivers Island, North Carolina, United States - PICO131 | ecosystem: Environmental > Aquatic > Marine > Coastal | place: USA: North Carolina... | reverse complement strand
TCTATAGCGGTTTACCCAAATAAATAGTAGCATGAATATAATCATTCCTGCGGCAGGCGCTGGCAGTAGATTTAAGCCGCTATACACAGAACCAAAACCGTACATAAAAGTTGACGGTATGTCCATGATTGCCCTTGCTGTAAAAACGCTCGACTTAGCAGGAACATATCATTATATTTTACCAGCACACGAATATACTAGTGCTATACAAGAAGAACTAAAATTACTCACACCTAACTGTACATTTACTGTTATAGATTATGTAACAGAAGGTGCTGTTCAGTCTGTATTACTACTAGAAGATCTCATTAACAATGACGATGAACTTATTATTGCTAACTGCGATCAAGTTATGCGTTGGGCATCTGCTGATGCACTTGACCGTTTAAGAAAGTTTGACGGTGGTGTTGTTACTATACATGACAATAATCCTAAACATAGTTATGCGTTATTAGACACTGAGTCTACTTTTGTAACAAAAGTTGTTGAGAAGGAAGTGATTAGTAACAATGCATTAACAGGAATACACTATTGGAAACACGGTTCGGACTTTGTTGACTCAGGTAAAAGAATGATAGCAGAAGATAATAGATCATTAAACGAGTTTTACATTAGTGCTACATACAATTATTTAATCGAGGACGGCTTAACAGTTGGCGACTACATGATTGATGATGACGAAATACATTTTATAGGAACACCAGAGGACTTGGACAAATATAATGGAAGTAAGTAAATTAAAAGATATGACCAGAGGTTGGTTAATTGGTGACTTTGAGCCTAGTGTTCTTAAAACCAAAGATTTCGAAGTAGGTGTATTAACGCATCCTGCAGGTGAAGTATGGCCTGCACACTACCATCCTGTTGGTACAGAGTACAATGTACTGCTAGAAGGTAAAATGAATGTATGCGACAAAGAATTAGAAGTAGGAGATATTTTTGTTATACACCCAGGAGAAATTGCTGATCCTACTTTTCACGAAGACTGTAAAATACTTTGTGTTAAAGTACCAGGCGATAGCACTGACAAAGTTGTTGTGGGTGATAAATGATATATCTGTTTGACATAGACGGTGTACTCACAGACACTGGCGTAAATATAAATGAAGATTTTAAACAGTGGTTTATTGGTTGGAGCCATACAAAAACTTATGGTCTTGTAACAGGTAGCACATACGAACGAACAATAGAACAAGTTGGTACTGAGATAACCGAAAGAGCAATAATTGTTGCAAATTGTATGGGTAATAGTATTACACAGGAAGGTAGAACTGTAGTACTAAATGAGTTTGAATTCACTGAGGAAGAAGAACAATATTTACTCAACAAAATAAATTCTAGTCCTTACCCTGTTAGAGCAGGAACACATATTGCAAAAAGACCAGGCAGTGTAAACTTTAGTATTGTTGGTAGAGATGCTAGTACTAGACAACGAGCAGAATACAAACATTATGATTCGCAAACACACGAAAGGCTTAGCATAGCACAAGAATTTAAAGAAAAGTTTCCAAGGTTTGATGTTTTTATCGGTGGCGACATAAGTATAGATATTTGTTTGCGTGGAGCACACAAAGGACAAATATTAGAGTTTGTGTGCAACTATGATCCAAATCCAGACATATGGTTTTATGGTGACAAAATGGGTAGTTGGGGGATTGACAAACCATTAGCAGATCAAATTGAAGTTACAAATTCAGGCAAATCATTTCATATTAGTGGTGGGTATGAAGAAACAAAGAATTTACTAAAATGAAATTAATAGCACACAGAGGATTAATGAACGGGCCTGATCCTAAAATAGAAAATCATCCAGATCAAATACAACTTGCATTAGCAGAAGGATTCGATGTAGAAGTAGATGTTTGGTATCATGTTGATACTGGCTTTATGTTAGGACATGACGAACCTACATACAGTGTGCCAACATCATTCTTAGACGATCCTAGATTTTGGATACATGCAAAAAATTTAGATGCATTAATACTATCACACAGCATAAAAAGAAATGTGTTCTGGCACGAAAACGATGAACACACACTAACTAGTAAAGGATATGTTTGGACTAGTCCTGGTAAAGGAACATCAAGTATAAACGGCATACAAGTCATGCCTGAATATTGTATGCACCCAGATAACATAGACTTCACTGACTATGTACTGAATCCTTGCTACGGTATTTGTAGTGACTATGTTGCTACAATTAGGGAAATGATATGAAACTGTTAGCATGTGGAGACAGTTGGTGTTGGGGAGCAGAGCTAGTAGACCCTGCAATCGACCCGGAGCCAATTATGAATTTACCTGGTGGCGGATTTGAGAGACAAAGTGTTCCTGAAAACATTAAATACAGGCTTGAGCATCGTTATATAAACCAATTTGCAAAACTAGCAAACATTGACAACATAGAAGATTTAAGTTTGCCTTCGCAAAGCAACGATGCTATATTTAGAAAGTTAGTTGCGTACTTAGCAACCAATGGTTACCTTACTGGAGAGAACACCGAAGAACTATTTGTTAGCATTGGATGGACAAGTCCTGAACGCACAGAGCATTACTACAAAGAACAGTTTGGAGATACAAACTATGCACCTTATGGTCCGTGGAGTTTAGATCAAGACTTTACAGGACAATTAGGCGAAGTAGAAGGCAAAAAATTACACGAATTCTATAATTTATTTTTTGATTTATTCGGAGATGCTAAAGGATTTGTTACTAAATATATACACACAGTATTTTTAACACAGATGCTGTTAAAGAGTTTTAACATAAAGTATGTTATGCATCAAGCATTTTATCATCATCATGAACAAATGCTCAGAGAGTGGGACGACGAAGTTTATAGAAATGAAAACTTAGTAATGACAGACGAGCTGTCAACACTGTGGAACTTAATTGACGATAACAGTTTTATTAATAAAGACTCAACAGCACACAAAGTAATGATCGAAAAAGGCAACTTGGAAGATTCTTTTATTGTGTACCACCCTAGTGCATTGGGTCATAAAATATGGAGCCAATACATGTTTGATTTTTGTAAAGAGAGAAATATTATATGATGAAGAATATTGCAGTTGTACTTCGAGGGCACTTACGAACATGGGGTTATAATTCTCCAGTTGTATTTGATTTCTTTGATAGTATTGCAGAAAATGTAGATTACTATTTGTTTACATGGAACACACCAGATTTAAAACATCGTCTAATAATTGACTCATTCGACGATGCTGGCAGAACACCCGTGTTTTCGTTAGCAGTAAATCCACAAGAAAGTTTATATACTTCATGGAGTGGACCTGCACTACTTTCTACACTAGCGGCACCGTATATAAGACATAATCATCATCAAACACCATACGATGCTGTTTTTGAAACTAGATTCGATGTACTTACTACTAGAGTACCTGATATTCCAGTTACGCCTATTGCAGAAAATACTTGGTATACAAACTCTTTTACAAACTTAGTTGATAGATACGGAAATCGTAATGTAGGAATGAAAGATCATTTTCTTGCAGGAACAGTAGATACTTATTGTACTATGGCTGATAGAGTTGTTATACCAGCATCAGAAACAAAAGAGTGTCATACAGATATGTTGGAGTTTGCTAAAAGCAGAAATATAAAAGTATCCAATAGTTTAAAATGGGTCAACACAATGATGAGTAGACCTTCGGACAGGTTTAGAGTACACGATCCTTTTGCATGGGTTAATCCACACCAGATAGATATAGATAATCCAAGTATGCCAGTGTGGGAAGAGGCAACAATAGAAGAAAGAATAGATATGCTTGTACAAATGGACATCGAGTGGAATGACTACATAACAGACAATGGAAATATTGGTGTAGGCCGACCAGGAGATGCATTAACTCCAGAGTTACAAGAATACAAAAAAAGATTAGAATCGGGTGAATCTATGATGGGTTTAACAGACCTATTGTTTGATTGACAAACAACGGGGATTATAGTATAATATCATTATGGGACAGTATACAGATAAAGTTATGGAATACATGGAAATCATGGAATACATAGAAGAAGGCGACAAGATTTATGCTTTAGAAGCAGGTGGCGGCCGAATGACTAAATGGTTTAACCATGGCGGAACACACATTGAATTTTTGCGTGATGGTATTGAGTACGATGGTGTAGTGTACAATAAGGGCGATGTTATTGAAACTGTACCACTAGATGATCTATATATTCATTATAACGAGAAATACAATAATGTAACGCCGTTATTTGAAAGTATTAAAAAACTATTTAGGAAATCAGACAATGGCGATCAGAGTTGATGTACTGGGTAAAATAAAACAAGCAGAACAAATAGAGTACATGTGTTTTGATGCATTAAGATACTTGATGCCTAGATTACAAAGACATATAGAAGTAGAAGTGCATTTTGTAAATAAGTGCGATAATAATGTGGCAGGTGATTGTTACGGCGACCACGAAGAAGTTTTTATTAATATTGCAAAAAACAGTTACGATTACACCTATTCATTTAATGAAAGAATACTAACCTTGTGTCACGAATTAGTCCATGCTAAACAATTTATCAGAGGTGAGCTTAGTGGTTGCGGTACAGTGTGGAAAGGCGTTGATATGAGTTTAATTAGAGACATTAAGAATCAGCCGTGGGAACAAGAAGCATTTAAGTTAGAAGTTGAGCTTTATAATAAATATATAACATTGTTTAGAGGATAAAATGACAGAAAAAATGGAATGGCAAGCAGAACTAGTTGAACCTAGACATCCTGCATTACACACTGCGGCAACAAAAGACCCTTTTGAAAGCACTGATATTGATTGGGTAGAAAGAGAACAAGCAATGTTTACTATTATGCACGACAACTTGGGCATAGGACTAGCATCTCCTCAGTGTGGCGACCAGCATAGAATGTTTGTTATGTCACATTCTACAAAAGGAGACATAGGTATATATAATCCTAAAATACTTGCAACAAGTGAAAGTACTTGCGTTATTGAAGAAGGCTGTTTAACATTCCCATTGTTGTATTTAAATATTACACGACCTGAATCTGTTGTAGTTAAGTATCAATCTGCAGACGGCACAGAGACAACAGAAACACTAACTGAAACAGATGCTAGAGTATTTCAGCATGAATTTGATCATTTAAAAGGACTGCTTTTTATTGATTCTACTTACTCTAGTGATTTAAAATTACAAAGAGCGTTTGCTAAAAGAGAAAAGACATTTAAAAAAATGATGGAGATGAAAGTTAATGGATAAACCACATCTATTGCTAGACTGGCACATGGATTGCAATACAGGTAAATTAACTTGTACATTACTCGACGGCGCCTTAGTGTACGAAGCACATCAAGGCGGTCTAAACGGTTACACTAAGACATACCAAGGCAAACCAACTCACATAGCAGACGATGACGAATGGACACAAGAAAAAGTTTGGATCAGCGAAAACTGGGCTGACAAATATGGTTACTATCAGCCTGATGCAACCAGAGAAGGATTAGAGCCAACTACTGGTGAAATGGAAGGACGAGCAGAAGGACTAGGTGCAGAAGGCGAATATATTGATCATTTACACAGAAGCCAATTTTTATTAGATGGCCTTGACTGTGCTCCAATATACGACGAGGGATATAACAGGTTACATAGAGATTATCCTAAACCAGAATTTTGTACTCCGGATAAAGGTCTAACAATTTATAAAAAATTACCAACTACTAAGACATTTTATTTCGACGATCAAGCACAAGAAACGTTTGATTATGAAAATCCTGCGTTTGATGGCAAAACACAATGGCATGGTTCTATGCCATGTCAAATGCTACCCTTCATAAAAAGTTATATACTTAGTAGCCATGAAGAAATGCTTCTTGTTGGCGTATCTGAAGTAGCAGTTAAAATGTGTCAAGACGGCGAGTGGAATGAACCAGAAAGACCAGAACTGCAAAAACATTTTACATATCCAACAAAAAATACTTTCAAACTTACTAAACAAAATATAAACGAACTAGACAACGGCTAAGTTATGGAATATCCTTTTTGGGTCAATAATTTCGATAGAGTTAAAGACCACAGACTTACTTACCCTAGTGTTGCAAAAATATTTGAACAACCAGTAAGTTTTTGGTATGGCGATAGGCAAGGCAAATACAGTTGTAATATTGACGATGGATTAGGCAGGCTAATGAAGCGAGTAGATCCACAGTTGCCTGTACTAGTTATATACAACATACCAGAAAGAGATGTAGGACATCACAGCAAAGGTGGTGCAAAAACCAGAGAAGCCTATATAGAATTTTTACATGCGTTTTGTAGAGGTATAGGCGATAGAGCACCTATTGTTATATTCGAACCAGACGCAATACCACACAGTACATTAATGGATAAGAGTGTTGCTGAGTCTAGACTAAGTTTGCTTAAAGAAGGCTTAGACGTGCTTACAAGCAACTCTAACGCACTTGTTTATGTCGATGTAGGACACAGTAATTGGTTATCACCAAGTGAAGTTGCTAAACTATTAGACATTGTAAGCAATGATAAAGTAAGAGGCTTTAGTGTAAATGTAAGTAACTTTAGAAGCACAAAAGAAAGTATGAAGTGGTCATTACAAATATGCGAACAAAGACCAAACGATCATTTTGTTATAGACACTAGCCGTAACGGCAACGGACCACACGGCAACGATTGGTGTAATCCTCCTGGGAGGGCATTAGGAGAACCTCCAACCTGTGATACTGGTAATGATAATTGCGATGCTTTTTTATGGATTAAGATACCCGGTGAAAGTGATGGTAAGTGTAATGGTGGACCTAGAGCAGGACTGTTTTGGCCTGAGTATGCTGATAAACTAGTTAATAATACAGACTGGATTTAGTCTTAACTAACGCCTGAAGGGTCGTTATCTTCGATATCTGGTGTTACAACAACTTCAACATTAGGTGCTTCAATTTCGTTTTCTAAGTAATGTTTAGCTGCACCAATGTAGTCTGATGCTTTAACAACTTTACCTTGCCACCAATGTGGGAAATCAGTGTTACCATCCATTTTACCCATCATCTTATAAAGCTCTACACAGTACTTGCCTGTTTGATATAACTGTTTCATAATCATATCTTTTTCGTTGTCAGTGTGACCTGCAACAGTTTTAGTAACTTCGTCACCTGTTTCTGCTTCAGTTATTGCAAGACCTGCTAGTTGTTGTAATCTTTGAATTTCGTTCATTGTTAAATGCCTGCTAGTTGCTTTAACTCACTAATAGCAATGTCGATAGTATTTTCAACTGCTTCGTCTACTATTTCTTCTACTGCTTCTTCTACTGCTTCTTCTACTGGGTCGCAATCACATTCGCCTGGCTCACATGGGCAATCTTCCATTCCACATTGAGCACATTTTTCTGCAATTACTGATTCGTATGCTTTTGTTCCACCAAAGTATCCGTCATCTATACCTTCGCCGTCACATGTAGGACAGTCCTTTTCTGGCTCATCTGGTATCCAACCCGTTCCGTTACAGTCTGGACACTCGTTGTCACCTTCGTCTATTGCTTCATCGCCGTATTCTTTTTGCAATGAATCCCAATCATATTCGCCTTTGTACTGGGCATCAAATTCTTCTTTATCCATATCCATAGCATCTTGGATAATGTCTTTCATTCTGCCTTCATTTACACCAAACTTTGCATCTTCCTCGTCATCAGTCATCCATGGACTTTGACGTGGCTCGTTTTTGAAATGTCTAGCTCTGCGTTCCCATTCTGATTCACTATCATCATTAGCAACTTTGTTTCTTATTTCTTTACGAAGTTTATATTCTTTCTCGACAAAATCTCTTGCTTCTCTTTCTGAATCGAAATATGAAAAATCATCATCCATCCAACCTCTAGCCATCCAGCCGTAGTCATCATGAAATGCAACTTCCCCTTTACCGACAATTAATTTGCCGCCGGGCATGAGTGCTTTTGAACCTCTACCTTCATTTACACCAAACTCATCTCTTATGCTAGATAGATCTAAACTTTCTTTTTCAAATTCGGCATCGTCTTCCATATCTAGTACTGGTACCATTGCGTCATCATCGTATTCTTTTTCATCTTCGTCGTCAGTGTCTAGTTGCATTGGCTCTACATCAATTTGCTTATCTATTTCAGTAGACTTAACTAAATCCATATTATGTATTGCATTGTTTAAAATTTTAAGAGCAAATGATTTATCTTCTGGCTCTAGTTCCATAATGTTACGGCTATCTTCTAACTGTCTTACAATTGGGCTAAGTCTATCGCTTATTGCTAATCCTTCTGCATCATTAGATATACGAGCATTAATTTCACCAAACATTAAATCTGGTCTTTTTGCAGTAAACTTTAAGAAAACTTCTTTTTTGATTGCTGGATCATTTAAGTCAGCATCTTCTGGGAATTGATTAGCAATACTTTTAGCTCGTTGACTGCTTGGTATAGATTTACCGTCTACTTTCATTCCTTTTAAAGTAATGTCTGTGAATTCTGCTTTTGCAGGATCAGCCGCTGCTGCATTTGCAGGTCTTGCTTCAGCATCTTTACGATCTTTTGGAGAGATTGTTAAAGGTGCATCATCGTCTTTTTTACCTGCCGCATTAGATTTTTTCCACTTACGATAAGCTGCACGTTCTTTACTTGTTTTAGGTCTTTCACCTTTGTCAAAGTCTGGCATTGGTGCTTCTTCGATTCCTGATAAACGAGTTAATCTATCTAATTCTTCTTGCATGCCTACTGAATCTTCAGTGTTTCCTTCTAGACTTGCCTCACCTTCTTCTTGCATACCTTGCTCCGTAAACTGTACATCAAAGCCTACTATTTTTGATATTTCTGCTTCGAAACCCGAGTCTGTGTACACTGTCCATGGACCATCGTGCCCAACACTAACATGTGCATACCCATCATCTTCGTCTATTTCAGAAGTTACAGTAACTTCTGTAACATTTACTGACTCAGGGTTTTTACCATCTTCGTCCCAAATGCTATCGCCTCTTAATTGAATTGGCTTGTTAACAGGAATAACTTTCTCGCCACCTTCTGGTTGCTCTGGCTGTTCGCCTTCTGGTCCTGCGACTTCGTCTAATTCAACACTTTCGTATTCTTTGTGATCTGCATCAGCAACTACTTGTTCTATATAACCGTGAACTACTTCATCTCTGTCGTCGTCCATATGTAAGCCACGGTCCATTGCAAACTCAGTCATTTCCTGATCAAGTTCTTGTTCGCTTATGCCCATTGCTTTTGCTAACTGCTGTTCGCCTTGTTCATATGCTGTAAGTAATTCGTCATACATTTCATCTTCTCTAGATGGTTCCATTGCTGGGTCAAAACTTTCTGTCTGAGGCTCTAAACCTGCAAGTTTTCTAATTCTATTAATTTCTTCTTTCATTTCATTTTGCCCTGTAATTTTACCGTATATTAGTTCAAATATTTTTGGATCAAAGTTTCCAAATTGCTTAGTGTATACTTTTTCAGCACTTTCTTTATCTGGAGCATTCTTTAATGCATCTCTAAAAGCACTAGCACTTGCAATTTCATCACCTGTTTTAATAGTTGGTGCAAGTGTTATGTATCCTCTTTCAGCCATTGGCTTTGGATCCGTTCTATATGTATTTATCTTCTGATAGTACTTTGGCTTTGGTTCTCCGCGAACGGTCATATCCAAATCAGTCTCAGGATCTACATTATTAAAAGGAAATCTGTCTAAGTCTTTCTCACCAACAGCAAAAATTATAACAGTATTGTCCTCATCAAAAGGATAATCATCTTTGTGGTAAGGTCTTTTTGCTAGTAATACTTTGTTTGGATCTATGCCGTGTGCATTGGCTATCATTTGCTTTTCTTTAAAGTTAAAAGGTGATTTACCACTTTCTACTTTGTCACTGGTTCCAATATATACATCAGCTTCTGGAAACTGAGTTTGTAATTGGCTGTATACTTCTGCATGATGCGAAAGCATTGGCTGGAATCTACCTGGATAAATGATAACCTGTTTCATAACTACTATTTATCAATAATCCAAAAGCCTAATTCGCCAATTTCTATGTGCTGTGGTTGTTCTATTGCAAATATAATGATGTCAGCACATTCTTGAGTCGTTAGTTTTGGTTTATCTATCATGCTGACTCTAGGAGTATCAACATATCCCGGATTTACATTTATAATTCGACATAGCCTGTGGTTCATCTGTTGTATTATGCCTGCTTGATGAGAAAGGGCGGCTTTGTATCCTGGGTATCCTGAAAGATTGAACGAATGTCCTGGATATTTACTTGAACTTGATATGTTTACTATAGTTTTTGTGCTGTCATTTTGCCAAATGTTGAAAACATCCAGTAATAGTTTCATTTGAGCATCTTCGGCGTATGCATTATTGATAAAAACATCACATCGTGCTATTCCATTTAATAATAAGTTGTTATTTTTAGTTATATCAAACCCGTCAGTTATGCTAAAGCCATGACATTTGTGATTTTTGCTAAGATTGTCAAATAATGCTTGTCCAATTCCACTAGTGTGTCCAGTAATAGCAATTTTACTCATATCTAACTCCTACAATGTGAAATCTTGAGGTTGTACCCCAATTTATAGCACTGTGCAATTGTGAAGTATTAACTTCGTACGCATTTCCTAATGCCATATGGTGAAATTTTACAGTTGTTTCCAAACCATTTGCTGGTTTATCACCGTAATAGCAAAAATACGAGTCATCATTTGTTTCTACAGGTATATGCAGTCTTTTATTAACTCTTTCGCTGTAAGCATCTGTATGTATAGTGTAGCATTGCCCGGGAGGGATATGCAACAACCGCCACCTGTAATAATTATTGTACTTAGTAATAAGTTCTGCAATGTAAGTACCTTCTAAATCTTTGTTTATTTGACTGTACATGCGTTCTGGCTTGCTTAGTTGGAGAGCTGAACCAATAGAACATGTCCAATCGTTCTCTCCTGTAACACTTGTAAGAGATATTTGCCTTTCGTCCCAAAAATTATTAGCACCTAACAACACACTCATGTCTTTGTACAGTCTATCTGTATCTATGTTAGTTGCTATAATTTCCATTATAATATTAGCGATGGAACTCGTTTATAATGTGTGTCCCAACCAAATAAGAATTTTGTTTTCCACTCTCTTTGATCGAACAAGTCAAGTAAGTCCCATTCTTCTTTCCTATTGTACATTTCTTCTGCTTTGTCAAACAAGTTATCATTGCCAACTAGAACACTTTCAATTGCGTTAGTTGATCTTTGTAATGATAACATGTCAGAAAATTCATATTCTAGATTTACAAATTCAAACATAACATCGTCTTTACTTTTTGCATACAGACGACATGTTACACCCCACTTAGGTCTTACCTGAGTAAGTAATCTAGCACCGTGATAATTAAACATTGTTGCATATTCTAACAATTGAGATCTAGCATCGCCTTTGAAGTTAAAACGGAACTGTGTATAACTGTGTGAAATATGAAACCAGTCGGTATTTTTGCTTTCGTTTTTGTTGTCTAAATCAAAAGATAAATGTTCAGCAGATTGTTTTACTTTGTTTTCAAATCCTGCACCTAGGTGCAATCCAGCATTCGTGTAATACTGCTGTTCAACTTCGCATAACGCAAATCCATTGGGGTCTACGTAATCAAATTCGTGTCTCATTATGCCAACAGGACCTGGGTCAATGGCATCGGTAATACATAATCTATCTGGGTAAATAAAATCGTTTGCTTTGAACATGCTACTATTTATATAGCATTAGCCCTCACTACTATTGAGTCTGGGAGAAGATGAAACATTATTACTTACTTCCAGGCAACCATCTTGAACTGTTCCTCACCTACACCAAAGAATTCAGACTTCCATTTGCTTTGTGCAAAAAAGTCTAAGTGGTGCCATTCGTCTTTGCATTTGAGTAGCCAGTCACCAGCATCTTCCCAATCAGTGTTTAATACTGCCTTTTCAATTTTTTCTTTTGTTTCCAACACTCTGTCATACTCAAAGTCATCCCATTCAAAATGAAACACTTCAAACACATCAGGATATTTAACATAGTCTATGCTTATATCTATGCCCCATTTAGGACGCATTTGTGTTATTTTATGTATAAGAGGTAAGCCTTCGGCATGTGCCATTAGTTGCTCTAATGCGTAGCCATGATAACCTTTGCGTTCGTATAAGTCTGCGTGATTTAAATGTACGCCGCCTACACTTGCTTCTGTGTCCTCAAACCAATTTTGTTTGAGGCTGTTACGCCACCTAGTATTGCCTACGAAGCCATTATTTGCTTCAGCATACATGTGTTCTAGTGGAGTTAAGTCGTAACCGTTTTGATCAAAGTTAGCAAGATGTCTGGCATGCGGAATGAATCCGATATCTATTGCTGTGCCCCAAGTAGGGCGAGGATTTAGTTTGTTTTCAGTTGCGGTTAATTTCATCTACCATTTACGGCATGACCAATAACGAGCTTTTGTTTTAGGTCCTGGATTATCGCAGTTATGTCTTGCTCTAAAACTTTTTCTTGCTTTAGGATTACTTTTTCTAATCTTCATTGTCTTACCTTTAGCACTACTTCCGCCGTGTCCAAAGTTAACTTTTTTAACATTGCCTGTTTTAGGATCTTTAACATAAACTTTAAACTTCTTAACATCGCCTTGCATAGGTTTGTTTAGTTTAACTTTACGACCTTGGTATTCTGCTTCAAATGTATCTTGCTCACATAAACTGTAGCCTAGTACTCCGAAAACATCATTAAAGTCTTCGTTGTCTTCTAGTGTTATCTCATGAGCATCACCGTATGACTCTTCTATAGAAGCCATTACTGGTCTACCTTGATTCTTTTTAGTTTTATAACTAGGCGAAGTTTTTTTCATTTGATTCTTTCGAATTCTCATTAAGTCTTTGCCTAACTTAGTTTTAACATCTGCTTCTTCGCCGTCTTGTGACTTAAACTTTTTAGTGTTCTTGTCAAATTGGAATTCTTTACCTCGTTGATCTTTTACTGTGTCTGCAACACCAACATCTTTGTATGCTCTTTCTTCTAGTTTAACATCATATAACATTTTTGCAAGATATCTAATCATATCTGCCATGTAAGAGTTTGAGCTTTCTAATTCTGCATATAGTTCTGGTGCTGACATTTCGGTCCATTTATTTTCATCACCTAATGCTTTGGCAAGCATTTTAGAAACCATTGCCTCGTCACTGCTTTCGTCAATAGATTCAATTTTCTTGCACTTGTTTACACGCTTGCCTTTGTTTTTGCCTGTACCTGGTTGTGTACCAACCTTCTTGTGTCCAGGCCAGCATTTTTCTGCACCGGCTTCTGTTACTGGTTCTTCATCATTCATTGTATCGAAAGTCTTAAAGAACTTGCTACCAATTTCTCTGGCTTTTTGTTTGCTGATTTCTGGATACATTTGTCTAAGTATGCTTGGTAATTCCATAGCATTAAATCTACCAGTTTCAACATAGTTCCTGTGCAACTGTTTCATTGCACCTGCTAATATTTCATCTGAAGGTTGTGGCTTCTTAGCAAGTTCTGCTTTTTGTTTAGATTTCTCATCATGATCTTTGATCGCTTTCCAGCTCACAGTATCATTCATATATTCCATTTCACCTTCGTCACAACCGTAATTGCCCCAGCCGTCACAACTATCTTCTTCCTCTTCATAGTCGCCGTCTATGTAACTGCTACCAGCACAATTAGGACATATACCATCTTTAACATAGTCTGCTTCAACTCTATCACATTGCTCTAACGCATCTTGTAATTGATCGTATGCTTCTTTTCTTTCTTCAGCATCATACCAGTTATCTGGTTCACCGATCATTTCTTGTTCTGCTTCCTGAATACTTTCGCCCATGCCCACATAACGCCAGTTCCATGCACCAGCACCTATGTAACCATCTTTTATATAGCCTGCTTTGAACATAGCATCGTCGCTATCGATTCCTTTTTCTTCAGCCCATTTCATAATGTAATATGAACGTTGGCTATCTGCCACTCCTGCAAATTTGTCTACGACACTTTGCTCTGGTTGAGGATCGCTACTTGCGTAATTAATTGCTTCGTTGATAATATTATGTATTTTCATAACAGTATTTATCTTCTAAATACAACCTTATGCTTCTATGTTTTTCGGCTTCCACACAATTTGAATGCCTCTACGCTCTAATTCGCGTTTGCATTTTTGTTTGATTTTTGGTTTACCGTTAGCACTATTAATATATTCAAACAAAACATCTTTTGATTGATTTTTTATATAGTAGTGTTCGGTTTTTACTACTTTTGTACCACGCTGTACAGTTTTCGCACTTGGCTTAAATTTAGTTGGCATTATCTTCCTTGCCCCCTATAAACTGTAGCACTTCGCTTTTTACTTTTATTCATGGTAGACATGCCAACTTTAACACGCCTACCTCTACCGCCTACACCTTGCGATGTACACTTTTTACCTGTACCATTTACTAATGACTTATTTTGGTTTCTTTTATTTGCTTTTGCCATTATCCTTCTTTGGTTGCTATTGCCCAGATACCATATGCTAAACCAGCCCATGCTGCATATTCAACAATGCCACCAAACAATAAAATTGTTAAAGAGACAGCAATTATCGCTCCGCCGTCCCAACTTGTTCTTTCTTTTAATCTTGCTTTAATCCAATCTATCATTTTTTATTCCTCTCTAGTTTTCTTATTCTATGAACTACTTCCTCGTATATCATTTCTAAAAACGAAATCCTTGCAAGTATTCGCGTTGTGCTAGGTTTTACCCTATGCCAGTGAGATGTATTTAATATCCCAGCCGTATATTTATATAATCCGTGATCCATAAACTCGCATTCTGAACCATCTTCAGTAATTACTAAGTTAATACAGCAATTAACTGGAAAATTACTACTTTCTGCAGGTGTTTTCAAATCATGATCAGCACTATTGCCTTCTTTTGCTAATATTTCTTTTGGGTTAAATTTGATATCACTTAGTATGTTATCTCTGTGCCACTCGTAGTCAGCACCACCGTCAAGATAAAAATACATACAGTGTGTCCAACCAGTTTCGCCAAACCATTCCTTGAAATTATCATAAAACTCTGCTAGTACTGGAGTGTTTTCGTGTACATACTGAAAGTCTAAAGTAACATCTGTCTTACCAGAAGTTTTTGGTATAGGAAGTCTAAATCTATTTGCTTCATTTTCTCTCATTGCAAGAGCTTCTTCTTTTAGTTTCTCTCTACTAGGCCAAAACTCGTGGTTAATGTGTGTAAATGGCACTGAAGCCCAAGCAGGACCTCGGTGTACTCTGTTTCCGTGCATCATTGTAATTTTTTCTCCTGTCTTCTGACTTTATGTACAACTTCTTCGTATAATAAATCAAAAAAAGATATTCTTGCAAGTACTCTATACTTGGATGGATATACTCTATGATATTCTGATGTGTTTAATATTCCACACTCATATTCGTATCCAACTATTTTCGAAGGGTTGAATTCAACTGTTGTTTGATCGTCTGTAATAACTAAATTAATACAGCAGTTCACAGGAGAGGTATCAAAAGGTCTCCTAAAACCATCGGAAGTTCCTTCTACTACACGACCACTTTGTACATTATCTACATGCCAACTATATGTTGCACCAGCATCAATGTGGAAGTAGTGGCATGTAGTCCTTCCTAGGTCACTGCCAATCCAGTTTAAAAAATTTTCATAATATTCCTTTAGCAAAGGTGTTTTTTCTTGCATTCTAGACCAATCTAAAGTTATACCTGTAGCACCTTGTGTTAGATGTGGTTTACTATTATCAAATTTCAAAGGTAATAGAAATCTATGCTCGTCATCATCTCTCACAGATATTGCCTCGGCAAGCATACTTGATTTATCTGGCCAAAATTCATGTGTAATATGAGTAAAGGGTGCTTCGGTCCAAGCAGGACCTTTTGACAATCTGTTTCCATAATACCTAGCCATACAGGTATTTATGGCAACTAAGTTAAATAATTACTTTTTTTTGTTTTCTAGTTTAGCAAGTCTTGCTTCGAGATCATCAATTTTTGCAGTAACTTTAGGATAGCGTTTGCGCCATGCTTCTGGGTCTTCTGCTAACCATGTCCATCCCCAGCGTTGCACTAGGTAATCTAAGAACTGATCAAATTTACTATAACACCATAACCCAGCTCTTGTTCCTTTAAACCATGCCAAGAATGCCGCACCTAAAAGTGCGCCTGCAATTGCAGTATAGATCCACAGCCTGTCGCTGAGCATCGCCGATATAGTGTCTAACATAATAGTCCTTTATTTTCCTGCTTTTTTAGCAAGGTATGCTTCAACATCGTCTCTATCAGAGTCTTCTAAATATTTAATTTTTAGATTTACTAATGTTCGTTGATCATTTGCTTCAACATACAAATCCATGTTTTTGAGGTGGTATGCAGCAACCTCGTCGCCTGCAGACGCCGCTTGTGATAGTTCTTTGCCTAGCGGAGTATCCTTCGCTGATGGCATACTTAACCCAAGGGCAGCAATCAAGGCTGCAGCACCCATTGCTTTACGGATATTGCCGTTGCCTTCATCCAAATCTGTGAGAACAACTCTTTTACCGTCTTGAAACTCTATGTGTTTACCTAGTACTTTCATTAAATCTGCGTACTCGTCTTCGGTAGGATTTTTGCTTTTCCATGTATCTAGAAATTTGTCAATCATACCGTTAACACCGTGTTTGCCTTGTAAAACTAAAGGGCCTTCATTCATTTGAGCATTGATGTCTGCTTTTTTATTTTTTCTATCGTAGTCTTTTGGCGACTTATGAGCACCAGCACCAGCCATGTTTCTGCTATGCTTTGCTACTGGATTATTTTGCTTTGGCTTATACGGCTTTTGCTTTTGAGGTTTATTTCCTTCACCTACAAGTTTGCCTTGCATAGGATGAGGGCTTTCGTGACCTGAGGAAGGTTTTATCTTCTTCGGTTTCTTGTCACTAGCCCTTGCTACCTTTGCTTCTGTAATATCGGAAATGTTCATAGTCTACTATGGACCAGTTTGATCTAAATCAGGTCCTGTGTGTTTAATTCTGATTCTTGCACTACCTGCTGTAGCACCGCCTTGAGTTACATAGGCGTAAATATCTGTTTCAGCAGTATAAGTGTGCTGTGTTTCTCCTATTGATTGAGTTCCGTCTGGAGTCCAACCTTGAGAAAATAATCTATCGTTATCTGCAGCATCACCAATAGTAATGTCAGTGAACCCATCATAGTCTGACCAGTTACCTGCAGTCTTTTCGATCATTGCACCTAGTATAGTAGTGTTTGCTTTTGCAGTAAATAGATATTGATTGCCACCGTCAAAAGTAACAGTTTCATTAACTGTCATAATACGATAGCCTGTTTCGGTTTCTAATTGAGCTAAAGTAACAGCATGTTCAGGTTCAGTACCTGGAGACATGATCATTATTTCAGCATTACCATCTTTATCTTGTAGTGCTACGGAGTTGCCGGAACCTACAATTTTAGGTCCCTGCTTTCCTAACTCAACTGTTTGTCCAACACCTTTCAAATTGTATTGCTTCATAGTAAGTTCCTTATGCTATGTTACCTAGGTCGCTGTTTACATCTGCTGAACTTTGGATGCCACCGTAATCTGTAACAGTAATAACACCACTTGATATGACTAAACTAACTGAACCAACGCCTGCTGTAGCAGTACCTGAAGTTACTTTTAATGTTAGTGTATCTGCTGAGTCATATTCATATTGATATTGACTGTGATATTGTCCTGCAATTAATACATCTACATCACCTGTTCTTATGTATCTAGATGCTGACCCGCTATCACCAACTTCTACAAAAGTTGCAGTGTTGTTATCTGCTGTCCATGCTGTTGGAATATCAACTGTTACGCCAATAACTCTTGAGCCTGAAGTTACATTTGCTAAGTTTACAGTGCCGGTATCATATTCGAATTCGGTAGTAAAATGCTGTATTAAATCACCACTTACATCGTCAAGTTGTGCCTTAGTAATAGCATGTCCTGCTAGAGTAGCATTCGCAATGCTTACTTTTTGTAATGCATCTGTATTGTCAAAGAATGAAACGGCGTCCGATGTACCGCTGATATAAGAACCTTGTTTACCAAGTTCTACATTAGCGCCTACGCCCTTTAAGTTATATTTTTTTATGTCTGCCACGGTATTTGATTCCTGCTGATAGAGTTGTTGTTATGTTCTATATATTTATCAAAAAATTAAAATGTGTTAATCAAAAATATTATTAATGAGGTGTACTTGTATATAAGTACTTATATGAATTTAATGGTTATAGACGAAAAATATTGTATAGTTGACAACGACACTGTCATAATGACTGCTAACAGCACAGAAGAGTTATATAGCAAAGCACTACAGATATTACATGCATTTGAGAGTCCTGTAACTAACACTGTTCCAACACCTGAACAAACACAACAAGCAATAGACTTACTAACAAGTTAAAAATAGGTTGACATAACACCTACTTCTTAGTATAATATGTGCATGTTGCAAACTCGAGTGGTATTTCGTAAATTGGGTCAATCCCTAAGTGTACCGTTTGCAATAGATGTTTAATAGGGGTCTTATGACTCGGGTAAAGGACAGGTCTGCGAATGATTTGCGGAGTTCACAATTTAGTTACAACTGGCGTAACGACTGCAGACCATCCTTCCAATTTATGCTCCCTTCGTCTAGTGGTTAGGACACCGGGTTTTCATCTCGGCAACAGGAGTTCGACTCTCCTAGGGAGTACCAGTTACTTGACATACTCGTTGTGTTAGTTTATAATAACACTTTTACTACAGGTAGGTAATATATGTTCGACAATGATTTACAACGCATCGGTTTTTGCTGTAAGTATCTAGACCCTGATCAGTCTCAGAAACCCAAAGTACTAAAAGAAATACAACAAAATTTTACAGAGAGACAAACTACTGTTACATGGCTTAATAGACAAGACAAGGCTGTAGCAGAAGAGCGTATGCTCGACATTGCAGCACACAACATGCAAAGTGCATACAACCTTGTTGAATATGTTAGTACCTTACCTGAAAATCGTAGAATGGTTAGACTAGGTAGCAATCAGTTACCTGCCGCTACACATGAAAATTGGTCATACCTATGGCAAGACCCTACTAATGTTAAGATGTTAGAAGAAGGTTTTGCTAAAGTAGGCCAACTTGCTAGAGACAAAGATGTTCGCCTCAGTTTTCATCCAGGTCAGTTTTGTGTACTTGCCAGTGATAGGCCAGATGTTGTTGAACGCAGTATTGACGAGTTTGAGTATCATGTCAATATGGCAAGGTGGATGGGCTATGGCAAAGAGTTCCAAGACTTTAAGATTAATGTGCATGTATCCGGTAGGCTAGGTGCAGAAGGTCTTATCAAAGTATTGCCCCGTTTGTCGCCCGAGGCACTAAATACAATTACGATCGAGAATGACGAGATGTGCTGGGGACTTGATGAGAGTCTCAAACTAGTAGACCATGTTGCACTTGTCCTCGACATACACCACCACTGGATTAGAGATGAAGAATACATACAACCAGAAGATGACCGCGTTAAAGCAGTTATCGACAGTTGGCGTGGAGTTCGCCCTGCTATGCATTACAGTTACAGTCGTGACGAGCATTTACCTAATACTAACGATACCCATACTCGTATGCATGATATCGTGGGATTACTTGAAGAAGGTCACAAGAAGCAGAAGTTGAGAGCTCATTCAGATTATTTCCCAAACTATGATGCTAATGCATGGGCACTGAGCTTTTGGTCTCAGTTTGATATTCAGTGTGAGGCTAAGGCTAAAAATCTAGCCAGTGAGCAACTGTATAATCAGGCTATGAGAATAAATGAAAGTTAAAGTATTTGAAGCAGTAGTACGACCAGAAGCAGCAGAAAATCTAGGCGTTTCTCTACTAATGGCGAACTCTGTTGATCTGTATGTGTTGTTTAACAATCAAGATATATTTGAATTTGTATCAGAACCATCTGAGGCAGACATTGTGCCAATGATGTACAGTACTGATTTAGATATAAATCTTGTATTTGAACAGTGTGCAAAGCACTTCAACAAAAATCAAGTGTCAGTGAACATTGCATCATTAATGCACATGGATGAAACAGTAATGTCTGACATAACAGTGTTTGCTAAAGAACTAGATACTGTTTCTCATCCTTTTAAAAAACTAATTCATCTACATAATGACATTGAGCTTCGCGATAACAAAGACAGTCATCATAGTTTTGTATACACTGATTTCTTGTTTAACAGATCGCATGTGATGCATTTTAACAATAATCTTGTAGCAGAAAAATGGTCTACAATAACAAATTTTAATCACTGGTACAACAATTTTATCGAAGATTTTCCTGAAAGCATATACAACCTTACACCAGATGCAGATATAGTACCTAAACTAAACAGGTACAGACTACTACATGAAAGCCGTATTGAGTTGACTGGAAAAATGTTTGTTACACCAAGTATAACACGCAGAGGTGCTGAGTTTCATTCTGAGTCTATGAGGAATGTTGCTAGGAGAGAACTAAACTCGTTCCTTTATGATTATCAAGGATACATAGGAGACATGACACAAGGTGCTACACTAATACCTAACTACTCTATAGAAGATGAGTTTGCTGTATTAGGAGTAAGAGGATATGGATTCTCTCCACCACATAATGATTTTTACGATACTTCTGTGTTAAGCATTTATATTGAAACATTATTATACTTAGATGCTATGAAAACTAAACTTATAACTGAAAAAACACTTACGCCAATGTGCAAAGGTCATTTTATAATGCCGCTTGGTTTTCCAGGAACTATAGAATTATTAAAACAAGAATATAAATTTAAATTCCCTGATTGGATTGATTACAGTTACGATTCTATTCCGCTAGTTGCAGAAGTAGGCGATACAGTATCAACAAAGACCTTTTTAAAAAGTGATAGGTGGGAATCATACAAGTCTTGTGTAAAAGAAGTACTTGCACTAGGAACGGACCATTTGTATGATTTGAAAAAAAGTTATGTAAACATCTTATTACACAATAGAAGCATAATGCGTGACTATGGACAAAAGTACAGTGTTCACGATGCAATAGAAGAGATAATGTCATGAATATTCTAGTGTGTAAAAATTATACAATCAACGATCACACTAAGTGGTACAATGATAGAACTAACGAACAGAATTTAGAAAGTAATTACACTGGTATGGAAAAACTATGTGTTGCTAGTGCAGAAGAATACATACAGAATCTAGACGAAGTAAAGGTGTTTAGAGGTGAAGCAGACAATATTAGAGATGTATTTAAAAAGAACTTCTATGAAATATATGAACTATGGAAAGAAGGACATAATATTTTATATGCTGATCTTGATGTACTATTTGTAAAACAAGTTGACTACTTTGACCAGATTAACAAGTTTGCAATGTTCAACTTAACTGACCCTACTTCAACAAGAGATGACTTTTACAATGTAGAGTTTCAACACTTTTTTAATTGTGGTATTAGATACTACCCAAAAGATATGAACCAAAGTGTTTGGGACCTAGGCATAGAAATGGTCAAAAATTGGAATCCTGATAGATGGGATAGTGAACAAATTATATACAATGCTATGATGTTCTCACAAGACATTAAGTTAGCAGAAGTACTTAAACCTTGGTTAGCATATCAAATGCTTACAGGCGGTCCTCAAGACTATAGACATAACAAAATAAATTTGTCTGATGCTAGAGCAATACATTTGCATGGCAGTCGTGATAGTGGAGATAGATTGCAGACAATGCAAAGGTTACGGACTTCCACCTAGAATTAACGGTGAGTTCGTATGTTAGTAAAACTTCAGGGCCCTGTTGTTTCTACTAAAAATGTTGGCACAGTCATTGTGTTCTCCTGGAACTATATAGCGTATTCTTAGAGGGACGCATTACTTTTAACTTGCTAGACTTTAATTTCTGTCCAACGCTTTTATTTAACTCTATACGCAGAAAAGTGCGGGAAAACAGGCTTTTTTGCCGCAAATAAGTGTTGACAGGTGGGTTAACATAGTATATAATAGTAGAATACAAATTAAAAACGAGGATTATATGTTATTTGATAAGCCGTTAAAAAGTGGTGAAGTAATTACAACTAAATTAGTATCTGGCGAAGAACTAATATCACGATTTGAAAAACAAGAAGGCGATACACTTACTTTAAGCAAAGTTGTTGTATTAGCACCAGGACAGCAAGGTATTGGAATGGTACCGTGGTTAATGAGTGCAGAGCCTAAGCATGTTGACATTAACATGACAACAGTATTAACATACGCTGTAACTCAAAAAGAAATTGCAGATAAGTATACTGAGATGACCTCGAGCATTCAGCTCATCAAGTAAATTTACGCCAAGTGCGAATATTAGTGGGGGGCTTGATATGAAAGATCATTTATATGCTGCATCATTTGCAGGATTGTTAGTTTGGGGCATTGTAGGATTTACCAATTCTATGATGACTACTAAACAAGAACAATCATACTATCCTATTGCAATTCCAGAAGCTGTAACTGCCGTTGAGACAATTGAGCAAGTAGAAATTGATGTAGATGAAATGCATTGTCTTGCTAAAAACATTTATTTTGAAGCAAGGGGAGAATCTACTAAAGGTAAAATTGCAGTTGCAAATGTTACCATGAACAGAGTAGATAGTCCAAAGTATCCTAATACTATTTGCAATGTAGTGTATCAAGCAAAGCATTCTAAGTGGTGGTTAGAACATCACAACAGGCTAGTTCCTATTAGGAATCAATGTCAATTTAGTTGGTACTGCGATGGCAAGTCAGATACACTTTACTTAACAGATAATAAAGGTAGAGTTATCAAACGCAATATGGAATCTTGGTTAGAGAGTATTAAGATTGCCGAAGATGCTATTCGTGGTAACCTCAACATAGTTATACCGGCTAACGCATTATGGTATCATGCAGATTTTGTACAGCCTTACTGGAGCACACATTACAAAAAGGTTGATAAAGTAGGTGCTCATATATTTTATACATCAACTTAAAAGAATGAACAATGTCATTACATAGATCCAACTGGTTACCCAAGATAGTCAAACAGCATCTAGGCGAAGTAAACACTGCCATTGAAGTTGGTGTGTGGCAAGGTGACTACAGTAGAGAAATTATACAAAAACTAGAACCCAAGATATTTGTTGGTGTAGATCCTTACGAGTTCAGAGAGGACTATGCTGACACACCTGACCCACATGTTTTTAGTGAGCAAAAGAAGTTAGACAATTTATTTCTTAGCACACAAGAAAAACTAAACAGCATGGGTCATACACTTCTAAGAAGCACAGGTATAGATGCCGCAGAATTATTTGGCGACAACAGTTTAGACTTTGTGTACATAGACGGCGATCACTCATATGACTTTGTGTCTAACGATATCAAAGCATGGTGGCCAAAAATTAGAAGTGGTGGTATACTAAGTGGACACGATTACTGCTGGGGACACAAACCACGCAACATTCCGTTTGGAGTTATGCAGGCAGTTGACGAACATATTAGTAACTACAATTTAGAATTGGATAAAACAGACGAAGAATTTGCTACATGGTGGACTATTAAACCATAACTTAATATCATAAATACTCGTACATAGGTAACAGTACAAACAGGGAGAAACACATGTACGAGTATAAAGCGAATGTCGTCAAGATTGTTGACGGCGACACCGTCGATGTAGATATCGACTTAGGGTTTGGTGTTTGGATGAAGGACGAAAGAGTTCGCATCATGGGCATTGATACACCCGAATCAAGAACCAGGGATAAAGTAGAAAAACTTTTTGGCTTGGCTGCAAAAACAAAGTTAAAAGAAATACTAGGTAAGTCTTGCATACTTAAAACTCAAATTGCTAGAGATGGCGAAGATATGAGAGGTAAGTTTGGTAGAGTACTTGGTGACTTTGTAGCATTAGATGGCCGCATGGCAACAGACATACTAGTTGAAGAAGGACATGCAGTTGCATACTTCGGAGGCAGTAAAGAAGAAGTCCAAGCAAAGCATATGGTTAATAGAGATAAATTATTGCGTGAAAAAGTTATACCTAAAGCAGAGTATGACAAAGCAGTTAAGTTAATGGAAAAGAAAAAGAAGTAGAGAATGAATGCCAACTTTCATTTACACCCTCCTAAAACAGGTGGGTCGTCGATCATAACAGCATTACTAGAACATAGTCCATCGTTTAAAGAAAAATATGGAAACTATTATAAGCAACAAGTTTATGTTCATTATAGTCCAATCACTATCAAAATGGATGTTGGTAATTCGGTTACACTAGGTATTAGAGACCCTTATGAAAGATTAATTTCGTTAACAAGGTGGATTAATAGACAAGGTATTTACGAAACTCATTACACTCTTAAGAAGCATTTTGCTGAAGCAAGAAGGTACAGTAAAATAGATTGGTCTGAAGACCATGCTAGATTTAAAAACTTTGAATACAAATGGGCAATACAAGCAACTCTCAATGATTGGGAAAATTCAGTTAACGAAGGATGTGAGGTTAAACTTATAAGATTTGAAAACTTAGTAGAAGACTTTCAAGCAATATATCCAATAGAACTGCCCCATATTCATCATGTACCTGACCCAGTTCCATTTTCTCATATACAAGAAAACTTCGATTCACAGGAAACATTAGATAAATTTAATACATGGTACGAAAAAGATTTCGAAAGATATTCGTACACAATGATCACAGACATCAATGACTTGTATCAAAAATATCAAAATAATTCTTGACATTGCCTAAATATACTGTATAATAACATAATTATTTCTATCGAGGCATGCAGATGAACAAAAGATTTTATTCAGGTAAAACATATTCGCATTCAACTGGTCACAGTTGTGCGTTTAGACAGTGGAAGGCAGATAGCCACTGTAACTTAATCCATGGTTATGCTCTACAGTTTGAATTCACTTTTGGTGGAGACGAACTTGACGACAGTAACTGGATAGTAGACTTTGGTGGACTAAAGCCACTTAAAGAATGGTTGAAACACATGTTCGATCATACTTACTTGGTAGCAGAGAACGATCCAGAAATGGAAACAGTTCAAATGTTACAAGACAAA
>Ga0213861_10001010_pt1 | contig 25182 bp, 17 predicted proteins | sample PICome_4_FD_160110 | JGI IMG/M metagenome (GOLD analysis project Ga0213861, IMG submission 160110) | Coastal seawater microbial communities near Pivers Island, North Carolina, United States - PICO131 | ecosystem: Environmental > Aquatic > Marine > Coastal | place: USA: North Carolina... | reverse complement strand
AGCCTGCCTGTTAATGCCAACAACGTTAGAAGACCTTGGCTTCATCGCCCGAAAAAGCCTTTACCTTGTTATTTTTGCACCCTTACTACTGGCTTTTCGCCATCCTTCAAACAGAAACTACGCGCTCGCTGGACTAATGATTGGCTTTTGGATAGCCGCCGTCATGACCCTCCTTCAGATCGAGCAACCACATGAAGGGCGTTTATCAGGTGCGACTTGGTTGGTTGATGTCTGGGGTGTCTTACTTGCTCTATTTTTTGTTTTTTTAACACCGAGAATCTTTGATCAGCAATACTCAACACCAGTACGCGTTTTGTTTGCGATAACAGCCCTGACCGCTTTCATATTTCTCATGTTAAGCGGAGCGCGCGGACCTTGGCTCGGCGCTAGTTTTGCCATCGGTCTTTACCTTCTTTTTTACCAGCGACGCACGCTTGGCGTTATCTTGGTTATTGCTGTCGTTGCTTACCTCCCGATCAAACACTTTGCCCAAGCGCCAATTGCGCAAATCGAGCAAAGGGTCGCTTCAATAGTTGACACCGAAGAAAACATATCAAATTGGATTCGACTGACGCTATGGAAATTATCCATCGCACACAGCATCGAAAAATTCGAAACAAATCCAGTTGAGTTGTTGCTGGGATCTGGAAGCACGAGCCATTTTGCAAAGGTCTACGATTTTTTTGAACGAACCGATGCGCTCACGCAAGAAGAAAAAAACAAATTGTCAGCGCCAGATGTTGGCTACCCGTCAAACGACACTCACAATATGTATTTGGATGCGATAGCCAAGCATGGTTTGGTTTGGACTCTTGCTAACATTTTTTTATTTCTTGCAATGGCAACGACGGGATTGCGTCGATTCCAACCAACCCACACATCTGTCTTAGCGGCACCCGCGCTGGTGATCTGCTTTCTGTTGACAGGTGTTTTTTACACATTGCTGCCTCATTTCGCAGCCACATTTTTCATATTTTTTTCAGCGCTTGCACTTCGATCGAATGAAACCCAACCAGTCGAAAATACTTCTGTGTCGTGAGCGATCATGCACACAAGACTCATACTACCGATGTTCAAGACTAACAAACACCACTACCCGATGAACCGAAAGCTCGCGCAATCTGAAACAATTTGAATCAGTACACCTCTAGGGGTATAAGCAACTGATTGTTTCGGTCACTTTACATGCCTTGCCCAGCAAACAGATTCGGAATCATCGCTCTTCGTCCAATAATGGATCCGGCCGATCCTCCTTAATAATGCCGAATGGCGTCCAAGCGCGATTCTCTGCTGCTGCCTGATCATAGAAGGACGGGAAGCTTTTCTCGGGCGTCACAGTAGGCAAATGACGTTTGTGATACGAAGCATCAAAATGAATCATTGTTGCTTGGTATCGTAAATCACTCAGCTTAAGTCCGGCTTTCTGGAGCCGCCTTTGAACGTCTGAGTCTTCCGCTCCCCACTGAGTCGAATGGCGTTCGTCAAATCCATTCACCAACAACAGATCTGACTTCTGGATTGAGAAATTACATCCGACAACACCCCACTTCTGAGATGGTAGTTTCTTCAAAAAGCGGTATGGCAAACGGAATCCTTTTTCAATGTTCCGAGCCCTAAAAGTGAGTGACCAAAAAATAAGACGAAAAATGTTCCTAAAAACAATTAAGTCGGGCTGACTGCAATCAAGATGATCAATAGCATCTCTAAAACAGTCAATTCGTCGACCAACTGCACAGAAACCTAACTTGGATGCCCGCACGTGATCATCAACAAAATGAACTTGAGGCACGCAGTCACCATCAATAAAAATGAGTGTCTCACTTACAGCACTTTTAACCGCACGATTCATAACGATTGTTTTTCTAAAACCTTCGTCTGCCTGCCAAAAATGTTTAGAAGGAAAAGAGAAGGCCTTGAGCATTTCATCAACTTGGGCGACAACTTCTGGGGTTGATCCATCATCAGCAATTAAAACTTCGAATTGACCGCGGTATTGATTTTTTAATGCAACTAGCACTAATCGCAACAACTTTATGTCGTTGTAAAAAGCAATGATTATTGATGCGTCAGGCATATAGAAGTGTAGTGGTTTAAAATTGTAAACATATAATCAGTGCCCCCCTACTCAAATTTTTGAAGGACTTGATTCCCACAAATGGATGAAGCGTCGAAGACCAATTCTATTCGAGATCTGGCATTTCGGGAGCGTTACCTTAAGGGTCGCATCATCGATATCGGCTGTGGAAGAGACTTGGTTTGTTCAGGTGCTGAACCCTTCGATTTGCCAGATGGCGATGCACAAGAGATTGCTAGCATCAGGGACAATAACGCATACGATACTGTTCACAGCAGCCACTGCCTTGAACACATGAGAGATCCCGTCCATGCCCTTTCGCAATGGTGGGCGCTTGTAAAACCGGGTGGTCACTTGATTGTCGTCGTCCCCGATGAGGACCTATATGAACAAGGCTTTTGGCCAAGCCGCTTTAACCATGACCACAAAGCAACCTTTCGGCTAAACAGTCCAACCTCTTGGTCACCTGTTTCTCATGACATTAAAGCAATTGTTCAATCACTACCTGGTGCATACATTGTTGAGCTCGAACGTCAAGACCTAAAGTATGACTATTCTCTGCAAGCCAAAGGAATGACGCCTAACCCACTGGTGCCCCTTATTTTTTTAAAATCTTTTAAAAAAATAATGAGAGCTGTTGTTAAACCATTTCCCCTCGCCCGCCAGAGGCTAACATGGCGTATAGAGAATGCGTATTTCGAACGCATGGCATTCCCATTGATCAAACATCTCGCGACGCACTTGCTCAAATACAAATTGTAGCTGCCAAGCGAACCACCAAGAACTAGTTAGCAGGCATTTTCAAGAAGAGCTTCTCGAGCGCCGCATCAAAGCGAGCGTCATCAAAAGCATCAATACGCGTCCCAGCAACAGCATCTGCTAGAAAGGTGATCGCCTGATCAGAGTTAGGGTGCCAACTGTCATAGTTGTTTGTTTTTATCAACGGCGATAGATCAGGAGGGTTGTAAATTGCCAAAAGCGGTTTACCTAAACCCGTAGCAATGTGGACGACGCTTGTATCGACCGAAACAATAGCCTGGCAAGCCCGCACTTGTTCAAAAAACTCAGTCAGTTCCGATGTGGGTCGCAGAAAAACTTTTGAGGTCAAGTCATTGGCTATCAACAAATTGATTAAGCCCTTTTCTTTATCAGGCGTTGCAATCATAAAAACAGAAACACTTAGGCCTTGCTTGGCAGCGACTTTCAAAATACCTCTGATTGCGCTCACAATTTTTGAATCACTAAAGCTTCGGTGTCGGCTCGCACCAAAAGGGCAAAACCCGATAACAAGGTTGTCATGCCAATAAGACATGACATGCTTGTGAGCGGTCATGTTTTCTGGCAGCCAATACTGTCGGTTGTCGACTGGGACAGATAACTTTTCAAGCAGCGGGATGGCTTTTTCAGAAAAATGCAACTTTTCAGTCATAGCACCTAACTTGATGTCGACGCATTTGAGGCCATCGTCTAGGCTAGCGACGTGTCCCGGCCGAATCAAATACAGCAAGAGCAGATCTCGCGCTTTAAGCGCCTGCGATAGGTGGACGACGTATCGGGGTCTCTTAAGCTTCTTGGCGATATTAAAAACGGACCTAAATCCGGGTCGCTTAGGCGATAACACCACCCTATCGAACTCAAAGGTGTGATCAAAAAGCTCAAAAAAATCAGCCCCAGTCGCGACCCAGAGCTTCAAATCAGGCCGATGCTTTTTAAGCTCACGCCAAATCCAAGACAACACAACCGTATCGCCAAGCTTGGCATCCCAACGAACAAAAAGAATAGCGTCTTCAACATCACCTAAGGCATTTGGCGCTCGATCTAACAACACGACCGCTATTGCTCGACGAATACTATCGCGCCAGGCCCTGACGTGATTAGTAAACGATTTCAAAGCCATCGGCATCAACCCAATCGTTTAGCGCTATTAGAAGATCATCTGGCACGTAAACGCACCACTGTTCGCCCAGACGTATACGACATGAAGCACCCGCGGACTGGTAAGTAATTTCCACCGGCATCCCAGCACCTTGTTCGATGGCCCTAAAAGGCGACAAGAGAGCCTGAAGACGATCTGCATCAGCCTTGCCATTCAAGCGAATGGACAAGGCGCGCGCGCGCGCTTCACGCATGGCCTGTAAATCAAAAACATCATCAACCGAAACCCGAAAACCACCCGAATATTCATCAACGGCGACTTTGCCGCAAAGGACAAGCAGCGCGTCCTCTTTAAACCGAGCTCGATTGGCCTCGTACATTTCATTAAAAATCATCACATCAAGCTGCGCAGTGCCATCATCAATGGTTGCAATCAGCATTTTGCCGCGACGAGTCATTTGCGGGCGCAGCGCTGCAATCGTACCGGCAAGCCACTGAACATCTCGCGATGGCGTCACATCATTCAACGAGCGGGGCACCATGCGCCGAACCTCATCGCGCCACGCATCAAACATATGGCCGCTAAAAAAATAGCCCAGCGCCACTTTTTCCTCAGCCAGCTTGCGACGCAAATCCCATGGATCAGCGTTTTCAAGAACACCAGCCACCACATCGCTGCCATCATCACCGAAGAGCGAGACCTGAGAGGCACTGCGTGCGGCCTGTTCAGCCGCTTCCACTGCCGTGGGCAATGACATGAGCAAGGCCGCTCTGTTAGGCTCAATAGCGTCAAAAGCACCCGCTCTAATCAAAGACTCTAGGCAACGCCGATTAACGAGTTGCCGATTGATACGTTGGCAAAACTCAAACAGCGAAGTGAATGGTCCGCCTGATTGGCGCGCTTGGACAATTTCCTCAATCGCAGCCTGCCCTGCCCCTTTGATTGCACCCAACCCATAACGGATGGTGCGAGGTGGCTTGTCCTGAGGATCGTTGTCCTCACGCACCGGCTCAAATCGATAGCCAGAGGCATTGACATCAGGCGGCAAAACCTTAACCCCATTGGCATGGCAATCACGCCAAAAGGTTTGAACCTTATCAGTGTCGTCCATATCGGACGAAAGCGTGGCCGCCAAGAACTCAGCCGGGTGATGCGCCTTAAGCCAAGCCGTGTGATAAGCAATCAGCGCATAGGCAGCCGAGTGTGACTTGTTGAAACCGTAACCGGCAAACTTCTCCATCAAGTCGAACAACTTCACGGCCAAAACCGGATCATGCCCCTTTTGCGCCGCGCCTTGTTGAAACAATTCACGCTGCTGAGCCATTTCCTCGGCTTTCTTTTTACCCATGGCGCGACGCAAAAGATCAGCACTGCCTAATGAGTAGCCACCGATGATCTGCGAAATCAGCATCACCTGCTCTTGATACACAATCACACCGTATGTGCTTCTGAGCGTATGTTCCAGATCGGGGTGGAAATAATCAACAGAAGCACGACCGTGCTTGCGATTGACAAAATCATCAACCATGCCCGACTCAAGTGGTCCAGGCCGATAAAGCGCCAAGACAGCAATCACATCCTCAAAGTTGCTTGGCCGAAGCTTCTTTAAAAGCTCTTTCATGCCCCGCGATTCAAGCTGAAAGACAGCCGTTGTGTTGGCTTCACAAAGCAATTGATAAACCTTGGGGTCATCAAGCGTTAAGGCCATGATGTCAAACCCTGAGAGCTCAACGTTGAACTGTCGCACGTAGCGCACGGCCCAATCCAAAATCGTCAGGTTTCGTAACCCCAAAAAGTCAAACTTCACCAAACCAGCGGCTTCAACATCGTCCTTGTCAAACTGCGACACAGCGCTACTTTCCTGCCCAGGCTGGCAATAGAGCGGGCAGAAATCCGTTAACTTGCCTGGTGCAATCAAGACGCCACCAGCATGCATACCGACATTTCGGGTTAATCCTTCGAGCGGCCTCGCCAAGTCAATCAAAGCGCGGACTTCGTCTTCTTTTTCATAACGGGCTTTGAATGCAGGCTCGTCCGTCAGGGCGCGGTCAAGCGTCCAAGGGTCTGCGGGGCTAAAGGGGATCAACTTAGACAGGCCGTCGCAAAGCATGTAAGGCATGTCTAAGACACGCCCAGCGTCACGAACCACCGCTTTGGCACCCAAAGTACCAAAGGTCGCGATCTGACTGACGGCTTGGCGACCATACTTGTCTTTAACGTATTCAATCACGCGTTCACGATTGTCCTGACAAAAGTCGATATCGAAGTCAGGCATCGAAACCCGCTCTGGATTCAAGAATCGCTCAAACAGCAAATCGTAACGAATGGGGTCTAGATCAGTAATACCTAACGAATAGGCGACCAGTGAGCCCGCCCCTGAGCCACGGCCAGGGCCAACCGGCACACCGTTTTTCTTGCCCCAATTGATAAAGTCTTGAACGATCAAAAAGTATCCCGCAAAACCCATTTGAATAATGGTTTGGCACTCCCAGTCCAATCGCGACTGGTACTTTGGACGGTTCTCGATGCGTAAGGTCTCATCAAGGAACAGTTGTTTTAAGCGGACCTCTAAGCCCTCGTGAGAAAGCTGCACCAAATAGTCATCAATACCAAGTCCAGCTGGCGTCGGAAAATCGGGTAATTTTGGCTGGCCCAAGGTGAGCGTCAAATTACAACGCTGGGCAATGGCGACCGTGTTTTGAAGCGCTGAAGGCACATCACTAAACAATGCTGCCATTTCGTCGGTCGACTTCAGGTACTGATCTTCAGTAAATCGCCGCTCACGCTTGGGGTTGGTCAGGATTTCACCATCCGAGATGCAGACCCTAGCTTCGTGAGCCCGATATTCCTCAGCGCGAATAAACTGAACAGGATGCGTAGCCACCACCGGCACAAATAATTGCTGTGCCAATGCCAACGCACTATCCGTGTATGACCAGTCCGCTTGGTTACCAGTACGCTGCAACTCCAAGTAGTAGCGGCCGGGCAACGCCTGCATCCATTGCTGAGCCAATTGGGCAGCCACATCCGATTGCCCTGCCAACAGGGCCTGCCCCACGTCGCCATGGCGGCCACCGGACAGCACAATCAACCCAGGAGCCTGCACAACCCATTCACGCTTTACAGCAGCTTTGCCATGTTGGGTATTTTCCAGCCAAGCCCGCGTGATCAGTTCACACAAGGAACGGTAACCCTGCTCGTTAGCCACAAGCAGTAAAATACGGTAAGGTTTGTGTGGTTCGGACTCATTCGTGAGCCAAACATCACAACCGGCGATCGGTTTGACGCCTTTGGAACGGGCAGCGTTGTAAAACTTGATTAGGCCAAACACGTTCACCAAGTCTGTTAACGCCACCGCTGGCTGTTCAAGTATTTTCGTTTGCGACACCAAGTCATTAATTCGAACAATACCGTCAACCACCGAAAACTCGGAGTGGACGCGCAAATGAACGAAGGGGATGGGGGGCTGGTTGCCTTGCATGCTTAAGATTGTACTCAAGGACTGTCGATACACATTATGAAATGGCTAATTCTATTCACTTGGTTGGGCGCTATCCTCTTCGCGCATTTCAGGGGACAGGTTCGCTTGCCGCTTAAGCGCCAACTACTCGACCAGTCCGTACTCTTGGCACCCATCAATGCCCTAATGGTTCTGAACTCGAAAGCCCCCACCACGCCTTATGTGCCGCTTTCACGCTCGCCTGAATTGAGTCTGCTTCAAGACAATTGGAAAATCATCCGCGAAGAGGCCCTGCACTTGGCCCAAATACGCGAAATCAAAGCCCCTGTTGCCCATAACGACATCGGATTCAACTCTTTTTTTAAATACGGCTGGAAGCGTTTTTATCTCAAGTGGTATGACGCCAAACACCCATCAGCCGAATCGCTCTGCCCCAAAACCACTGCGTTGCTCAAACAGATCCCAAGCATAAAAGCGGCCATGTTTGCCGAATTGCCACCCGGTGGTCGTTTGAACCCGCACCGCGACCCTTTTGCAGGGTCATTGCGATACCACTTAGGACTTTCCACGCCTAATGACCCTTCTTGCTACATCGATGTCGATGGCATTCGCCACGTTTGGCACGATGGTGAAGGCGTTGTTTTCGACGAAACGTACGTACACGAGGCACAAAACAACTCAAATCAAAACCGAATCATCCTGTTTTGTGATGTCGAACGCCCATTGAAATGGCGCTGGGTTGAGCGCTTTAACCACTGGTTTGGCCGCGTCATGATGTCAGCGGTAAGCTCACCAAACGCTGAGACTGATCAGACCGGTTTCATCAATAAACTCACGCATTGGCATTGGGTCATTGATCAAAAACGCAGTGCTTTCAAGACGGCCAACCGCACCCTTTACAAAGCAACTAAGGTGGCCCTGATAGTGCTCGCGATCTTGCTCTTCTTAGCGATTTGACCAAGACTAACGTTGCAACGCCTCCCATGCCTTGTACAGACGCTTGGCAGACACGGGGTAAGGCGTGCGTAGACGTTGCGCGAAAAGCGCAACACGCAACTCTTGCAACATCCAAAAGAACTGATCTAGCCCAGGTTCCGGCGCGCCTGCCAACGCCTGCCGGGCGCGCCGGTAGTGCGCCAAAAGCGGCGCCATTTCACTCATCCGCTGCTGATCTCGATCCGCATCAGCTCGAAGGCCGTCAAACCGAACGGCAATGGCCTCTAAGTAACGTGGCAAATGCTTGAGTTGCTCATAGGGTGTACGCATCACAAAATCGGAGGGCATCAATTCACTGAGTTGAATCACCATGTCTTTGCAGGCACTTTCATGCACTTTAAACTGAACCAACCGCTTTCTAGCCACCTCTGATTGCTCAAGAATAGACAGCACAAGTCGAGACAACTCTTGCGCCAAAAGCCCTAACCTTTCCTTGGCCAATTCTCGGCTGCTGGCAAAGCTCTCCGCGTCTGTGGGCCATGGTTGCTGCTCGAGCGCTGCACGTGACAAAGCCGCATCAATAATTTGCCCGCGTAGAGACTCCCACGACCCAAGCGGCATATACAAAACACCCAGTCGCAAAGCGTCTGGCAGGTTCTTTTCTAAAAACTTGATTTGCTCTTTCAAACCAATCCGAAGCAATCGCAAAAGGCCGAGGCGGTGGCAGCGTTGCGCGGTTTGCGCATCATCAAAAACATCAATCCGACAGTGCGTACCTTCATCGACCAGCGCAGGATAGCCCAAGATACTTTTACCGGCGCGGCGTATCTCCATGACTTCAGGTAGCGACTCGAATGTCCATTGGGTGATCTGCTCCAATGCCTGATCAGCAATAACCGGCTCACCTTCTGCGGCCATTTCTTGGAAAGTGGCATGCGCTTGATCGCCGAATTGCGCTTTAAGCTGCGACAAATTACGACCTGCTCGCAACATTCGGCCGTGCTGATCAATAATTCGAAAATTCATAAACAAGTGCGCAGGCAACGAATCGACCCGAAAGTCAGACTCCTGGACTTTGACATGAAACTGCTGATCAATGTCAGCAATAACAGCTGCCGTCAAGCTGACCGTCGGCGCAGACATTCGGTCAAACCAGCGTGCGTGAAACGCTTGGGCATAATCGGGCACGGGCACGCAGTGCTTGCGTAACTTTTGCGGCATAGACTTGACCAACCACTGCACTTTTTCTTTCACCATCCCTGGCACCAACCACTCCCAGCGCGGGGTCGTCAATTGATTCAGCAACACGAGGGGCACCGATACCGTGACGCCATCCTTAGGCGAGCCCGGTTCAAAGTGATAATCCAATTTAAGGGCATTGCCCTGCCAGCTCAGCGTCTTTGGAAACACATCGGTGGTAATGCCCGCCGCCTCATGACGCATCAAGTCATCCCTGGAGAGCTTCCAACGCTGTACTTCTTGGTCATCTAGTTGCTTAAACCACTGTTTGAATGCCACTGTTTGACATATCTCTTGGGGCAACAACCGGTCGTAAAATCCCGCGATCAAGGTTTCATCCACCAAGATGTCTGGTCGTCGACTGCGATGCTCAAGACGCTCAATACTCTGGATTAGTTTTTTATTGTGCGTCACAAACTCAAACGGCAAGTCAATCTCACCGGGCACCAGCGCCTCGCGAATAAAAGTCTCGCGGGCACGAGCCAAGTCAACCGGACCAAAATGCACCTGCCTACCGCTGTAGATCGGCAGACCGTAGAGCGATGCCTTTTCTTGAGCCACCACTTGCCCGCGACGACTATCCCAACGCGGATCGCCCCAGCTCTTGGTCAGTAGGTGGGCGCCCACGCGCTCTATCCACACCGGTTCAATTTTTGCAATGCAACGCGCGTACAACCGACTCGTTTCAACCAACTCACCCGCCAGCACCCACTTACCCGCTTTTCGAACGAGCTTCGATCCAGGATGTATCCAGAATCGCAGGTCGCGCACCCCTTGGTAATGGCTGGCCTCTTCGGACTTCAACCCAACCTGCCCGATCAATCCCGTTAACAGTGCTGAATGAACCTGCTCATACGTGGCTTCAGTTTGGTTGACTCGCCAGCGCTGCTCACCAACCATGGCAGCGAGCTGCCCGTGAATGTCATGCCATTCTCTTAACCGCACAGCCGACAAATAGTTTTGCCGCAAAACGCCGACCAGTTTGCGCTGTGAGCCTTTGTGAGCGACTTGCTCGTGATACCAATCCCAAAGTTTTAACCATGCCAAAAACTCTGACTGCTTGTCTGCAAATTTGGCGTGCGCTTGTTCGGCTGCCTCGCGCGCAATCACGGGGCGTTCGCGGGGGTCTTGGACGGCCATGGCAGAGGCAATGATCATCATTTCTCTCAAACATTGCTGGTCGCGAGCGGCCAGTAACATACGCCCAACCCTCGGATCCAATGGCAATCGAGCCAACAGCTTTCCAATACTCGTTAAAGAATGAGCCGAAGCTTGAGGCTGTGAACCAGTACTCGATGCGTTTATATTTAACGCACCGAGCTCTTGCAACGTTTGATATCCATCTGCGATTGCTCGCCCCGTGGGTGGATCAACAAACGGAAACCGCTCGATTTCTGGCAGCCCAAGGGACTTCATCCGCAAAATAACGCCAGCCAGTGACGAGCGTAAGACCTCAGGCTCACTGAAACGCCGCCGACGCTTGAAGTCTTCTTCATCGTAGAGACGGATACAAACGCCTGGACCCAAGCGCCCGCAGCGTCCCGCCCTTTGATTGGCTGAGGCCTGACTGATGGGCTCGATTTGCAGCTGCTCGACCTTTTGTCGCCAAGAGTAACGCTTGACTCGTGCCAAGCCGGCATCAATCACATATCGAATGCCAGGCACTGTTAACGATGTCTCAGCCACGTTGGTTGCGAGCACCACGCGACGAGCGCGGGTGGTTGGCCGAAAGATTTCTTCCTGTTCATTTTGTGAAAGCCGAGAAAACAATGGCAAGATCTGTGTGCTTTGCGGATGATGCTTGCGAAGCGCTTCGCTGGTTTCGCGAATTTCGCGCTCACCGGGCAAAAAAACCAGAATATCCCCTGGCCCATGGCGAGCGCACTCATCAACCGCATCAGTCACCGCGTCACACAAATCCCTTTCTTGAACGCCCTCTTCAAGCTGCCCCTCGATTTCAGCGGCCTGCTCGGCAGGTAGCTTAACCGGGCGATAACGCATCTCTACTGGGTAAAGACGTCCCGAAACCTCAATAATCGGTGCCGCTTGACCGTTGGACGCCGCAAAATGCTGAGCGAACCGATCCGCATCAATGGTGGCAGACGTGATGATGACTTTCAGATCAGGTCGCTGCGGCAGAATTTCTCTCAAGTAACCCAAAAGAAAATCAATGTTTAGGCTACGCTCATGAGCCTCATCAATGATGATGGTGTCATACGCTTTGAGAAGTCGGTCCCGCTGCGTTTGAGCCAGCAAGATACCATCAGTCATCAATTTGATAGCCGTTGTGACATCGGTACGCTGCTGAAAGCGAATTTGATAACCAACCCATTGACCCAGCGGGGTTTGGAGCTCTTGCGCGATACGACGGGCGACCGATGTCGCCGCCAAACGGCGAGGCTGGGTGTGCGCAATCATCGCCTCACGCCCTCTACCCATGGCCAAACAAATCTTTGGCAACTGGGTCGTTTTACCCGAGCCCGTCTCACCGCTTAAGATCACAACCTGATGCGTGGTGATCGCGAGCACGATGTCATCTCGCCTCGCGCTGACTGGCAAATCATCCGGAAAAGCGATTTCGGGCAACGGTCGTGGGGAAATGGCAACGGTTTGGGCCGTCTGCGTGTCTGAAACCAAGTCGACAACCTCAATCTAACGCATGGTAAGCGCATGCATTATAAAATGGACCATGATAGGCATATTGCAAACAATGGGTTAAAAGTTGACCCGACGATTCAGTGAGCGACATGAACACAGAGGTCGAATTACCCACCATTATGACTGACTCGGACTTTTCTGCCACTTCTAATGAAGACACCGTCTCAGCACTAGAAGCGGCCGATTCCGCTGCGCCTCAATTTGTGCGATGGTTTCGCGAGGTTGCGCCCTACGTTCATGCTTTCCGGGGTAAGACGTTCGTGGTAGCTTTTGGTGGCGAATTGGTTCAGGCCAACGCATTAAACGCGCTGGTACAAGACTTATCTTTACTGAGCGCGCTAGGCATCAGGCTTGTGCTGGTTCATGGCTCTCGCCCACAAGTCAACGAGCAGTTAAGCCTCAAAGGCTTTAAACAGCAGTTTGGGCGCGGCATGCAGCCCACCGATGACGCAGCCCTTGAGTGCGCCAAAGAGGCAGCTGGCGAAATACGCCTAGACATCGAAGCTGCCTTCAGCCAGGGACTGCCGAATACACCAATGTCGCACGCTCAAATCCGCGTGATTTCTGGCAACTTTGTCACAGCCCGCCCAACAGGCGTGATCGATGGTGTCGACTATCGCCACACTGGTCAAGTACGCAAAATAGACACCGACGCCATGAAAGTGGCGATCGAACACGGCTCTATCATTGTGCTGTCACCGCTGGGCTTTTCGCCGACCGGTGAGGCATTTAACCTTGCCATGGAAGACTTGGCCACTAGCGTTGCTGTTGCCCTAAGAGCTGAAAAACTGATTTTTTTAACTGAGACCGATGGTGTTATCGGCGCAGACGGCAATGTTGACACCGAGCTGGCTCGTTTAGACGCCGATGCCCTTCTCGCTACGAATGCCCTTGACGAGAACACCGCTTTTTATTTGCACTACGCCTCAAAAGCCGTCAAACGGGGCGTTGCCCGCGCTCACATGATTCCATTTTCGTTAGATGGCGTGGTTCTGCTTGAAATATTCACCCACGATGGTGTTGGCACCATGGTCGTTGAGGACACCCTAGATGATTTGCGCTCAGCCACGATAGACGATGTGGGCGCTATTCTTAGGCTGATAGAACCACTAGAAAGTGATGGCACCTTGATCACCCGAGGCAGAGCGGCCATCGAGCGTGATGTTGAAAACTTTTCGGTGCTTGAGCATGATGGCGTTATTTTCGGTTGTGCCACCCTGCACTACTACCCTGACGAAAAAATGGCTGAAATGGGTTGTTTGATCGTTCACAATGAGTGGCAAGGCGCAGGCGAAGGTGAGTTGTTGCTTCGCCACATGGAGTCTCGTGCCAAGGCGTTGGGTGTGAAGCGTCTGTTTGTTCTAACCACACGCACAGCCCACTGGTTCATGAAACGCGGCTTTGGCAAAGGCGGCGTCACCGATCTGCCCAAAGAGCGCCAAGCAGCCTACAACCGCTCAAGAAACAGCCAAGTGTTTATCAAGCGGCTGTAACCCGATTTGCGTCTGATTTTAGGTGACAGTATGGCAAATGGGCGCACAAAACAAAGGTGAATGGCTAATCAACCGCTAAGCCATCACTACAATACCAAAACATTGATTTAGACCAAAAAAGGGCTGACATGACTCGAATTATCCAATGCACCAAGCTAAAAAAAGAAGCAGAGGGACTAGACTATCCGCCATACCCAGGCGAAGTAGGCACCAAAATTTGGCAGACCATTTCAAAAGAAGGTTGGCAGCAGTGGATGGACGTACAAACGCGTCTCGTTAACGAAAATCGCCTGAACTTAGCAGACGTTCGTGCGCGCAAGTATTTGCGCGAGCAAATGGAAAAATTTCTATTTGAAGATATCGATGTCGAAGCGCAAGGTTACGTGCCGCCCTCTGACTAAGTACCTTCCCGAACCACACGTTCGGCTGCTTTGACGCCTTGGTGCCGCACATCAGCGCCATGAACCATAAAAATCACGCGCTCGGCCATGTTTTTTGAGTGATCCCCGATGCGCTCTAGTGAACGGGCAACAAATAGCAAATCAATACCCCCTGAAATGGTTCGGGGGTCCTCGATCATGAAAGAGATCAGGCTGCGCATCGCAGACTTCCACTCTTTATCCACTTGTTTGTCGCTTCGTACAACAGCAGCGGCAGCAACAGAATCTTGTCTGGCAAAAGCGTCCATCACATCATGCAGCATTTGTGCCACGGCTTTGCTCATGTGTTGAAGCTCAATCTCTGGCACGAATTTTTTCGTGTCATCATGCAAACGGCGTGCCATCGATGCAATCTTCTCGGCTTCGTCGCCTGAACGTTCCATGTCAGTCAACATTTTTGCAACGGCCATCAAGGTCCTCAAATCAATGCCGGCTGGCTGTCTAAGCGCGATAATCGTTGCGATTCGCTCATCCACAGCCACTTCGATTTTGTTGACCTCTTTTTCATTTTCTTTGACGCGATCAATCAAACTCGCATCACCAGTGACCACCGCATCAATGGCATCATTGATCATACTCTCGACGCAGCCACCCATTCTCAGCAGCTCGCTGCAGATCTCATCCATTTCGACGTCATACTTACGGAAAGTGTGTTCGGTCATTTCAGCGCCTATTGCCATTAATTTAGGAGATACACCAACAAAAATCGGCCTATCAAAAGAATTCAACACGTAGTGTAAGAGCAAAATATGACATTTTTATGAATTAATGTGAGAGTCGTGTCTCAACCCCTCGCGGCCCAGCAACCAGCGCAACATCAGCCCGGCGAAGCGCAAAAATGCCATTTGTGACAACACCAGGTAAGTTATTAAGCTCGACTTCAAGTCCCGGGGCGTCCAAGATCTTAAGCCCTGCCACGTCAACAATCGGATTGCCATTATCAGTCATAAACCCAGTCCTTATGCTCGGTTGACCACCCAAAGCAACCGCCCGCCTCATGACGCTAGCGACAGCCATCGGTAAAACCTCGATAGGCAAAGGAAACCGGCCCAGCCACTCAACCTGCTTAGAAGCGTCAACAATACACAGGAAACGCTCAGCCACTGAAGCGACAATTTTTTCTCGGGTCAAGGCCCCTCCTCCACCCTTGATCATCTCGAGTGCTGGATTAATTTCATCAGCACCATCAACATAGACAGGCATCGACGCCACGTCATTGAGAGTAAGCACCGTCACACCACCTTGGCGCAAGCGCTCCGCCGTGCGCTCTGAACTGGCAACAGCCGCGCGAAACGACTCACGCTTTAAGCACAAGGCGTCTATGAATAAATCAGCAGTAGAACCCGTGCCTACACCAATCACCGCATCCGAGGTGAGCCACGGCTCTATATAGTCAACTGCAGCTTGAGCCACGGCTTGCTTTAATGCTTGTGGATCCGTTGTCACGCTTTTTCATCCTTTTCTTCAATAAATGGCCGACTGATTTCAGACAGCAGGCCCCCCTCAATCTCATCATCCTTGCCACTTGGCAGTGATTCGACTGCACTTAAACTTCGCAGCATGACTCGCGTACGCGTTTCAGTCTTGCCTATTTTATTGGTCGCAGACTCAAGCGATCGTTTCACATCAGCCAAAGACTGGCCAAACTTACCAAACTCGGTTTTGACGCTACGCAGCACCTGCCAGACCTCGGAAGATCGTTGCTCGATGGCTAGCGTACGAAACCCCATTTGAAGGCTATTGAGCATCGCAGCCAAGTTTGCTGGCCCTGCCACATTGACCCTAAGTTCGTGCAATTTATCGAGCACCCCGGGCAACCGTAGTACTTCGGCATACAAACCCTCGCTGGGCAAGAACATAATGGCAAAGTCAGTTGTGTGTGGCGGCGAAATATACTTGGCCGTGATTAACTTGGCTTGCACCTCAATGGCTCGACCTAATGCTGCAGAGGCTTGGCGCACTGCATCGATATCAGCAATATCCTGCGCATCGTGCAACCGCTCATATTCCTCTTTGGGAAACTTCGCATCGATTGGCAGCCAGACAGGATCCTCACTATTTTTTTGACCTGGCAGGCGTATCGCAAATTCAACAACGGCATCACTTCCCGGCACAGGCTTGACATTACAGCCATACTGGTCAGCTGTCATGGTGTCTTCAATCAAGCGAGCCAATTGCACCTCGCCCCACGTGCCCCGAGACTTGACGTTGGTCAAGACCCGCTTGAGATCGCCCACACCCGCAGCCAATGTGTGCATTTCGCCCAAACCTTTGTGCACCGCTTCCAAGCGATCGGAGACCAATTTAAAGGATTCACCCAAACGCTGCTCAAGCGTTGCGTGCAGCTTTTCATCAACAGTTTGCCGCATTTGCTCGAGTTTGCTGGCGTTGTCGGTCTGCATTTGTATCAACCGCTGCTCAACCATGCTTCTTAAGTCAGCCATGCGTTGTTCATTGCTGAAAAACATGTCCTTTAGGCGCTGCGCAAATCCTTGTCCGAATCGCTCCAAAGCCTCAGCGGCTTCCTGTCGCCCACTGGCGGCATCACGAGACACCATCGAACGAAACTGCTCATCAGCGTTAGCCAGTTCCATACGCAAAGCTTGATGAGACTGCGCCATTTCGGCTCTCAAAGCCCTCTGGCCATCGGCGAGTTCTGTACGCCAACTGTGTTCTAACCGTTCTTGCCCTGCTAACAACTGCTGCATCTGATGCGAATAGAGCGTATGGCGCGCGCGCCACAGAGCCAACACAAAACCCAACGCAAGCACAACGAAGAACAATGTCGTGGCGGCAACCGCCAACAACAGCCACTCAGTGGCAAGCAAATCCTTCACATTTGATCCTGATACTGCTTGAACTTCTTTTCAGAAAAACCACTGATGACCGTGCCATCAGGCAAAACAGTCAGTGGGCGCCGAGCAAGCGCAGGAAATTGTGCAATCAAGGCTAGCCACTGCTCATCAGTTACCGCTTGTCGTTGAACGTCAGTCAATTGGCGCCAAGTCATCGACGCACGATTAACCAACTTTTCCCAACCGCCGAGGGCTTGGGCGAATTCGCAAAGAGCTTCGGGGGGCAAAGGGTGATCTCGATAGTCGATCAGTTGGCAAGCCACACCCTGAGTGGACAACCACGCCAAAGCCTTTTGGCAAGTACTACATTTTGCTAGGCCATATAAATGAATCATCGGTTAGCCTCCTGCCTGCGTTGTAGTGCATTGACAATCAAAACAAACAAAGCCACACCAAGCACAAAGACAGTTGCCAACGCATTGACCTCGGGCTTTACCCCTAGTCTAACGCGCGAGAAGATCTCTGGTGACAGCAAGGTCGCGCCTGGGCCCGATAAAAACGACGAAATCACCACGTCGTCCAACGACAGTGTGAAAGCCAGCAGCCAGCCTGAAACCACAGCAGGCATGATCAAAGGCAATGTGATCACGAAAAAAACCTTCAGCGGCGATGCCCCTAGATCAAGAGCGGCCTCTTCCAGAGATCGGTCTAGATCACGCACCCTTGACTGAACAATGACTGCCACAAACGCCATGCATAATGTGGTGTGACCTACCCAAATGGTGAACAAACCCCGTTCGCCAGGCCAACCAAACAAAGCATCCATCTCAACGAACAACAGCAACAGCGAAAGACCTAAAACCACTTCAGGGATAACCAAAGGCGCACTGACCAAGCCCACGTACAAGGCAAATCCCTTGAATCGCCCTTTGCGCGCCAAGATGTAGCCCGCCCACGTGCCCAAAGCCGCCGCCGCGGTAGCAGTCATCAACGCAACCTTGAAGGAAAGTCCTGCGGCACGTAAAAGTGCTTGATCATTAATGAGCGCCTCATACCAACGAAACGAGAAACCAGCCCAAGAAGTCATCATGGCTGAATCATTGAATGAAAAAACAATCAACGTCAAAATCGGTAAATACAGAAAAGCAAACCCAAGCCCTAACGCCAACCAGCGCCCAAGGGCGCTAGGCTGTTGCGTTGTCGACATTGATGTGTTTGCCATTTGGGCTAAACCTCCCGCTCAAAGCGCTGCTGCTGATTCAGCTGAAACACGATCAATGGCATCAACAACAAAAGAACCATCACCACAGTGACCGCTGAAGCCATGGGCCAATCCGCATTGGTGAAGAACTCGTTCCACATCACGCGGCCCATCATGAGGGTATTCGCCCCACCCAACATTTCTGGAATCACATACTCACCCACCGCTGGGATAAAAACCAACATTGAGCCTGCGACCACGCCGGGCATAGATAGCGGCAAGGTGATCGCAATAAATGCTCGCCAAGGCTTAGCGCCCAAGTCATAGGCGGCATCCAACAAGCGCAGATCCATTTTCACGAGGTTGGCATACAAAGGCAAAATAAAAAAAGGCAAGTAGGCGTAAACAAGACCTATGTAGACCGCGATATCCGTGCGATAAATTTCAAGTGGTGCATCGATCACCCCGACGTACATCAATACATTGTTAAGCACGCCATCGTTACGCAAAATACCCACCCACGCATAAACCCGTAACAACAACGAGGTCCAGAACGGCAGAATCACGGCCAACAAGAGTAAATGTCTAACCGATGGCTGAGATCGAGCAATGTAGTACGCCATGGGGTAGCCAACAACAACACAACAAAGCGTGGTGATCGCCGCTATCTTTAACGAATTGAGATAGGTGTCGATGTAGAGCGAATCAGAAAACAAAAGAATGTATCCCCGCAGATGAACGGTCAGATCAAGCACTTGATCTTTAAAGCTCACCAGGCTTGTGTAGGGGGGGATACCAAACTTTAAATCAGCCAAGCTGATCTTCAGAACCAGAAAAAATGGCAACAACAAAAAAAGCACCAACCAGACATAAGGCGGTGCGATTGAGGCAATCGCCGACCACCTGGCGCGCCAGGGGCCTACCATCATGATGACAGTACCGTCACGCTGTCATTGCCCCAACTGACATACACCTCGTCATCGATGCCCGGTAGCTCACGCGTTGCCAGCACCTGACTTGGCACGCTCGCTTCAATGGTTTTGCCTGAATCCAAGCGAATCTGGTAGAGCGCATAACTGCCCATCCAAGCGAGGTGGCTGACCATGCCATGGGCCCAGTTGTGCTCCTGCGCAGGGGCAACACGAGCAACACGAATTTGCTCGGGCCGTAGCGAAACAGATACTGCCATGCCGAGTGGTTCACTAACACCATGGTCAACATAAAAAGCCCGAGGTAAATCCTCAGACTCGATCTTGATATGACCGGGTTGATCTACGCTAATAACCCCTTCAAACAAGTTCGTTGATCCGATGAACCCAGCGACAAACCTAGAATTGGGGTAAGCATAGACCTCTTGTGGAGTGCCTATCTGTCGAATTTGCCCCTCTGTCATGACAGCCACACGATTGGCCATTGTCATGGCCTCTTCTTGATCGTGGGTCACCATAAAGCAAGTCACACCGAGTTGGTCAAGGAGGCGAACCAATTCAATTTGCGTGGTGTGTCGAATCTGTTTATCCAGCGCCGACATCGGCTCATCAAGCAAAAGTAGCTTTGGACGCTTGACCAAACTGCGCGCTAACGCCACACGTTGCTGTTGCCCACCCGACAGTTGGTGCGGTCGGCGTTTGGCGAAAGGTGACATCTGAACCAGTTCAAGCGCCTCGTACACCCGCTCGTGGATTTCAGAACTTGGTACTTTTTCTTGCTTCAGACCGAAGGCCACGTTGGCCTCAACACTCATGTGCGGGAACAAGGCATAAGACTGAAACATCATGTTTACAGGACGGGCATAGGGTGCTAGATCAGTGATGTCCTCACCGTCTAAAAAGATCTGTCCAGAAGTCACCGGCTCAAAACCCGCGAGCATCCTTAGCAACGTTGACTTGCCGCAACCGGAGCTGCCGAGTAGTGCAAAGATCTCTGTGCGTTCAATCGCAAGATTAACGGACTGAACGGCCACCGTTTCACCAAAGATCTTGGTCACATCCTGCAGGCGAACAAAGGCCTGCGCATCGCCAGAAAGATCACTCAGATGGCCTGTTGCCTCGCCCATGGTGAGTTAACGGCCTGACTTTAGTTCAGCCCAAAGCCGAGTCTGTAGCCGCAAAATATTCAAAGGCTGCGTTTGAATAATAAACAATTTGCTGGCCACTTCAGGCGGTGGGTAAATGGCTGGATTGTTGGCGACTGCGGCCACAACCAGAGGCCGCGCTGCTTTGTTGGCGTTTGGGTAGAACATATTATTGGTAATGTCGGCTGAAACTTGTGGCTCAGAGATGTAATTAATAAATTCAAACGCCGCTTTTGGTGAAGGCGCATCAGCTGGCACAGCCATGGTGTCAAACCAGGCAGGTGCGCCGTTGTCGGGCAAGAAAAAATCAATGGTGTACGGACGATTTGCTTGCTTGGCCCGGTCAGCGGCAATCAGCACATCACCCGAATAACCATAGACCAGACACAGGTCGCCAGATGCCAATTCGTCAATGTAACCAGAGGAGCTAAATTGACGAACGAAAGGACGTATCTTTTTTAACAGCGCCAAAGCTTCTTTGTAATCGTCAGGATTGCTGCTGTTGGGGTTCTTGCCCAAATGGTGCAAAGCAGCAGGAAAGACCTGTGCGGCCTCATCAAGAATCGAAATGCCACAGCTGGCAAATTTTTCGGCTTTGGCAGGATCAAAGAGGATCGACCAGTCGTTTAGTTTGGTTCCAGCCCCGAGAATCTCTTTCGCCTTGGTGACATTTAGACCAAGCGCATTGGTGCCATAACCCCATGGCACCAAGTACTGATTACCCGGATCGATGGGCTCGAGCACCGCCATGATTTGAGGGTCCAGATTCTTCCAATTTGGAATCAACGACTTATCAAGCTTTTGAAACAGCCCCGCCTGGATTTGCCGAGCCGCATAATTGGTCGTTGGCACCACAATGTCGTAGCCTGACTTGCCGGTTAATAGCTTTGCTTGCAGCGTGTCATTATTATCGTAGGTGTCGTACTGCACCTTAATGCCCGTCTGGCGCTCAAATCCAGGAATGGTATCGGGTGCTGTGTATTCAGCCCAGTTATAGACATTCAACGTTTTTTTGTCTTGCGCCTGAGCCGGCGCCATCGAACCTAAACCACAGAACAGCATTAACGCAACCAATACTGTACGCATTTGAGCCTCCGCAAATTCATTTGACGATCATCCCAAGGTTCCCGGCACTTAAGGCCACAAAAACCGATGGCGAACACCATAAAAAAACCCGCTTCATGCAGCACAAAACGGGAATAATGGGAATTCTAAAGCCTTTTTCAGGCAATGCGAACGCAGGCGCTATACATCAATCCAAAAATTTGTTAAATCTCACCTCTCTGTGCGCCTCTGACCCTTTTTAGCACCAATTTCATTCATTTCTCAGGATGAGCAAGGGCGGCGTTCGCAGCACGCCGCGCAGCACCACCGATCCGGCCAGCCAAGCTCCAGGCATACAAACCGCCAACCCGAGAACCCAAGGGGTAAGCGACCACTGCATGGCAAATTGAAACACCCAGACTGAAAGGGCCCAGGCCGCCAAGGTGGCGCCAGCCGCGGCCATCAAGCCTGCCAAAGCGCCAATCATCAAGAGTTCAATGCGCTGCGCCCGGCTTAATTGTTGGTTGGTTGCCCCAAGCGCCCTGAGTAACGCCGATTCCCTAACCCGCTCATCTCGGCTGGCACTCAGCGCGGCCGCAAGCACCACGACGCCCGCCAAGATGGCAAAGCCAAACAGTGCCTGGATCGCCACTGACACCCGATCGAGAACCGATTGCAGTTGCGCAATCATCGCGCCCACATCAAAGACTGTTAAGTTCGGAAATTGTTTGATCAGCGTTTGAATCACGGCCGATTTTTCAACAGGCACGTATAGCGACGTAATGAAGGTTTGCGGCTCATCAACAAGTGCTTTGGGACTTAACAGGGCAAAAAAGTTGGGCTGCATGCTATCCCAGTCAACTTTACGAAGACTGGTGACGGTTACCACCACGGGCTCTCCGGCCACTTCAAAGGTAATTTGGTCGCCAATCGACAGGCCCAACAACCGCGCCACATCGGTCTCCATCGAAACCTCATAAGCCTCAGGATTAATCGCACGGCCAGCCACCACCTCGCCATTACCCTCAAGGGTTGGGGCATAGGAAAGATTAAAGTCCCTTTGCAACAAGCGCTGCGCCCTAGGTGACTCAAAGTCGTCGACTGAGACCGATTTATCGTTTAGCGCAATCACTCGGCCGCGTATCATCGGGTAAAAACTCAGGTCGCCGAGCTCAGCAGCCACTAGTGCTTGCCTAACAGGATCAACCTGATCGGGCTGAATGTTAATTAAGAACCGATTGGGCGCATCTGGCGGCAACGTTTGCTGCCATCCATCCAATAAATCGGTACGCACGATGGTCAACAACAAAATCGCCATCATGCCCACTGCCAAGGCACTGATTTGAGCAATTGACGAGGACTTGCGCCGGACAAGCCCCGCCAGCGCAAAACGCCAGGTGGGCCGATGCGTCAGGCGATGGCGAATCACATCGACCAACTTCAACACCATTAGCGCCAGCAGCCCGAAGGTGATGGCAGCCAATACAAACCCTGCCGCCAAGCCGAAACCGTACTTCGGGTTACCTGCTATCCACCACATGAGAATCGCAAACCCCAAAAAGGCGACCAAATAGCCTGCGACGCTGTGTAGCGGAAATGCCGGTACTTCTTGCCGCAAAATTTGTGCAGCAGAAATCTGGCGCAGTGACTGCACCGGTGGCAAAGCAAAAGCTAAAAGCAACCAAAAACCAGCATAAAGCCCTTGGGCAGCGGGCTGCCAGCCCACGCCCGGTAACTCATCGGCAATCAAGCCTTGCATCACACTGGCAAGTCCAAGTTGCGCGGCCCAGCCGAGCAGCAAGCCGATGAACGAGCCGATCAAGGCCACCAATATGAATTCAACACTCAGTAGCTTGGTGATGGTGCCTTGGGTTGCCCCAAAACATCTCATCACTGCGATACCTTGTTGCTGGCGCTGGCTAAACCGACGTGCACCGAGTGCAATGGCCACAGCAGCAATCAAGACCGCGATCATCACCACTAACGTTAAGAACTCATTGGCTCGATCGAGTGTGCGCATAATTTCAGGCCGTCCCTCTGACACGGACAGAATCTGTTGCGCCTGATTCAATTGCGGCTCAAGCCACTTTCTGTAATCGGCTGCAACTGATTCGTCGCCAGCCACCAATAGGGCGTGCGTTACCCGACTGCCTGGCCCCAAGAGACCTGATGACTCAAGGTCTTCGGCTCGAATCATGACGCGGGGCGCAATGTTGACAAACTGCATGCCGCGGTCCGGTTCGTAGGTGATCACTCGGCTAATGGTCAGATTGGCATGACCGACTTGCAAGTTATCGCCGACCGCTAAGCCTGTGAGCGCCAACAGTTGGGGATCAACCCAAGCCGAACCCAGCAGCGGGGATGCTTTTGTGGGTTCATCGGGCGAAATCACATCAGCGGCTGTGCGCATCTCACCGCGAAGCGGGTAGCCGTCCTCAACCGCTTTAATAGCCGCCAATTGAAGGCCAACTGCGCTATTGCCCACCATCGACGGAAAACGCCAAGTCCGAACGGCCTGCAAACCGTCCTGCTTCGCTTTGTCGAGCCAGCTTTGTGGGGCACTACCCGGCGTCTCAACAACCAAGTCCGCGCCCAACATTCGAGAAGCGTCGCGCTCAAGCGCCCTTGACACTCGGTCCGACAAAAAACCGACGCTGCTGATGGCCGCAACAGCCACGACAACGGCCAGCACCAAGAGCCTTAGGTCACCCGCACGAAAATCACGCCAAGTTTGTTTTATGGCAAAACCAAGTACCCCTGACTGCATCACCGATCCTTTTTAAACAGCTCTTATCGCGTCGATTGCATCTTGCAACCGGTGTATTGGCACAACCTTTAAGCCTTCAATGGCATGCTTTGGCGCATTAGCCGCCGGAATAATGGCCATTGAAAACCCCAGTTTTGCCGCTTCTTTCAATCGTTCTTGACCGCGTGGTGCCGGTCTGACCTCACCGGCTAATCCCACTTCACCAAAGGCCACTAACCCAACAGGCAGTGGTCGGTCGCGTAGCGATGACAGAATGGCCAATAAAATCGGCAAATCAGCCGCCGGCTCAGCAATGCGAACCCCTCCAACCGCATTCACAAACACATCTTGGTCTGACGTACTCACACCCGCATGGCGATGCAAAACCGCTAGCAACATGGCCAAACGATGGCCCTCTAAGCCAAGCGCCAATCGACGCGGGTTGGGCACATGAGCGGCATCAACCAAAGCCTGCACCTCAACAAGCAAGGGTCTAGAGCCCTCTTGTGTTGCCATCACACAAGAGCCCGCGACTTGTTGCTGGTGTTGTGACAAGAATAATGCCGAAGGGTTCGCCACTCCCTTCAATCCGCGATCAGTCATCGCAAAAACACCGAGCTCGTTGACCGCTCCAAAACGATTTTTAATCGCACGAACCAAGCGAAATGACGAGTGCGTATCACCTTCAAAGTACAGCACTGTGTCCACCATGTGCTCTAGAACCCTTGGGCCAGCCAAAGCGCCATCTTTGGTGACGTGCCCAATCAAAACCATTGGGATGCCCGTTTGCTTGGCCAAACGGGTCAGCTGGGCTGCACATTCACGCACTTGAGACACCGAACCGGGCGCTGAAGACAAAGCGCTCGAATAAATGGTTTGGATCGAATCGATCACCGCAACAGCTGGCGCCCGACTGGTCAGGTGTGACTCGATGACCTCAACCCGTATTTCAGGCAACAAATCCACATCGCTGCTGCTTAATTCGAGGCGCTTAGCCCTTAAAGCCACCTGTTGCGCAGACTCCTCACCTGTCACATACAAAACTCGGGCACTTTGCGACATATGAGCCAATGCCTGAAGCAACAACGTTGACTTGCCAATACCCGGATCGCCCCCGATCAAGACCACCGCCCCAGCCACCAAGCC
>Ga0213861_10001009_pt1 | contig 25186 bp, 23 predicted proteins | sample PICome_4_FD_160110 | JGI IMG/M metagenome (GOLD analysis project Ga0213861, IMG submission 160110) | Coastal seawater microbial communities near Pivers Island, North Carolina, United States - PICO131 | ecosystem: Environmental > Aquatic > Marine > Coastal | place: USA: North Carolina... | reverse complement strand
GGCAATGATTGAACACGATTATATCAAAATGATTGATGAAAAACATGATTTATCGCGTTTGATTCCTTTAACCAAAAACCGGTATGACCGCATGTGTATTGAACGTGTAATGGCGTGTATTTTGCATAAAAATGATGATCCTGATTATAAAGAAAAACAATCATGGTTGGGAAATCATCATCGGTATGCCCGCCGATACTATTATCCCGATTATATCCATAATAAGTATAATCCAAAACTGCCTATGGTTAAAATACGAACTGGGCGCTAAAATACGAACTGGGAGTAAATACAAAAATTTTGCAATAATTTAATTTCTCTCTTTATAAGAATGTTAGGGCGCGCACTGAGTTTAACTTTTTTTCGCGAAACAAAAAAAGTTACAAAAATTGTTATGAATGATGGAGTCTTTGCAGTTGGTTCTATTAGGTTTAGTTTTCCAGAAAAGCAAGAAAAAACGGCATACTTGCATAAAATAGAAATTTTTAAAACCTATAGAAATCAAGGGTTTGGCACATATTTGCTAAACAGATGTGAATCATTTATTGAAAATAAACATCCTTATACTGAAAAAATATCAGCAGTATTATGGGATAATCAAGATGACATCTTTGTGCAGGATTTTTTTGCAAAAAATAATTATAAAATCAATCACAGAGAAGTATGTTTATACGATGATGGAGAGTCTATATTTGATATTTTGCCAATGGAAAAGAAGTTAAAATCTTCTAATATTATATACCTTTAACTTTTAGATGTGTTTTTCAGAGGAAGCAAGTATACGTTCACTTTTAGCAGGTCTTATAGGGTCAGGATTATGTATAACATTAGGTACAATTTCTGATAAAATTATAGGATACTTTTTAGGATTTGTTTCCCTGATGCAAGGGATTGAGTATCTTCTATGGCGACATCAAAAATGCGATATGTACAATCGTATTATATCAGTATTAGGAATGGTGCTGAACCATTTACAACCTTTTGTTTTGGGATTAGTAGTGCTAATGTTGAATCCTAAAAATAAATACAATAAAACAATTATTACGTTAATGATAATTTACCTAATTGTTATAATTCCATATTCGTATCAATTTATTAAAATGAAAGGGACCTGTACATTGAAAGGTGAGAATCATAATCATTTAATTTGGAAATGGAATACATTACCTTTTGCAAAAATTCGTCTTTTCTCATTTTTGGTAGTCATGTCTGCTATTTTTATACTAGGGACACCGAATAAGATGGTAGGTTTAACTTTTGCACTGGGGGGACTTTTTATGTATTCTACAACTTTAATTATTTATCCACGTGAGGTTGCCGGACCTCTATGGTGTTACTATACAGCATACGGTCCTATCATTTATTATCTTTTACGAAAATTGATTCCTTTTTCCACAGAATTAGTAAAGTAATAATAACCGGATTCAGTTATAATGAAAGTCCTCGTTTTTGATACAGAGACAACAGGTCTACCCCAGCGAACAGAGGATGGTAAGTCGCCGTCTATCTATAAAACCACTATGTGGCCACATATTATTCAATTAAGCTACATTTTGTACGATACTGAAAAGCACAAAATGTTAGTCAATCATGATCATATTATAAAAGTACCAAATCACGTGCAACTCACTGAAAAGAGTGTAGAAATGCACGGAATTACTATGGAGATTTCGGAACGCAAAGGAATCCCTATTCAAGAAGCACTTGAACTGTTTCATATCTGTATGATGAATTCCGATATGATTATTGCTCATAATCTTGCATTTGACCGACAAATGATTTTGGTTGAGTGTATTCGAAACCGACGTGCAGGTCCCTTTAAATTCAAAAATCCTGAGCAATTCTTTTGCACTATGAAGAGCACAACAGATTTGTGCAAAATTGAGGCAACTAGTAAGAAATCTGGTAAAACTTATTTCAAATTTCCAACTTTGACCGAGTTGCACCAGCACCTATTTGCACAAACACCACAGAACACTCACAATTCGCTCGTTGATATCCTTATTTGCCTTCGTTGTTTTGTAATGTTGGTCAAAGATGAAGATATTCGTGATAAAAACAGAACATTCCGGTCTCTCTATAGAAACATTTGTCCCTAAATATTAATATTTCTCTAATGAAATAATAATATTCAAATTTAAAATTCAAAATTCAAAATTCAAAATTTAATGTTTGCGGGTTCGCCTTTTGGTACGGCACACTCTGCGTCCACTTTTTTTGTGACGAATAACTCTGCAACTTTTGGCCTTACGGCATCTTTTAAGTGTTTTACCTTTGCATTTGCGGGAAGCACGTCTCATTGATTTTGCCATATTATACACTCTACTGAGATTTTTTTTTTATTTCTTGCAAAATAAAAATATTCGAATACTATAATTAGTAATAAAAAATTATGGCACAGAGTATAGAAACATTTCCAGGTGTTGAAGAATTAACTATTAACCCAGCAAAAATTTTATTTAGACCAGAAGATATTATAGGTAGTGGTGGTTATGGTACAGTATATCGTGCAACGGATGATGGCACAAAATACGATGACCAAGTGGTAGTCAAAAAAATACGCCTTTCTGAATTTGAGAAAGGAGTTTTTACTTATGTAAAACCAATGTTTCAAAGATTTTACAAAGGTAAAGTAAATTCATTGCGTCATGAGGTCAAAGCACAAAATAAGTTTTCGCAAAATGGAGTTTCACCACGTGTATTTTTTGTAGATTATGAAAAAATGTATTATGTGATGGAAAGGATGGATAAGACTCTGGAAAATATGTTTCGCGACGATGAATTTACACCTGAGTTAGCAAATAAGATGATTGATTTATTTGAACGGTCATTTTCTACGAATTATATTCATATGGATATTTCTGTTGAGAATGTAATGTGGTCTGATAAACTCAATGATTTTCGTCTGATAGATTGGGGAATGTTCATAAAACGCAGTGATGTAAAAGACCCACGAATGCGGAGTGTCATACACGACGGACTGGTTTGGGAACTTCAATGGATTTTTAAATTACTTACGGACAAAAACCCAGAGAGATGGAGCGATGTTCACGCGCGATATTTACAATTTGTGCGTGATAATTGCTTTTATGATAACAAAGAAAAATGCTTGGTATTTTCACCACAATATGCCGAAAGAGATGCTCCTGAAGTTAATGCACGTATAAAAAAAAATATAATGAACAACTACGCAAGAATGTTAGATTAAGCAGAACACATCGCACACTCGGGTTCAATGGTGAATTGCTGAACCTGATGCTTTGGTTTTCTACGCAGGTAGTAGATTCCGGTTTTCAATCCACTCTCCCAAGCATGGAAATGCATCGCAGTCAACTGATTATAATCTGGGTCTTCCAACCACAAATTAAGACTTTGACTCTGGCATATAAATGCTCCACGGTCTGCCGACATATCGATGATATCACGCATTTGCATTTCCCAAACAATCTTATATTTCTCTTTGAATTCCTCTGAAAGTCCATCAATTTGTTGAACACTTCCACGATTTTGGATAATATTGTTCTTCAGGTCTTCATTCCATAATTCCATATCAATAAGTTCACGCATCAAGTATTTATTGATAACCGTAAACTCTCCTGCATTGGTGCGTCGTGAGTAAATATTACTAGTCATCGGTTCAAATGCTTCGTTATTTCCAAGAATCTGACTTGTGCTTGCAGTAGGCATCGGTGCAACAAGCAATGAGTTACGCATACCATATTTCACAACAGATTCTTTGAGTGTCTCCCAATCATATCTGTCTGATGGAATAACTCCCCACAAATCAAATTGTAATTCGCCACGACTTGCTGGACTGTCTGTGAACGTGGCATACGCACCAAGGTGGTCTGCACCCAAATTCAGCGTTTCTTGGTAAAGGGGTCTATATTCATCAATCAATTCACGCATTGTTTGCGATATTTCTTTGCCGCGAAGATGGAGTAGTTCACTACAGCACTTGTCTTCGTAATTCTTGAAGGTCATGTAATCATTATCCAAATCATTGCGAATGGTCCGCATACCGGAAGTACGTTCCATTGCAAGTTCATTTGACATTTCCACCGCAGCATGATAAATAGTCTCAAAAATGAGTTTGTTTGTATGTTTTGCTTCATTGCTAGTAAAAGCAATATCCATTTTGAAGAAAGCATCTGCTAAACCCTGCACACCAATGCCAATGGGACGATGAAGCAAGTTAGAACGTTTTGTTTTATCCGTTGGATAATAATTCACATCAATAACCTTGTTAAGATTGGCAGTAATAATCTTTGCGACTTTATGTAATTCATCATAATCAAAGGATTTATCTTCATGGACAAACTGTGAGAGCGCGATACTTGCCAGATTGCATACTGCGCTTTCCTCTGGAGAAGTGTATTCCACAATTTCGGTACACAAGTTGCTTGAACGAATAATACCCAAATTTTGCTGATTGGATTTGCTATTACACGCATCCTTGTAAAGCATATAAGGTGTTCCAGTTTCCATCTGACTATCCAGAATTTGAAACCAAAGATCACGTGCCTTCATTTTCTTGCGTGCGCATCCTTTTTCCACATATTGTTTGTAGAGTTTTTCATATGCTTCGCCATAAACATCTGAGAGTCCAGGTGCCTGATTGGGACAAAAGAGATACCAATCGTCGTCGTTCTTTACACATTTCATAAAATAATCCGAAATCCACAATCCATAAAAGAGGTCGCGAGCCTTCAACTCTTCATCGCCGTGATTCTTACGAAGTTCTAAGAAACTCTCAATATCTCCGTGATGCGGTTCAATGTAAATTGCAAATGAACCCTGACGTTTACCTCCTCCCTGATCCACATAGCGTGCAGTTGAATTGAAGACCCGCAACATGGGCACAATTCCATTACTGCTGCCATTTGTACCCTTAATGTGTGAACCCTCACAACGAATCTTATTCACGTCCAAACCAATACCACCTGCCCACTTTGAAATCATAGCACAATCCTTTAATGTATCATAGATGCCCTCAATGCTGTCTTCTTGCATAGTTAACAAGAAACAAGAACTTAACTGAGGACGAAGTGTACCGGCATTGAAAAGTGTAGGGGTAGCGTGTGTAAACACCAGACGTGACATATAGTCATAGGTTTCTAATGCTTTATCAATATCAGTACCATGAATACCAAGGGCAACTCGCATCCACATATGCTGAGGACGTTCTTGAATGACACCATTGACTTTCATAAGGTATGCACGTTCAAGAGTCTTAAATCCAAAGTAGTCGATTAGAAAATCACGTTGATAATCAATCACGGTTTCAATACGATTTTCGTGAAGTTGAACTGTGTTCCAGAGTGTATTGTTAAGTAAATCGTGTTCAAATAGCATCTTTGCTACTGAAAAAAAAGAACAGTTCGTCTTTTTATGCAAATTGGAAATACTAATACGCGAAGCAAGTGTTCCATAATCATAATGAATTGTATTCATAGAAGCACATTGTTCAGCTGCTAATTCATCCAATTTTGTAGTGGGAATACCATCGTATAATTGGTCAATTACTTTGAGACAGAGCGAGGAATAGTTAACGGATTTAAGATTTGCCTCTTTTCCAAGAGTTTTTATACGACGCAAAATTTTATCAAAAGACACTTCTTCCTTTACACCATCACGTTTTACAACATACATTTCATTGTCGGTCATACTAGAATAATAGTAAAGAACGATAAAATGTATTTATATAGATTTGTTAACATCCATTACAATCAGATGCAAAAATACAACTATTCGGTAAATTGGAAGGATTAATACAACCTATGCCATTTCCGGTTGACCCACAACCAGGTTTGCAAGTACTTCGGTACAATTTAGATGGGAAGTAGTTTAGTATGTTTGGATGAATATCTCTCCGCCAACCACCGTAATGATATGGAGTCCCATCATATATCCCTGTTTCAGGTCCTCTCTTCCAAGAGTGATGTGTTGGAATGTTAAATTGTGACTTTTTATGAAACTCTCTTCCAAAATGACCTGGTGCCTCTCTATAGTTGGTTCTACGTTTATAATTAGTAAACCCTTCAATAACCTCTGAGGACAAACAAAACAGCAACGTAATTACAAATAAAGTAAATATCCAATTGATTTTCATACCTATATTTAACAAACATTATAATAATTTATGCGAATTCCATTGTCAAACCCTGGAACTTTGGGTTGTTGTGGTATTTTTACTTTGCGTTCTTTATAAACCTTTCCGCACATTTCAGGTTCAATACATTGACCATTGTTAGGTATTTGCCATTGCTTTAAATTATTAATCTTTGTAGAATGTGCTGGGAAAGTTGGATAGTTTATCCATTGTGTATCAAACTGTTCGTCTGAATATGTAGCGTTGGGTTTATTTACTGGATACCAATCTTCCAGTAAAAGTTTACTAGGCACTTCACTTGCATCTCTTGTTGTAAAACTTTCACGCAGTCCGTAACCATAAAGAAAAATAATTAATCCTACAATGATTGCAATTTGAATTTTACGATTCATTGAGTATATACATTAGATAAATATAAAATTTATATGCAAAGTTAAATTTTATATCAAAATAAGTATTTGGTTATTTGTTCTTTAATGATATCGCGAATACTTTGTAAACAGTCTTTTATTTCCTCAATATCTTCCTCTTCTAGTCTCTCACACATAAATAGATAGGCATTTTCTTTATAATTTATTAGGATTTTGTATTTAAATGTCTAGTGAATATATTTTCACCTTTAAAAGATGAATTATAGAGTATATTATTTTTAGAGCACCATTGAATGCATTTTTCTATATGTGATTTTTTAAAACGTTCAACTTTATCATTTCGATGTTCTTTTATCATCAGTAACGTTGTATGGATTGTACTCAATTGTTTTTTTCCAAAAATACTATTCATCTCTTCTATTTCTTGAATAAAAAATCGTGGTAGTAAAAAATTAAATATAGAAATGATACTTTTTGTATTTGATTGAGGTGAATTACACAATGTTAATCCTTGCAAAAATGGTACGTAGAATTGAGATGTATCTTTAAATATAAAATTTTTACAAATTAAATATTTCTCTGAATTGGCAAACCGACTTGTTTTTGGTTTACACACACAGACATTTTTATAAAAACAATTTAACAAGTAAATTAACTCAAGAGAAGATTTGTGAAAAATGTCGAAAATTTTTAATACAAAATGACCGTTTTCTTTTTGCATCATTAGGGCATAGATAATTTGTGCGTAAATCAATTTAGTTGCAGATAATTCTTGCTTGTCATAATCAATAGAAAAATCAAACCCACCATCGCCTGTCATAAAATTCATTGAATTACCATAGGTTTTAACACAATATTCAAAGTTTTCTGGTTCAAATAAATTTCCGTTATTTTTTGGACCCTTTTCATATTTAATATTTTGACTAAACTTAAATTTATTTTGCAATTTATTCCATTTTGGTATATTTTTACTTTCAGATTGTAATGTCATACCATGATAAACATCGCCCTTACCCTTGCGTAGATACATCATTGCTTCAATAAAACCACCTGGTCCTTCAGCAACATGAAAAGAATTAAGAGCATTTTTATCAAAATCGTTTAGCAAATCAAAATAATTTATAATTTCTATCATTTTGTAAAAAGACCTAGATATTGCAACATAATCTGCTACTGAACGTACACTATTTTGTGGGGGAGTATGAATATACTCATATGGATTAGTAAATTTTTTAAAATAATCCCATTCATTCACATTATTGTCTATTTTTTTCTTACTCTCACTTAAATAATGATATAATGATTGAGAAATAAAAATATTACTATTATTCATTTCTTTAAATTTTAAGTCTATTTGCTCTGGAGGAATTCTATGTGATGTTTTTTCTAAATGATAAACAATCATTAATATTACACTATAGATAACAATGATTGTTTAGGTTAATTTATTATTGAATTACCAATTTCTTCTTGCGTTTCTTTGTAGGTTTCCGCGCAGCTTCGGTATCTGCTAAATTGAGTTTAATTTCTACAACAGATTCGTCACTTGCTTCCAGTTTGACCTTTTCTGCATCTACCTTACGGATTTTCTTAAAGATGAAGTAATTGTTAAAGAAGGAAATAGTGCGCTCTGAAGGAGTCATATGGTATTTCTTATCGTCATAGAGTTGCTTAAAGTTTCCAACGCCTGCGGGCATACCCAAGTCGCGTGCCTCCGCATTTGTAATCGGTTTAAAACCGTAGTTTTCCATTACACGGATCACATAGTCAAAGTTCACCAGATATTCGCGGAAATACTTGTTAATTGTTTCCTGATAAACGTTGATTGCGTATCCCACCGAAGTCTCATCTGCTTTGAACGCGTCGTCATCATATTCTTTCACTATTTCCCATACCTTTGTATCACCATCTTGCACACTTATTCCTTCGCCACGTTTTTTATCCTTAAGGGCATCAAAGATTTTACGTCCATCATAGCATGTACCAATGAAGTATCCACCTTCCTTAACACATTCGGCAACATTGCGCATAAATCCCTGAAGCGTGTCGGCATTTTCAAAGAAGTAGTGCATTGCAAATTGACAGGAACCCACATCAAATCCATTTGTTCCCTTACCGTACTGACGAGCGACTGCCGGTCCTAAAGTCTCATTCTTAGGAATATCGCCAAAGACAGACTGTGTTATTTCTTTACCTTTTTCTGTAAACATTGCTAAACCAGAACGAATATTAAGAGCACTATTGCCATTGACAAAGAGACCATATGGCACACCTTTACTATCCCTTCGTGCTTTTAAATAACGCGCACACGCACCATCATGTTTGTTTTCGATATTATCACGTGATATATCAATGCCAAATACAAACCCTAGATGAGCATTGGTCCATTTTGAGAGGTCGCCTGCCTTTCCAACAGAGAAGTCAATGAGATTGTTTCCACGATGACTTACGGATTCAATGAGACGCTTTTTAACACCAATGTTGTGGAAATGACGCAGATTTCTCGTTGCAGTTTTGGTAACCTTTCGGTCATAGTATACATCATCAATCGCGTCTTCCGGAATTTCTCTCCCCGTGGAAAGCATTTCTGCTGTGACCGGATTATGAATACTGTGCCAGTTACCGTTGGCAACATGGTAGGCGTTACCATAGTTTTTCTGACCTGCCTTTAATTCTGCTGTTTTGTCATAACGGACTCGCAATGGTTTCCAGCGGTAAACTTCATCTTGCTCCTCGGTATCATAACGGAATTCTGCGATGGCACTGTCTTCAATAATATCACCATTTTTACACATCATTGCAAAATTCCCAGTAGCATCGCGCTTCAGCACCTGATGACAGAGGTGTGCCTTATTGTCGTATGGATTAGTTGGATAGAAAGCAACTGGTTTATATCCCTCATTATCATCTGCCCCTTCTGGTGCTGGGAATTTATCCATAAGAACGTCTTGGCACGGATTCAGGTATCCGTGCTTTGCAGGATCAAAACCGACGCGCAGTGTAAGCACCTTATACTGTAAAATCTGGTCTTCACTTGCAGTATCTGTACCGTTTTTGAAGATATTTCCAATTTTTTCCACGCCTGAACCATCTTTATGTACGCTGACCAAGAAATCAATGGTATTGTATTTGGAAGGTTTCCACTTGAATGAATGTATCCATGTCGTTTTCACCGGACGACTTGCTTCGCCTTTGCGGTTACCACCAACACCGAATTCAGCAGGTGTGAAAATAAGACCATCAGTTTCATATGGGAAAAGTCCATCTTTCTCCTTCTGCAAAATAGTATTGCATCCTGCAAAGATGGATATGTCTTTGGTTCCCAAATAGAACTTCTTTGCCTCTATTTTCATAGACATTGGTTTTCCAGAAATCATTTCTAAACTCTTTTTGAGTTCTCCAATCATTGTATTCAAAAGGGGTAGGCGAAACTTATTAGGTTCATCGGTTTCTTTAATGGGTACAAAACTCAATTCACGTACTGATTTGCTGCCAATATAGTAAATATCAAAAGCAGCATAGGTATCAAAGAATCCTCCAGTCTTATCATGAAGAATATGCTCTCCATCTAGAATTGTATTGAATACCTCTTTGGTTTTTGTCACGATGCCAGTAAACTCAATATCCATCGTAGTTGGAATAAAATACACCTTACCTTTATCATCAACGTACATTAATTTACGCACACCATCTGCCTTGTCAGTAACAGTATAATTTTCGCGAATATTGGGTGCACCAGTTTCATCAGTAAGCGGTTGAATATTTTTCAATTCTAGAGTGAAAGATGCAGGTCCACAGAAATCGCGCGGATGCAAGAAATCCTTCTCCCTTCCTTGAACCAATTTCATATAAGATTTTTTAACTTCTGTCTGCTGTGCTACACCGACAGGATAGTTTGTATTTTGCAAACCGGATAAAACCAACTTAATCATACTTTTAATGGATTTTTCCAAACTATCAATAGTTTGCACATATGCAATTTTATCATTGAGTACTTCAATTTCAATTTCATATGTTTCTGTTGCCCCAAAAACACCTGACTCTTGAATATTGTATTGGCGCTGATTGACACTGGACTTAACAACACTTAAATCTACTCGAATAGGATAGCGATCATGAATAAAACTGACTCGGTTAATGAAACGGAAATTTTTCTTGGTATTGGTCCATTCAGAAAGCAATTGACGAACTGCTGGCATCTTATTCGTAAGTATTGATTCTTTTTGATATGAAATGCGAAACTGCAAATCGTCGTTATTGATAGGGAAAACGGTACCATCCCCGATTTTGGCATAAGTCTTCATCATATAATGGGTTGAATAATCAATAGATGTAAGACTGTTTTCTTTGCAGTAGGTTTGAATCGCACTTATTCCATTGATTTGAGTACGAAGATTGGACATCTTAGTGCGACCAGACTTCACATCCGTATATTCTCCCTGAATCTTCATTTGGTATTCTCCGCTGGGGTTTGTAGAAATAAATTTCATTGATTTAAGTTTCCGAATAACATTATCAAAATCAATCTTAGTTAATTTTTGTTTTGACATTGTACGAAAACGCACTTCCAATTCGTGGTCCTTCTGTGCATCAGGTCTTTCTAAAAGATCCTTGATAACATCACGAAGGGTAAATTCTTTTTTGGATGATGCCATAGTTATATATATAATACCTTACGATATATTTTTAATCAATTTTGCTATTTATTTCTTCATAAAGTAATTGTTTTGTTTTCTTCTTTTTGTGGGAATTTTCAAGAGGAATTCCAAACATTGATGCTATAGATTGCAGTTCTTCTAATTTGTAACTGCTCATAGACTTAAGTTGCGTTCGTACATCTTCCATCATAAATTTATTTTTTGCTTTCCCTTGTAAGATTTCTTCCTTGGGTATATCACGGTCAAATGAGTATTTCTCCCTGTGTCGCTCAATAACTTGAAAAGCATCATCATCATTGCTTTCAAAAATATAATACTTATTATTCCAAATGTAAATAATATTCATTTTATTAAACAAAATAAGTGCTTTCAGTGTCATAAGTGAAATATCTTTATCATAAAGAATAGACGATTCAATATCGTGAAACTTCAACTTGTTTTGTTTAATAAAAGGTTTGTTACTCTTCAGTTCTTCAATAAACTTCAATGCAAAATCATTCTTCATCTTAAACTTGTGGGTTTCCTGCATGCTAAGTTCGTGCTCGTTCTTAATAAGTGCATAGAATGTCCAAAACAAAGAGTTATATGTGTTTGCAGTTTGGTAGTTATCTTGAGATTTATTTACTTTCTCTTTCTCTACCTTTGGTGGCACGTTTGGTGGCACATTTGGTGGCACGTTTGCCAACAGTTGCGATTTTTGTGGCACGTTTGACATAGACTTTTTACCATCGTCTTTCAATGGTCTATAAAATTCTTCAAAAAAATCCTTTGTAATAGCATATTTTTGAAGGTCACGAAGCAGACTCATGGGTTTCCTGTACTACTTACAGTAACAACAGTATCTTTAACTGATTTGTTTTCATTATTAAAAAAGGTCTCACTCAATTCATTCTTTACATTTTCAAATTCTTGAAGTGCTTCCTCCTGGTCACTGACGTAATTTATATAACTGTTTATCTGTGTTAATTGTTGCTCACCCAATCCGGATAAGTTAAAAAAAATTCCATTATTATTTTCACTAAAGGCAACGTCTAATTTCATAATAATTTTAAGAACCTCAATCTGCTGTTTTTTATTCAACTGCTCAATTTTGGTCTTTAATGTAACTAATTCTATCATTTGAATAAACTATAATGGATTATTTATATTATTTATTATTCCAAAACAACATAAGGTTGTTGCTTATCACCTTGTTCATTTCCCACAGCAGTTTGTATTTTTGGTCCTTGTGTTGGTGCGACTCGTGGTTTTACAAGTTCACCAATAACGGAAATAAATGGGTCATTCAGTTCAAAACGTTGACCAATAACACGGACTACAATTTTTTCGCCTTCTTTCACATTCCTAAAGTAATCATCCATACTAAAATGATCACGCGAAATAAAGAGTATAATTGGACTTGGATCCATATCTGGAATTGCTGCTTTAATACCTGCCTTTGTTATATTATTTGCAACGGCATCAATAAGCATCCCTTCTACTGGAAATGCAAAATGTGCTTCAATGACCACTTCAAATTCCACCTTCGAACCTTCAAAAACTTTTCCACTAGAGTAGGAAACAATTTGAAGTGAGTCTGGGCGTACAAATCCGTCTTTGCAACACTTACCCTCCAACTTATATTTCAGTTTATTTTCTAAGATTTGTTTGAGATTTTTACCAATTTCGGTAATAGACAAAACGCATTTTTGCGTAACGACCCCTTTGGAATATATATCTGCAAGAGACATTGCTTATATATATTGCGATAATATTAATTATATCAATTTTCTTTTAAGTGATTAAGAATTGGTTGCGCAAATTGTGGTTCAACAAACCACGTATTTCCATGAACTTTATGGTGATTATAGCAACGAAGCACTAATTCTGTGTAACAACATAATTCCACGTTTCCAATTGCTTTTACTGCTTCTTCATCAAATTCATTTGTAGGACAACCCGCATTCCGTTTAGCACTTTTAAGAATAACATTAAGCGTTTTAATTGTTTCCTTTTTACTTGCTTGGTCACAACGTGCACCACTCTGTCGTTTCTGTTCTTTAACCTTTGTTTTAAATATGAGTTCGCTTGTCTCTTTAAAAGGTATAATGAATCCATAAATAGAATTGAGGTCTTTGATACGTTCACTTACTTCGCGGACAAAAAGAGGAGTAAATTCATCATTGTCGGTTTTCTCTCCCTTCTTCCATTTTTTACCATCAAATACGAAAAGAACAAAGTCTGCTCCTTCTTGCAAATAAATTCCGCTGGTTGTTTTATGTTTTATTATTGCTTTATTCACTGTGGCACGCAGTTTTTGTTCAAATTTTGATACATCACCTTCAGTCTTAAAAAAAAGATAGTTAAGTAATGATAATTTATCAGACCCTGATGTGACTTGCCAAATATGGTCCACAATAAATTCCTGCAAAAGACTGCGCTTCATTCCAGCAATTTGAAGTCGTACAATAGCGTTTGCTGCATTCTTGTACCAATCTTTTTCACTCTTCTTAAGTTTAGCATCTGGAGTGAATGCCCTATCATACTCTTGTGATAGTCTAATTATAATTTCAGCACTATTATCAGGACCTACACTAATTTCACTATCATCTAATTGTCCTTCCAATACTAATTTACTGCGTTTGTAATCAACTGGTCTATCCCGTGAAAAAAGAGAACTATGAGTATTATCCAATTCCAAGGGTTGAAAAATATAGTATTCTCCAATATTCACAATATTTCCTCCGCGTCCATAGCGGTCTTCAACGATTTCAGTTTTATCATTAACTAGTTTATTGAGAGCAACATCTATTTGTTGTTCAGAATAAGACTTATGATATATTATTGTCTTTATAAGGTCATCTTTCTTATAGAAATAATGTTCTTTATACAGATTTTTAATTTTCATTAAGAGAGACTCATTTGTATTAACAAAATAAGTGTCAAGTGAGATATCATCCGGCGTTATTGTAGCATTTGGCGAACATGTATAAGAGCAAGACTCCATATAATCACATTGTTGTGAGTAAGGTTTATCTCCCACTTCAAAATTTATCGTTTGTCCATTAGAGAGAAGTAGTTTGTGTTTTTGTTTTAAAACCGAGGCAGCAGTATCTTGCTGACTTTTATTTAAAAGACAATCTATCGCACCTTCTTTAAGTGCACGTGTGACCCGACCAATCAAAATTGCTTTTAATTCAGCAACACGATACACATACATATCTGCTGCTTCATTGCCGTCTTTCAAAAGAGTTGCATACAAAAATATCATAACATTTCTCTCTTTGAATGGTAGGTTTTTGTGACTACAATTCCTAACAGCGCGACCAATTGTTTGTTCAATACGGTTGGTATTATACCAGGGTTCTAAGATATGCACCTGTCTTATATTGGCAAAATCTAGACCTTCAGAACCTGCACGTGAAATAATAATGACCTTAATAATGCTACCATCTTTGTTTGCTTCATCGGATGCTCTTTTAACTGCCAATGCATTGTTAGGAGATAAATCCTCATTACCTGTAATCATAGTGTAAGTAATTTTATTTTTCTTTTTTGGTGCACTTTTCAGCAGACTTGAACCATCAAATCGTTTGCAACCCAACTCCTCTAAAGCAAGGGCTAAGGGTACGACACCGCCGTCTAAAAACTGTGAATAGACAAGGCAAATACCTTCTGCACCCATAATCGCATCTACAATATGGTCTAGTTTGGCACTATATTTACGCAGATGTTTTCTCTCAAAGATATGTTCTACACCTGGACGATACTCATAATCTGTTTTATTCTTCTTGAACTTCATAACACGATTCAACCCCTCAATCCCCACGAGAGTATTAATACTAACATCTGTTAATGATTCATCATCGTTGATAGGATAGGTCATATTTAATGCTTCCAATGGACGCTGTAATATTGTGTAACCAAAGCGTTCCATATTATCTGCTGAAAGTTTGCTATCATCTGTTTTTGATTTGATGGAGTCAATAATATGGTTGTAAACTTTGCTTTGGTAACTACCTGTATCTACGCAATAAAGGTCAAGATGTTCCATAGATTGCACAATACGTGCGCCCAAAATCGTTTGGTCGGGGTATCTAACTTTTTTTAATGACTGTGGGGATTTGAAATCATTTGGAAAAATACGGTAGGGAAATGAATATGGATTATCGCCTTTAACAAAAGACACATATCCGGTTGCTTTACGCATGAGTAATTCTTTCCCACTCTCTCTTCCATCTGCACCTTCAATAAAATTTCCGTCTTTATCAAAAATTTCGCGGGAATCTAAAACAGAACGCCCATCGTTTTTATTCATCAAGTTGATTAACCAAATTATTTCTTTTGGGTCGTTATACATTGGTGTGGCAGAGAGAAGTAAAAGACGCAATGGATTAACATATTTCACTAACATGTCAAGGCGACTCGCCACCCGCTTCTCTTTTTTACTGTCGCTGCTACGAATATTGTGAACTTCATCAATAATAATAAGACGATTGGAGAAAGTATCTTCTAATTTTCGCTTGCGAATTTTGTCCTTTTGTGCTTCACTGAATTCTTCGGGTACATTAGAGCGTTTTGTAATAAAGTTTGCAAATTCACCATATCCCATAAATAAATAGTAACTGCGAATGATGCGTTCAACTTGTTTTATAATTTTTTCTTTAGACATCCCTTTCAAATTGACAGGGTTTATTTCTGCCAAGAATCTGTATCCACTACACCCAGTAATAGACCAAATACCACCTACTTTCTTCATTTTACGTTCGTCAAATAGTTGCTGCTTAAAGTTTTCTTGAACGTTTGGGGAAGCAACGACAATTATTTTTTTGGTAATACCCATTTGTTTCATGTAGTTTCTCATTTCCTCGCTTACACCGATTGCTGAACAGGTTTTTCCAGTTCCAAGTCCGTGAAAAAGCAGGAGTGAATTGTAAGGTGTATTCACTGAGAGAAAGTTTTTGACAAATTGCTGATGAGGACTTAATTCGAATGAAGCAAAACACATTTTTTCTGCCTCTTCTTCTAGTTGGTCTGGACTGGGAGGCATGATTAATGCATTTTCATTAAATTCTTTTTGTTTTGCTATTTTTATATTAAACGTCGGGTCATTAATGTCGGGATATAAATCACCCATATATATACTGTGAATATTTATTTAATAATGAATGTACATTTCTAATTATGTTGACACGTTCTAAATGATATGGTCGCACTTTTTCACATACTTCATTCAATATACACCATTTGGCATCGCTCAATTCTTGCTTTTGAATTTTCCCAATAGTATTGTCTTTTCTTGATGAAAATTTGCCTAGATAATAACTATCTTTATAAGATTGGTAATTGGAACCAATGACTACTTCGTCGTAGGTAACAATATTATCAATAATTTCAACATCATTTACGTTATATCCTGTTTCTTCGCTCCATTCACGTAATGCACATTCCTTACCAGTTTCTTTGTAATTTTTACGACCCTTTGGAATTCCCCACTCAGGTGTTTCCCACTCTGTTTGAGATTCGTTAATCAATGATTGTGTATTGTAAAAATCATCACTTACAAAAATGCCTTTTGATAACTGATTGAATTTTTCATTAGCAAAAATTTTCTCATTTACAAAATAGGTATTCGATTGAGAACCCCATAACTCTAACCAATTTTCTAAAAATGGGCGTTCTAAAATTGCTTTTTTTTCTGCTAATGTCATCTCATTTACTATATCCATAATATGACTTTTGTTGTTAATGGCATACTTTCCTCGCAAGAAATCAATATAACCAAATGTATGTTTTCTGCAAACCAACAAATATTCAATTTGGTTTTCAGAATTTATTCTGTAAGTAATAATACCATGACTTACCAATGGTTTACGACAATTTGAAAAAGCGTGACCGGGTTTTTCACAATTATTGCAATATGTTTGATAACTGTTATTCATTATTATTAAGTTAGTAATATAAAACTTTTATATTGTTTGGATGTAATGGACAAAAGTGTAGATTGGGGACCAAAATATTGGTATGTTTTACATATGATGGCATTTCATTATCCGTTGACGCCGAATAAAATTACCAAAAAGAAATATTATGATACAATTATGAATTTACCATTATTTCTTCCTCATTCAGAAATGGGAAATAAATTTAGTCGTCTTTTAGACAAATATCCTGTTACACCTTACTTGGACTCTCGGGAGTCATTCATTAAATGGACGCATTTTATTCATAATAGAGTGAATGAAGCACTAGAGAAACCAACAATGCCTTTTTCTGAATTTATGGAACTTTATACAAAACCGAAGGATGAGAGAAGCAACCAAGGGTTTTTTTCAAAATATAAAAATCCATTAATTATTTGTCTTTTACTAATTATTATCGCAGCAGTATATAAGTTATTATGAAGTTTGAATTACTTATATTTGGTGCAACTGCATTTTTAATAGCAAATTCATATTACGAGGGAAAATATGTTGCTGTGCTAAAATCGTGGAAAAAATATTATCAAATGGGATTCTATGCCTTTTTGGGATTGTCACTCTATTTGTTCTTAAAGCGTCATCCAGGACAGTCACACACTTTAATGAAGCACGCTAATGGAATTATCAAGTATATGCCTATTGACAAGGATGCAACTGACTTACTCACGCCTATGTTTAGTTATTCAAGTATGATATCGCCAGGAGAATCAAGATTGACGAGCAGTGGTGGCATGCAAGGCGGTGGCATGCAAGGCGGTGGCATGCAAGGCGGTGGCATGCAAGGTGGTGCTTCAACAACAAAACGTTCTGTTAGTGAAACTAAAAAAAAGTATGTTGCCTCTAGACAGAACTGGCGTTGTCAAGATTGTTCTGAACAGTTGACGGCATGGTTTGAGGTACATCATAAAACACCTTTAGAAAGAGGTGGTACTAATCATATTGATAATTTAGTGGCACTCTGTCGAAATTGTCACGGCGCCCATACTGCCTTAGATAATTTATAACTATAATATAAGTATAATATAACCATGCTTTCTACCAAGGTTCTTTTTTTATCTCTCTTTGTATACCTTACAACTATGATACTTCTTTTTCGGTATGACCCAACAGGTCACTTTGCATGGGGAAATGCCACATCTGTAGCAATGTTATTTTTTGGATTAGGAGTATTATATTTACTTATTGTGATGAGTTTTAAGAATGATATTCTTTTCAATACATTTGCATTGAATAGACGCAATTTATGGTCAATTGCAAAAATGACTTTTGTCATATTAAGTGCAGTTGCACTTTTTGTCGGATTAATATTTTTAATGTTTAATTTTTTGCAAAATCCTCCTCAGTCGCGAGCATTCTTTACTGTGTTTAACATAATTATTTTTACAACCACAATTCTCTTACTATTATACTTGATAAAAGATTATAAATTTAAAAATCCTTATTTACGTCTTATACAAAGTGTAATTTTGTATGTACCTTGTTTATTTTATGACTTTATAGATTGGGTTAAATATCAAATGAGTATAACAACACCCACTGCATATATTATTCTTGGAATAGATGCTTTCTTTATAGCATTAAATTATTCATGGAATAAAATAAAATTAAATATGAAACATAATGCCCGTGTAGATGGATTGCTTTTAGAGGGACCTGTTTATTTAAATAAAAAACATCTTTTAGGTACATTTGAAGATATGAAAGAAACTCGCGGAAACAAAAACTTCAGTTACAACTATGCAATCTCGTTTGAAATATATATAAATCCTCAACCTCCTAACACCAGTGCTGCATATAATGAGTTTACAACACTTTTTGATTATGGTGGAAAACCCAAACTTTTGTATCAAGCAAAAGACAACAAACTGAAAATACAAGTAAAAATGAATGACAAGGAAACAAAAAACATATATCTAGGAGATGATATGAAATTTCAAAAATGGAATAAGTTTTTAATTAACTATGTTGGTGGAACTTTAGACGTTTTCTTAAATGATAAATTAATATCTTCAACCGGTTCACTTGCGCCATATATGACATTAGACGTTGTTTCGGTAGGTAAAAATAACGGCATTAATGGTGGAATAAAGGATGTTATCTATTTTAGGAAACCCGTTGTATAATAAAATATAAATAGATAATATATAGGATGAGATTACTCACAATTTTATTTATTATAGCAGCATTCGTTATATTTTATTATGTTTATCGTTCCATGACTGCTTCTGGAGCAATCACAACTTTAACTGATGCCAAAGTGGTACAGACAATTGACCCAAGTAAGTTATTAAATTCAAATGGAACAAATAACTATACCTATGCTATTTGGATGTATATTGATAATTGGAATTATAGATATGGAGAACCAAAGGTAATTTTCGGACGCACAGACAGTTCTAAAAATGGTGAAGCAAACCCTTCGCCTTCGGTTGTTTTAGGTGCAATGCAGAATAATTTAAAAATTTCAGTAACAACTTTCCCTACAAGTTCAGGTGGTTCTCCACTAGTTCATAACTGTGAAATTAAGAACGTTCCTCTTCAAAAATGGACTTGCCTACTTATTAGTTTATATGGACGCTCACTAGATGTTTATTTAGATGGTAAATTAGTGAGGACCTGTGTATTACCAGGAGTTGCCAAAGTAAACAGTACTGCTCCTGTGAAGATAACACCTGATGGTGGTTTTGACGGATATACTGCTAAGTTTTTATACTTTGATGGTCCAACAAATCCTCAAGAGGCGTGGAATATATACCGCCAAGGTTTTGCCTCAGGTGGGTTATTAGGCAATATTTTCGATAAATATAAGATTAAGGTTTCATTTTTGGAAGATAACCAAGAACAGGGTAGTTTAGAAATTTAATTTTATTCATATAATATAATAAGATGAGTACAATATCTAATTTTGGAAGCGTATCCACTGGAAATTTTAGTGCTGTTCCCCAAAGAAGAGGTGCCTTAGCAGGAACTAAGGAATTTTTGGACTCAAACAGTATTGTGGCAAAGGTGGCATTTTTTCTTTTAGTATTAATTGTTTTTATATTACTTTTGCGTGTAGGAATTCAACTGATTTCCTATTTTCTTTCACCTTCAGAGACACCAACCGTTGTAGATGGTATGATTGATGCTACACAAATGCATATTATTCCTCAAAATCCTAATATAGCACATTCTATTCCAATTATGCGTTCTGTAAATCAAGAGGATGGTATTGAATTCACATGGGCTGTTTGGACTTATATTAAGGACCTAAGACCGGAAAATTTATATAAGCATGTTTTCCATAAGGGTAATAATAGAATGGATGGCAAAGTAGGAATGAATTTTCCTAACAATGCTCCTGGATTGTATATTGCCCCTCACACTAATAATTTTGTAGTTGTCATGAATACGTTCGATAAGATTAAGGAGGAAATTGTGATTGAAGATATTCCTATGAATAAATGGATTTGTGTTGTTATCCGTATTGAAAACCATAATTTAGATGTTTATATCAATGGTGTTATTGTTAAGCGTCATAAATTGGCTAGTGTTCCAAAGCAAAACTATGGTGATGTTTATGTTTCAATGAATGGTGGCTACAATGGATTTACTTCTGATTTAAAATACTGGAATTATGCATTAAATGTGCGGGAAATTCAGAAATTGGTTGATAGTGGACCTAATATGGAAATGAAGGATAATTCAATGATTGAGAGTGAACCGCGATACTTCTCTCTACGCTGGTTTTTCCAGAACCCACAGATGGATTATGGTGGATTGTAAATCCACAAATCCTCAAATGATGGTGGATTGTAAATGATGGTGGATTGTAAATTCATACGAAATAATAATATTTATGAAATAATAAATATTATTGTAGTGTAATATGCCAACAGTACCCGTGTATCCAAATGCCTGTAATCCACAGATTGTTCCAGGAACTTTAATTTTGCGCCCATGGTCAAGAGATCGTGGACAGACGTGTCAATTGACAACTACGGTTACGCCACGCGATTTAGATTGGCGACGAAAAGCAGAGATATTGCAATATAAACAGAGAGGTAATTCTCAAACACAGGCAGAGCGGTATCGCAGGGTAGCAACAAATACATTGGTGCGAAGAAGTCAGACTTTTGCCAATCAAAACCAAAATTTAGTACCAAAATACACAAATCCAAATATTAAGAATTTACCAGTTGTGAATAATGCTTTACAATTACCCAACTGTACACCTCGTATAACGTATTCTTATAATGCAGATGTCCCTGGACCTGCGTTGGCACTCACTCCAGTTCCAGATGTACCGCTGACACGCTATAATCCACCACAAAGAACATACAAGGGAGGTGCGGAAAAATGGCCACAGTGGGGATGGTATCCGGGAGCAAATGGATTTCCTGTTGGAAAGAAAGGAAGAGGATAAAAAAGTTAAACATTTATTTTTACATAATAATAATAAATGTTTACTCAGGTAGAAAAAGCAAAGCAAGACGCAGATTTTTTAGTCATTATTTTAAAAAACGCACATTTTTATGATAATGCACCCGATGACAGTGAGCAGAAAATTGCATATGAGTTGGGTAAAGAAAACCGCGACAAAATTTTGGGGCTTATTGAGAAGATTCATGAATCACAAAAAAATGAACCATGTTCTTTGAAATTCTTTGAATATTTTATTCATTTGATGGAATATGGCGATAATATGGAGACATATTCACCCGGAACATGTGAAAAAATGGCATACGAGATGGATAATGATTTGAGAACATGTGTTCTTCAAATTATTAAAAAAGTAAGAGAATTTAGTCCTTATTAAATTACTTCGCATAGAGTATCACTTCGCATAGAGTATCACTTCGCATATTGTATCACTTCGCATATTGTATCACTTCGCATATTGTATCACTTCGCATATTGTATCACTTCGCATATTGTATTACTTCGCATAGTGTCTACCATATTTCATCCAGAGGAAGATACTCACGCAAAATCCAAGTAAGAAACCAGCAACGCATTGATCCGGGTGGTCTTTCATGAATGGACGTGTAATCATTGGTCCTAAAAAGAAAGTCAAAAACGAATAGAAAATCATAATACCAATGGTGGTTGGATTAGAAAGGTGGACCATTATTATAAACTAAATAGAGAGAAAATATTTTGTCAAAAGTCGCAGACTGGGGTTCAAAAGTCGCAGACTTGGGTTCAAAAGTCGCAGACTGAGGTTCTAAAGGCGCAGACTTGGGTTCAAAAGTCGCAGACTGAGGTTCTAAAGGCGCAAATTGGGATTTACACAAATGTCACGTCGAGGGAAAATTTGACCCGACATACATTTGTCTCCGGGGGATACGTCTATGCAAGAACGGACCCCTCTATCGGTTCCAATATAACAATATCCTTGTTCTTCTAAAACGCCTGCTTTGTCTACAACCTCTTCAGTTTCTTGTTCTTTAATAAAATCTTTTGTAATTTTTCTCTTTTTGCTTTTATTAACTTCTTTTTTAACCTCCTCTTCAACAATTTTCTCAGGGAGAGAAAGATAATTCAGCAAAAAGGGCAAAAAGTAAAGTGCTAATCCCACAATCAAAGAAATGACTAACCAGATTGGTACACTAGACCATAAAGATGAACCGGTATTAGGTGTTGCTGTTGCACTTGCACTTGCTGGTGGTGCACTTGGTGGACTCATAGTATCTTTATTCATAAGTTCAGATAAAGTAGATGACATTTGCTATATACTTTATCTATCTATTTATTTTTTCACAGTTCGGCGTTTCTTAATTCTTTTCTTTTTCATAGTTTGTCTTCTTCTATGTTTTTTCTTATAACGACGGGTTTTATGATGACGTTTGTTTTTACGAGTTTTTTTACGTCCACCTTTAAATCCACCTCCAACACCTTCTTGCATTTCTAGTAATACATGAGTGGCATCTAAAACTTCCTGGTCAGGAGTTTCTTCAGTAGTTGCTTCAGTTGGTTGAATTGGAATATCTGGTTCTGGTGGGACGTGTGGAGGAATTTTGGATTCATCTAATTCTCTATCACTTATACCAAAATTATCTCCCGTTGCCAAAATTTGTTCAAATCTTTCTTTTTCTTCGTCTGAAATTTGAATAACATTAAGTTTATCAAAAATCTCGGTTGATTTTGGAAATATTTGTTTCCATTTACTAGCAAATGGATTATATCTTCCTAATTCACGTGAACGGTCAGTAGATAGGTTTCCAAGAATGTATTGTGTTAATGATAAATTAGGAGCAAATGTTTCATTATTCATAAGAAGTATCACTGCTGTTGCAAAGTATTCCCGTATATCATTTAAAAAAGGGCGTAGTAAATTGGTTGAATCACTACTAACTGCTTTACGTAAATTTGAGTAATTATCATTTCCTCCAGACAAATTTATCTGAGGATCAATTCTTTCCAATAAGTTTAAAAGTGCTAATGTTTGCACCAATGTAATCATATAAGATTCTTTACCAGATTTAACTAATGGACTATTAACCAATGTAGCAATAGCATGTAAATCACTAATAGGGATAAGTTGCTCTTGGAAAAATTGATTATACCAAATATTGATGTTTGCGAGAAAATTACTACTTGAGAGTTTATTTGATAGTAAATAGTCTCTTTGATTAAGTAAACTCATAATGAATTGATTTACAATGTCCTTTTCTTTACGATTTCCAGCAGAATCATATAATTGAGTAATCAAATCTTTAACAAAGTTCATTCTAAGTTGGTCTTGTATATCAGTTATGAATCCAGCAGGTAGTTTACCTTTTTGTAAGGAAAGAGCATATTTTTCACGCCATTTAGGAATAGATAATTTTGGGATGTCCTCTGGTTTTAAAGTATCAAGAACCTTTAAACGTGGAGTATTTGCCGCAAGATTTTTGCGTAGTGCTACTTCTACGTGATGAATTGGTGTAGCTACACTTGAAAAAAATGATAATGGGTTTGCAAGAATTGGTTTATACTCTTCTATGAGTGGACCTAGATATTGTCTTGTCATATTTTCTATTTGTTCATTGGCCCAAACTACTACTTGAGACTCTTTTTTAACCCCTTCTTTAATTAGGTAATTCTGTATAGGTATTACTGTAGTATAAATTTTTACCAACATATTTCTAATCATGTCTTCTCTTACGTTTCCGTCATCATCGAAAAAATTATATTCATCTTTTAGATTATTACAATAAGCGTGAGACCAAGCATATTCTTTTTTCATTTTTGCTTGAAACTCTGGACCTTCTTGAGCAATTGTTTCACTCCAGTAAAGACCTCCTAAAATTAAAAATGCTTGCATTACCGGCAATATATGTTCACATTGTGGCAAAATATGCATAATATTGGGATTTTGTGCTCTTGCTAGTTGCAAAACTTTAGTACGGTTTCCTTTTGCACCACTTTTATTATATACATCAAGTTGTTGAGCAGACCACTGATTTCCTTGGTCTGTAAGAAAAATAGGTGTACCACAAATCCAACACATACACGAATTTGAATTACACGGTCCAATAACATTTGTACATTGTGTGGTTGCAGAGGATATTTCATAAAGACTGCGTGTTGTTAATCCTTCATTTTTAAGAAGATCCTTTAATTGATTACCCCATGCAAGATCTATAAATTGAGACCGCGATATTTCTGCTAAACCCTTTGATTGTGCCATAAATTACTATATTATAGTGAGACAAAAAATTGAAATGAATTTGAGAAAGTATTCTAGTGGTAATTTTACACACACGATTACAATGGCATCCATCACCAATTCAAATGGCATTTTCACGCAGGTCTATGACTTCCTCTTTGGTTCTAGTAAAGGACCAGAAACTGAACCGCGTCGCATTCTTTGCACTGGCAAGTGGCGAGAGTTTAGTAGTCGTCGGGCTCTTCTTCAGGCAGCACTCAACCATCCGGTCACTGCGCTTTCGCAGGAAGATGAAGGGGTTCTCCAGGCACAGTGTGCACACCGTATTATGAAGGAGGAAGGATACATCAACTCTAGTTCTGAACACGCTGTGTACCTCTACCTTGGAGCAGGACGGGGAAGCACTCAGTTTACTGCACTTGATGAAGAGGGAGAATACATGAACGCGTTCA
>Ga0213861_10000997_pt1 | contig 25328 bp, 22 predicted proteins | sample PICome_4_FD_160110 | JGI IMG/M metagenome (GOLD analysis project Ga0213861, IMG submission 160110) | Coastal seawater microbial communities near Pivers Island, North Carolina, United States - PICO131 | ecosystem: Environmental > Aquatic > Marine > Coastal | place: USA: North Carolina... | reverse complement strand
GGGAATGATCGGCATTGCTCTTGGCGTAGTACTGTTACCGGAGGTCACCAGACTGGTCAGGCGTGATGATGCAAAAGGAGCATCCGATAGCATGGTGCGTGGCATGGAGTTGGGTTTGCTCATTACCCTGCCGGCGGCCGTGGCGATGATGGCCATTCCTGAGCCGATCATCACGGTGTTATTCCAGCGTGGTGAGTTTACCGCCGATGATGCCTATCAGACGGGTATGGCGCTTCGCGGTTTTGCCCTTGGGCTTCCCGGTTATGTATTGATCAAGGTGCTTCAACCTGGTTTCTTTGCCCGTGAAAATACCCGTGCTCCAATGATGATGGCCGGCATTACCGTGCTGGTTAATATTGTAGTTAGTCTGTTGCTGTTTGCTCCTCTCGGACATGTGGGGATCGCCATTGCTACGACAATTGCAGCATGGGTGAATGTGCTCTTGCTGGCGCGTGGATTGAAGGGCTTGGTGCACGTCGACAAGGCATTTTGGACTAAGGCACTACGTATTTGCATGGCGAGTGTAGCGATGGGCGCACTTGTATGGGGTGGCTACCAGGTGCTTGGCTCGTGGTTTGAAGAGGCCTTCTGGAAGCAATGCACCGCCTTGGCGCTGCTCATTGGGCTCGGCATGTCTGTGTATGCGGTATTAGTACTGCTGCTGAAAGCAACCAGTATCGCCGAGCTGAAGGCTGGGTTCCGCAGGGGCTAAGAGAGGCTACTTTGATGAAAAACACCCCTTAAGAATTCCGTATCAAACTTATGTACAAGCTATCCCTATCCGCCATCTTCTTTAGTGTTGTTTCCCTTGGCCTTTTTACGACTGCCGCTGCGGGAGCAGAGCAAGCCAAAGCACAGCAAAAAAAATATAACACCCCCAAGCAACCGTGGAGTGAGTATACGGTGCACCAGATGGACCGGCCGCACCCTGAGAAGGTTGTGAGTAAAGGGGCTGTATGCACGAAACCACCTACAGGTGCACTTGTCTTGTTTGATGGTAAAAATGCAGATGCTTTTACAAAAGCATGGACGGTAAAGGATGGCGTGATGATTGCTTCGCCCGGTTCTGCCAATAGTAAGCAGAGCTTTGGGAGTTGCACCTTGCATGTGGAGTGGAGGGTTCCTGCGGGCCGCAAGGTCGATGGGCAGCAGGGGGGCAATAGTGGTATTTTCCTGATGGGTAGATATGAGATTCAGATTCAGGAGAGCTATAAGAATGTCACTTATGCAGACGGTCAGGCTGCCGCTATCTATGGGCAAAACCCACCGAGTGTGAATGCCTCTGTTCCCCAGGGTGAGTGGCAAAGTTATGATATTACTTTTGAAGCTCCGGTTTATGGTGACCGTGGAGTAGAAAAACCGGCCTACATCACCGTGGTCCACAATGGGGTGAAGGTGCACGATCGTCAGAAAATCTACGGGCCGACAACACACAAAAAGGTGGCTAAGTATCCTAAAGACCACCCTGAAAAAGCCCCTATTAGCATCCAGTGGCACGGTGACCCGATCGAGTTCCGCAACATCTGGGTGAAGGAAGATTGAAATCAGTAATAGCTTTGTCTTGAAGGGCTTTTGGGCGGGCTGTTGAGTTATGGCACAGAGATCATTTCAATCTGCTTGCCAAGGTGGTTTGTAGTGGCTAAGCAGGGGGCACAAAGTAGGTATTTATGATTTACGATAGCGGCAATGATATGCCATTCACGGACGCGGCTAAAGCTACTTATAATATTATCCAACTTGCCTCTAGGCACATTACCAAGAAATAAATGCTAAGCACTCTTACAGAGGCAGATATCTCAAACGGGGTAAAAGTTATTGCCGAACAAATTGGGCAATGCAACCCGGATGGGAAATTTGTCCTCGTCGGAGTTCGTAGCCGTGGTGATGAAGTAGCCGCAAGGATCCTTGAGCTGCTCTCTCAAAGAGGGATCGAGGTGCCCATGGGTCTACTCGACATCTCGCTCTACCGGGATGATCTTGCGCACTTGAACTCGAATCCTAAGTTACAAGGTAGCGAGCTTCCATTCCCAGTAGATAAAGCTCATATCATTCTTGTAGATGATGTTCTCTTCACTGGACGCACAGTCCGTGCCGCTATTGACGCAATCATGGACTATGGAAGACCTGCCAAAATAGAATTGGCGGTATTAATTGACCGTGGTCACCGGGAGCTTCCTTTTGCTCCGGGCTACGTGGGTATCCACCTTGAAACGCAACGTTTGGATTATGTTGATGTGAAGCTAAAGGAGACAGATGGAGTCGATTTGGTAGAGGTAACGCAAGACAACGACGTATGAACTGTATTAGCTATTCAAGAGGCAGGCTCAGTGAGTTAGAAAAGACGGAGGTCATATCATTGCTTGTGCATGTCCACATAACAGTGTAATACCTCAAGCAGTTCGAGCATACACTCAATGACGCGCAAGGATCTACTAGATATCGAATCTCTCCGTCGAGAGGAAATAGAGCATTTACTAGATCAAGCTGCTCCCTTTAAGGAACTATTTACAAGGTCGGTAAAGAAGGTGCCGGCATTAAAAGGTAAGTCAGTTCTCACCTTGTTCTACGAACCCAGCACACGCACGCTTTCCTCGTTTGAAGTAGCGGCAAAAAGGCTCTCTGCTGATGTCACGACATTCGATGTAGCACAATCATCGGTTGTCAAAGGTGAATCAGTGCGTGATACCATTGCTACCCTGCAAGCGATGCGCACTGATTACATTATCGTGCGCAATCAAATGGCAGGCATTCCTCTTGCCATCGCACGCGCGACCAAGGCCAGTGTTATCAATGCGGGAGATGGCGCTCATTCGCACCCGACCCAAGCTCTTCTGGATGGATTTACTTTGAAAGAGGTGTTTCCTGAGCCTGCGGGCAAGAAGCTACTTATTATTGGTGACATCCTGCATAGTAGGGTTGCTCGCTCGACATCGACCTTGATGCGCAAGCTTGGGGTAGAGGTGGCTTGGTTGGGGCCAGGCTCTCTGGTGCCGAAACATGGGCCCAGTGAAATCAAAAGATTTACTAATTATGAAGAGGCCATGAAGTGGTCGCCAGATGCCATTTACCTACTTCGTATTCAGATGGAAAGGCAGAGTGCTCCGTTTTTCCCAAGTCTCAGGGAATACACTAAACTGTATGGTGTTACCCAAGAAAGATTTAAGCGCATTGCTGACCAAGGCACATACATTATGCATCCTGGACCTGTGAATCGTGGAGTAGAACTTTGTGATGATGTCATGGAGTATCAACGCTGCCTCATTGATCGGCAGGTTGAAAATGGAATCGCAGTCCGTATGGCAGTGTTATACTGGCTAAAGCCAAATACAGGCGAAAACGCGAGACCGACAGAGGAAGAGACTAACTAAATGTGATGACTTCACTACTTATTAAAAACGCGAGGATAGCATCGGAAGATAATGATGATTTGTTGCCGGCCGATGTTCTGGTCGAAAATGGTATCATTACAAAGATCGGCAATGATATTGAGGCTGTATCGGCAACACGTGTGATTGATGGTTCAGGAAAGATTTTATCTCCCGCAATGTTTGACACCCATATTCACATGCGTGAGCCGGGGCAGGAGGCGAAGGAGACGATCAAGACGGGAACAGAAGCGGCAATCAATGGTGGAGTCACCGGTGTGGTGCTAATGCCAAACACTTCTCCCGCGATTGATTCTGCGGCCATGGTGCGCACCATTTACGAAATAGCGGAACGGGATTCACGCATACCTGTTTATACGTCAGGCTGCATCACCAAAGGGCGCGAAGGTAAGGAATTGGCGGGCATAGACGGCATGTTGCAATTGGGGGTAAAGATGCTTACCGATGATGGTGATGCCGTGCCAGATATGATGCTACTCAAACGCGCTATGGAATATGCGAGTGAGTTTGATTGCTTTTTTGCGAGCCATTGTGAGGTCCTTGAGCTTTCTGGACCTAGGGCTCTCAATGAGGGTAGGGTGAGTTACAAGCTGGGCATTCAAGGGACTCCTGCTTGCAGCGAGGAGATCTGCATGGACCGTGATATCCGTCTAGCGCACTCCACAGGTGCACGTCTTCATATTCAACATGTCTCCAGCAAGATCGGAATGGAAACGATCCGCTGGTGGAAGCAGATGGGGGCGAAGGTCACGGCGGAGGTTTCCCCCCACCACTTACTTTTTAATGAGGAGGACATCGGCAATTACGACACCCATTACAAAATGAACCCTCCATTACGCACCGCTGAGGACAATGCAGCGCTTCTACAAGGTCTTAAGGAGGGTGTGTTTGATATCATTGCCACTGATCATGCGCCTCATACTCCTTTTGAAAAAGAGCAGGATTTTGTCAGTGCGCCCAATGGCATTACAGGTCTAGAGACAGCCGTAGTCTCACTTTTCCATCACTACATCAACAAGGGGGAGTTTGGCTGGAGTCTGCTTGTGAATCGATACTCGGCACAACCGCGCCGCATGATGGGGCTTGATCCGGTAGCAATCGTCGAAGGAGGCCGAGCAGAGTTTATTCTTTTTGATCCTAAGGGCGAAACCACATTCAGCCCAGATTTCATGTGCTCTAAGAGTGAGAATACTCCATTTCTCAATAAAACCCTAGATGGCAGTATCGATCTTGTTGTCGTCGGTGACGATATTTTACTGCAACGCTAGCAGAGTAAAGCGCAGCAGCAAATGCATTAGCATTGCAGTCGGCGCTTTGTAACCTTGAGCTCAAATGCTCAAGTTTTATTGATTAGAGAGTGACCGTTGCTTTTTGGCGATTGGTTGACCTGTAGATGTAAACAGAGTTTGCCATGAAAGCGAATACGACCATTAAACCCATGATGAATGTGCCATTGCTCTGTTTGATGATAGAACGGTAGGCGTGTGCACGGGCTGCTTCAGTATAGAGGATGCCATTGTGCAGTGTTTTGGGGTCCTTCTCTTTACTGGAAACTTCAATATAAGCTGAGTCAAAGGCAGATTGAGGTTCGTAGCTAGATGCGCTGTCCTTGAGTAGCACGACGGCACTGAGGATCACAATGGCGATGACGGTATTCATATAGAAAAACCATCGATTTTTTTTAGAGCGATTGGACCAAGATGATTTCTTGGAGTTGGTAGTGGAGGCGTTGGTGGTGGGCATATACATATTTTGGAAGGATCGAAATTATCGATTGTAAGGAGTATGTATCAGGTGAATCGACTGCAACATCGCATCAAAAAAGGGACGTAACAAAATAATTATTGTTCAACGTATGCCAATGCCCTTACCGATCAGCAAAACCCGCAAATTTTTTTAAACAAAAATATCAACAAGTGTTGAATGTATTACTAACAGATAAAAAAGAGGGAGCTAAATAAAGCAAACAAAGAGGTTGAATTAACAATGTCTGTAATATCAAGCGGCCGAGTTTCCATCGATAAGCAAAACAATTTCGCCCTTCGGTGGTTTTGCCTGAAAGTGGCTCAGCAGATTGAGTGCAGTATCACGGTGGTAGGTTTCAAATTTTTTGCTGAGCTCACGCGCAACACACAGCCTAATATTCGGACTTATTTCGGCGAGCATCTCTATAGTGGAGACAATCCTATGCGGTGATTCAAAGAAAATAGCCGTAGTTTGAGATAGCACTGCAGCTTCAAGGCTTTTCCTACGCTTGCCTTTTTTAACAGGCAGAAAGCCGTCAAAGCGAAATGAATGGCAGGGGAGTCCCGATCCAGCTAGAGCTGTAAGCACTGCAGATGGCCCGGGGAGGACGGTGTAGGGGACCTCCTGCTCGATGCATGCCTGCAGCAATCTATATCCTGGGTCGGAGATGAGTGGCATGCCGGCATCTGAGATCGCAGCGATCTGCAAGCCTTCCTTCGCTTTGCTTATTAACTCTTGGATCCTTTGAGCCTCATTGTGGTCATGGAGAGAGACGAGGGGGCGGTCAATGTCATGGTGCTTGAGTAGAGGGCGTGAATGGCGAGTATCTTCACATGCAATGAGATCAGCACTTTTTAAGACATCAATCGCACGCAGTGTGATATCAGCCCTATTGCCAATGGGAGTGGGAACAAATGATATCACAGACTTGAGATGATTCCGATGGAGTTGATTAAAACCCGTCTGCCAATCGCGCAGTCGTTGACTCGCAGGCACGGCGTAGCGCATCAGGCAGAGCATTAGTCCGAGCGATGTTTAGATTGCCACGTGCAAAAAACGTGGTGCGACCGCTTGATCTGCCTTTCTCTAAAATACGGGATCGGTTTGATGCATCTACGAGCGTCCATTCAATAAAAACAGTAAGGCTCAGTTCCTCCGAGCGTAAGCTGTCAGTTCGTATTGAGCTCACCTGACTATATTCCAGATTGGTAATGCGACCCAGAAGCACTGCGTCAGCAGATTCAGCAGTTGATATCTTATATGTGCCGTCACGTGTCAGCGCATCAACCATGCTATTGGTTCCATGAGTTTCAGCCCTGACAAATAGCGTGTCATTTTGAAACAGTGGCACATGAATACTTCTCACGTGGCTCAAGTGAGTCGGTTTTGAGCCGCCCAATTGATAGCCAGCACATGAAGCTGACAAGAGGCAGATGAGAAGAACTAATTTAAACATGGTGAGCTACGTTGGGCGCGTTTGCATCAAAAGTATCTTGGAGTGGTGTCTGCGATGGTTAACGAGCTAATTCGCTGATGTGTTGCTTGGCTTGATCGTGCAGGGCACCACTTTTTGTCGATTGAACGACTTCTTTGTAGTAGAAAACAGCGGATTCATTGTTTCCCTTTTTGCGGTAAAATTCGGCTGTATCGTAGCTGCGTTGAATATCTTGGTTTCCCAGTTTGGCGATACTTTTGCGAGCATCTGATGCTCGCTGGTGGCTAGGATATCGCTCAATGAGATCTTGGAAGATTTCTCTGGCTTGGTTTAAATGGGCTCTGTTTTGATTGCCTCTCTCAGCTTTGAGTATGAGGATTTGGCCTCTCTGGAACTGGGCTTCAGGTGCGTATGAGCTGTTAGGGTAATCTGCTGATATGCGAAGGTATTCGGATATTGCCTTTTGTGCGTTGCCATCGTTTTGCCAGATGCGTCCAATATTATACTGAGCTTCGGACGCACTGGGGGCCTGAGGGGCGTTGTCACGAACATTGGCTAGCATTTGAGTCGTTTTCTGCGGACTTATTTTGGTTTTCATGCCGAGAAAATTGTTTTTAATGACTCCCGTAGCTGCTGCTAAAGCAACCGATTTTTGCCGTTTGAGGGCTGGTGCATAATGCTCGCTGTTTGGGTGGTTGATGATGAGATCTTGGTAGGCGTCAAATGCTTTGAGAAGATCACCTTGTTGATCTAAAAGATTGCCCTCTGCATAGCGAGCATCGGCAGCGGTATTCGTGCTTGGGTATTTTTTGGAGACGTCACGGTAAACATCAATCGCTTTATCGATCTTACCCCTCGACTCGTAAGCTCTGGCCTCGCTCAATAATCTATTAGCACCTTGGGAGCTTGCTTCACTGTTGATGGCAGAGGACAAAGGTAAGTCTCCATCATTTGATCCACATGAAGATATGAGAGATGGAACAGCAATACAGATACTGCATGTGAAAACAACGAAAGTGCATAATTTGTGCATTGCCAATGCTAGGTGGGGGCATGTCTTTTGCCAAGGATAACCGATTGGAAATATCACAGGCAATATTTTAACGTTAATATATATAAAAAACGAGTGCTCCAGACGTTATTTTTTTCAAAAAAAACCATTTAATCAAGCCATGCTGACTATTAAGTCAAATAAGCGAAATGTTATAGACACGTTTATTATAAGGGGGTAAAGATCATCCACTATGAATAAGTTATTTACCCTTACAGCCGCAGCCGCGATGACCTTATTTTTCTCATCATGTGTATCCAATCTTTCCGGACCTAACAGGCCCGCATCTGCAGTATCTGCCGTTTCTCCAGATGAACGTGTGATCGCTGAACGTGTGTATGCTTTAGTGAACAATGAGCGTGAAACTGCAGGCAAAAAAATGATGCGCGGACATTATGGGCTCAACTCCTTGGCTCAGAAGCACAGCCTCTACATGGGCTCTACACTTAGCGACGCAAACCATTTTGGCTCTGAGAATAGAGCTCAGTATGCCTACCTCAAGTATAGCATAGAAAACTTGAGTGAAATGACCTATGTCGTTTATGGCGAGTCCGAAGATCCTGCAGCTGAAGCGTTCGAAGCATGGAAAAGTAGTCCTAGCCTTAGAAAGCATATGCTTCAATCGTGGGATCTTACTGGCGTTGGAGTAGAAACCCTTTCCACTGGTGAGACCTACATTACCATGTGCATGGGGGCACAACCTCTCGGAGCACCTAGGACTATTCGCCCTCTCGGATGGTAGTAAATCCGGTACATTAAACACTGGTTCTTTTTTATCAGACTGGGCATGTTTTGGCATGCCCAGTCTTTTTTATGAACAGCTAAAACGCAAAGAGGGTTACCAGCTTGTCGCGGGTATAGATGAGGCCGGAAGAGGCCCGCTTGCTGGCCCGGTATCGGCTGCCGCTGTGATTTTGCCTGATAGCTTTACCCATGCATTGTTGGATGACTCTAAAAAGCTTACCGAGAAACGTCGGGAAATCATTTATGAGGAAATTACGAATCGCGATGATATCATTTGGGCAATGTCACTGGGGGATACAGAAGAGATCGATTCAATTAATATTCTGAAGTCAACTCATGCGGCGATGGCACGTGCGGCTCAGAAGCTTAATCCGCTACCTGGCTACTGTTTGATTGATGGGTTGCCGGTTCCAAATTTTCCGATTGCGTCTGAAGGCATCGTTAAAGGTGACGGCAAAAGCCTATCGATAGCTGCGGCGAGCGTCATCGCCAAGGTGGCGCGGGATCGCATGATGCTGGAGTATGCTGAGAGGTATCCCGAATATGGCTTTGAAAGACATAAAGGTTACGGGACAAAGCTGCATTTGGAAGCTTTAAGGAAATTTGGACCATGCCCTATCCATCGGAGAAGCTTTGCGCCGATAGCTCAGTTGAGTTGACCGTTGGATTGAAAACGAAGGGGCCTAGGGGGATTGAGTTCGCTCCGCTCACTCTGTGCTGGCGAGCAAGTTTCCTCCTCCGGAAACTTAGTTTGTTGAATCGTGCGCTGAGTTCGCTCCGCTCACTCTGTGCTGGCGAGCAAGTTTCCTCCTCCGGAAACTTAGTTTGTTGAATCGTGCGCTGAGTTCGCTCCGCTCACTCTGTGCTGGGGTGAAAGTTTTCTCCTCCGGAAACTTAGGGCTTAGATTGCCGTGATGCACAGCACTACGTTGAGCACTCGAACTTCGTTCTCAGCCCTGTCTGTAAAAGACATTACCCCAACCCTCTGAGAGAGGGCTGGGGTAATGGCGGACCGACAGGGATTGAGTTCACTCCGCTCACTCTGTGCTGGGGTGCAAGTTTCCTCCTCCGGAAACTTGGGGCTTGGATTGCCGTGATGCACGGCACCATGTCGAGCACTCGAACTTCGTTCTCAGCCCTGTCTGTAAAAGACATTACCCCAACCCTCTGAGAGAGGGCTGGGGTAATGGCGGACCGACAGGGATTCGAACCCTGGATACCCTTTTGGAGTATACTCCCTTAGCAGGGGAGCGCTTTCGACCACTCAGCCATCGGTCCTAAACGATGTGTCGGCGGGCGACGGGCGTAGTTGGAACATATACGCAGCGATTCGTCAAGTGATGAAGGTGACGTAATTGAAAATTGTCATCACCGCTGGGCGGCCTAGTATATTAAATATCGAGGTTGATATTGGCTGTCAGTGGATATTTCGTGCGCATAATAAGATGAGTTCAGACAATACAGGGAAGCTTGCTGGTAAAATGTTTATCTGCATGATCGGGCTCATGTTGATATCGATCGGTGGGATTTTTGAATGGCTCATGCTGCGTAGTTATCTGCATGCTAAAGAGACTCGTCAGTGGCCACAGCTTGAGGCTGTTATACTTAGCTCGAATGTTGATGATCGGCAGATCAGTGGATCGCCGCCTGAGGCTAGGTTGAATCTTCTTTTTGAATACAACTATAATGGGCACAAACATACTTCCAGCAGGATTAGCCCGCGCGGTGCAAAGTGGTCCAGAGAGAAAGAATCGGTTGCAGACCTGATGGTGAACTATCCGGTTGGATCATTCCATCCGGTGTGGGTAAATCCGCAATCCCCTGACGTGGCTATTCTGAAGCATGATACTAAGGCCGCAGGCTACACCTTATGGTTTCCTGCTGTGATTATGATAGGTGGATTTGGAATGATTTGGGGCGCTTTGCGCGATAAGGGTAATTGACCAAGAGTCTTTATTATTCGGTGATCACGTCGGCTTTGGGAGGCTTTCTAAAGATAGGGTGTTCTTCCCCCTCGCTTGGATTCGTGAACATCGTGGTTTTCCAAATTGGAGCCGAGACGGGACCAGTGCCATTGAATTGAAATAAGCCAATAAACGGTCGCAGTGGTATGGCTATAAAACCAAATAGGCCTCGGGCATTCATGCGGACGAGTAAATCGATTTCCTTTTTGTCGAGATCGATTTTTCCTTCGCCGGCAAACTGTAATGATCGAGTGGTTGCTAAAAAGTCATTAGAGAAAACAACTCCATCACGGATAACATAGGTGCAGGATGCATCCTTGGCCTTCTCTTGAGTTGGGTTTTTGTCTCTGAGAACACCTCCGATAAGTTTAGATATCGGGCCTAACATGGGGACAGAAAACAGGTTGCCTTTTTCTAGTGCTAATGAGCCTTCAGCATTAAATTTACGCATTAGGTTGCCCTCGCCATTAAAATCGATTCTTCCTGTTAAGAGGCCGCGCTCAGCATTGTTGAACGCATAAAGCTCGCCTATTTCCTTCAGGTGCAGCCTGCGAAATTGTAGATCTCCAAAATAACCTGATTTTTCAGGGTGTGAGGTATAAGCACGTATGTTGCCGCTGCAAGCTCCCTCAAAGGTATAGAATGATAAATTACTGACATCCACTCGATCTCCGAAAATACGCACATTGGACTGAAGTCTGCTTAAGGTGAGTGGCTCATTAATAAAGTCGTAATGCATCGATCCTGGGCTGCTCACATCGATGCTGAAATCCGTCGTGTCCTTATTCCCACTCAGACCAAAGGTGCCGCTTGCTGACAGGTTGGGAGGTCGGTGAAAGCGGTATTTTTCTATGTGTTCAGCAACACTGGGGACGAATAGCCTGACGATTGGAGCAGGCCATGCAGTGCCACTAATGTTTTCTAGTTTGATGGTGGCTTCATCTCGATTCAAGTAAATGGATGAGGCTGATACGGAGCTGGATGAAGGGCCTCCGTGTGCCTTTTTGAGTGCATAGTCATTATAGTTGAAGTCTGCTTTAATCTCTGTGAAATCTGAGCGTAGTTCACTTAATGAGTAATATCCCGACAGGCTATTGAGTGATGTGCCCTTGAACGAAAAATTGTCTATTTTGGCGTAGCCTTCTGCCTCCCATTGAGTGAGCCTGTGGCGATTCATCGTGCCTCGTGCTTTGATGTGTATGCTGGAATCATCATTGAATATGGCATTCTCAAGTGCTTTCCCAATACCTGATTCATTGAGGAATGGTGTATAAGCAGATGCGGGCAAGGTGGAGTCTGCCTCATACTGAATGGTTTCATCTTTTAATAGGATGCGCCCCTTGAGTTCACCCTTGCTGTGAGTTGCATGCAATTGAGTCAAAAAGACATCACGGTCATGTGACGAAAAATTGGTCTTTAGGTTTTCAAAGCGCGAGCCGAGAAGGGAGAAATCGCTGACTGATATTTTCCCAGTTATCATGGTCTCAGGTGGTGACCCAGAGCTTAAGCGCACAGTGCCGGTGCATGATATCGCAGGAGGAGTAGAAAAAGTTAGCTGATTCATGATGCTGATACCGAACAATTGGCGGCAGAGCATTTGCAGATGTAGTGTTGATTGTGCTTCAAATTTGGCCGTCTTCGTTGCTGGGTAGTAGCTCGCTTTGCTCTCAAGTTTTCCTGCGCTATCTCTGAGGCTTATTTGATCTAAAGTGATGATATGGTTGTTATAGTCTCCGGTGATCTCGACGTCATAGAGTGTTGATCCATTTCGTGTTATTTGAGGAGCTTGAATAATGAAGTCCAGACGGGCTGTTTCTGGCTTGTCGGTATTAGCTTCAATATAAAGTTGGACGCTTGGCGGTCTTTCCGTTGGCCATTGCCACTGTTCAAGTTCTTCAAGTATCTTTGAAATGAATTTGAGCCTCTCGGTTCTTTGCTTTTTGAGGTCTTGAGTTGCGCTATCTTGGTTGGCTGTTTCACTCCAGAGACGCGCGTCCACGGAGATGTGGACCCCAGCTAAAAGGCCTTTGATTTCTCGCGCCTCCACCGTGTTTTTATCTGGCAAATACATCTCCCCCTGAAGGTCGTTGATGGTGATGAGCTTTCCGTTCGGATTATCAGGGTCAACAGGGAGCGCTATGTCTGCTTGCTTCAGGGTGATGTTATTTACCCTTATCTTGCCACGCATTAGTTTTGTTTTATCAACGTCGATTACGAGGTGTTCCAGTTTTGCGATCACGTCTTCACGTTTTTCGTCTGCGTAAATGCGCACGCCCTTAGCGACAAGTCCTTTGGTGATCTCAAATCGAAGACTTTCAAAGTCGGCGATCACTCCTAGGTTTTCTAATTCTATAGCGATACGCTCGCGCCATTGATCATTAATACCAGATTGGTTAATGTAGTATACGCCGCCAACGAGTATACCTGCGGTCAATCCCAAGCACAATATGACAAGGAATTTGAGGTGGTGGAAAATACTTCGATGCCGCATGGCTACGCTAAGCTATCATGAATAAGGATTGCGTGCAAGGGGGCCTAGAGAACCAAGATGTAATGCCATCTTACACGATAACTCATGCAGCATGATACGTCCATTGGGCATGATTCGCTGCGTGCTGCCATTACGAAAAGTAATCGACTCCGGCCTTGAAGAGTGGCTGATGTTTATTCCCTGGAATGTTTTTGGCAATATCTTGCCCTCGGCGCTCTGTATGTCCCATTTTCCCAAGAACCTTGCCGCATGGTGAAGTAATGCCTTCGATGGCGTAGAGTGATCCGTTGGGATTCCATGCGGCATCCATGGATGGTTTGCCTTCTAAGTCTGTGTATTGAGTCGCAATCTGGCCATTTTCTGCAAGTTTATTGATCAGCTCGCTGGACGCATAGAACTTTCCTTCTCCATGGGAAAAAGGGATATTATGCAAATCTCCAACATGGCAGTTCGCCAGCCAGGGAGACTTTGTTGAGGAGATGCGCGTTGTTGCATAGCGAGCCACATGACGGCCAATATCGTTAAATGTGAGAGTAGGCGATCCCTGATCACTGGGAGTAGGGTCCTTGATCTCTCCATAGGGGACAAGGCCGGTCTTAATGAGTGCTTGGAAGCCATTACAGATGCCAAGAATCAATCCGTCTCTGTTATTGATTAAATTCATGACCGCATCGGCAATACGTGGATTGCGAAGCACGGTGGCAATGAATTTTCCTGATCCGTCAGGCTCGTCACCAGCGGAAAATCCACCGGGTAACATCAGTATTTGAGAGCGGTTGATTTGTTCTGCTAGCTCCCGCAGAGAATCTTCAACATGTGCGGAGGTGAGATTGCGGAAAATCAAGGTGTTCGTATCAGCTCCTGCTTGGTTGAAGGCCTTAGCCGTATCATATTCACAGTTGGTTCCCGGAAACGTCGGGATAATGACCTTTGGCTTGGCGACCTTATTTGCAGATTTAGCCTGCAGGTGGGCATCCTGACCGTCATACGAAAATTCCTTGACCTCTTGATGAGCAGCTTTTGCTTGTGTCGGGTAAGTTGATTGCAGAGGCGAAGTCCAGCTGTTCAAGATTGTGTCGAGTGCGATGCTTTCACCGTCTATTTGAATTTTTTCTAGAGTTGTAGTCGTGCCAATTTGAGTGGCTTGTAATGCTTGGGTAAGGGAGTCGGGGGATTCTACCAAGAAGCTGAAATAGCGCTCTTGGTAGAGGTCTAGCCCGGTATGGAGGTCTGCACCAATGCCATTGCCAAATGCCATTTTTGCTACTCCGGCGGCAATGCCACCCTCAGCTAGAGAATGGATGGAGAGAATATGCCCCGCCTGGTTTTCAGTATAGAGAAGAGTTGCGATTTCTTGAAGTCGCTTGAAGTCTGGTATGTCCTCAATGTCGCGCGGCACAGAGATGATTGAGATGGCAGAGTTTGCTTGTTTGAACTCAGGCGACAACGTGAGCTTGGTTGTTCCTGGAGCGACAGCGAACGAGACGAGGGTAGGTGGCACATCGATGTCATTGAAAGAGCCAGACATTGAGTCCTTTCCTCCGATGGCGCCAAGGCGAAGCTCGTGCTGAGCAAGAAATGCGCCGAGCAGTGCAGCAAACGGCTTGCCCCAGCGCACAGGGTCGTTACCCAGTTTCTCGAAATATTCCTGCAGCGTGAGTCGGATATCGGATAATTGAGCTCCTGAAGCGACAATGCGACAGACGGATTCGGTGACAGCATACAGGGCGCCGTGGAAAGGTGACCAGTTTGCGATGTTAGGGTTGAACCCCCATGACATGTGGGTGCAGGTTTTTGTATCGCCATCGAGCAGAGGGATCTTTGCGACCATGGCATCGGGTGGAGTAAGTTGGTTTTTACCGCCAAAGGGGTTGAGCACGCTAGCCGCTCCAATTGAGCCATCGAACATCTCGCCGAGGCCTTTTTGAGACGCGGTATTGAGGTCTCCAAGAGCAATTTGCATGCGTTCAAGGTGAGAAAGCTCTGAAGATTTTCTTAAGGCAGTCCTTAAGGCCGGAATCGATTTTCCGAGGGGCGACTCCGAGGAGGGCGAGTTGACCTTGATGTTGGTGGAGAGAGTTACACCGTTGGTGTCTAAAAATGCCCGTGAGAAGTTGACGATGTTTTTACCGCGCCATGAGATGGTGAGCCTGCCGGTGTCAGTGACGTTGGCAACATGGTTGCACTCCAGGTTTTCTTTGTCGCACTCTACCTTGAAGTAATCGATTGTTGAGGGATCAACACAGATAGCCATACGCTCCTGGGACTCTGAAATGGCGAGTTCCGTGCCATCTAGGCCGTCGTATTTTTTAGGCACCTCATCGAGGTTGATGTCGAGGCTAGGGGCGATTTCGCCAATGGCAACGGAGACGCCACCTGCTCCAAAATCGTTGCAGACCTTAATTTTTCGGGCGAGTTCTGGGTTGCGGAATAGTCGCTGGATTTTGCGTTCGGTTGGCGGGTTTCCTTTTTGAACCTCGGCAGAGTTTTCCAGTGCCGTATCAGTATGTTCTTTGGACGAGCCTGTAGCGCCGCCTACACCATCACGTCCAGTGCGACCGCCGATAAGTAGGATGACATCTCCTGTAGCAGGGCTTCCGCGAAAAACATTTTCTTTCGGGGCTGCTGCTACCACGGCACCGATTTCCATCCGCTTGGCCACGTAGTTGGCGTGATAGACTTCGGATACTTGGCCTGTAGCTAGTCCTATCTGGTTGCCGTATGATGAGTAGCCGTGAGCCGCCTCGCGGCATATTTTACGCTGAGGGAGTTTGCCCGGGATTGTTTCGGAGAATGGAGTGCGTGGATCGGCAGCACCGGTGACGCGCATCGCTTGGTAAACATAGGATCGGCCGGAAAGAGGGTCGCGGATGCAGCCGCCGAGGCAAGTAGCGGCGCCGCCGAAGGGCTCGATTTCAGTGGGGTGGTTGTGGGTTTCGTTCTTAAACATCACGAGCCAATCCTCATCGACGCCGTTGACATCCACGGGCACGACGATCGAAGCGGCGTTGATTTCCTCTGACACTTCAACGTTGTCGAGCTCACCTGTTTTACGTAGCTCCTTCATCGCAATCAGGGCGATGTCCATCAAGGTTTCTGGACGCTCCGTATCTGCGCCGTAGACGATATCGCGGGTCGCTTGATATTTGGCATAAGTCTCGGCGATGATATCCTGTTGTTCAAATTCGACGGATTCAATCTTGGTAGCAAAGGTGCTATGGCGGCAGTGGTCTGACCAGTAGGTATCGAGCATCTTGATCTCGGTGATGGTCGGGTTACGGTTTTCTTCATCACGAAAATAGGACTGTGTGAAGATGAGGTCTTCGGGTGACATCGCTAAGCCTAGCTCGTCACGCTTGATACGCAGCTCGTCGGCTGAGGCGCCGGTGAAGCCGTCAAGAATTTCAACATCATCGGGCCGGGTCACAGGAGCTTCGAGAGATTGTGGCATTTCCATGCTAGCTTCGCGTGAATCAACAGCGTTGATTGTGTATGCTTTGACTTGTGCCAGCTCATCCGCAGTAAGCTTGCCTTGAAGAACAATGATATGAGCAGATCCTACTAAAGGTTTACTGCCTTGGGTTAGAATCTGAACACACTGGGCTGCGGAGTCCGCGCGCTGATCATATTGGCCAGGCAGGTATTCTACGGCAAATGCAGTTTCGTCACTACCTAGTACAAGCTGGTCGGATACAAGATCTACCTGTGGCTCTGAAAGAATAAGGCGTGACGCCTCTGCAAATTCTTTTTCAGTGATCTCATCAACATCGTAGCGCTGAATGACGCGGATGTTTTCAAGGTGTTGAATGTTAAGGTTGTCCCTAAGGTCGTGAAGAAGTTCACGGGCTTGGGTATTGAATTCGGCTTGTTTCTCGACAAAAACGCGGTTCATAGCTTGAAGGCCGCATACTAGGAGCTAGCGGCAGTTGGGCAAGAGCAATGCGAGGGTAATTAGAGAATTAATGACAGAGAAGCCAGCAACGAGACTTCAATAATTATATTTCCAGTAAACAAACTATATTCCATGGCAATGCTCCCTATTTAGAGCAGTAAAAAGCATATGATCTACTAAGTGGCATTTGACCTTTTATCATAGCTTGGTTATCATTGTCAGATGAAAGAGGTCGAAGCAGCAGGTAAGATTCTCATCAGCATGCTCAATAAGCTGGGTTTTGAGGCTGAGCTGAAAATATCAGAGGTGGCAGATGGTCCGTGTCTTGACATTAAGACCAACGAGGGCGCACACTTGATTGGTAAACACGGTGATCGCTTGGAGGACTTGCAATATTTAACCAATAGAATCTTAACCAAGCATTACCCTAACGCACCAAGGGTGAAGGTGGATTGCGATCATTACCGAGCTAACCAAGAGCAAAAGATGCTTGAGTCAGTTCGTGAAATTGCTCTTAAGGTGGTTGATGACGGCAAGTCGCGCCAGCTGAAGCCGTTAAATGCTTACTACCGTCGACTGGCACATAATACCTTGGCAGAAATAGAGGGTATTGTGACGAAATCGCCTAAAAGTGATTCCCGCTACAAGCGAATTGAAGTCTCCAAGGCTTAACTTCCTTATTATTATTAATTATGAAAACGCATCATCTTGTTATGCCCGGCGACTTAAACCAATACGGTTTTTTGTTTGGTGGTAGAATGCTGAGTTGGGTTGATGAGGCATGCTGGATTGCGGCGAGCCTCGATTATCCCAATAGTCAGTTTGTTACCGTGGGTATGGATCATGTGGAGTTCCGGCACGGTGTTAAGGAAGGTATTATTTTGGAGATTGATTGTAATAAGATCAAGCGGGGGTGCACATCAGTTTCTTATCAAGTGGAAGTAAGTCGTGGAGGGGATGAGGAGAAGGGTTTGATTTTTTCTACCTGTGTGACCTTTGTCAACGTGGACCAAGATGGAGCAAAGCTTGCGATTTCCTAACTGGGAGTTATCGCATTTGGTCACATACCCATGAAACGCATCGAGACAGTAGATATCATTCTCGGGATCGATCTGTCCGAGGATACGGAGGCTTGGAAAAAGAAAGTTGCCCGTAAACTTCGTGTGCATCCAAAGCAGATTCAGGAAGTGCGTTTGCGGAAGCACTCCATTGATGCCAGACAGAAAGACATCAAGGTGCAGCTGAGGATTGAGGTAGGCATTGAAATGGCCTTGCCTGCTGAGCCGGAATGCCAAGCGCATTACCCAAAGGTTTCTGAATCAGCCAAGAGAATTATCATTATTGGCTGTGGGCCGGCTGGAATGTTTGCCGCCTTACGTGCGCTTGAGCTGGGCTGTAAGCCTGTGATCATAGAGCGGGGTAAGGATGCGTCAGCACGCCGTTTTGATTTGGCTCCTTTGCTGAGAGAAGGAAGAGTTATTGAAGACTCCAATTACTGCTTTGGAGAGGGTGGTGCAGGGACTTTTTCTGATGGTAAACTTTATACCCGCGCCACGAAGCGTGGCCCTGTTCGTGATGTTTATGAGACCTTTGTAGCTCACGGAGCTCCGCCTAGAATCCTCATTGACGCCCATCCGCACATTGGCTCAAATTTGTTGCCTAATGTTGTCAAGGCAATGCGAGCCAGCATACTAGATGCCGGAGGAGAGGTTCATTTTGGAACAAAGGTTGTCAAGTTGTTGCGCTCTGCTGATGGTAAAACAATGCGTGGTGTCGCAGCTGCCGACGGCAGGGAGTTTATAGGTGACGCTGTCATTCTTGCTACGGGTCACAGCGCCCGAGATATTTACCAACTTCTCGCGGAGGAGCATATCCTGATGGAAAAGAAAACCTTTGCTGTCGGTGTCAGGATTGAGCATCCGCAGCCATTGATTGATAGTATTCAATATCACTATCTAAGGGGCCAGGAACGGCCCCGGATATTGCCTGCAGCAAGTTACAGACTGGCTTGCAAGATTGGGGGCAGGGGGGTGCATTCTTTTTGCATGTGTCCCGGTGGTTTTATTGTGCCGGCAGCAACAGAGAATGACGAGGTCGTGGTCAATGGCATGTCTTTATCGCGTCGGGATTCAGCATACGCCAACAGCGGATTGGTCGTTAGTGTCGATCCTGAAGATACGGCTTCCTTCGACGGGGAGCATGGCATTCTCTCTGGTGTTGCCTTCCAGAAATCACTGGAGGTAGCAGCGTCTGTTCATGGCGGAGGAAAGCAGAAAGCACCAGGTCAGCGAGTCACCGATTTCCTAGAGGAAAGAATTTCTTCTAGCTTGCCAGCAACGAGTTACTTTCCCGGTCTGAGCTCATCGCCACTGCATGAGATTATGCCGGAGTTTGTCGTGACTCGTATGCAGACGGGACTGCAAAAGTTTGGTAAGGGAATGCAAGGATATATAAGCGAAGAGGCGGGTTTGATTGGATTTGAAACACGCACGAGCAGCCCCTTGCGTGTGCCACGCAATGAAGGTGATTTACAACACCCTGAGGTAGCACGCCTGTATCCCTGTGCGGAGGGGGCAGGCTATGCAGGAGGTATCATCTCCGCAGCGATAGATGGTATCAAGTGTGCAGAGGCAGCTGCCGGAGTAGCTGTCTGACGATTTATATCAGGCAAGTCAATGAGGATGGAATGAGCTTACAGCTCCCATGGTTCAGGCTCGCGTGTCAAAAACGGTAGGAATCGTTTTTTATCAATGCATTTTTCGAATGCTTCGTCAGGGCTGATTCGCCCGGCCTCTAGGTGGTTCATGATTGCCACATCCAAGGGAACATTACCCTTTCTTTGGCCAACTTCAATCATGCCTGGGATTTGGTATGTCTTTTCCTCACGGATCATGTTCGCGATAGGAGTGTCAACAACGAGGATTTCGAGGGCGGCAACACGTCCAGGTTTGTCGACTCGTTTGAAAAGGTTCTGTGCAATAACGCCTTTGATGGCTTCAGAGAGGGTAGTCCGAATTTGGTTTTGCTGGCCTGCGGGGAACACATCAATAATCCGGTCAATGGTCTTGGCCGCACTCGGGGTGTGAAGAGTGCCGAAAACGAGGTGACCTGTCGCAGCGGCTTCCAGTGCCAAAGAAATAGTTTCAAGGTCACGCATCTCACCCACCAATATGATATCGGGATCCTCACGCAGAGCTCCGCGGAGTGCACTGCCAAATGATTTTGTGTGCAGACCTACTTCTCGGTGGTTAATCAAGGCCTTAACGGATTTGTGGACAAATTCGATCGGATCTTCAACCGTCAGTATATGATCTGCTCGAATCTTGTTAGCGTAATCGATGATCGCCGCGAGGGTTGTTGATTTACCAGAACCAGTCGGCCCTGTTACCAAAACAAGACCTTTAGTTAGCTTGGCGAATTTCTGACAAATGCCGGGAAGGCCGAGCTGCTCTGCAGTGAGCACCTCTGAGGGAATCGTTCGGAAGACGGCTGCGACACCGTCTTTTTGGCTGAAAAAGTTGGCACGAAAGCGGGCCTTACCGGGAAGTTCATAACCAAAGTCAACATCACCCGTTTCTTCGAATCGTTCCATCTTATCTTCAGGGCACATTTCCCTGAGCATGGCCAATAGTTCCTCGTGCACTAATGGCGGTGAGTCAAGGCGCACAAGGTCACCGTTGATTCGAATGATGGGGGGGTTGCCGGTTGATAGGTGTAAGTCAGATGCCTTGTTCTCAAGCATCGTTTCAAAATAGAGATCGATTTCTGCCATGGTGTGATGGTTCGGTAATAGTTTGTTTTAGGCGGTAAGCCGCCCAAGGGAAATGTTTATAGCTAGATAGCCTTATCTACAGACTCAATATCATCATTCAGAATCTATGCTCCAGATGAAAGTTGCCAAGATTATTTTTCGCTACATGGCAGGCCCGCTGCATGGCAGCATATGCACGAGGTGCTGGTGAGCTTATACGGCAAAGGGTGGCCGTCTTCTGCCGTTGAATGAGCTGGCTGGTGAGGATAGGCTAGGCCAGCAAAGGCGGTGGTGGGGAAGTAGCCCTACCAGGAATCGAACCTGGAAATGCGGAATCAAAATCCGGTGTGTTACCAATTACACTATAGGGCTGTTGTGTTGAGATGCTTTTTGAAATACAGCAAACACTCCCGACGCGCGTGTAACTACGATGACTTGTTGCACTTTGCAATAGCGAAATGTGGAAATTATTTGCGAAACACAGATAGCCATTGTGTCAAATTTACTATGCGTTTTTGTCCTCGATGCTTGCCGGATTTGTCCTCGATGCTTGCCGGATTCAATCTAGATAAAAAGAAATACCAGCCAAATAAGTGGCTTCCCAACTCACTATTCCTAGTGTAGCTTGATAAGGCTTTGCTGATGTTCGCTGCGATCAGTTCGGCATCTATTTTTTTTTCAATGCTCAGCTCCTTACCTTATTTCCCCAATATTTAGACAATGACCGTTCCTCGACACCCTTTTTTTCTCATGAGCTTGTCAGGGCTCATGATGCTGGTGGCATGCTCAGCCAATGATAAATCCAAAAAAACGAAGTATAATGCTGGTTATCGCTCTCCTTCACTATTTGGGTCGGGCTTGCGAAATCCGGATGTCAATTTGCCCAGCGAATTCCCATCAGATATAGGCATCAGTCACCGTCGCGGTCGCACGGACCTGCCATACATAGCGATGACCTTTGATGACGGACCTCACCCAGAAAATACGCCCAGACTGCTCGATATGCTGCGTGAACGCAATATTAAGGCGACCTTCTATGTTATCGGGCGCAACGTGGATATGTATCCCCATATCGTCAGACGTATGGTGGCGGAGGGGCATGAAATTGGAAATCATACATGGACTCACCGCAATCTCACAGGCCTGAGCGATGCTTCGATACGCACGGAGATGGATCGCACGCGCAATGTCATTATTTCAGCCTGTGGGGTTAAGCCGCGCACGATGCGTCCGCCATATGGTGCCCTTCGTGAAAGCCAGAGGGAGTGGATATATGAAGAGTATGGCTATCCCACGATCATGTGGAATGTTGACCCTAGGGATTGGCAGCGACCAGGGGTGTCCGTGGTGACTTCTAGAATCCTAGATGAAACCAGAAATGGTTCAATCGTGCTGGCGCATGACCTCCACAAATCCACCGTAGATGCTATGCCTGACACTCTAGACGGCTTATTGAAACGTGATTTTCAGTTCGTTACGGTTTCTCAGCTACTCACGCTAAATTCTTCCTCAAGTGATGTCTCCACAAAAAAACCAGCTCAGTCAAAGGCCATCGCGGGCGGGGCAGAGCAAGACAGGCCCGAATCGCTCACCTTCGTCAGGGCGCCTGCCATTAAGAAATGAGGTTGAAAACTTTCAAAGGCGACGGTCGGTTTAAGTAGTGTTGCATTTTGCATCCAGCCACGCTTAATTGCTGCCATCATGTTCGGGGATTATTTCACCACTCGCAAACGTCTGACTGACGTTGTGGTAAGAGTGTTGGCGCTAGCTGAAAAAACGGATGCTGAGAAAACTCCTTTGGAGGAAAATGACATCACCAAGGGGCTCAAGAACCCGTTTTTATTTGTCGTTTGTGGAGAGGTAAATGCGGGGAAGTCGTCACTGCTTAATGGCTTGTTTGGTGAAAATATATGTAAAACCAACGTGCTGCCAGAGACCGATCGAGTGCAGTGGTATCGATATGGTGATGAGGACCGTGATGAGGAAGTGACTCCTATTTTAGAGGAGCGTTTTCGTCCTGTTGATTTTTTGATGGATTTCAATCTTGTGGATACTCCTGGAACAAATTCGGTCGTACAGGGGCACCAAGCGATCACAGATAGATTTCTACCAGTCTCCGATCTTATTTTTTGGGTTTTTCCCGCCAGTAACCCCTGGGGCGCTTCTACATGGGATTTCATCAGCAAGCAGAAGGCTGACATGATTGAAAAGTCTATCTTCATTCTGCAGCAGGCCGATCTTCGGGAAGAGGCAGACTTGGATGTTATCCTTGGTCACATGCGTGATCTCTGCAGGAAACGAATTGGTCGGACACTTCCGATTTATCCAGTATCTGGAAAGCTTGCCATACAGGCAAAATTAGAAACGCCATTTGGTGAGAGCCTGTGGCACGAAAGTGGTTATCCTAGTCTCGAAAAATACATCTCAGAAGTGGTTGCTAGTTCGCCAGCCCGTCGCGAGGTGCTAGGGGAGGTTCGTGATGCAGCTGGCAAGGTTCTGCGAAGTGCTGAAGATATGATCGAGCATCGTACTCGGATATTGGATGAAAATGAAGCGTTCCTCAATGATCTGGAAAATGAGATCGACAAAAATCGGGAAAAACAGTCAGCGGATGTGTCTTCTAAATTTGCCGCAATGAAAGAGGTATACGGAGATCAAGGCAACCGCAGTCAAAAGCTCATGCGCCGCAAAACAGGAGTATGGGGAACATTGAAAAGTTTGTTCGTAGCAGATGAACTCCCTCAGCTGGTCGTCCGGTCACTGGTTGATTCTGTTCAAGAGGCAGTTGAACAACAGTCAGATCAAGATGCTGACATGCTGATTGGAGAATGTAGGGATCACTGGCAAACAGTGCGTCCCCGGGTGAAAGAAAAGCTGGAAATCAGCCTTGATGATTTTGAGAAGTTGGATGGTGTCTTTACTGAAACTAAAAAGCGCTTCACTAGAAAAATGGGGCTAGCAGCCAAGCAGGCTGTGATTAATTTGAAAATCAGAAGGGGGCTCGATATGCGTCTGTCTCAGAGGAGGGCAAAACTGAAAATATGGATATACATGTGCCTGATGCTGCTGTTGTGCGCGGGTGTTGCCGGTTCCTTGCGATTGGGTGTGTATCCATACCCAGCGCTGGCTTGCCTTGCTGGTGGGGCCATCTCCATGCTGGTTTTTATCGTTCAAACCTATCGAACCAGAAAGCAGGTGATTGCCGGCTTTGTCGATCAGCTAATGAATTCTCAAAGTCAGTTTGCTGATGCTCTTGGCTCTGATTATCGACATGGTGTACGCGATCTCTACATCGAATACACACGACTACTAGAAACTGTGCGTAGGCATATTGCTGCTGCAAAATTAGAGCTTCAACCAAATCTCGAACAATGGAATAGGCTTTTCCTAGAGCTCAAAGAAATTGAGCAAGAGCTATAATATTATATGAGAAGGAACAATAGAGAGGGGTCTGCACGAGAAAACAAACATGTGCGAGGCGGTCATGATCGAGGCCGGACCCAAGTAAAGTCTGAGGAAGATCTTTATGATCTGCTCTCAGAACAAACTGATCCTCTTTTGCTCATACTGGATTGTGTGCAAGATCCTCACAACCTTGGTGCTATTTTGAGAACCGCTGATGGGGCTGGCGTCACTGCGGTGATTGCGCCAAAAGATAAGTCGGCAGGAGTCACTGATACAGTGCGGCGTGTCTCAGTCGGAGCTGCTGATAGGGTGCCATTTTTTAGAGTGACAAACCTATCTCGGAGTATGAAGAAGCTCAAGGAGCTTGGGGTATGGATGGTTGGCACAAGTGATCTGGCGGAGAGCACTCTCTACGATACAAGCTTAACGGGCCCCTTGGCGATTGTCATGGGCGCGGAGGGTAGTGGTATGCGCCGCCTTACCGAGGATAACTGCGATTTTTTACTCAAGATTCCCATGGCGGGTAAGGTTGAGTGTTTAAATGTAAGCGTCGCCACAGGAGTTTGCATCTATGAGGCCGTCAGGCAGCGCATGAATGCCGCTGCCAAATCCATCAAATAGGCCCCGGCTACTCCCGTTTGTTTTTATATATTTCAACATTCATTACATTTAATATACCTTAAGTTTTTATTGTCTATAAATGATATTGAGTTAAAATATGGGGGATTAATTACCTTACATGTTTTCAATGAAATCTGATAATCCAAACCATTATAGCTGTATATTCGATGGGGATGGCTGCCCCGTAAGCCACGCTCAAGAGTCGCCTTTGTTACCACGCAGGAAATTTCTTGGGGTTTCCGGAGCTGCTGCCGCAGGCTTAGTTCTCGGAGCAGATAAAGCATCCGCTGGATGGTTTGGCTATTATTCGAGTAAACCGGTTGCGGGCATTCCTGAATCATGGGTAAGGCTTAAAGGCGATGATGTGAATCGCTATGCTAATTACGTCAAGGGTTTGCGTCTTCGTAACGTCACGCCACGTATGATTTTAGCGCCTCATTTTAAAACACGAGGCAATGTCGTTAACAGCTTACCTCCTAAAAACCTGTGGAAAAAAATGGGCCCCACACTTAAGGTGATTGACCTCATGTCTAGGGAGCTCTCGCTTCCCGTGAAAGAGGTTTATTCAGCATACAGGAGCCCTCGTTACAATGCTGCGGTGTGCGGGCACCCTCGTTCCTTTCACCAATTCAACCAGGCCGTTGATGTTGTATTTCACGGTGCGGGATCAAGGCATGTTGCTAGCGTTGCTCGTTTTTTGCGTGATAGAAAGCACACCTTCGAGGGGGGCGTTGGCACTTACGGTGGCTTTGTGCACATTGACACTCGGGGATTCAACTCGGACTGGTAGGCCGTCTGGCCATCTGCTGAGGCTGTTTTTGAGCCCTACATACTGCCAACTA
>Ga0213861_10000995_pt1 | contig 25343 bp, 51 predicted proteins | sample PICome_4_FD_160110 | JGI IMG/M metagenome (GOLD analysis project Ga0213861, IMG submission 160110) | Coastal seawater microbial communities near Pivers Island, North Carolina, United States - PICO131 | ecosystem: Environmental > Aquatic > Marine > Coastal | place: USA: North Carolina... | reverse complement strand
TCTGACCATAACTTTAATAGTTCTAACTGGTATGGCATAGAAATGTCGTCATAATATGTGTAAATTTTCACACTATCTCCCTGTGTCAAACCCAAACTTAACGTATTTATCGACAGTATACATTATGGAAAGCTAACTATTTTATTATACTGGCTTAAAACATCTCCCATAATATCGTCGATAAATTGTAAGTCAGACTCATTTAACTTTTCTAAATACTCACTGTGGTTTAATGTTCTTCTGTGAGACACAACTCCCTTGTTTATAATATCATCACTCAAGTCTTTGTGCTTAAAAATAAATTCATTCTTAAATTGTTTATATACACATTCTAATAAGTCTGGTCTATTGATCTTGTTAACTATCAAAGATATAAATTTTTTAGGATAATCCATTATGTCTTCATATCTAATAATTTTAGGCTTATCCAAGGATAATATATCTCTTATAACATTTCTTTCATAAGTTAATCCACGTTTATGTATCACCCAATTATTTAGTGATAGTGACCGTATCTCTTTTCTTTTGCTAAACTGTCTCTCTGAAAAATCTACATCGCTATGTGTCCAACCAAAAGAATAGTAAGCAGATATTCTTCTGTTTATAGGATTTCTTAAAACAATAATGTCTACATTTTCTATTGTTCTAATCCAGTTTTCTTTACTAAGAATTATTCTATCAAAATTGATGGATTCTCCAGCAATAGAATTTATAAACATATAAATAGTTGACTGTAATGTACTAGCGGCCTTATGTATTGATCGTATTTTAATATTGGTATCCATAGTTGTCTATTACATATTTTTCTTTTTCGTAAACCAAGTCTGCTAATTTTTGATTATATAATTCTCTATAGTCGTACCTTTCGCTTTTATTTCTGTGAAGCAACTTAGTTTTTGGTATATTCAATATTTCGCAAAGTTTCTTAAAGTCTTCGTTGATGGTTTCTAATCTAGCTATGTAATCAACGCATTTTTTATTATCTATCAGTAAAAAATTATCTTGGGACATATTACTGTTTATAATTTTTTCTAATATTGCCTGTTGTTTATATCCGTATTGTTTAAAAAGGGTTCCTAAATGCTGATTATCTTCGTGCTTTTTTGCCCACATATAATAAGAAGCATATCTTTCCCAAGGATTTCTTATTGTAACATATTTAAAATATTGGTCTATATCCCAATTATTCAACACAAACCTTTCTTTTATTTTAGGTAGTGAATCGTGTTGATAAAACTTTTTAGGTTCTTCTATTGTTTGATGTAGCCTCTCTCCCCAAACATCGGTATATTTATTTAAGTTATCACGATATGAATTTGATGCTGTTTTTGGTATATTTATAACAATAAACTTAAATCTATGAGATATCAACATTTTATTATGTGCTGTTTAGTTTCAAAATAGTCCAGTATTTAGCACCACAGTTATTGTCTACCCATTCTTCTGCCATGTACTTTTCTTCAAAAGGCCCGAATATTCTATCGTCCCTCTCTCCAAGATGAAATTTACTTAATTCAATAGCAAACCTAGCCAATTCATTAGTTACAACAATATACATTAATAAATCTCCAAATACTCTTTTTCTCTATTAAATAATTCAGTTGCATATCGAACGTAATCTCTAGCTTCCGATTCTTTTTCAAATTCTACTTTTTTAAGTTTAGTTAGTTTACATGGTAAAAGTAAAGGCTTGTCATTTTTGTATACAACAAATTTAGAATCTTCTTTCCTTATGGTATATCCCATATTATTCTCCTACTTTTCATTAACTATCTTTTTCATTTTCTTCTCTATACTTTTGATTGTTTTTGTAACAGGTACGGAGAGTTCATAGTCGTCCTTATATGCTATAATAGCGTCTAAAATCCTCCACGCTTCTTGTTGTGTAATTTCTGTGTTCATATCTAAACTCCTGAAGGAATAGTTAATCGACAGTTGTGGGTGAAAATTACACCTTTATTATCTGGTGCTGGCTGAGATTGCTCAAATTTATGACAATCGCTAACAACCCAACCATATTTCTTTTTTCCTTCTTTCCATCCAAATTCACTATCTGGTTCTATAAGATGTCTGTTAAAATCATCCTGCCAAGAAGATTCATCTGGGTATTCAAAACAATGACTAAATGTTATTGTTCCTATAATTCTGGCTTTAAAGTTTCCACTTTTGCCGGGAGTTTCTATTAAGGCTAATTCTTCGCCTTCATATTTTGCTGGTATTGGATAACTGCGAGTCTCGACGCACTTATCTCCATTAATTAAAAGTTTAGACCAAGGAGACTGAATATTAATCCCAGTCATTATTATGTAAGTATTCCTGTAGGGTATTCTTGAGGATGAGCAATTCCATTGTACTCATCGGATGCAAACTGTCAATATATCCCCAAACATTTTCTCCGTTTTCTTGCTTGTAAGACCTGAATATTCTCACTGATTTTATATCCTTGTTCATGTCAGAGTCTTTTATTTCAAATTTTATAGAATCATCCATCATTATCTCATAATATAGGTAAATTGCTTGTGTTGTTTTATTTACACCTTTGTAGCAATTCAACGCAATTATTATGGGCTTTAATTATAAAAGCCATTTATTTAAAATTGGTCATTAAAATTGGGCAAAACACCAAATCTTTCTTTCACATCGTCTGATAATTCATCCTCAATCATAAAATCAGTATCATCAAAAAAGAAATCTTCTGGGGAAACCATTTCAATATCGCTCAAACCATATTGAATCATAAAATATGCTGTTGCTTGTACCCATGCTTCCACACAACCAGAGCGCAATTCTATTTCTTTTCTATTTTTGTATACATATTCTATAGCAGAGCATTTTGTATTATCGTCCATTTCAGCCCATACAGTACCAAGACTCATAGTATTCAATTCTTCCGAGATAGGCAATATCGCGTTATCTTTTTGCCAATCATTCTTATACTGATTATAAGTGTATTCAATCAGCGCTTCAGCTATATTTCTATTCTGCATTATTTAGTCTCCTATTTTAAGTCCCTAATATTATAAAAACCATCCAGAAAATTCACCATACTATCTATCTGGTCAACAGTATAAGGTTGATACCCTGTACTCTTTTCCAATTTTTTCATAACTTCGCCCATATACTCTAATGAGTCCACAATCATAGTTAGATCATGTTTATCTAATTCTACAAGCATATTAATTGTCCTTCTTTACAACTTCTGTTAGTAGATCAATAGCACCCTCTAAAAATATATCTGTAGTTGCCACATCCATATTATCTATATCATTAATTTGATTCTCATAGGCCAGAATAAACTTTTCAATATTTTGTCGTAATTCGTCTGTCATGCTGACACCCTCTCTTTGCTAAATTTATCCTCTAAATTAAAGATTTCCTGCATTTCCTTAGCTAGTCTATCAATATCCTCCATTTGATAATCTTTACCCACATAAGCAAAACCAATTTCTTCATCTCTCTTTATCTTAGCACGTTTTTCCAAAAGAGCATCATATAGCATAAGGTAGTCTTGTTCTGGAATATCAAATATCTGATTAAAATACTTCATACTGCCACCTTCCTTCCACTGTATAAATAACCACCATGAGGATCGCAAACCTCTAAAATTCTATCAAAATTCTCTGCCAGATTATATCTGGCTCCTTTAGCTGGAGCATTCCATGTAGCCGCTTTTAGTATATCCAAATTATTATTATCCACAAAAGCATGAACACTACTACTACCACCAGAGTCTACTCTGATAATCTTAGTATACTTTTTATTTATCTTAAAGTCATACTTGACAGGAGGGTTTGTAGGATATTTAGCCTTAAATTTAGACTCCAATATTTCACACCATTCTTCTACAAAATTAATATACTTGTTAATCATACTTTCTTTCTCCTTTTGTCCACTTTCCATTCTCTATAAGACGCTATGAAAAACCACGCAGTAGCCAAGATAGCTATAATGTGCAATACCCTTCCAAATATCTCCATTACTTCTTTCTTTTCTTAGTTTTAATACCAAACCCTATACCACTCTTACTATCTCTATAGTACAAATAATCAGGCAGACTATCATCATAATCGCCCCTTAAACCTTCTCTAAATCCTTGCACAAATGCCCAGATAAGTGCTATCATAAATAAGGTAGAGAGTATTTCCATTTGATTTCTGTTTCATTTGTGGGTAATTAACCCCTGATTACTTCTTGATTAATCTATTTCGTGGGAATCCTACCCAATAATGCTCTGTCAATGATATGTAAATTCCTAGATTCTTTGTGTTTTATTTGATTCAAATTGGTATCAATATGAGTGTGCAAGACTTTGCGTAACAGCTTGATTTCGCTTTCGGTAAGAAGTACGCTTTTATACATTTTTTCCCTAATTAATTAACTTTCCTACCAATAGTATACAGGATACCATCACTACTGTCAATAGGATTATCGGCAATAGGAACACTACCACTTGAGGCTATTTCAGGATTCTTATTTTTCCTAGAGTTTTACCTAATTTCACCTCCGCTGGTCATAATAAGTAGACTTATGATAATTATATGAGAATATTGCCTAAAATTTTGTTCAAAAGGGTCTAAAATAGTTTATGCAGGATAGTAATAGGTATAATAGGGGCAAATAGAATGATAAAGATAATCGTAATATAATATACTGGTTCTTTTGGTTCCTGTTCCTATTGGTTCTAGTGCTAATAATGTTAATAATAATAGTTTGTATGGTGTAAAAACAAATAACGCGTTTTTTAGTCCGAATATATTCCTTTGTGGAGAATAACAATGGCGAAATTAGATAATGTAAGCGATGTATTTGCAAATGCAACTGTTTCTGGTGGTAATTTAACTATTCCAACAGGCGATTTGCCAAGATTTAATCAAGGCAATAATGTTGCTGAAGGTGCAGAAGTAGTATATGCTTTGCTTTCTGCTATGCACACAGCAGTAAATGCTGCTGGTAATGCAAATAGTAGCATGAGTGCTAGTGTAAGTAATACCTTTAATGCTAGTGCTTTAACAATGAATAGAGCCTTTAATTTTAGTACTACTCTTGATATGAGTAGTAACATTGATGATTTTGATGTTAAATTAGACCCTAGTAATATTGTACCAAATACTACTATTGCTGTTGATCCAGCCAGCTTTAGTTATGCTAAAGATACTCATAACAGTAGTACTGATATCTCTACTGTTACGGTAACGAGCGATGGAGCAAATGTTGCCCCATCACAACTGGGTAGTGATTTCAGCATAACAGCTACATCAAGTCAAGGCACTTGGGAGGTTGTTAATGATGGGTCTGACAATCATGTACTTAGGTTGACAAGTCATGCGGCAGTAGCTAATGCCACTTATGCTGTTGTTGTCTCATTAAATGACTTGAGACTTGGTTTTGATCAAACACCTGCGGTAACTGCACAAGTTAACGTAACAATAGCAGATAGTTAATTTATAATTTATTTTAATTATATTTTTAAGAGACCCCCGGATTCGTCTGGGGGTTTTTTATTGTCTAAACTCAATATTAGTTATCTTATTAGTCTCCTGACTATCTACTATTTTCTTAATATCTATAACTAATACATAATCTTTAAGGTCGCCATATTCCTGATTGTATTCACCCACATATCCCCTATCTTTTTGCATAAACTATTACAATCAATATTTTTATTCAATGTAAGTGATATCATAACTCGCTGACTACCAGCATGGGGGCGATCCTATTAGTTTAGATAAAACAAGATCATAAATTATTTTTTATATAATAATAACACCAATGGAAAAAATGATATGCGCTTGTACCAGTATTATCTATCTTGATATTAGGCATACAGTTTATCTTGTCTCTATCTTTCATTTTATGGTATACTTTGAATGTTCTACTTCCATGAGGATAATACCTTGTAGATTCTAGTTCCACAGAAACTATTTCAATATTATCTCTAGGAGTACCATGACGAGTATTGTGATAAAATTTTACCATTTCTCCAGCAGATCGTTTTTGCCTAACTAAAGAATCAGGTACAAAAACCATATCTACATACAATACCAGTAAAATAAAACAAAATATTCCTATAACATATTTCATATCAACTCCTATCCAGCCTAGCCCAGCAACATAGTAGTTATACAGTATAATAATTTAAACTGGTCAATGTGCAAGGTATATTTTCAAAAGTCTTCTAAACTCGCTGACTACCAACATCTGTCCGATCTGAATAGATTAGGTAATACAAACCTTTAGGCATTAAGAACACCAGAAGAAAGTTTAGGATATTCATCCACAATAGTTATCTTAAGGTCTTTATTAATCTTAGCAAAACAACTATATGTTATTCTCTGACCTTCACACCCATCTTTTTCTATCTTGGTATAAACATTCACTCTATACCTATCTGAATAAAGATTGATGGCTTTACAAGTGACTAGATTATCTGGCTTACCTATGATGCTTAGTATCTTGTCACAAATGACACCATTAGTTTCCGTACTTATTGGTTCCCTTTTCATAATCTGCCACCTTTCGTTTTTTGTAAATTTAAGATTGGTTTTATGCTTGACAGAATGGGAGATATAGATTAATATTTATGCAGGTCGGGTGGTTATAATATATACCTAACCTACTAATATAATACACTATAATCCTACTCTTCTTGCGCAAAATAGTTATTATCAAGAGCCTGCTTACAAATTTTCTCCTGTAGACTGTAATAGTATAAAAAGAAAGGCAATAATCTAGAAATTGTCCAACAAATATAAGCAAGGAATATTGCCCCAAGTACAGTTAGAAAATCAGCACTTTTTATTTGAAAAAAATCTATTGACAAAATCTCACAAACCTTTATAATTCCTGCTAAAACAAATAATAATCCTAATAAATTAAATGACGGGTATCTCATTCAAACCTCCACGAATAATAGAAACAATATTGCTAGAACTATCAAAATTCACTCCTCCTGTTGACATGATAGAATAATTGGCTATAATAAATATGTAGGACAGGACTAGCCCACTGTTCTCAATTATAACATATGGGACAGGTCTGTACAATACCTTGACTATTGTGTGGTACTTTCGTTCTTGAAACCAATATTAGGAATCAAAGAACCTTGGTACAAACCCACACTAATATCTTTGTTACTGTAACATTCTCCATCACCATAAATAGGTAATTTTTTACAACAGGAATCTATACTCTTAACATACCTATCAGTATAGGCAGCGCCCTGTTCATAATTGGTAAAGCATTTGACTTTTACTGGTATATTATTTCTACATACAATAAATTGCCATATACATTCATTCTCTTCTTGCATAAATAAAGTGCCTCCTATATTCGCTGACTATAACCATCCAGACCAAACCTTATAGTTCGGGTGGAACAATAATCAACGTTATTATTATAATGATAGATCGTATATAAGTCATTACTGACAAACAACTTACGTCTACCCTATACCATTATATCGTCTTTCTCCTCCCATGTCCATTAGTAAATCGTGCGTAAACCCTTGGTACATAAGGACTTACGTTTTATAATATATATACTTAATTTAGGGGGTGACGCGCGGTCGGGAATGAGCTAAGTCCTTTATTGACAAGTACTTACATTACAAAAGAAGGAGGGCCGACCTGATTTCTCAAGCCGACCCTCCCCGACACGCACCACGAAAGGAGAGCGTTATACAGCGTTGGCATACTCTGTAGCGAGATTCAACGCTCTGACATTATCACTGCCGTTCTGACCAAACCATAGGCTTTCCATACGGTTGTTGGTATTACGACCCTTGGTGTAATTAAGATACTCGTTGAAGCCATTATAGGCTGCCCACCAAGTACCTCGGACACCTTGCATTGACTGCTTTGGCCCTTCGATTGTGCCAAGAATTTCGTCGAGAATATTCTTAGTACGGGTCTTCAGGTCTTCGTCATGGGTTTTGTCGACATTCAACAATGTTTTGACGTATCTACGAACGTCAGCCTGATTGAAATCTCGACTAGCAAGGAATCGGAATTGTTCAGCAGTAGCTTCAAACTGTCCGTTGATATTGTCCATGATGTCACGAACTCCATCGAGATTAGCTGCTGCACTTTTCGTGTGCCTAATACGGAGTAGTTTGCTTACGCCACTTTGGTGAGCAAAAGCTAAGGTATTGACACAGACAACACGGATTGGCGTATAGCCTACACGAATAGCGGTTGTGCCATCGTGACTGTTAGAGAGAAGAATAAACTTCTGAACCTCGTCACCCTTGACAATTTCGCTGGGGTCACGGTTAAGTTGAGCCAATGCCCAGACTTTTTGACCGTCACTTAGCGATCCACCAGTATGTAGGCTGCATTCACCAGCATCTACAAATGGCTGAAACCATTCAAAGGCATCTTTATTCTGGAGTGGGACATATCTTGGCCCGACTACTCCGAGAATGCTATTATCGCTTTTGCGATATGTAGCTTTTGCAGGAACATCATAACCATCTTTGGTCACAAGATCCTTGACTCCAACTTCCCAATCCAAACCAGAAGCCTCGATAGCCTCACTGATCGTTGGAGCGTTTTCCAACTTCTCACCGAGTCCATGCCAAGGTTCCGCTCCGGTGTAAAACATAGATTCAACATTAGCAGCCATTTCGTTTCCTTTTCGTTAGTGGTTACTTGCTATGTCCTAAGTATATCATATATATCGTCATTGTCAACAATAATCTTTAGGAAAAAATTTAGCAAGCGTAAGTCGTTGTCAGGAAACAACTTACAGAAAACCCGGCCGCTCGAATTACCTTAAAGATATTCGATACCTAAATCTTTTTTACAGTACTCTGGATGTCTTCTATATGTAGATTCTTCTGGAATATAGCAATACACTCCCAAGCATTTAGATCGTGGTACTTCGTTTTTTATGCTGTTGATTATATATTTCACAGTATTTCCAGAGCATATTAAATCATCAACTATGATATAGTTTTTAGCAGGAGTTCCTTCTACTATGAACTCGCTATATCCTCCAGTATTTTTACGGACTAGAATAATATTTTTCTTCAGTAATTCTGCTATTTGTGGAACTACCAACATACCACTAGCGCCACAACAGGCTATTGCTGTGTATTCTAGATTGAGTGTATTTAAATGGACATAGGCATCCATTACTACTTTATTACGATACCTATGATTGAGTATCTTACTAGTATGTGCAGCACCTTGAATTACTTCACCATTCTCAGTTCTGCGATATTCATCTAATTGTTGTTGTAATATATTCATAGTACCCCCAGTAGGGCTCGAACCTACAACATACGGTTTAAAAGACCGCTACTCTACCGATTGAGTTATGAGGGCGAACCAAGCTGCCCCGATAGGACTCGAACCTATAACCTAGCGGTTAACAGCCGCTCGCTCTACCATTGAGCTACAGGGCAAAAACTACGGGACAGGGACTCGAACCCCGACTAAGGGTACCAAAAACCCATGTGCTACCATTACACCATCCCGTAATTCATGAGTAATCTGCTATTGCTTTTCTCCTTTCATCCAATCTGGTGCGAACTCTGCGAAGCCTGTTATCGTGATAACCAGAACCAGAATGATGGCTGTTGTGTCCACGCGATACCTCCCAAGGTTTTTTAGTTGAAACTCTAATCTTACCGTACTTGCTCATTCTCCACCTCAATATCTAAAGTGAGTTCGCTTAATTCCCCATCCAAGGAGTTCATGTATGCCTGACCTAGATCTTCAAGGATATAGCAATCTTTCTCGTCTTCAGTCAGATCCATATATTCTTCGCCTGTAATGATATGCGAATTGAAGTCTTGACCTAGTAGACCAAGCTCATTTTTTAGAGCCTCTCCACCAATATACTGGAAAGTAGTTTTAGCTGGATCACACTCAATCCAACCAGAAAACTCAAGAACCATTCTATCACTCATCGCTAAGTTTCTCCACAATCAGGTCACAGATCAAATCAATAGTGCTTGAGTCACTACGTCCATTAAGGATAGCTCTAATATCCTCTTGCATTTGTTCACAAAGTTCGTTCACCTTCTGCTCCAATCTCTAAACAATTCCAATCGAACACCCACGTCCATTGTACCAGACATAGGATCGTTGTCAAGGTCTACTGTTTTATTGCAGTACATTGTCGTCTTGGTTGTAGTCACACACCCAGAACACGCAATTAAGATGAACGCCAAACATAGTCGATATACCATTCCACCACCTCCTTGAGAGTAATATCGTCATTTTCAAGGATTTTCTTTACCTTATTTGTTTCTGCTTCGTTCATCACACTCATTCTGTGATTAAGGTAGTCTAAAACTGTTGTTATCTGTTCTTTTTTATTATCCATAATAGCTCCGGCGAGAATCGAACTCACATCGACGGTTTAGAAGACCGCTGTTCTATCCGTTGAACTACGGAGCCAAAAGAAGGCCAGACCTACAGTCTTGGAAATCCCCATTGACGCTGTAGGCCTGACCCTTTTGATTATACCGCAGGTACGGTTTGGATTTTTGACTTGGTAGCCTTGTGAGCATCACCAGCCGACTTTGCGTCGATACCAAACTTACGGTTGCGAGCAACCTTCCAACCCTGTTCTGAATATTCCTTAACACCATCAGACTTGCAAAGAGCAAGAGTTTCGGCAGGAAGTGCTTCAACTAAGGACTGTCGAATAGTATCTTCGACCACTTCGCAATCCAGAGCCTGTGCTGCAATCGTCACGTTGAATGAAAAAGCCTTCATATCTAATCTCCAATATTGAACCAAATGTAAGTAACTTGCACGGTGCTTGCCACTTGTACTATCATTCTATCATATATTATCGTCCTGTCAAGGGTATTATCTTGAGGAAAGGTCAAAAAAAATATTACACGCAAGTTGTTGATAGATATAGACTTAGGCATGATCCTTGCGGCCGGATAGGGTATAAAAAAACCGCCTTGCCCCATGAAACAATATCAGGATAGGTCTTACAGGCGGTTTATGTTATTGGACGGGGAGGACTTCTTTTTCTACCTCCAACTTTTCAGGGCATGATATGTCAGTGTTCCCTACTTCGCACCGCTAGCCCAAACCTCAAGCACTTGCCCGTTGGTAAGGATTCGCGTACTGTTGTACCCTCATGCGGGCCAGCACACTTTCAGTCACCGTCCTATAGCAAGGTAGCGAACCCTGCCATGTATTGTACTATACTTCTTCTTCCTCCTCCTTGTAATAATCCAGCACACCGAAGTCATCAATGATTTGGGCCGGAAATTCACCTATGTCGCCCTCGTAACATTCTTCCTCCCCATTATGCCATGTTCCGGCAAAAACCATTCCTGGCTCAAAATAGGAGGCTTGTACGTCAAACCCTAAGACTGACAACCTTTCGTAGAATCCTATCGGTGGACTCCAAGCACTGTCAAAAGTGCAACTTAGTTCGTTGCCGACTACTGTTGGTTCTAATCCGTAGGAGTCTTTACAACCAATATCCCACTTGGTTCCCCAATTTGCTATACGCCAATGCCACCAGTTGTTTGTTTCGTTTTGGTTGTCGCTATACGATTCTCCTTCTCCCATAAGTTTTGTTGGGTCATTTGCATCTCGTGGAGTAGGATAGAATGTTTCAATTACCCAATCCATACGATACGCTTTCTCGAATCTGTCTATCATAGACTTGTCTTCGTGCGATACTTTTAGTTTGTTGATGCACCAGTTAGGCATAGCAATTCTCCTCCAAAATATAAACCGTGTTACCGTGTGTTATCAGACTATCGAAATCAGTTCCATCCCAATCGAACTCTCCATCATCACCTCCACGACGCCAGTGAACGTCCTTGATAGGATTATAGCATAGTTCCTCCAGATTGTCAATAGGCATTGAATTGTTTTCATGTATATCAAAATTGTCACACTCAACCCATCCACAAACATCTTTCTTACCTGCGTCATTTACCCTCCGTGCTGCGTTGACTTTGTTGACTAAATTACATCCTCTCATCTCGATTTGATATTTCTGTGGATCAAGATACTTGACTGTACCATCGTATGCTTTGATTTGCCAGTGCATGTAGTGCTGACCACGTTGTAAGTGAAACCGTACTTTGTATTCAAAACCAACCATAATTGTCTCCTTTCCTCTAGTATATCATATCGACATTATGATGTCAATACCTTTAGCCAATCTTTCCATATTTGGACATTCCAAGTAGACGGCTTAGGAGCACCACGACTAGTATAAGCATTATCAGGATATAGCTTACCTTTACCTTTCACATTGAACCACTGAGCCTGATATACCTTAGTCTGCATGAATTTAGATATGTCTGCTATAGTAATTTCTTCCACACCCATACTAGAAAAATGATCTAGCATCTCTATAATTTTTTGCTTCTTGGTGCGACTATTCATTCTAGTTTCTGTACTGTAGTGTGTTGGTAATACAGAACTATTAGTGTCATACTGAAAATACATTATTATCTCCTTCTCCCCTAGTATACATTATCGACATACTATTGTCAAGACTTTAGTTTATTCGCTGACTATCACCATCCCCACCTATCTTATTAGATTAGGTAAAACAAACTGGCGTCTATACGATGTTGGTCCAATCTTCCCCGGCCTAGCCGGAAGGTATAGAACTCGTTTGCAGAGTACGCTTCGCAAAGCGTCACCAGTTGTTTGTATTGTAGGACTTAGGCATTACTCGTACTAGAGCAATTCTTTCCCGTATACCTGTCAGGCTGCCAAGGTGGTATACGCCTTATCCGTCTTAATGTACGGCCATCGCACTAGGGACTTGCACCCTACAAGTATCTCCGAATGTTTGACGATAAAGCCTTATCGTATCACAATCTTGGGCTTGAATACTTGGGTAACTCTTCCGTGCCATGTATTGTAAGTATACTATATTTATCGTCGCTGTCAAGTATATTCTTTAGAAAAAAACCAAATAATTTATGGCACGACACGTGCGGCCGGGTTGCACCTAAGTCGTTATCTATCAACAACTTACGTTTGATACCCTTCTTTTGCCAATATATCCCTTGTAATGAATACCATAGTTTGTGGTGTTGCTGTAAGGTAGTTTTTCATACCTCGCTCATCACAATACATAAATTCGTCTAGTTCATCATACTGGTTCATTTCATGTATAACTGTCCTACAAGCATCATAAGGTTCTTGATCTGTTGAATAAATAAGCTCTAATGTTCCTGTTGAAATATAGTATTTGCTCATGCTGTCACCTCTTCCTTCTTGAGAATCTTTAACGCTTCCGCTGCTTTGCTACCTTTTGGTTGGACACCGTGAATCAGTAGAGCAAAATCCTGATTGGCTCTGGTTGGATCACAAGCATGACTATCATCATTGTCAATTTCCAGACCCAGATCAACTGCTTCTTGCTTACTAAAAACGACCTTAGCAGATCGCAGACCATGTTCTGCAATTAGATGATCGTCACGACCGCCGTATGATGCAGTTAGGACAAGATTAGTCGGCACAAGGTCACGACTACGAACCCAATATGTCAGAGACTTTGTGTAGGCATAGAACAAAACGTCGGGATTGCGTTCTGCAACTTTGATCCATGCCATGAAATACTTGTGACTGAACATATCACCAGACACATGAATACGAATGATCCTAGCGTCCTTGGGTAACGCTGCACACAATCCGTCTGCCATAGCGTCACTTGTTTCCAGACTATGTATAGCGTCGTGATTACGTTTGCGGCTTTTGTAGGTATTGGTGAATAAAACTTCTTGACTAGCAGAGAAGCAACGGAATTTTGTATCCGGCCCGTCCTTGATTCTGCGACTACCGTCTGCCTGTTCTTCGGCCTGCGACTTGCAGTTGAAAGCGAAAGGACAGTCTACCCCCGATAAAATATCGAAAGAATAAACCTTGGGAGTAGACCGTCCTATCTTCTGGCCTAACCACCGCTTGAGCACAGTAGTTGCGAGCTTGTAGAGTTTCTTGAGTTTGGTATTGGCGGCTGAAAACTTGAGCATGTGGTGTTCTCCGGTGTGTTGTTGCTTGTCTCCTTAGTATACTATATTATCGTCCGATGTCAATCAAAAACTATATAAAAAATAAAATTTTTTTTGGCACAGCCCGTGCCGCCGTAACGATTATAAGTCCTTTACTACTAAGCACTTACATACTTCGCTGGCTATATTCATCTGGTTCAATCTTGACGGTTCGGCTAGTACAAAAAATATAATAATAATTTATAAGAGATGTTTTCACTATTCCGTGCGAGCGGCCCGCACCTAAGTCATTGCTAGGCAACAACTTAGGGCGGGTTCACACACACACCACGAAAGAAAACTTAAGAGGCGAACAATCCAGCCAGTAAAGGCTTGCGGCAATTCACTGCACGTTCGCAGTAGAACTGTCGATACTCTCCGTCTTGTGTTTCGCATGTCACAAGATGATTAGTACGCTTGAACTCTGGATCGTTCTTGCGATAGTTAGAACGTGAATTCATCTTCGCAAGAGTTTGCTTATCGAAGTGGACTACTGGTTCCACTACAGTTGCTTTCCATCGTCTACGCTCTCCATTTAGTGGCTGAAGATAATCGAAACTATATGTTTCTCCAATCCTAGCCTCACAAAGATTCGCAGACTTGCTAGAAAACGACGCAAGATAAGCGATAACAAAACATACGGCTACAGCAGCAGCACAAGCAATCAAAAACATATCGTTCATTTTAGAACTCCTAGTGTGTAACAAACCCAAAACCAATTATACCATACGCTTAACGCCGTGTCAAGCGTAAACTCTCATCCCTTCCTGAAAAGGTGTACCGTGACTAGTGAACCATTCCCAATTTTTCTGGAATACGCCCACTGGACTATATTTATTGATTCGTTTTTTAGTGGTTGGACTTTTCCACCCGCCATGTCTGAGTGTGGCAGAATCGTCGTCATGAATCACCACAATATCTGTGCTAAAATGCTGAATAGCTATGCTACCGTTCGGTAAAATTCTTGCTGTAGTATTGTTCCCTACCTTGCGTTGCATTCTGTTATTCTTGCCTAAAACCATTTCAGTTGCTTCTGCGTGTGTCATAAGTATTTTCTCCTTACTTGTTATATCGTCATTTTACCAGATAATCTTTAGCTGTCAATAGGAAAAAATATTTTTTCTTTTCAGCCGTAAGTTATTGATACGTAAGCACTTAGGTACCAATCGTGCGGCCGGGTAGCCCCTCTAGGGGGTGAACCCTATTTGAGGAGCATTCCCTTCAGTTAGATGTAGTATTGTTGTAAGGATAATTCCCATGATAAGGGCTGTTATCATAATTCGGGCTAGGCTCTTCTGGTCTTTCCGTCCATTGTTCTTGTTCATATTCGCTCTCCTTAGCGTCTAACATATCCCTGAGATACCAGCACAACAACGTGCCGCATACATATCCTATCGTCAAACTAGCAGGGTCAAGTTGAATAAAATTCATAGTCCCGTATACTCCTTTGGTGAATTAAAACTTTCAACTGGACGACGATATTGCTGTTCTACAATACCTGAAATTGCTAGTAGATTTTCGTAGCGATTTTCTGGTGTGCTAAGATCAATTCTAGGTACTGCTACCATTATCGACAAATTATCTTGCTCCACTCCAGTAATTCCATCAACAATACCGTCCACATCGTAGTATCGAAAATTTGGATCCATTGTTTTATTCATTATAGTAGTTCCTTGCGTAAAGTATGTTACCGGCCACTCTCATTCCGTCCGTGTCGTCAGTCTCCCAACAACTCACATAATATAATTGTACCAACTTAGTAGACAACCTGTCAAGTACATCATACAAACTATCTTCTACATACTCATTCATCGTCTTTATACCTTCGTAGTAATTCCTTAGCACCTGATCGAACAATATTTTCCCAAGCCTCTACATCCTCTCCTCTCAATTTTGCCTTGGGAATCTCATTTCCTGCCCAACGAACCCAATCCTGTATATCTTCAGTTTCAAATTCGTCAAAATAGTATGGCATGTCCATAGTTTAACCCCAATCTTCTGGATATTCAAGACAGTCGTTGTAGCAATCCCATTCTGGCCCGTATGCGTACAAGTCAGAATATTCCTGATCCATGTCCGGCTGTCCGTCATCATCAGCATCATAGATGTCGTACTGATCGTCTTCCCTCATATCTCGTAGCGTGTCAATACTGTCATTGGTGAAATCTTCAGCGAACTGCTCGACATCAACAAGCCCATCAACAACGTCTCGGTCTGATCGGTAAATGTTTTCTGCGGGTGACATGTTTTAATCTCCAAAGTAATTGTTCCTACTTACTATATCGGAATTGTATCAGATAAACTTTAGATTGCAAGAGGGAAAAGAGTATTTTTTTTGTCAAGAAAACTTGACACAATTTTGTTCTCAAATGGCACGGGGTTCGCTGGCTGTCATGCTATGATTCAGCCGATTACATCGGCTAGGACAGATAAGATACACAAGATAGGAAACCCGGCCGCCCGTCCTGAACGTAAGTCCTTTACTAGCAAGCACTTAGGTCGTCTTCTTCTACCTCCTCATCTTCTACGTCTTCAGGAAAACATGCGGCGTTGATCTCGTCTATATCTAGGTTGCTATCGTTCCATGCTACATGGTCAGGAGTTTCCAGTGAATCCAACTCCCGCATAGTACCAATAAACTCATCATAATTAGCACAAGACATGCTGAGATTGTAGAGCCCTTCATCGTTAGCAATCCACAAGCAAACATTCCACGTTTCATAGTTTTCATATCCATTGTAACTCATGATAACCTCTCAAGTAAAATCATTGAAACCGTAACAACCAAGAACAGTATAACACAGAATGCGTCTGCGTCAAATCCTTTTTTCATGACAAGCCTCCTTATGAACAAACTACATCCATTTGAAAATCTACATCATTCCAAGTATTCTCTACTAATCTCTCTATGTCAGTATCCTTCATCGAGAAACCAACGCTAGATAGGTCTATCCTCTTAACATATCCTTTGAACAATTCTAGCAAACTTTGTTTAGTTTTGCAAGTGGAGATATATTTATCGAATTGCTTATCACAGTGCATGCAGTAGACAAAGAAAGGCAGTCTCAACCCAGCATCCTCTAGAGCGTCTGTTGGAGTTTTGCCAATCCAGCCGATATCCCATTTCAGTTTCCTTCGTGTCTTCATTGTGCTTTCTTTCTAGTTAGTGTGTTACTTGTTATATCGGCATTATATAGGGTATAACTTTAGTTGTCAATAGATAAAATTTAAATTATTTTCCGGCGGGCCGGGTCGTGTGTAAGTTGTTTGCTGGTAAGGGTTTACGTCAACAATACATATCGTTTCTTGTTGCCTCCCATTGTTTCCAGCTTTGAAATTTTATGTCGAAAGAATAACGCTGCTTTCCCTTGTATATGTCTGCTGCTTAGATGGTTATTCATTTCCTCGAATGATATTTTATCTTTACCCTCTACCATCTGATTCCATATGATATCTTTCTGCTCTGATGTAACATACTTAGGATTCATAGGAGTAGCAGTTATACTCTTCATTTTTTGTTCAATTTGTTTCTCTAGAAACTCTGGCGATAGGTCACTCATAATATCAGAGTACTGTTCTTTTATATCCTTTACTCTCTGCTCATATCGTTGGTACTGCTCTATTATCAGTCGATTCTGTATTAGTACTTCTGCCATATCTTTACACATATCATCTAATGCTGTTAATCTTGTTTCAAAATCCATGATCATTCTCCAAATGGTGATGTTTCTGTTTCTGTAAGTGTAGCATATCTTTCAGCCAATGCAACTATTCTTTCCTCACTCCCTGGCTTTCCTACAGGATCAATCATATTGTCCTTACTGCTCAGGTATCTATCGTCCACCTTAGCCTGTTCACTCTTTACAATTTCCCTCATAGCTTTCCTATTGAACTTATGAAGGTTCCCATTCTGCTCAATCCCTTCCCATATTTGTGTGCATTCATCCCATGCCGCTGATAGGATAGGATATTTTCTCATTAGCTTTTCTGTGTTACTCATTGTAAGCATACTCCCCAGTGTTATAGTTTCTGATCTGCTGTAGTATATCAGCTACCTCGAAAAAGTCACGCCATCCAATAACATCCACGCAGCCAAGGTCTCTATTGATCTGCGTGTCATAAATCAATTCACTTGTTATCTCTGGATCGGTTCCGAGAGGATACTTGAGAATAGCGACCTCAAAGTATCCAGCGTGGCCGCCATAAGTACCACTGTGACATGCGACACTAGCACCAAGACCATTAGAGAAATAGTAACGCTTAACATATCGACCTCCTTCGTGTGCGGCTGCTTCGAACCGTGTTTCATTTAGTTTCAGTGGGTTTACTCTGCAAGTTTTCATTTTATTCCTCAATGTGTGAAAGTCTGAACGGTATCATAACATGCTGGGCTACCTTTTGTCTAGCCTCATTTTCTGACATGGCACCAACTTCGCCAATCTTGTTTCCATTCTGTGCATCATACACGACCCATACGTTAGGCCGACTAACAGGAAACACACAGTTGTAATATTCTCGATCTGTCATTTTTTCTCCTTATTTGAGTGATAGTCTAACATTTTTCTTGTTGATGTCAAGAAGAACTTCCCGACCAAATTCTTTACAGTGTCGATAGTTTTCAGGGAAAACAATAATTTTTCCGTTCATGGCATCCGATCCCCATAAGTTTACAAACTTTCTAGCCTCCGTACCTCCTACTTTAATAACTGTCTTATCATAATCTACGAACACAAAAACAACCATATCAAATAATTCGGTTTTTATTGCATTGAAAGAATACTTTTTGCTTCTAGTTCCGTCTTTTCTCATTGTTGTGTTATGTCCAACTGTTGAAGTTTTCACTTCTACACGTTTCCAGCTTTGTCCTATTTTTACCTTTAGATCACAAGAATCAGTGCCGCTTAGTAATTTTACTTTGAATCCTAAATCCTCTAATTGTTCCATTACAAGATATTCTCCCATACGTCCGATAGCGGTAGAATCCCCTGCTTCAACAATTTGCTTTGATACTTCGTCTGTGTATGCCTGAGTCTTAATCTTATCGTTTTTGAATCGTGCTGCTGCTCGGTTACAAACTTCTGCTTTTACTTTAGTCTCCATTGTATTATTCCTTTTTAGTGTGTGTGAAATCGTCTGGTAATTATATCGGCAATTTTATACTGTGAACTTTAGCTTGTCAAGAGTTATTTATTCTGAAACCTCCTCTCGGATAACTTCGCAATGCTCTCCGCAAGCAGTGCAAATATCTTCAAGAACAACATCGGAACCACAACAATCGGAAGTAATAATTAAGTTTAACATTTTAAATTCTTTCTAGTTAATTTGTTTGTTTCTTATACTTATATATAGTGCAATTGCTGTGCCATTCGTGAAATTATTTTAACACTATAAATATAGGGATATTTGTATTCTCATTATAAGACATCGTGTGCAAAATGCTACGATATTTGCAAAATGCAATGCATTATGCTACATTGTATACCTATGTACAGTATATATGGCAGTCGTTGTCTCATTATAGTACTACCCCCTCTTAGGTAGGGTCCGGCGGCACGTTTTGTGCCTAAGTCCTTTACAGACAAGGGTTTACGCTTACTTTATTGCCCCATCGTTTCATCGCATCTACTGTACATGCGTGCATGTTGGTATCAAATTTAAATATACCTGCTACCGTTTCGATGTTTTCCGTTTCCCATCCATCACCATAGTCCTGCCTGTACTTGCACCATTCGATTCCTTCATAAGTGTACATACTTACAACCTTCCGAAGCCATCCGTGTCCCTTTTTTCTTTCCCATACACTTCCGGCTTCGACTGTAATTATTTTTCTCATTCGTATTCCCTAAAAACAAAATTACCAAATAGGCAAGCAAACATTATTACATACATCATACCCAATAACCATTCCGGCATCAGCACACCTCCTCAACATCTGAATAAATTTCATTGCACAAATCTACTCCGGTCACTTCACACCAATCAAGCGGATGTGAATTGCTTTCATCGCAAGGCTCAATACAGCCTTCGTTTTCAAGTGCTGCAATCAATAGTTCTGCATTTATATTCAACATAGAAAATTCTCCGTGGTAAGTGTATCAAAAGTGTACCAAATTTTATTATTTACATCAACCGCAAAAATAATCTAATCCCTGAGCAGCGTGAACAGCTTCGGAACAATCGTAGTCAATACGATCTTCGATTACTTCACAATGTTCTAAACATTCTGGGCAGATGTCCTGATCTGAATGGCAAGGATATCCGCAGCAATCGGTGGAATAAGTTATTTCGAAATTTTTTGAAGTGTTTAACATTTTTAATTCTTTCTAATTTGTTTACTTGTTATATTTCAAGTATATACATACTATCGGTATTTGTCAAGAGATAATATTAATAAAATTTTATTTTTTTTCATAGATTGTATCGAGATAAATTTCGCTATCTGTTATAACCCACCCATATTCACACGTGCTAGTATATGTACCTATGTACAGCTTGCCGTTATCATATCCCTCGTATCCTACGAACATACTTAGTAGTGTGGCGATTGTCAACATTGTATTTCTCCGTGTGTTATTGTTACCTATATATAATATCGGCTTGTCCAGGCGGAAACTTTACAACAAAATAGATTTTTTTTCGTATACCCCTCAAAAGGACTAGCCGTGGGGTTGGAAAACATGTAAGTACTGTCCTATCAAGCACTTATGGTAGGGGGGTTTTTATAAACGTAAGATAAACGGGGTATCGGTATGAAAAATCGCGGGGTGGTATATACAAAATAAGCGCCACCATATATAATTGGCCAGTTTATTAGCCAGTTACTATTTATGTTTTATTTTCATCGACGACATACCGAGATGCTTTATTTATATAGATTTTATTCGGTGTATTTACTTTTGTAACTATCATCAACTATGCATCTTTATAAAAAGAAGTCGATACATGATTAATAGCAGCCAACCATTCTTGTATCGTTCTCAAAATAGTAACTACATGCTATATTGTCATAGCGACAAAGTTAATAATTTTTACTATCATGGATACTATGCTGCTAGACCCTGGAAAGTTTACTGGAAAGACTTAGAATCTCAAGAAACTAGAATAGTACAAACAGTCAGATACCACGCTAAATATGGATCCTCTATAATAGAGTGTAATCCTCACACATATCCAGAAAATCCAAGTACATTATTTTGGAACGCAGGATTCTGTTTAGGAGGCAATCATCCAATTGTTTATTATTTGGTCAGCATGCAAGCTACAGATTCTACTTTTGCTAATTTTGATCTAGACACTTTTAAAATAATAAAGCAGTGTTTCACTGGAACATTAATAAACAATGAATTTCTAATCAGACAAACAGGATTTAAAAATGCAAAATTACAAATTCCTGATGGTTCCCTGATAGATTTTGATTCTTTAGGCTTTAGACATATACTTAAAATAAACAGAATATACAACACAGACAAGTACATCTTAACAGGAGAGGATGTAGATAAAAATGCATTTAGCGTATTATTAAATGAAGACTTTTCCTTGCATAAAAGAATAACAAATACACTTAATCAAGATGTTTACAAATGTTCTTTACTTGATAATCAATTAGTTTATACCTCAAAAGACGAAGCAGAAGAAATAGAAACTAGAACTTTACATTTTGAAGAGTTTAATTATGGCTGACACGAGCAATTCATTTTCAGTAGAAGGTTTTAATAGACGCAAGCAATTTTCTGGCTTACATGCTAGAGAACCAGAGAATTTTGATGAATACTATAAATATGAAAACATTTATGTTAATCCTCAATATGTAGGCATTCTATCTACACTAATAGAAAGTGTAGGCTTTAACTATCCTAAAGAAAGTTCTTTAGTATTTCCTCAACCAGAGCATCCATCAGGATATAGAGCGTCCGGAATACCAGTATTTCAAATGTATTCAGATACTTTTACGAAGAATTCTTCAGGTTCTGGATATGTTATAAATGAGGCTCTTACTGTCTATAATGACAACAACAAAGGAATAGGAAACATATACGTTACTGCTACAGGCTCTAATGGCAGTATTTCCTCTTTTGAAGTTGGATCAGTACCGTCATACTCTACAGATCTTAATGGAATATATGTTTCCGATAAGGCAGGCAATAACTCTGCTCAATTTGTTTCTCATAACATTTTTGCTATTGTGGGCGTTACTATGACCAATGCAGGAATAGGATATCAAACCTTTTCCGCAAATACTTTAACAGAAATAAATCACGACCCTAAAGCCTATCCTTTTGCTACTGTAGAATTCGACGACCAAACACTTTTGGATAATAGTTATTCGGATCCTCCTATTGGTTTAATTGCTAGAGCAAGCAAAGATCCATACCTAATACACACCCCTATCCCTAGAACAATAAGAGATGTTTATGTTTCTAAAAACGTTCTTCATGAACGTTTTAAATATACTGTTGTAAATTCTATTTCGCTTGGTGCTCCTTAATTTTTAGAAAGTTGAAACAAATATGCCATACTCATCTCCTCATCCTCCTTATTTTGGTCCTAATTTTGGTAGCCCTAATCCAACCGGAAATAACGGAGCAGGAGGTGGGGGTGCTGGTGCTATAACTTGTTCGTATACAACAGAAAAAACTGTCTGTAGTGAAGAGCAAACTTCGTGCGGTGGTTCTTTTTCTATAGACGAAGTAGGAACTCCGTCTGACACTAATAATTTAAATTACGGAGCAGGCTCTATATCCAGCAATGGAAACATTACTGTTACTAGTAGCGCTTACTGTGCAGGATATCCTGCTTTTATGGTTGTAACTGCAACTTGCAGTGATGGAAGCACTATAATGCTAGACAGTTTTGTTTCTAGTGGATTTGACGAAAACGGAAATTGTACTGCTAGTGAATACTCTAGAAGCTTTTTTAATGTTTGCTGTCCTGCTCCTGAAGAAAAATGCTCTGTAGAGGAAGAGACAGTAGAATGGTCAATAGATATGGAGGCCTTCACTCCGAGTATTTTGGTAGCACTACGAAACCAGCAAGCACAGACGGGCGCCAGAGTTGCTAACGAAATTCTCAAAGACGGAATCAGCGAGGCAGCCAAAGTGATGTTTGATCAGGTGGGTAAGAGAATGGGTTTCTCGCAGGGAACAGACACTCATACGATTATAAAATCAATCATTGAGAAGGGCACGTTCTCAAAAAGCGGAGGTCAGTGGGGCTTTGATTTTCCAAGTGAGGCTTTGGACGGCAATAGAAATTCAATTACCAAGTGGATCGGAGATTCTTTGAAAAAAGTACTGAAAGCAGGAAAAGAGGGATGGCAGAAGAATGGAGGTAGCAGTAGAGGAATTATTCTTCCCGGTCTGTGGAACTTCTTTATAGTTCCTCTAGATAGCGATGCGGGACAGGAGATGATAAATCCACATCGTGGCGACATTCCGTGGAATAAAGTACAATGTGCAATGAATAGTAATCCAGGAAGCGGACCTACATGTGGTACTGCTGTAGGAGCTGGAGCTCCCACCTTCTCAGCAAGCATAGCAAGTATTAGTGCCTTACCTGCTATAACTAGCTCTGTTGGTGGTTCTGAAGTTCAGAACAATTTGCTTTTACATGTAAACAATGGTTTCCCCGTGAAACAAGGCAGTGTTACTTTTAAGGTTCCAAAAACATCATGAATAATTCATATTACATACATACCGGAAAAGCTATACTTTACACGAGCAATCAAAGTTTTTATGGAATAGATAGTATTTATAGAACCACAACAACCAACTATATCGACGATGTTTCCCCAGAAAACTTTAATGTTATTGTTTTTGGAGCTACGCACCAAAGTATTCCAGTAGATCAAATTCTTTATGAGAGAAGTAGAGATTTTCCATTGACTGTATCTGAAGTATATGAAAAATTCTATAAACCAGATCAGGCATATCTTAATTTTATTCCTTTTTATGATGATGGTAGTTCTCAAGTGACCAAAAACATCAGACAAGGCATAGCAATCACAGATAACGATATCAACTTTCAGCCTGGACAAAAAGCGCTATTATCTTCATAGTTCTTACATGATCTATTATTGATACATATGAGCCTCATGATGCTCGAATCCTAAGGAGCTATAAAAAGGAATCAAGTGTTCTTCGCAGTTAAGCTTTACCTTGTAGCAGTTATTATCTTTCGCACCCTTAATACAATGTTCTACAATTTGCTTTCCATAGCCTTTGCCTCTGTCTTCTAATTTTGTAGCAACATCTTCTATATGACAGCACATCTTATTGTATCTTAATTTAACTTCCAATACTATTGTAGCCGTAGCTACTACACGATCTTCTTCTATTCCTAAATAGGTAATTATATTTCTTCTACGCGCCACAACATCTCTTACAGCCTCAACATCTTGCACAACACAATCTGAATTATTTAAAACGCTAATACATTCCATGTATCCTTTTATATAGTTTTCATCTGTGTCTTTGTTAAGTATAATTATATTCATTCCACAGTAACACTCTTTGCTAAATTTCTTGGTTTGTCAACATTACATCCTCGACCTTCCGCACAATGCAAAGCGAATAGCTGTAATGGAACTAAAGACATAAATGGAGTAATTATGTCATCGCATGATGGTACCTTTATATTATACTTTCCTATATTGTCTTCGTTGTCATGATTCAATATGGCTATAACCTGACCGCCCCTAGACTCTATCTCCATCTTATTATTTAAAATCTTATTATATTCTTTACTATGGTTCGCTATTATTACTACAGGCATCTTATTATCAACTAAAGCGATAGGACCATGTTTCATTTCTGCTGCTGGATATCCTTCAGCGTGTATATAAGATATCTCTTTTAACTTTAAAGCGCCCTCTAGAGCTATTGGAAAGTTATAACCCCTACCTAAAAACAAACAATTCTTTTTATTATAAAACCTTTCAGCCAACTCCCTTAATTCTGCACAATCTTTAATAGCTTCTGTTATTAGTATGGGTAAATCTTTTATACTATCTATAATCTTTTTTCTTTTACGTAAATCTGTATGATTCGTAGTTTGATCCATCATTAGCGCCAACAATAATAACGATAAACATTGATTTGTAAAAGCTTTAGTACTAGCAACTCCTACTTCTATACCGCATCGGGTATAAATCCCACACTCTGTCATCTTACTTATTTGTGAATTAATAGTATTACAAATTCCTATAGTGATAGCACCTTTTTCTTTCGCTAATCTCAAAGCAGCAATAGTATCTGCTGTTTCTCCTGACTGAGATATACCTATTACAATATCTCCGTTTTCAATAACAGGATCTCGATATCTAAATTCACTTGCATATTCTACATTTATT
>Ga0213861_10000994_pt1 | contig 25368 bp, 28 predicted proteins | sample PICome_4_FD_160110 | JGI IMG/M metagenome (GOLD analysis project Ga0213861, IMG submission 160110) | Coastal seawater microbial communities near Pivers Island, North Carolina, United States - PICO131 | ecosystem: Environmental > Aquatic > Marine > Coastal | place: USA: North Carolina... | reverse complement strand
GTAGGGCTGGAGTAGTTCAATGCGCTCTTGCCAGACTTCCTTGGGTTCACCCATCGACACCCACACATCGGTGTGGACGAACTCTGCGCCGCTCACTCCTTCGGCAATGTCTTCGGTGAGGGTAATTTTTGCGCCACTTTCTTGCGCTCGTGCATGTGCTTGATCAATTACGGTTTGTCCCGGCCACAACGCTTTTGGCGCAACGATCCTGGTGTCCGCACCCATGATCGCGCCCATGATCAACAGTGAGTTACCCATATTGCTCCGTGCATCACCCAGATAGCAGTAAGAAAGTGCTTCTTGGGGATCTACCTGGTGCTCGCGCATGGTGAGAAAGTCGGCCAGCATTTGCGTTGGGTGCCATTGATCGGTTAATCCGTTGTACACCGGCACCGACGAGTACTTGGCAAGTTCCGCGACCACAGCCTGCTCGCTGCCCCGGTATTCAATTGCATCGAAAATTCGACTCAGGACGCGAGCTGTGTCAGCGGGGGATTCCTTATGACCAACTTGACTTGATGCTCCATCAAGGAAGGTGATACTCCCACCTTGATCGCTCATAGCGACACTAAATGAAATGCGGGTGCGAGTGGAAGTTTTCTCAAAGATGGCAGCTAGGTTTTTGCGGCTAAGCAATTCAGGTTCATGGCCATCCTTGCGCGACTGCTTGAGGCGTGCCGCTAAGTCAAGGAATGAATTGAGTTCAGCGGCTGTGAAATCAAGTTCACGTAGAAAGTCCCGCCCCGTAAGGCCAAGGGAACGGACGTGATCAGCCGTGAGTTTGTCATTCATCGGCCAAGTCTAGGAGCAGGTCCTAACTTGCTGGAAAATGGTAGATCCCCAAAGCATCATCTGAAATTGCCTCATTGACCAATTCCTTTGCCGCAGCAATACCTGTTCCGGGCACACTCTTCAGGTGTGAGCCTCGTGGCTGATCTATTTTCCGGTAAATAGTTTCCCGGTCGTCTTCGCTCAAGCCGCCCCACACACCATAAGGTTCACGCGCCCGGATTGCATAGTCTGCGCATTCCAACCGTACGGGACACGAAGCGCAGACCCGCTTGGCTGACTGATCACGGCGTGAGCGTGAGGAACCGCGCTCATTTTGTGGGTGGAAGAACAGCAGTGGATCAACAGTGCGACAGCGGCCGTGTTCCTGCCAGTGCCACTTAGAATCTAACGGTACCTGGGCTAGCGGTTGCTGTGGCATATGTCATCAATCCCTTCTTAAGTCCTACTCTGGAATTCAAATATAAGTTGTATTCGAGAGTGCTCTAGGGGGACTTTGGTCCTCGTTTCCGCTATTTGGTCCTAACTTTGCGGTTCATTTGCTTTCGCAATTTCTTGGCGAACCACTTCCATGTCGACCTCGCGAATTGCCGCGATCAAGTTGTCCAAACCTTCTTGGGGGAGTGCACCAGCTTGAGAATAAAGGACAATACCGTCGCGGATCGCCATGAGAGTTGGGATAGATGAAATTTCAAAACTCCCGGCCAGACCGCGTTCGGCCTCAGTGTCTACCTTGGCAAAGACAATGTCAGCATTGGACTCTGAAGCTTTTTCGTATACGGGCGCAAAATTGCGGCACGGTCCACACCACTCGGCCCAAAAGTCAACGAAGACAATGGGGCTCCCCTTAATGGTGTCGGAGAAACTGGATTCTGTTAGATTAACGGTAGCCATGCCTATACCCTAGGGGGTATATAAAAATAATGCAAATTTCGTATCTATGGTCGTCAGGTGAATCAAGAAAGTAGACTTGGCCTATGAGTACCCCACTTGCAACCCCCCTCGCGGCTCCCGAACTGGAAGAGTTGGGCAGTGTCCTCACCGAAGAGCGAACCTCGAATTTCGACGACGGTGACCACGAAAAATTTGCACACTATGTCGAAAAGAGCAAGATCGTTGAGAGTGCGGTTACGGGCGCACCCGTAAAGGCGTTGTGCGGCAAGAAATGGACTCCCAATCGGGATCCTTCCAAGTTCCCTATCTGCCCGGATTGCGAAAAAATACACAAGTCGTTGCCCAAGGGTGGCGAATAAAAGGAAAATCAGAGGGGCTACTAATAGGCCCCACTAAACGAGTGAGAGACTTTGCCCGCGCAAGCCAGCGCGCCTTTAACTAACTATTTTTCGATGGGATTGAAAATACATGCAGAGAAAATCTATTCGTCTTGCAAGTGTTGCATCTTTAGCGGTAGCAGGTCTTTTGCTATCCGCCTGTTCTTCAAGTGATGACACTGCCACGGAAACTGCCACCACAGAAATTTCTGTGGAAGAAAGTGCCGCCGAAAGCGCTGCAACTGACGAGTGTGCTTATGAGAATCTCACCACTATCAGCCCAGGAATGCTGACAATTGGTACCGATACACCTGCCTATCCTCCCTACTTCGTTGATGACGACCCCACAAATGGTGAAGGCTTTGAGTCTGCGGTTGCCTACGCGGTTGCATCACAACTGGGTTTTGCACCCACCGATGTCAAATGGGAAGTTGTGCCTTTCAATACTTCCTACGCACCGGGTGACAAGAATTTTGACTTCGACATAAACCAAATCTCGATCACGCCAGAGCGGGCCGAGGTCGTTGATTTCTCTGACGGATATTACACGGTGAACCAGGCGGTCGTGGCATTTAACGACTCGCCGATTGCTGGCGCAACGACGATTGCTGAACTTAAGGACGCCAAGCTAGGTGCACAGGTGGGAACTACCAGCCTCGATTTCGTGACCGAAGTTGTTCAACCGACCAATGATCCCTATGTTTTCAATGACACAAATGACGCGAAGAGTGCATTGCAAAATGGACAGATTGATGGAATCGTCGTTGACCTTCCAACTGCCTACTATGTAACCGCTGCAGAGTTCGACAACAGCAAAATTGTAGGCCAATTCCAGGCCACTGCCGGTGGTGAAGAGTTCGGATTACTCCTTCAAAAGGGCAACCCACTCGTCACATGTGTCAACAAAGCACTCACGACGTTGAAGGACTCCGGTGAGCTGCAGGAAATCCAAGATGCATGGTTGGCTGGAACAACTGCCCCGTACTTCACGGAATAAAAAGACCAGTCGCGCGAATCACTGCGATTAACTAATACCAATAACACGTGAACACTCCCGTTCCTGGCGCAGACACGGTCTTCATTGACCCACTGCGCCGGGAGCGTTCGCGTAAGAAGGCGCGCCGCGATGCGCTAATCGGAATCGCGAGCTTGTTTGGTTTCGTCGTCATCATCGTTTTACTGGTCGGCCGGAGCTCGGGTTGGGAAGCGGTTCAAAAAACTTTCTTCGATGGCGACCAGTTTGTCGAGTCATTCCCTGGGTTGTTGCAGGCCTTCTGGCTCAATGTTCGCATTTTCCTTATCGCGGAACCGCTAATTCTGATCATTGGCTTGCTCGTTGCGCTCTCCCGAACAATTAAATCCCCAATTTTATTGCCGCTCCGAGTAATAGCAACCCTCTACGTTGATATTTTCCGCGGCGTTCCCACAATTTTGATTATTTTCCTTTTGGGATTCGGCATGCCAGCCCTGCAACTCCCCGGAGTACCCAGTGACGCAATTTTCTGGGGAACAGCGGCGCTCGTACTTTCATACGGCGCCTATGTCGCTGAAGTCTTCCGGGCAGGAATCGGATCGGTTCACCCCAGTCAAACCATGGCCGCGCGTTCACTGGGGTTATCTTCATTCCAAACGAATCGATTTGTCGTGCTACCTCAGGCTGTGCGCAATGTGACCCCGCCACTACTGAATGACTTTATTTCACTGCAGAAAGACACGGCACTTGTTGCAGTGTTGGGACCAATCGAGGTTTTACGCCGAGCCCAAATTGATACGTCCTCGAACTTCAACTACACGCCCTACGTTGGTGCCGCACTCATTTTTATCGCGCTCACTATTCCCATGACGCGCTTTGCCGACTGGATGGCCGTCCGTTCAGCTCGAAAGAGGCAGGCAGGGGGCGTAACGTGAGCCCTAAACGCGGATCCGAATCATTTATCAATGTTGATCAAGTGTGGAAATCCTTCGATACTCATCCAGTTTTACGGGGAATTTCACTTAACGTTGCGGCGCATTCGGCCACGGTATTGATCGGGGCATCAGGCTCGGGTAAGTCGACGCTGCTTCGGTGCATGAACGCATTAGAGACGGTTGACGCTGGAAATATCGTGGTCAATTCTGAACTTGACGTGACAGCATTTAACGCTGACCTTGACGCGATTAGGCGTCGGATTGGCATTGTCTTTCAGTCCTATAATCTTTTTCCACACATGAAGGTGTTGGAGAACATCACTCTTGGACCAACTCGTGTTCTCAAAAAATCTAAGAAGGAATCGGTTGAGGCTGCAATGCAGTTACTTACTCGATTTGGTCTTGAAGCTAAAGCACATGATTACCCCGATCGACTGTCAGGTGGCCAGTCCCAACGTGTAGCCATCGTTCGAGCACTCGCGATGGAACCAGAAATAATGTTGTTCGACGAGATCACTTCAGCCCTTGACCCGATGCTCGTTGGCGAAGTGCTTGATACTGTCCGAGAGTTGCGCGAGGGCGGATTGACAATTGTCATGGCAACCCACGAAATGTCCTTTGCCAAGGAGATCGCTGACCAAGTGTGTTTCCTGCGAGATGGGATCGTGTGGGAGTCCGGTACGGCAGAGCAGGTATTTGAGTCACCAAAGAGGGCTGAAACGCAGAATTTCCTCCAGAGAGTGAACTGATCGGACAATTACGGCATGGCACGCCTACATTTTAGGAATTTGGGAATAATGTATAGCCGTTTGCAGCAGGGCCTAAATGAGGCACAAATATGGAGGTAAAAAATGTCATCCCAACTTGAAATGGAAGCCGACGAAAATATGTTGGTTGCCCTAGGTCGAAGCTGGGGAGTACTTCTCCTTGGTGGAATTATTTCCCTCGCCGTGGGCATCATGGCGCTGGTTTGGCCCGGTAAGACAATCGTCGTCGTTGCAATCTTGTTCGCAATTTACCTGATCATCTCCGGTATTTTTGAAATTATTCGTTCATTCGCTCACGGACTAACGGGTGGCACGCGTGTCCTCCTGTTAATCACCGGCGTGCTTTCGATCATCTTGGGTATTTTTGCAATTCGAAGTGCAATCAATGCCGCTGAACTCCTCGCAATCTTCATCGGTATCGCATTCTTGTTCCGTGGCTTTGCCAGCCTGTTCATGGGATTTGACTCCAAAGAAGGCCGTGGCTGGAATATCTTCTTTGGTCTGATCATGCTGATCGGTGGCGTCGTGATTCTGACCCAGCCACTCATCTCTCTTGCTACCCTCGCATTGGTCGTTGGTATCTGGTTGATCATCATTGGTATCTACGAAATTATTGCGGCGTTCATGTTGCGTAGCAGCCTCAAGAAGCTCGTCTAGTATTTGAAAGTTATTGAATATAGATTCACTCTATTTTCACAACAAAGTGCCCTTCAATATTGAGGGGCACTTTGTTTTTGTCTCATCCAGTGGTTAGGTGGGTGTGTGACCAAAGAAACCTCGCAGACACTCGATCGCGGGTTAAGTGTGCTCGAAGTACTAGCCGAACACCCGGAAGGTTTGAGTGTTACCGAACTCAGCCACAAGTTGGACGTCGGTCGAACTGTCGTCTACCGACTCGTAGTCACACTCGAAGCCCATTCGCTCCTGCGCAGATCCTCTGATGGAAAATGTCGACTCGGCCTAGGATTGCTGGCGCTAGCTCGCGTGATTCAGCCCCTCGTGCGTGAAGCATCTGGACCGGCATTGCGCATGTTGGCCGAGGCGCTCGGTTGTACCGCCTATCTCATGATCGCGGATTCAAATGACGGACTGGTCGCCTTGGTCTCGGAGCCAAATCGAAGCGATATGCACGTTTCAATGCGGATCGGTACCCGTTCACCACTTGAAGGAAGTGCGGGAGGTCGCGCAATTCTGGCCGCGCGAACCGCTGCAGGTCGAGCACTTGATCCGCCGTGGGTGGTTGCCAACCTTGAGGGCGGTACACATGGTCTAGCAGTGCCCCTGACAGGGATTACGGGCCTTGAAGCAAGTGTGGGCATCATTTCCTCGCGGGAGTTCTCTGAAACTGAGTTTGGCGTTCGAATCGCACGGACTGCCCAAGAAATATCTCGATTATTGATGTAATTCCTTTCACAGACACGCCAGGCCAGCCGTGGGGTTGATCGATTCTGGGCAATAACGCACAATGGGGTGTGCCTTCCCCCAGATCACGCCCATTTATACGCCGTATTGCCTTCGCCCTCGCATTGCTGCTTGGCCTAAGCCTCACGCCGGCTGCGTTTGCTGACTCACCACCGAGTCGAATCCTGAGCGGCTGGATTCCCTATTGGATGTCAAGCCAGGGTAAACCGCAGGGAATTAATACGGCCACTGCCAATGGCGATCTCTTTGTCGATGTTTCACCATTTTGGTATTCGGCAACTAAGGGTGGGCCCAATGGCGTAATAGTTGGATTCAATTCGAATTTCGGCAATGCGGCCGCAAACTCCGCTTGGGCATTAAGTCAGCTCAGGGCCGCAGGTATTCCAGTAATCCCTGCCATCGCTGATGCATCGGGTAAAAATACGATGGCCAATCTTCTCGCGGATCCGGCTCGGCGAAGTGCTCATGTGGCTGAAATCGTGAACATCGTCATGTCCAATAACTATGACGGAATCGATTTGGATTACGAAACTTTCGCTTTCTCCGATGGAAGTGCGAGTTGGGATAAAACCCAACCCAACTGGACTGCTTTCGTTACCGAATTGGGTACAGCGCTAAAAGCGCAAGGGAAACAGTTAGTTGTCACGATCCCTCCTCCGTGTTCCATGAGTTCAAATTGCAGTGCTCGTACCGGGTATTACGTCTACAACATGATTGGGATAGCACCATTTGTTGATCGAATTCGGATCATGGCCTATGACTATTCATTATCAGGGCCACTTGCACCATATAACTGGGTCCGAGCGATTGTCGCTTATTCGGCTTCAGTGGTTGACCCTGCGAAAATTCAAATTGGGGTCCCGACCTACGGTCGTTTCTGGACAGAAAGAAAGTCAAATGGAGCGTACAACCTCACAGGAGTGTGCCCCAGGAGCTCAAGTAGCGGAGCCGAAAAGGCCGCCTACAACTCATTGACCGCACGCGGCTCTATGACCGATGCCGACATCCCCGCATTCATTGCCAAGCAAGGTGGTGTGTCAACGTGGGATGACACGAGTAAAGAAAACACTTTCCCATATAGCAAGCGCCTTAATTGGACTGATTCCACCGGAACGTCACAAACCTGTACCGCTTCCAAGATCTTGAGATTTGGTGGACCCGAAGGCGTTCTGGCTCGAACACAGCTTGTTGGTGAATTTGGTATTAATGCTGCCGCTTACTGGACCATTGGTGGAGATAATCCCGCGCAGTGGCCTTTGATCCGAGCTTATGCACAGTCACTGGCACCGGTCGTTCCTTCAGTCAGCGTGGCCGCTCCAGCAAATATCGTATTTGGTCAAGCAAGTGCCTTAACAACCTCCGCCAATTACAACGGTGCTCCGATTGTTAACGCCACCGCGGTATTGCAAAGATCCGATTCGGGCACATGGGTTGACGTCGCATCCGGTGTAACCGGACCAGACGGCGCGGTGGGCATTCCTTTTGCTTCCCAGACCAGTGCGACTTACCGAATCGTGGTGGGAGCAACTGAATCAACACCAGAAGTTATTTCGGAGGAGTTCCCGATCACGGTCACCTCCACGGTTTCTGCGCGGTCAAAGGCAAAGAGCGTCGTTCGAGGTAAGACCATCAAGGTTCCCACCGTGGTGAGACCCGCAGTTGCCAAGCAAAAGGTGGTTCTGCAGGTTCAGCGTGGCGCTCAATGGAAAAAAATCACGGCAACCACAACCAAAGCCAATGGGCGAGTTGTCATTAAGACAAAGGCGAAGTTGCCTAAGGGCAAGTACACCTTTAGAGTGTTAGCGAAAGCAAAGTCTGGAATTGGTGCCGGGATATCTGGCACTTTCACAATCAGAATCAAGTAAGTGTGTCACGTTACGGGCAGGTCAAACCAACGAAGGTGATCGAAGTCTGCGCTGAATCCACTAACGCCTGACAAAAGTTCTGGTTCGGGAAGCGAATGCAACAACGTGTGGGCGCTTTCCAGGTAGTCGATAAGGGCGCTTTCAGGTGCAACATCGTGGTGGATCGGGTACGTCAAATCACCGGATTCGTTGTAGGCCAACATTGACAGCCGTAGTGGTGGTTCCACCGCGCCATCACGATGATGCCACCGTCCCGTGAGTGCATCAAATCGGTATTGGGGAAGCAAAGCCCAACCATGATCGGCGATCAGGCGCACCGCTTTAACTATGTATTCAAAGACAGCGTCAGAGATGAAGTAATTGAAGTTGACGCGCACCCAACCAGGCTTAATGCCCTCGCACCCTTGGCTAATTTCACGTTCGTATTCATGTGAAGTATCGAGATCAATTCCCAGTAGCCGGTGTCCATACGGGCCGGCGCAACTGCACCCACCGCGAGACTGGATACCAAAGAGGTCATTGAGGACCGCAACCACGAAGTTGTGGTGCAGGTATTTCCCATCTTGGTGCTTAATCACAAAGGAAACAATGCTCAGACGATCCGCATCAAGGTTTCCCAAAATTTGAATATTTGGGTGCGGTGCCCAGCTCTGGATTGCTCGGCGCACGAGATCGTGTTCATGTGCGCGAATCACGTCAACGCCGACAGCCTCCTTGAGTTGGAATACCAGGCCAGCCCGGATTGATTCAATGATCGCGGGAGTGCCACTTTCCTCACGGTGCTCAACATCTTCGAGGTACATGTGCTCCATTTGATTCACGTAGGCGACGGTTCCGCCACCGACACTCTCTGGCACTGTGTTGCGCAGAAGCTCCTTGCGAACAATGAGTACACCAGGAGTTCCCGGTCCGCCAATGAATTTGTGGGGCGACAGGAAGATTGCATCTTTATAGGCAGAAGGGTGCGAGTCACAGCGTGGATTCATCTCGATATCGACGTATGGCGCGGCAGCAGCGTAATCCCAAAAAGCTAAAGCACCGTATTTGTGCACGAGTTGAGTGATCGCGTGCGTGTCAGTGATGATCCCGGTGACATTGCTCGCCGCACTGAATGAAGCAATTCGAAGTGGCCGATTTTGATAGGCAATCAGTTCAGCTTCGAGCTGGGTGGTGTCGATCTGCCCGTTTGCATCTTCGTGGATGGTGACTACGTCAGCGATTGATTCACGCCAAGGAAGTTCATTGCTGTGGTGTTCAAATGGACCGATGAAAACGACGGGGCGTTCCTCGGCGGGAATGTGGTCAGAGAGGTGATACTTAGCATCAAGGTCTGCGGGCAGACGAAGATTCATAATTCCAATGATCTTATTAATTGTTGCCGTTGAGCCAGAACCGCAGAAAATAATCGCAGTGTCATCGTCACCATTTACTGCAGATTTGATAATCGCTCGAGAGTCTTCACGCAGACGCGTTGTTTGAAGCCCGGTACCGCTGGACTCCGTGTGGGTATTGGCATAACGGGGGAGTACTTCACCTCGAATAAAATCTTCGATGAAAGTGACACTGCGACCACTAGCCGTGTAATCGGCGTAGGTAACACGCCTTGGCCCGAAAGGACCCCACATCAATTGGTCATCACCGATGACACAGTCGCGGATTCGACTCAGAATTGCTGGCTCAGGCAGGCCAAGCTCAGCGGGCGGGACCGTGAACTCAGCATCTATGTCAAACATATTGCAACCTTAGTTGACGAACACGGTCAATGTCACACGGTCAACGTCACAATGCCCGAGCCAAAATATCGCCATAACCGTGTCACAATGTCTCTGTGACAGCAGCCCCATTGGATACCCTGCCTGAAATTGACCTTGAGAGTGAACTCGACCGCCCTTGGTCAACGACCGTGTGGGATGACCCGATCAATCTAATGACATACGTTACTTACGTGTTTATGGATTACTTCAAATTCAGTAAGGAAAAGGCGGACTACCTCATGTTGCTGGTTCACACTGAGGGGAAAGCGATAGTGTCAACAGGCAGCAGGGAAGCCATGGAAAAAGACGTTGCGGCCATGCACACCTACGGCCTGTGGGCCACCTTGGCCAAGGATTAAGTGCGCATGGAAATAAGCCCCGATGGTGAAAATGTCGTGATCCAGATTGAGGAATTTGAAGTCAAGATTCTGGGTGACCTTGCCAATCAGCTGTTGGATATAACCTCACCCAATAGTGAGGTAGTAGCCAACGAAGACCCACTTGCAGCAATGATTGGGATTGACTCGCAGGCAGAGAAACCAACCGACCCGATCTCAACAAGGCTTTTCCCCGACGCCTATCCCGATGACCCTGAAGCGTCTATGGAGTTCCGCCGGTTCACAGAGCGTTCGTTGCGCGAAACCAATGTCGACCGGGCAAAAAGTGTGTTGGCGGACATTGAAGGGCAGACGAGACTCACATTGAGTGGGGATCAGTGGCAAAACTGGGTTGGCTTTCTCAATAGCTTGCGTCTGGCTTTGGGCACAAGGCTTGAGGTTGACCAAGACACTTGGACCCAGGAGCGCTCCGAGTCAGATCCCCTTTATCAAATCTTTGAGCTCTACAACTGGCTCACCTGGATGCAGGAAACACTTATTTCAATCGGCTACTTTCACTCCGAATAATCCACAGGGACGAAAGAATCTGTGAGGACACAACAAAGCGGCGACCGGTTCGGTAGTAAGTACCGATCGGCCACCGCTTTGTGTGTTAAGCGTAAAAAGGTGAAACTATGCGGTTTGACGGAACCACATGGTGGCTTTTGCTCCGCTCACCATGATCAGAATGATGAAACTGATCAGGATCGTGTACCAGCCATAAGGCAGGGTGAAGATTGCGAACACGATATTGATAACGGCAAGCATCTGGATAATGAATTGTGCTGTTGTTGACCCAATCATGATCATTTTGATCAGCCACAGGTACATGAGGCCCAACAGCACCATGATGCCGCCGTTGAAGAATAGCCAGAATCCACTGACCTCGCGGGAGGTGCCTGTTGGGTCGGTGAAGGTGGGATTGTCTCCAAAGATTGAGAACATGATCAAAATACCAAAGGTAATGTTCAAGATCGCGCCTACAGCGACAAGCACTGCCACTAACGTGACCCCAAATGGTCGACGAATAGTTCGAACTTCAGACATTGGTGCTCCTTTTGAGTGTGAATTGGCCCCCAATTGGAGACTCTGACACATTACCGCCTCATGGGGCGAATTCCTGTGACATTTTGTTTGTAGACTGGTCAGGTTATGGGTCAACCAATTGGTGTCTTTGATTCAGGTTTCGGGGGACTGACCGTCGCCCGCGCGATAATCGACCAACTTCCCCATGAATCGATCCGTTACATAGGTGACACGGCTCGCGGACCTTATGGACCTAGGCCCCTCGCCCAAGTTCGATCTTTTTCCCTTGAACTCCTTGACCAACTTGTTGACTCCGGGGTTAAGGCGCTCGTAATCGCCTGTAATACCGCGAGTGCAGCAATGTTGCGAGATGCCAGAGAGCGTTACTCAATTCCCGTTGTTGAAGTAATCCACCCAGCAGCCAGGCGTGCCGCCGCAGCAACCCGCAATGGCAGTGTCGCTGTAATCGGGACTCACACCACCATCAACTCAAAGGCCTATGACGACGCATTTGAAGCGGCAACAAATGTCAGACTCACCAGTGTTGCCTGCCCGCGATTTGTCGAACTCGTTGAAGCTGGAATTACAACAGGTGATCAAGCGCTCACGGTGGCACACGAATACCTTGATGCAATTCGTGATTCCGACGTTGACACAGTGGTCCTCGGTTGCACCCACTACCCGCTGCTCGTTGGACCGATTTCTTATGTTCTGGGTCAAAACGTGACGCTAGTGAGTAGCGCCGAGGAAACCGCGAAAGACCTTTACCGGGTTCTTCAGGAGAACAACGCACTTGCTTCCATCGATGGACCTCCGCCAACCTATGAATTTCAGGTAACGGGAGATCCGAAACACTTTGAAGAATTTGGTCGTCGATTCCTTGGACCTGAAGTCAGTGCGGTGGACACCATTAATTTGACCGGATTGTCTGCCCATTAACCTTGGCTCCATGACAAGAACCGATGGCCGAGCCGCAGACCAACTCAGAGCAGTAACTTTCGAGCGGGGCTGGTCAGAGCACGCTGAAGGTTCAACCCTGGTGAGTTTTGGCCGCACCAAAGTGTTGTGTACCGCCTCATTCACTTCCGGTGTCCCACGCTGGCTCAAAGGCGAGGGGACTGGCTGGGTCACTGCCGAATACAGCATGCTGCCGCGCGCAACAAATACCCGCAACCAGCGCGAATCCGTCAAGGGTAAGCAATCTGGCCGTACCCAGGAAATTTCCCGACTTATTGGTCGCAGTCTGCGAGCAGCCGTCGACATGAAAGCCTTGGGAGAGAATTCAATTCTGATTGACTGTGATGTGCTCCAAGCAGATGGTGGGACAAGGACTGCGGCAATCACCGGCGCCTATATTGCTCTCGTTGACTCGATCATCTGGGCCAAGGAGCAAGGGCTCGTAACAAAGGATCCAATTATTGATTCAGTTGCAGCAGTCAGCGTCGGAATTGTTGAAGGCGAACCACGTCTTGACCTGCATTACGACGACGACGTCAATGCCGACACCGACATGAATGTCGTAATGACCGGCAGCGGAAAGTTCATTGAAGTTCAGGGCACAGCTGAAGGCGAAGCGTTTGACCGCGACCTACTGAACCAACTCCTCGACCTTGCAGCCAGAGGTTGCCTTGATCTCACCACCCTGCAAGTTAAGGCGCTCGCCTAAGCATGTCGCAGAAAATTGTCATCGCATCGCGCAATGATCATAAAATCGAGGAAATGCGCCGTATTCTCGAGCAAGCGGGCTTCGACTGGGAATTGGTGGGAACATCGGAATTCCCGGACCTGCCCGACATTGAAGAAACAGGCTCCACTTTCGCCGCAAACGCAATGCTTAAAGCTCGGGGCGTCAGTGAGTTCACCGGACTGCCCGCGATCGGAGATGACTCAGGTCTATGTGTTGACGCACTCAACGGAATGCCAGGAATTCTTTCGGCTCGCTGGTCGGGTTCCCACGGTAATGACCGGGCAAACCTTGAATTGCTGTTGGCCCAGATCTCCCAAGTCCCCGCTGATCGTCGCAGCGCAAGTTTCGTCTGTGCCGCGGCCTACGTTCACCCCGACGGAACCGAATTTGTTGTCGAGGCTGCCATGAATGGAACCCTCATCGATTCAGTGAGGGGTGAAAACGGTTTTGGGTACGACCCGATCTTTATTCCCCAAGGCCACGAAATCACCAGCGCACAAATGAGTGCCGAAGTGAAAGATTCCATCAGTCACCGCGGGAAAGCATTGGCTGCCCTTGTTGCCCAGCTGAACCCCAGTTAAATTCCATGGATATCTGAACGCGCAGCTTTCGAAACTCCACAATGTGCGGGAGGCGGGACTTGAACCCGCACGTCCGAAGACACAGGTACCTAAAACCTGCGTGTCTGCCAATTCCACCACCCCCGCGAGAGTGCGACGTGAGTCTAAGGCGCACACCAGAGTGGTGGTTCCCTGGGGATAGAGATCGCGTTAGGCTGTCAGCGTGAGCGAGAACACGGAGAACGCCAAAAACACTGAGAACGCCCATTTAGCCCCTCTGCAGACTGAGGTTGAGGTGGCTCGGGAAGCCTTCATCAATTCGGTGACCCAACTGCGTGAGCAAACCTCTGCGGCCGCACTGGCCCAGAGAGGGCTGTCCGCAGCCCAAGGCTGGTTCACCGACGACTTTGGTGCTATCCGCACCAAGCGGGTCGCAATCGTGGGCGCGGTTGTTGTTGGAGTAATCGCCATCAAACTGTTCCGACGCCGTGGCTAGTCCGCTACTGAACCCCGTATTTGTTGGCGGAACAGGTCGCAGCGGCTCAACAATCGTCGGAGACCTTTTGGACCACCACCACGCAATCACTTTGACGCGACCCATGGAAGTTCGTTTTATTACGGGAAATAATGGACTATCCGATGCCCTAGCAAAAGCTGACAAACCGGCCGGGATCGCAGCAGCAGAGCTTGCTGTTGAGCGGATTCATAACCGCTGGTTTTACCGGGCAGAGAATGTCGGATTGCACACGTCAATGTCCAAGGAATTTCTATCAGAGCAAACGCATATGTATCTGGATACATTTCCTGACAATCCGATCGAAGCAACTCGGGCGCTCACGTACTCGATCATGGAGAAAGTGGCTCAAGGGTGTAACGCCCAGCGTTGGGTGGACACAACTCCTGCGAATGCCCGCAAAGCGAATCTGATCGCACCCATTTACCCGAATTACAAAGTGATTGTTGTTGTGCGAGATGGGCGTGATGTTGCGGCCAGTTTTGTTCACCAGGACTTCGGTCCAAGTGACGTGTTCGAAGCACTCGCCCAATGGGAGCAGCGAATGATCAAATCTGATCAGGCGGTCAAGAAGTGTGCTGCGGGTGTTGTATTGAGTTTGGATTTACAAGATTTGGTAATAACCGCACGGGATCAAACTTTGAATTTGATTTTGGAGCATTGTGAACTCGATGATTCAACCGAGATGCGAGATTGGTTCAACGCCACGGTTACAGCTGAAGGTGCGCACTCGGGGCGTTGGCGCAGGGACTTTGATGAATCAACGTGTGCTGCAATTGATGAGGTTTACGGTGAATCCTGTGATCGTCTGCGCGCACTTGGCATTGCTATTCCAGCATCTGGTGAGTAGCCCGCAACGGGAATTAGTTCAGTAAAGTGCAGCCATGAGTTTGGTTGAAACAACGACAGATGTAGTAATCATTGGCGCCGGCCACAACGGGCTGGTCGCTGCTTGCTACTTGGCCAAAGCGGGCCGAAGCGTCACGATCTTTGAATCAGCCGACCATGTCGGGGGAGCAGCGATTTCAGCGGAAGTCTTCCCTGGTGTTGCGGCGCGGCTCAGCAAGTACTCCTACTTAGTTTCTTTGTTGCCCGAGTCCGTCCGGGCTGACCTTGGCATGGAACTGACAACCGTTAAGCGTTCGGTTTCCAGCTTTACCCCTGATCCATTAGACCCAGCTCGTTCACTGTCGATTCCTCACGACAACGAGAGTGAACTTCGCCGCCGGATTACCAGTTTCACCGGCAACGAAACTGATGCCCAGCAGTGGATTGATTTTTATTCCCGCACACAGCGTGTCGCCGAGAAAGTTTTCCCAACTCTCACACAACCGCTCATGTCATGCGAGGACATGCGCGAATTGGTGGGTAATGATCAGGATTGGAATGACTTCTTTGAACGACCGATCGGTGAGGTCATCGAAAAATCAATAACCAACGATGTCCTTCGCGGGATAATTCTCACCGACGGTTTGATCGGAAATTTCGCTGATGCACTGGGTGAGGACAAGCGGGCAAATATATGTTTTCTCTACCACGTAATTGGTAACGGAACCGGCGACTGGGATGTCCCGGTCGGCGGCATGGGTCAGGTCACCGGGCAACTTGAAGCAATTGCACGCTCCCTCGGTGTTCACATTGAGCTTTCAACAGCGGTCACAAGAGTCGAGCCGCACGAGAACTCAGTAACGGTCACGACAGGTTCGGGTGTCTACAGTGCGCGGTACTTGCTGGTGAACGCAGCCCCCGCGATCCTTGCAGTGCTGCTGGGTGAGCCGAATCCATACATTTCACTCGCTGATGGCGGGGCCCAAATAAAGGTTAATATGCTGTTAAGTCGTCTACCTCGACTTCTGGGTGGTGATTCACTCGAAGCATTTAACGGAACATTTCACATCAATGAAAGTTATGAGCAACTTCAACGCGCATTTGCATCCGCGGCCGCGGGTGAAATGCCCGACCCACTACCGGCAGAAATTTACTGTCACAGCCTGACCGACCCCTCAATTCTTTCACCGGAACTCCAAGCTCAAGGTGTGCACACCTTGACCCTGTTCGCACTGCACACCCCGCACGAACTCTTTGCCCGCACCGTGAATCCTTACACCCGCGAGGATGCCAAGGTTGCTGTTCTCAAGACACTCAACTCGGTACTTGCCGAGCCGATTGAAGACTGCCTCTACCGTGATGATCACGGCAATATCTGTATGGAGGTGAATACCACGGTAGACATCGAAAACACTCTGGGGATTGCTACCGGGAATATTTTTCACACGCCCCTTGGCTGGCCCTGGGCCAGTACACGTGAGGAAGTCGGTACTTGGGGTGTTGAGACCGGCCACCCCCGAGTTTTTTTATGCGGGAGCGGTGCTGCTCGAGGCGGGGGAGTCTCTGGGATTCCCGGTCACAACGCTGCCAAGGCGCTGATCTCAACCTTGGAGCACTGAAACTCCTTTTACGCGAGAGTCATGGCTGGGCGTAAAAGTGGGAAGAGTTCGTGATCCATGGGTGCACCTTGGGGAATCTCCAAATTCAGTCCATCAAAGTTCGGTGACGTTACCCAATCCCGTGGTGCATGCACCATGTCTTCGCCGAGAAACCGAAGTGAAAAAGCGCGTCGACGATTCGCTCCTGGGACACCGTAAGCGTGGTGGGTTGTCAGCATGTGAAAAAAGACAGCGTCCCCTGGTTGTAGTTCCCAGCCCAAGATCTCAAAGGAGTCCCGGTCGGCTTCGATTTGGGGGATTTCCGACATGCTGCCTTCGGGGAACCATTTCGCTTGGTTGTCCATGAACGTGCGTGGCATGAGCCAGCCGCGCTTGTGTGATCCAGCATTGAACTCAAGAGTTGACTCGAGCACAACAGGGTCAACCGGTGCCCACATTGAGCAATTCAGGTTGCCATCAACGTTGTAGTACGGCTGGTCTTGGTGCCAGGGAGTTTCTTGCTTGGTGCCCGGCTCTTTGACCAGCATGTGGTCGTGAAATAGTCGAACGCTGGACCCACCCATGAGTTGCTGGGCAACGTCGGCCGCTTGTGACTCAAATGCAATCGCACGGTACTCGTCAATGCGATTCCAGTTACAAAAGTCTTCGACGAAGCGACCGGGATCATCGGGTTGGCTGGCAACTTTAAACATGGGACTGGGGTCGGCCAGATTTTTTTCAATCCCCGCTTCGATGGTGGCGACCTCCTCTGGCGTAAAAAGCCCACGAACCACTGTCGCACCATTTTCGTGAAATTCGTCAATAGTGACCTGATCAATAAATTGCACGGCACCTCCTTGGCTTGACATGTGCTTTATTCTCCCTTGAAATATCTAAAACGCCCATCTTTTCCGCAAACAGGGATAGATGGGCGTTGATGAAGAAAGTGCACCGCGAGGGACTTGAACCCCCAACCCGCTGATTAAGAGTCAGCTGCTCTGCCAGTTGAGCTAGCGGTGCTTGTTGCGCCGGGCGACATTATCACTGGGGGTAGCACTAGAACCCAGAGGCCACCATTTCACGGTAGATAATCTTGGCCATTTCACCAAGGCCGAGTGGATTAGGGTGAAATGAGCCTGATGTGAAACCGCTAAACCCGGTGAGTCCAAAAAACCAGGATTCATTACCCGCGCACACACCGTGCCCAATTGGGCCAGATCCGGTGTCGGTCCAGATGGCCATGATCGGTTTCCAGTCAAATTGTGTGGAGTTTGAGATTGCGCCATTGAGCGAACCTGCGCCGATATCAAGGGGCACCTGAACACCGCGAGTAGTTTGGTAGACGAATGGATTCAGCGGGCTTGGATTAACAATTGAGTCCTGAGCCCAAGCAAAGTCTGCTTCCGTGATGGTGAGGTAACTACAGACGGAGCCGGCCTGAGAGCGCATAAGGTCCGGATAGGAATTAAGAAAGACGATTCCAGCATCACTCAAGGAAAGTCCGGGCAGCCGTTGTCCTTGTGCCCCCTGACAGGTCGAGTCCGTAAAACATTTATTTATCGATGAATAACTGGCCGCCAAGCCTGCGGTCAGTTCTTGCACCCCACCCTGAATTGTGGCGAAACTCGACAATGGAGGCGTTGTTGCTTTTGCAAGTGGACAGTTGATTTGCAAAGCGCATGAGGTGAGGATCGATCCGAAACCAATATCGTTGCCACCGACTGTCAGCAACACCGCGTCAATTTCACGGTCACCAATTAATTCACTGACCGACTCGATTTGTGAATTTATGCCCCGAAATTGCGAACCAAGTATTCCTTTTTGCACTGTTGCGCCCGAGCAAGATACGTCCACTAACGTCACCGAGCTCTTATTGGACGTTTGCTCAAGTTTCAGTGCGGCCTGGGCCGGTGCCCCGTGCACACTTCGATTGCATTGATCCTCATCCCAGTATGGATCGAATGAAGAACTTCGATTGTTGATCCATGCATTCACATTGCGTGGATTTCCTTCGCCGGATGCGAAGGAGTCACCCATGACCACCACGAGGTAATTGGAAATATTTGCCACCATCGACTGGCGCTTGACCTTGGATCCTGATCGCACGGTCAGAGTGAAACTATGCAAACCCTCAGGAAGTTTCACCGTGGTCGTGCATGTTTTCTTCGCGAGTTTAGTTGCGTTGGTTCGTTTCACGACTTTTCCGCCGCGTTGGATTGTCCAGGTGTAGGTGTCACCCTTTGACTTGCAGGCGTTGAGTGTCACGGGAAAGCCTGCGTCCTCTAAATACCAGGAGAGCGATCCACCGATCAACCGTTCATTCGGCTGGGCAATGAAATTACCGGCGCCGACAAAATTTGATGAAGGATTGCGGGATAGGGCTCCTGATTTAGGTACTCCACCGTCACCGTCAATGAAGCCATCCTTGTTTGCATCCTTTGACTGCGGAACCATTGACCAGGAACCTTGGGCGATCGGTGCGGTAAGAGCTTGGGATGTGGCGGCTGGGATTAACGCAATTGAGAGAGAAATGGTCACACCGATTGCAAAGAGCTTCCTGACTGACATGTGATCAGGGTAATTGACGTTTACTCCCTGGCGAAGGGGCAGTGCCGGCAACCACGCTCGCAGCAGTACCCACGATTAATGTGAAATTGCGCCGTCATCACGAACAACCGGGTGTAGGGATCGAGGTATCCCTGCTCTTCGTTGGCGCAAGCCACATCGTGGGCGGCTAAAATTTTGTCAGTTTTTGGGTCATTAGGATCGAGTCGCTCATTGAGAGGAATTGTAGGTTCGGGTCGTAACTGGGTGTTTTTCATCAGAGTTGAAAACCAGCGGGGAAGGGGTCATCGGGTGCCAGCATGTGCTGGGAAGTCCCGGTGATCCATGCTCGCCCGGTGATTTCCGGCAGGATTGCGGGAATCCCAGCGACGGTAGTGGCGCCCATTGCCCGCCCGGTGAAATGAGTGCCAATTATTGACTCATTGATCAGTGAATCCCCGAGGGCAAGGTCACCGCGAGCAACAAGTTGTGCAAGGCGTGCGCTCGTTCCGGTGCCACATGGTGAACGGTCGAACCAACCCGGATAAATCGCCATTGCATGTCGCGAGTGTTGAGGGGTGCTTCCGGCGGCAACCAATTGAACATGATGCACGTGATCAATCGCAGGATTCTCTGGGTGAACAGGTGGGTTGGTCGCATTAATCGCGTTCATGATCGAAAGCCCAAGTGCGAGTAGCTCCGGGGCATATTCCTTCCCAAACTCGTGACCAAGTTGACTCAGTTCAACGATTGCATAGAAGTTGCCACCAAAGGCCATGTCGTAGCGCACGTCACCGATACCGGGAACCTCGACATGAGCGTCAAGTTCGGTGACAAATGATGGGACGTTTTCAATTGTGACCGACTTCGCTCTGGTCCCTTCGACCTGCACGCGCGCAATGACAAGTCCGGCAGGAGTATCAAGTCGAATGATCGTCTCAGGCTCGGTAACGTCCACCAATCCCGTTTCCACAAGGACGGTGGCTGTTCCAATGGTTCCATGCCCACACATCGGCAGACAGCCAGAGACTTCGATGAAGACAACTCCCCAGTCGGCATCGGGGCGAGTTGGCGGTTGCAGGATTGAGCCGCTCATTGCGCTGTGGCCGTGCGGCTCCAACATGAGCCACGTGCGCAGATGATCCGCCTCGTTCATCACGTACTGACGGCGTTCTTCCATGGTGTTACCGGGGAGGACACCAACCCCACCAACTACGACGCGGGTTGGCATGCCTTCGGTGTGTGAATCAACACAATGCCAAATCCGACTGGTTTCCATGGATGTTCCTAACGTGGTCAAATGCGGCTTGGGCTCAATGCTAGTTCGGCATCGGTGACGGGGCCCTGTGTGATGTATCGGGTGATCAGATCGGCGGTGCCCAGTGAAAGGGCCGTTCCAATCATTCCGTGCCCGGTAGCCAGAAACACTCCGGGCAAATTAGGGACTGGACCGATAAAGGGAGCGCCGTCTGCGCTTGCAGGACGAAGCCCGGTCCACGGTGACAACTGGGCCAGATCCGCGGGAATGGGCGGAAGATTGATCACGGTCGCCGCGCGCTCATACAAATGACGAACCCGTTTCTCATTCAGGGATCGATCATGTGGATTCGTCAGTTCAAAGCGAGCACTGATCCGCAAGTAATCACCAAAAGGATCCGTCGCAGTCTTTTCATCAGCAAAAATCATCGGGTGCAGTGAATTCGGGAACGATGAATTCGGATACTGTGCGTCGGCCCCATTGTGCATTTGCACTGTTACCGAATAGCCCTTTGCCGCAAGAATTGGGATGTTTAAGCCGAGAAATTTACCGACCTCACGCGACCACGACCCTGAGGCAATGACAATGTTTTTCGCGGTGATCTCCAATCCTGATTGGGTAGTAACCCGGTATCCACTTCTTACTCGCGTAATCGCGGTCACACTTTCATTGGAATGAAATATTAAGCCAGGGTTTGCATCACGCATATGCTGCCAGAGTAGCAATGGATCAAGACCAAAATCCTCACTCAGTTCGAGGACAGCTTGAACCTTGGGTGTCAAACTCGGCTCAAGTTCACGTGCCTGAGTGCGACCCACGATTCGCGCAGCGATACCCAGATGAGTGAGGTGCTCGTATTCCTTTTGAGCCTGCTCCAACGCCTTCTGGGATGTGAACACTTCCCAAGTGGGAGTTGTGGTTGTGTCCACACCGGTGGACTTGATCAACTCAGCGCTTTTTCGCAACAACGACAAGATTCCCGGTGTGAATTCCTCAACATTTTTCTTGGTGCAACTACGCATGAACTTTGTGATCCACGGGATGGTGTTCATCGGCAGATTGCGTGAAAAGGCAAACGCACCGTCAGAGGCGAGCAGCGATTTAGCACCCATGCCAAGCATTCCCGGTGCAGCAAATGGTTGAGCATGGCTGACAACAACGTGACCGGCGTTACCAATTGAGGTTCCGAAACGCGGGGCACCTGAATCGAGAATCATGACTTCACGATCGCTCAGCATCGAAGCGATACTGACCCCGATTATCCCGCCACCAATAATCAGTGTGTTTGTTTCTGACGACATGTCAGCGCTCATGGGAACGTCGGAGCCCATTTTCTGGCATTGGTCAGAAGGGAGGTCAGCTCAGCCATTCCGGATTCATTCGATGCGAATGATCCAATGGGTGCACGGGGTGCTCCAACGTGCGCGCCCAAGGAATTCATTCCCGCTTTAATCTTTGCGTTGTAATGGCCAGACTCAATGAAGCCAAGAATCGGTGAGATCGCGGCGAATACTTCAGAGCGCTGAGTCGTATCAAGCATTGCAACATGGGCTGCGGGCAGCAGATTGGCAATCCCGCCGATCCAACATTTCACTCCAGAGTCCAAAAAGACTGGTGAATCAAGATCCGCACCACAGACGATCGCGAGGTCGTCCGCAAATTCAGAACTCAGCCATTTAAGTCGAGTTAAGTCGCCTGAGGCCTCCTTGATTCCGATCACGAGTTCATTTCTCGCCAATGAATCGAGGACCTGGTGGGTGAAGGAAACCCCCGTGCGTGCGGGATAGTCATAGAGAACGGTGGGAAGTTCAACGGCCTTGACAACGTGTGCGACATGGGTGACGAGCTCAGATTCGGTGGGAAGGCAGTACGAGGGTGCCGCGAGCATGAGTCCGGTGACGCCGGATCGTTTTGCCAGAATCGCCTGATCTATCGCCTCGTGCGTGCTCATGCCACCGACACCTGCAAGGACCGAAACTGCACCAGCAACTTGATCCACGATTGTGGTGAGAACTAATCGCCGCTCATCAAAACTGAGTGCATAGCCCTCACCTGTGGTGCCTGCAGCGACGAACCCGGACACTCCAGAATCGAGCATGGTTCCAACCAACGTCCGTATTTCTGAGACATTGATCTGCCCCGCTTCATCAAATGGAGTAACGAGGGGAACGTAAATCCCGTTAAGGGATTGTTGGGTAAGGATCACCGACTAAGCATAGGGATGCGCTGCCGATTATGGCCGTGGGTTAACAAATACACACTTACATGCGGTGCGGCTGAATTGCATCAGCGGGAATATGGCCGAAACGCCCAGCTTGAAAGTCTTCAAATGCCTCTATGATCTCAGCTTTGGTATTCATGACAAATGGACCGTGCTGGAACACCGGTTGGCGCAATGGCAATCCACCAATCAGGAAGACTTCGAGGTTGGGGGAACGACTTTCCTGTGAGGCTTCGGCACGCAACTTAACCGTGTCACCGTCCGTGAGAACCGCCATTTGGCCGGTTGAAATTGGTCGCAACTCTGCACCAACAGCGCCCTTTCCAGCCAGGATATATGCCAGAGCATTGAAATCCTTGCGCCATGGGATCTCAAGTTCTGCACCTGGTGCCAAAGTTATATGCGTGATCGCAAGCGGAGTGTGTGAAATCCCCGGACCGGAAAAGTTAGCAATGTCTCCGGCGAGCACGCGCACCAGTGCGCCGCCATCGGCATTTGTGACCATGGAGGAATCGATTCCTTGTAGGTCTTGATATTGCGGGGCAATCCTCTTTTTTTCTTTCGGCAGGTTGATCCACAACTGCACACCGTGGAACAGCCCACCGGATTCAACCAGGTGAGCTGGTGGAGTTTCAATATGCAGGATTCCATCGCCTGCCGTCATGTACTGGGTACCACCTGACTCAATGATTCCTCCACCGCCATTGGAGTCTTGATGTAAAAACTGTCCATCAATTAGGTAGGTGAATGTTTCGAATCCACGGTGCGGGTGCCATGGGGTGCCCTTAGGTTCACCGGGCGCGTATTCAACCTCACCCATTTGATCCATGTGGATGAAAGGATCCAGATCACTTTGCTCGATCATGGCGAATGCGCGGCGAACTGGAAAGCCTTCACCTTCATGTCCCTGCGGCGCTGTCGTAATCTGTTTTACCGAGCGAGGTTTTGCTTCCAAGGGAATCTCAAAACGTGGCAAGGTCAAGGTGTCGGCGGTTACAGCGGGCATTAGCATCTCCTTTGTTGAATCTTCAACTAGTTTACCAGTTCGTGTAAATCCGTGTCAAGGAAGGACCAGTGAAGGTGTCTATCGGAGGTTCTTTTTGAGGAACTTATTAACCTGCTTAATCGAGTCGCTCCACTCGCCGTACATGTAGTGCGGTGCACCCGGATACTCAACGTAAGTGACGTCAACTCCGCTTCGCTCCAAGGCGTTGTTTGTTGCCCGAGCCCACGAGATATCGCAACTCTCGTCTTTTGTCCCATGAATCATGAGGACGGGTTCGGTGATCCGGGAGAAGAAGTAGCGACTGGACATGTTTTGCCACGCGGTGGGATTTTCTTTCGGCGTGCCATATGCCTTAAGGATTTTGTTGCCGATCGGATAGTCATTGCGCTGCCACTTATTGAAATTGTCTGCAGCCAACGTACTCGTAGATGCGTAAGTGATGGCCGCGTCAAAGATGCCCGGTTGCAAAACGAGTGCCTGGAAGGCTACGCCACCGCCCATGGATCGACCCAAGAGTGCAACCTTATTTTTGTCAAGATAAGAGAACTGCGAACCTTTCACAGCAAGCGCTGCACCAATAACGTCTTCGGCGTATCCCAGCCGCATCGACACGTCATTTTTCGGATCGTTGTCTGAACGGGCGTGATTCCGGTAATCAACATGCAATGCCACGTAACCGTTGTTGCCCAACCAATCCTGTTCGCGCCGGAATCCTTGCCCACTCCAGTACGTTGCGGGATCGATGTAACCGTGTGCGAGAACCACAACGGGGAATGGCCCCTTACCCGTTGGCTTAATCATTATTCCTGAGATTGTCAGTCCACCTGTTTCATAAGAAATGCGGTGCCGTGTGTACTTGGAACTGGAACTAAATGCTTTACCCACTTTGAGGTCAGTACCGGAATATTCGCGGTCAAAGGCTGCCGGAATCGAAGATCCGATCGGAGAAACTTGGATGGCAGTTGCAGGCGGGACCACCGACAGAGTTAACGCGCCAAGAAAAACAGCCATGATGGAAGAGCGGATCCCAAAGGTCATGCCTCCACGTTAATACGAACCTTCATTTCTCGCCATATAGTCCTCATGCATTCTGGGAACCATTACGTAGGTTCGGGGCTTGGCACAACTAGGCTCGCCGACTATGCCTCCCATCGCGATAGGCCTCCTTGCCGGATTGATCTCCGGCAGTTTCGGTGTTGGCGGCGGAATTGTTGTTGTACCGGGTCTGGTGCTCCTTTTGCACTTCACGCAGCGTCTATCTCATGGGACTTCACTGCTCGCGATCATGCCGATTGCGACAGCGGGTGTAGTCGGATTTAGTCTTCACGGCTCAATCAACCTGGAATTTGCCCTTTTTCTCGGTATTGGCAGCATCCTTGGCGCGGTTATGGGAACAAGGCTTTTGCATTCGGTCAATAATGACTGGCTAGCGCGGATTTTCAGTTTCATTCTGTTGCTTACTGCAATCTGGCTTTTTGTTGATATTCCCGTTAATTCTGAAGAGCTAGACTTAACTCCGGCAAGCGCGCTCATACTGGTTGCTATTGGAATTCTTGTTGGCGGAATTGCAGGCCTTCTCGGCGTGGGCGGCGGAATAATCTTGGTTCCGATACTTGTTATTTTCTTTGGAGCGACTGCTCCAATAGCAAAAGGTACGAGTTTGGTTGTTGCGCTTATTGCGGGGACCGTGGGGAGTTGGCGCAATTACCGAAATGCAAATGTTGATATTCCCATTGCCTTAAAAATTGGCTTGGCTGGCATTCCCACAGCCCTGATCGGTGCTCAACTTGCGATTGTGATGTCCGATCAGGTTTCCACGATCCTCTTCGCACTGCTCCTGCTAGCAACCGCTGTGAGGCTTTTACAGACCACTCGCAAACATGACTAGTGAGTTAGCACTTCATTAGTGAATCAGCTGGGTTATACCGTTCTCAAGGCGCCATTGAATGAGGCTCTATCGTGTTTGCACGGTG